>ERZ1026848.337-NODE-337-length-26808-cov-35.605540_pt1 | contig 26808 bp, 22 predicted proteins | sample MGYA00380154_ERZ1026848 | MGnify/ENA primary metagenome ERZ1026848 (study PRJEB33269, sample SAMEA4719790) | human gut metagenome | biome: human-associated habitat; feature: organic feature; material: feces | place: Cameroon | collected 2013-10 ...
GTAGAAAAGCTAAAACGTGATAATAAAATTTTGAATAATTTTAAGGCTATTGAGCTCTTATTGGCAATGAAAATCGAAAATGAAATAAATCTTTTTGCCTGATCTGTGATGATAATAGACAAATCTGCCAGTTGCCTGGCAGATAGGGTATAGCTTAGCTCTTATGCACGAACTTCTTTGCTGTCAGCATCAAAGTCATGATCAAGGCCATGGATCTGAGGTTTGCCCTCTTTCCAGTATGGAGAGAGTTTACGTAAAGTACTGATGATGCCTGGTAATACCTCAATTGTCTTATCAATTTCAGCTTCTGTGGTGAATCTTGATAAAGAGAAACGGATGGTACCGTGAGCTGCTGAGAATGGAACATTCATAGCTCTCATCACATGGCTAGGCTCTAGCGATTCTGATGAACAGGCTGAACCTGAGGATGCTGCAATACCATACTCATTTAACATCAATAGAATTGCCTCACCTTCTACGAACTTGAAAGCTACGTTTAAGGTATTGTCAGTTCTTCTTGACTCATCACCGGTTACAAAGCAGTCTGGAATTGCCTTTAAGATACCTTGCTCTAGTTTATCTCTTAGAGCTTTTACTCTTGAAGATACAACTGACAGGTTCTTTTTAGCTAATTCACATGCTACACCTAAACCTACGATATATGGCACGTTCTCAGTACCTGCTCTTCTACCGCGCTCCTGATGACCGCCCTTCATGAATGGGATAAATCTGGTACCACGTCTTACATATAAAACACCGATACCCTTTGGAGCATGGATCTTATGACCTGAGAATGAGAGCATATTGATCTTGGTATCTTTTAAAGAAATAGGCACTTTTGCTACAGCCTGAACAGCATCGGTGTGGAACATTACACCATGCTTGTAAGCAATCTCTGCTAGCTCTGGAACTGGGTAAATGTTACCAGTCTCGTTATTAGCCCACATAACTGATGCTAGTGCTGTATTTGGAGTTAATAAGTTTTCAAACTCTTTTAAATCAAGATCACCATGGTTTGAAACTTTTAAATATTTGATGGTAGCACCATGTGAGGATAAGAAATCACAAGTCTGCATGATAGCAGGATGCTCAACTGGAGTTGTTACAATCTCAGTCTTACCCTTTTGTGACCATAAAGCTGACCATAAAGCGGTATTGTCTGACTCGGTTGCACATGAGGTAAATATAATCTCATCAGGATACTCAGCACCTAGAAAATCAGCTACCTGCTCACGAGCTTTTGCAATTGCCTTTTCTACAGGAACACCATAACCATGCTGTGATGAGGCGTTACCAAAATATACGCTCAAATATGGCTGCATTGCCTCTACCACTTGAGGATCAATCTGAGTGGTAGCGTTATTGTCTAGGTAAATACCACCTAAACCTGCGCCTAAATTCATATTATCCATTTTTGTCTCTATTTAATAAATTCTGTTGACTAAACAGTCTGCAATCTTAATCAGTTCTCCATTGCAGACTAAAACTCATGTTTACTGCAAACAAGCTTTTAAATTAAAGCTTGATTATCTTGTAGTAACGCTAATCTGACGACCGGTGCCATCAGTTAATTTCTGCTTGATAAAGCCTAAGGTCATGTCTTTCATCATGCCTGAAGCTACAGGACCTGACAGTTTTACAATCACGTCAGCACCAGAGATTGCATCTAGCTCTACTGATGAACCTTCACCTAAACCTTGAGAAATCTCTTCTAAGATCTTCTTTACATCATCATAGATAGGAGATGACTTGGTCTTCTCATCAATAGCAGCATTTACAGCAGCGCTTGCTGCACTTGCACTTGTGGTATTTGAAGATGCAGTAGTTGAACTGATTGAGCTAAAACCTGTTGCAGGAGCTGTAGAGGTTGTAATAGTAATTGAGGGAATAGGAGTTGGTGCATGACCTGGTCTTGGTACACCACATTTTTCAAGATCAACCCAAACCTCGTCGATGATCTCTTCAATTCTCATCTTGCAGCTACCGCAACCACCACCAGCTTTAGTGTAGTTGGTAACTTCTTCAACTGTAGTTAAATGATTTTCCCATACAGCCTTTTTAATCTTGTTGATACCCACTCCGAAACAGTGACAGATTAACTCACCATCATCATGAGAGTGCTCATATGACTGTCCATGGTAATTAGCAATGGCAGCGTCTAATGCTTCACGGCCCATCACAGAGCAGTGCATCTTTTCAGGAGGAAGACCGCCTAAGTAATCTACAATTTCCTGATTGGTGATCTTTTCAGCTTCTTTTAGAGTTTTACCCTTTAACATTTCGGTTAAAGCTGATGATGAAGCAATCGCACTGCCACAACCGTAGGTCTGGAATGCTGCATCCTCAATAACTTCAGTTGCAGGATCAATTTTTAACATTAAACGCAGAGCATCACCACAAATGATTGAGCCTACATCACCAACACCATTTGCGTCTTCAATCACACGTGCATTACGTGGATGAAGGAAATGATCTTTAACTTTATCTGAATAATCCCACATTTTGTGTTCCTTCTAATTGCTAGTGGTACTAATAAAAAACTTGTTCTAAAAAGTAACGTTATCTGTAAATTTCAAAATCTGAAAATTAACAATGTAACAAAGTAACTTCCTGATAACTAATGCTAACTTTCTCTGTTATGCCGCTAAAGTTGTGTCGCTAAAAAGAGACTTCCCTTAAGATTTATCTTTTTTATTATCCTCAACTTTTTGCTCCACAGTTTTCAGATCCATAGGAGCTCTTGATGAGAATTCTTTTTTCAAAACTAACTGTACTTTAGTTTTGCCATAATTCTGCTCTAAATTAAGTGCAAAATTATTTAACTTTTCAATACTATCAAAAGAAGCTATCGCCATATATGTATAGTCAGCTCCAAGTCTGTATAAAGAACTGACACAAAGAGTCTTTTTCATATAAGACACAAAGTCTGCTTCTTTTACTATATTTACACAAACATATAAAACAGCTTCAACAGTAAGTGCAAAGGTACCAGGATTTATTGAAACAGTATAAGTTTCAATTACATGATTTTCTTCTAAATGTCTTAATCTTGCAGCTACAGCAGGAGCGCTCATAGAGACTTTAGCACCTAAATCTCGTAAGGATAAGCGACTGTCATCTCTTAGTGCACACAAAAGCAGTAAATCTGCAGTATCAAGACTAATCATGAATGATCTCCTCTACCTCAAAGCCAGCATCAATAATAGCATCCTTAATGGCGTTATCTTCAACACCGTCTTTTAAAGTTAAAGTAGCTTTTTTCAGCTCAAGTGAAACTTCAACCTCACCTTTTGAAGAGAATGGAGTTAAAGCTTTTTGTACGCTTTTTACGCAGTGTTGACACTGCATACCGTTAATTTTAACTGTAGTCATCTTCTTATTACCTGTTAAAGTATTCTCATCCTTTATATCAGATACTTCATTATTCTTTAAAACTTTCATTAAGCTCAGTCTTAGTGCATTTAAAACCACACAAACAGAGCTTATTCCCATAAGAGCTGAGCATAACATTGGGTTTAGCTTTACTCCTAAACTCTCATAGAAAAGTCCTGCTGCAACTGGGATAGTTAATACGTTATAGATTAAAGCCCAGAATAAATTCTCTTTAATGTTAAGCATAGTCTTAAATGAAATTAAGTAAGCATTAAAGACATCTGTGATCTTTTCATGCAACAATATCACATCACAGGCAGACACTGCGATATCAGCTGTACCTTTAAGACCAATACCTACATCAGCCTGAGATAAAGAGATACTGTCATTTACACCATCACCTGCCATTGCTACCTTGCGGTCTGTACTCTGCAGATTCTTAATAAAGGTAGCTTTCTGTTCAGGTGTAAGCTCTGAAGCATATGAATCAAGTTTAATGCTCTTTGCCACATCACAGGCAGGACCATCACTGTCACCTGTTAGCATCAAAGTCTCTTTACCATATGCTCTTAAAGCCTTAACCAGATCTTTAGCATCTTTCTTTAAGGTATCTTTTACAGTGATGTAAGCTACGATATCTTTACCTTTTAATAAAGTTAAAACTAAAGCTCCGCTGTAGGCCATAGTCTTTTTTAACTGTACGCCAAAGGCACTGTCAGAAACACCTAGTCTCTTTAGCATTCTGTCATTACCAAAGGAGAAAATACTGTTATCAATAGTACCTTTTACTCCCTCGCCTTTTACATAAGCATAATCTGAAAGCTCATGAGCTTTTGCTTCAGGGAAGCTTGATACTATGGAACGAGCTATAGGATGTGAACTTTTTTTCTCAAGAGAAATAAGCACGCTCTGTAAAAATTGATCTGAAAGTGACTTATCAATCTTTTCAACAGAGCTTACAGACATTCTGCCGTAAGTTAAGGTGCCAGTCTTATCAAAGGCAAAGACCTTTACTCGGCTTAATTCTTCTAGAGCTTCTGGATTTTTAAAAATGATACCTTCTTTGGCGGCACGGCCGGTACCAGCTACAACTGCTACAGGAGTTGCAAGCCCCAAAGCACATGGACAGGATACTACCAGCACACTGATTGCAAACTGCAATGACAGTGATAAGGAAGAACCGTGGACAAAGTACCATAAGACAAAGGTAATCAGAGCTAAAGTTAAAATAAATGGAACAAAGTATGAAGCTACCACGTCGGCAATTCTTGCAACCGGAACTTTAGTAGCAGCAGTTTTTTCAACTAACTTTATGATCTTGCCTAAAGTGGTATCTTCACCTGTGGTGGTAACCTTTATTTCAAGATAACCGTCAGTTAAAACACTTGATGCTTTAACCTCATCTCCACTTATCTTTTTAATCTCACGGCTCTCACCTGTAAGTGAACTTTCATCGATAAAGCCTTCACCACTTACTACCACCCCGTCAACACCTAATCTTTGTCCCTGCTTTACTACTAAAACCTCGCCCTTTTTAACATCATGCAGGGCAACTGTTTTTTGAGTACCATCCTCAGCTTTAATTACAGCAGACTCTGGAATTAAGCTGTATAAAGCATTGATAGCATCAGTAGTTTTTACTTTAGCTTTCTTTTCAATATATTTACCGATTGAAACGAAGCATAAGATACCGGCAGCCCCTTCAAAATAGACTGCTTTATCATTTATTAACACCGCACAGGTATCTGTAAACTCGATAGTTGACAGTACCAAAACAGAATAGAAAAAAGAAGCAATCGCACCTAAGGATACTAAAGTATCCATATTAGTAGAAAGATGCTTTAATCCTTTAAAGGCATTTAAAAAGTACTTTTTCTCAAGTACCATGACAAAGAAGGTAAGAACCCCCTGCACTGCTGCATTGATAAAACCGTTATGAATAATTTCAAAACCGGTCATATGGCCCATAGAAATGAGCATGATAATAAAGGTGGCAATAATAGCTAGAATTAGATTTATAAAATCATGATCTCTTTCTTGGCTGCCTTTTTCCATAGCTTTAATTGAAGCTATGGTTGAATCCATAACTTTAGCGCCGTAACCTGCCTCTGTTACAGCATTGATTACATCTTCATCTTTAAGGCTATCTTTAAAAGTAACAGTAAGGATGTTCTGCATTAAATTAACATCAGCGTTTTCTACACCTTTTGCTTTCATGGCTGCTTTTTGAACTCTAGTAGCACAAGCAGCGCAGGACATTCCCATTACTTGGTATGTTTTGATCATGATAGTTTCCTTATTTAAACTTTCGATATATTACAGCATTAGGAGCTTTTTTAGGTGTTATTGAGAATAATTTTTGTCCACAATTATAGATTTATTTCTGTTATATAAGATTTTTAGATATCATCTCAAAAATTCATAAAAAAACCTAAGATCGTATTCTGTAAACAGCAGATCTTAGGTTTTACTTTGAATTTATCCAGGTTTATAGCTACTTAAAGCTCAAAGTTCTCATAGCATTTAAAACAGCAATGATAAGTACGCCTACATCACCAAAGATTGCCATCCAGATATTTGCAAAACCTAAGGCGCCCAGAATCAGGATTAAAAACTTAATCCCCATCACCATATACATATTAGAGATAGCTAAACTGCAGGTTCTTCTAGCTAAATTAATGGTCTTAGGAATAGTATTAAGATCATCATGCATAATAACCACGTCGGCAGCTTCTACAGCACAAGCTGATCCGATATCCCCCATCGCAATACCTACATCAGCACATGAGAGCACTGGAGCATCATTTAAACCATCACCTGTAAAGGCAGCAGGAGTATTCTCTTCTTTGAACTTGTTAAAGTTATCCAATTTATCCTGAGGTGTTTGCTCATAGAAAACTTTATCTAATTGAAGCTCATTTGCAATATTCTCAGCAACTGCTTTTCTGTCACCTGTAATTAAACAGGTCTTAATGCCAAGTTTAGATAAAGCGCTCATCATAGATTTAGCTTCACTCTTTAACTCATCGAATAACTCGATAATACCTAAGAGTTTGTCATCAGAACTTACATAGATTGCGGTTCTGCCGTTCTTATTTACAGGAACTTCACCTTTTACATATTCTTTTACTAAGTCTGCTTTTCCTACAGCAATCTTGCGTCCATCAACAACTCCTGTAATACCAAGACCTGCGCGCTCTTCTATTTCTGTAACTTCAACATCTTCGACTTGAAGCTCATTTGCATGATTTACTACAGATAAAGCTACAGGATGAGTTGATTTTTGCTCCAGAGCTTTTGCATAGGTAAAGATTGTCTTTTCATCGGCATTAGAAAACTTTTCAACATTTACTACCCTAAACTTGCCGTAAGTTAAGGTACCTGTTTTATCAAAGGCAATGGCCTTTAACTTTGATAAAGTCTCCAAATGGATAGTGCCTTTTACAATTACACCAATCTTACTGATAGATCCCATGCCGCCAAAGAAAGACAGAGGCACAGAGAGAACCAGTGCACATGGGCAGGATACAACTAAGAATACCAGAGCTCTTTCAATCCAGTCAGAAAAACTTGCACTAGGAACTACTACAGGTACCAAAGCTAAAAGACAGGCTGAAACTACCACAATAGGTGTATACCAGACAGCAAATCGTCTTATGAGGTTCTCAGGACGTGACTTATTAGCTGAAGCATCTTCAATTAAGTTTAACAGACGTGTAATTGAAGAGTTTTTATGTAAGGTATTTACCTTTAAGGTAATCACTTTACCTTGATTGATACAGCCTGATGGAACAGATTCACCTTTTTTATACAAACGTGGCTCTGACTCACCTGTAAGAGCTGAGGTATCAATAGCAGCGCTATCTTCAATTAAATTACCATCAATAGCTACAGATTCACCTGCTAAAACTCTAATGAGATCTCCTATCTTTACCTGTCTTGGTTTGACGATAGTTTCAGTACCATCTGCATTAACAAGTCTTACTTTTGATGGCTTTAGTTTTACAAGATTGGAGATCTCGGTATGAGCTCTACCAGAGGCATATTCTTCAAAAATCTCACCTATCTTATAAAAGACCATCACCGCTAAAGCTTCTGGAAGATCCTGCAAAGCAAAGGCTCCAAATGTTGCAATCATCATTAAGAACTGCTCTGACATACGATGCTGCTTAAATAAAGTCTTAAAAGCGGCAATGATAATGTCTGTTGCAATTAAAAGATATGCAATTACAGCTATAGCAACCTGTACTTCAAAAGGAATAGATGCAATTGAAGAGTATTTTAAAAATACCAGGTAGAGCATACTTACTGTTGCTATACCTAAAAATACTTTTTCATATTTCTCGTAGAGTTCTTTCATAGTAGATCCCTTGTTAGCGAACTTTACTTTTTAACTTACTGTTGCTGTTACATTAACAGAATAAATATGGTAATTATGATGCTCAAATATATTTTAACAGTTGAACAATCTTGCAACTATTAAAATCTAAAAAAACGCAGTTGCCTGCGTTCTTTTAAAGTTAATCACGTAGCGAAATGCTAATTCCGTCTTCAAAACCGTTAGCTACTGTTTGAGCCTTCTCTACCACAGAATCCTCATCAGAGTCATCATTTACATCCAGCACTAATGAGCCCATTGAGAAGTTTAAATTTGCATCATTAAAGGCATTCTTTAATAAACCTTCTAACTTAGATGCACAATGAGGACAATCAAGACCAGAAATATCGCAACGTACTTTCATAATAATCTTCCTAAGTAATGAAATACTAAATTAACCTTCTGTTTTTAATTATACGACAGTTGCGCACATATTCAACTATTATTTTTAATTTCTTATGAGAAAGCTCTCTAGAGCATTATCTTAGTGTTTTAGAGAGCTTTAAAATGATTCTAATGAATGTAATGAGATTAACATTGCTGTATTGTTACTTTAGTTTCTTGCACACAACAAGACAATCCTTTTTACAGAATACTAAGCCGTAAGCAAAGATCTCAGTGATCTTTGATTGTTTGGTAAATGGCAAGGCGTAGTTCTTATCTTCAATCTGAGCTAATGCCTTTGCTGCAAGCTCATCCATCTCCTCATCATTAGTGGTAGCTTTAATCTCAATGATTACAGCTTTGGTATTACGTTCAGCTTTAAAGGTAATATCAGGATATCCATTACCTGCTTCATAGTTAGAGTGGTATTCAGAGACAAGTTTTTCACAACTTGTAAAAATACCATTGATAAAGCCATGGTAGTAATTCTCTAAAGGAGCTTTAGTTGCTGTATCTCTGATTGAGACATATTTCTGTAGCATGTCAAAGAAGATGTTAGTGATTTCTACCTGCTTGCCACAAGCAAAAGCTTGTACCAATTTATTATGTAAGTTTAGTCTTATAAACTCGGAGCCAAATCTCTTTTGAATATCTTCTTTAAAACATTTTTGAATTTCTAGATTAGGAATTCTTACATAGACTTCTTTGTTAGAGGAATTATCTTTTGTAAGTTCATTGTCATCAGTCTTTTCACAATCAAGGGTTAAATAACCTGTATGCAGTAATAATGACCAGAAGTCATTTGTATCATGTTTAGATAAACAGTCATAGTTCATAGATTCATTTAGAATAAAGCTGATTGAATTACCATCAACTAAGTTCTGCATCTTTTGATTGTCACTGTCAGTTAGAAATCCAAGATATTCATATAGAGATGTATTTGAGGATGAACCTGCCCAGTAGTTAGCAGCATCTACTTTATTCTTTTGTCCTTTTTGATTTTTTGTAAAGTTCTCATCTATGAAATTTAACACATCCCAAGGACAGAACATCTCTTTGTCATAGAACTTATAACCGTCATAGTTGTTCTTAACAACATCTTTGAAATCACCCATCTCATAGTCTTGTAAGGTTTTTAGTGTTTCTTCTTTGGTAAAACCGATGATACCTGTTAAGTTCTCGTTTTCAGAAGTTACAGTGTTTACCTTAAGATTGTTAACACCTGTAAAGATACTGTTCTTAGCTACCTTTAAACATCCTGTGAGTATGACCTTACTTATGATTGAAGTATCCTTTTCAGGATCTTTTTGAGTATCTTTTAAGAAGTCTAAGAAAGAGGACATCAGTTCTACCATCTCTTTATGGTAGTTGTTATCCTGTGCTTTAGCTAAAGGTACATCATACTCATCAATTAAGATATAAACCTGTTTGTTAAAGTGTTTATAGAGCATTGATGCTAATGAGGCAATTGCTGAGGTTGCATCAGATATTGCATCATCATTAAAATTTCTTAAATATGATTTTCTTTTTAGATTTGCATAAGTCTCTTTATCATCTTCATCTAGAGCTGGACTGTTTTCTAAAAAACTAAATTCTTTTGCTTTTTCAACAATTAGTTCTGCAAGCTTAAAGTAGGCTGCTTTAAAAGTTTTTCCATGAACTCCTTTTAAACTAATAGAAATAACAGGAAATTGTCCCATGTACTTTTTACAGAACTCTTTGTCCTCTAAGATTTTGGTTCCTTTAAAGTAGTTTAGGTGTTTAGTTATGTTTCCAGGCTCTTTAGCACTAATCTTTAAGAAAGATTCAAACATACTCATGAGCAAGGTCTTACCAAAACGTCTAGGTCTTGTTAAGAGCAAAACAGTAGTACCATTGATTAAAGACTTATCATCTACTGCTTCATCTTCAGAGAATACAGTCTTTAAGTATGGAGTCTTATCTACGTAGTAACGATTCTTTTCTCTAATCTCAGCGAAGGTATCACCTGTTACTGGTAAGGCTAAGAATGTTTTTTTGCTCATTAGGAGATCCTGATTTGTTAAAAGTTCTTTTACTACTACCTATGAGTATAACTTAATACATTTTCAAAATAAGGAATTTAGTGACAAAAAATGCCAAAATATGAAAAAAGCGCTAAGTTTTTTTAGAACCTAGCGCTTGTCTTTTTAGAGATTATCTTTTCTTTTAAAAAGTCTTAATTAGATTGTTTTTGATGCAATCTTTAAAGCAGTCTGTGGTTTTGAATCTGGTCTGAACAGCATGTATAAGAAAGCTGCTAGAACAATGAATGCTGCAACAGTAAATACGCTGAATGGAACGATACCAGCGATTAAACCACCGATTTGGAAGATTACTAATGCTAAGCAGTATGCCCATACAGTCATATAAGTAATTGCAAAGATCCACCACTTGGTTGAACCTAACTGTCTCTTCATAGCACCTAAAGCAGCTGCACATGGAGTTGACCATAAGTTGAAGCTTAAGAAGCTTAAACCTACTAAGCTCATTAACATTGGGCTTGGGGTTAGACCTGAAACCTGTGAGAAGTAGTTAGTTAAAGCAGCAGTTAAATCTGACTCACCACCTTCATACTCACCATCTAAGCCTAGAACAACAGCTAAGGTACCTACAACATTCTCTTTAGCTAGTAAGCCGTTGAATACAGCAACTGTAGCCTGCCATGAACCGAAACCTACTGGTACAAATAAGAAACAGATTGCACCACCGATAGCTGCTAAGATTGAGTCATCTACGTTCTCAACCATGCCAAAGCCGTCTGTAAAGCCGAAGTTTGCTAAGAACCATACAACTACTACAACGGTGAAGATGATGGTACCAGCCTTGATTACGAATGCTCTGCAACGCTCGTATACTGCCTTTAAGATGTTAGCTAATGTTGGCATGTGGTAATCAGGAATTTCCATAACGAATGGAGAAACCTCTTCTTTGAATGCGCTGTTCTTCTTTAAGATGATACCGGTGCAAACAATTGAGAAAATTGAGATTGCATACACAAATGGAGCAAACCACCAAGCACCATCAAAGCATGAAGCAAAGATCATAGTCATGATAGGTAACTTTGCTGAACATGGAATGAAGGTAGTGGTAATTAAACCAATACGTCTTTCATTGATGTTATCAATGGTCTTGTTAGCCATTAGAGCTGGAACACCACAACCTGTTGCGATAACCATTGGAATAAAGTTACGACCGGATAAACCGAAGTGACGGAAGATTCTGTCTAAAACGAATGCTACACGGGTCATGTAACCTGACTGCTCTAAGAATGACAAGAACAGGAATAAGAATGCAATCTGAGGTAAGAAACCTAAAACAGCACCAACACCACCTACAACACCGTCAACTGCTAATGACTGTAACCACTCAGGAGCACCTGCGCTCTCGCATAATGCAGTAACAGCATCAGTTATGTAACCACCGAAGAAGTTATCGTTAACCCAGTCAGTGATGGTTGCAAACTCTGTTTCACCGTCATCATTGGTAAATGGAATTAACTCTAGATATGAGGTGAAGTACATAGCACCGAAGTAAACTAAACTTACAACGATTAAGAAGATAGGTAGAGCTAAGATCTTGTTTAGAACTAACTTATCAATTGCAGCGGTAATTGCTGAAGCTGATTTAACTTCTTTCTTGCAGCTGTTTAAGATCTCTTCGATTACCTGGTAACGGCGCTTAGGGAAGTAAGCCTGAGCATCTGTATTGTAAGCCTGCTCAATTTCAGCAGAACCACGAGCCACCTCAGATAAAACGTCCTGCTTATCTTTGTAATCTTCTAAATAAATCTCGTCGCTCTGTAATAAAGCAGTAGCAATAAAGGTACGTGCACCTTCATTTAAAGATGAATCTAACTTTGAAGCTACATTGTTAATTGCAACATTTGAAACATCTTCGAAGAAAGACTTAACTTTAGGAGCTTCTGCGGTCTCTAGAGCCTGAATTAACTTATCAATACCCTGTTTATTTGATGCTGAAATATCAACAACTTTTACGCCTAACTTTTCAGACAGTTTCTCAACATCGATGGTGATACCGGTTTTCTTTACGATATCCATCATGTTTAAAGCTACAACCATAGGCTTGTTGAATGCTGCAACTTCTAAAGTTAATGACAGTGATCTGTCTAAGTGTGAAGCATCAACGATGTTTAGAATTACATCATAGTCATCTGATAATAAGAAATTACGTGAAACGATTTCTTCAGGTGAATATGGTGATAATGAGTAAAGACCTGGAAGATCAACGATATCCCAGTCCTTTGATGAAACTTTACCGATAACCTTATCAACGGTTACACCAGGCCAGTTGCCTACGTACTGATTTGAACCAGTCAGAACATTGAATAAAGTGGTCTTACCGCAGTTCTGGTTACCAATTAATGCAAATGTTTTCTTAGACATTACATAACCTCCACTAATGCGGCATCGCTCTTGCGTAAGGTAAGAGAATAACCTCTTACGTTAAGCTCAATTGGATCACCTAAAGGAGCGCTTCTAACAAAAGTTACCTTGGTATTTGGGGTGATACCCATATCAAGCAGTCTTCTTCGTAATGATGAGCCTTCACCGTGAACTTTTACAACTTCAACAGTCTGACCCACTTTGATGTTATCTAGTGTGGACATATTCTTCACTATTATGTAGTTAAAGGTTAATAAATTTTTCTCGCTAACCGTAATACTTGGCTAACATCTATTAGCTTTAAGTAATCGGAATTATCAATGATTAAAACTGGTTACTGTTGATTTATTCATATTGCTTACAACTAAACCAAGTTATCATTATTTAACGTTCGTAACTATATGCTAACTCATTTTAAAATTCAACAAGATTTTTTTTAAAAACAAAATTTGTTCTTTGTCACATTTTTTTGGTGCATGTGTGAATAAAAAAAACGATCACTTATAATGAACAAAATTTGTCGAAACATTATTTTGTAATTGTTATTTGTGTAACTGTTTACTTATCTTAAGGTAAGGAGCCTTGTTGATTAACTGCTACTACAAATAACCGCTACAGGTACTTTATTTATATATTGGAGCTCATTATGATCCACGCAGTTGATCCACATGGAAGTTTCTTTAGATTCTTCAACAGGATCCCTTTCATTATGCAAATTGTTATTGGTATGATTTTCGGTATCATCCTGGCTTACCTAATTCCTCAGGGACAAAGCTTTATCACCATGTTAGGTGATCTCTTTGTATCAGGCTTAAAGGCAATTGCACCTTTACTGGTTTTTGTGCTGGTTTCTGCTTCTATTGCCCGTCACAAGCAAGGCGCTGATGCTAAATTAAAGCCAATCTTAGTGCTTTATGTTTTAGCCATGGCTTTATCTGCAGCTACTGCTCTTATCATGACCAGGATCTTCCCTAGCACCTTCTCTGTATTAGCATCTCAAGCTGTAGCTGATGCTCCTCAGGATGTATCAACTGTGTTAGTAGGCTGCATTAAGAAAGCTGTAGATAATCCTGTTAATGCTTTAATCTCAGGTAACTATCTGGCAATCTTATTATGGGGTATCTTATTTGGTATTCTTTTCCGTAAGGCAAATGACGCAACTAAAGCAGTTCTTTCAGACTTTGCTTCAATTGTAAGTGGTGTTGTAAGAATCGTAATCAGATTTGCTCCATTAGGCGTTTTAGGCTTGGTTTACTCATCATGCACCCAGGAAGGTGGTTTTGCTAACTTATTAAGCTACGTTCATGTTGTAGGTGTATTAGTTGCAACCATGCTTATCATTGCTCTTGTAATCAACCCATTATTAGTATTCTTAACCACCTTTAAGAATCCTTACCCTCTTGTTATCACCTCAATCTTACATTCAGGTATTACAGCATTCTTCACAAGATCATCTGCTGCTAACATTCCTGTAAACATCGCTTTATGTGAAAGATTAGGTGTACCACGTGAGTCATACTCAATTTCAATTCCATTAGGCTGCACCATCAATATGTCAGGTGCTGCAGTTACCATCGTTGTTATGACAATGGCTGCTGTTAATACCTTAGGCATTGAAGTTAACTTTGGAACCTCATTCCTGATGTGTGTTGCAGCTGTTGTCTGCGCCTGCGGTACATCAGGTATTGCCGGTGGTTCTTTAATGCTGATCCCTCTTGCCTGTTCAATCTTCGGTATTTCAAACGATATTGCAATGCAGGTTGTAGGTATTGGATTTATTATCGGCGTAATTCAGGATTCAACTGAAACAGCTCTAAACAGCTCATCAGATGTTGTCTTCACCGCTGCAGCTAACAAGATCACTGCTGTTCCTAAAGACTAATTTTAACTTTTGGAACATCTGATCAGAAAGGGTCCGCAATGCGGACCTTTTCTTTTGCTCGTCTATTTCTTTTGCTTTATAAAAAGTTCAAAAACAAAAAATTACTTAGTAATCACAAAGGTACCTAATGGAGGGTTATCTTCAATTGGAGTTTCGTAATCAAAGTGGTGAATGATGTACAGATCAAGATAGTAAGTCCCAAGTCTTTTTAAAGTACCGTCAAATTCTCTTTTAATAGCAACAGACAGCCTGATTTCATTAAAGTAAACTTTTGAAGCGATTACTACTTTATCTCTTGAGGACGAGTGATTGTCAAAAAGCCTTTCTTAAAACTTTTCCTAAGTACTCTTCACTTGAACCTTTTGAATAACAGTTAGCTGTATCAAAGAAATTGATACCTAAAGATAAAGCATGATCTACCATATTCTGAGTATCGTTCTCAGACAATATCTAGTCATGCTTTGAACCTGCTAAAACAAAACTCATTCAGCAAATACAGAGCACTGATACTTTAAACTCACTCTTTCCAAGATTTGTGTACTGCATATTCACTACAAAAATCAATTGTGAGCTTTATTATCCTAGCTAATTATCTTCGTAAATTATAAGATAAGTGTAGTTGATTGATGATAAAAGCAGTTGCTAAAAAGTATCTTTATCTTGCCTAATAATTGCAATGATAAATTCGCGCTCTTACGATAATAACCATAATATGTTCTTAACAGTTACTTATTCTTTGCTGTTATTCTCTGCCCGTTGAATTTTGCAAAAGACAATTATCAATGAATTCAATCCTTCCTGGAAGTACATAAAATGATTTACATAACTGGCGATTTACACCGTGATAACGATATTGAGAAGTTATATAAGATTGCAAATCTTGACAAGATACCTGATATCGTTCTAATTGCAGGTGACTTTGGTGGTATTTGGGATCCTGTTCAAAATACTGAAAATGGAGTAGAACCAGGAGAGCTAGATAAAAGTTTTTTAAAGCAACTGTCAAAGTTGCCATTTAAAATCATCACCTGTCTTGGCAATCATGAGAACTATGATGCTATCTCTATGTTACCTAAAACTGATGCTTATGGAGGCAAGATCATAAAACTAACAGACAATGTTGAGATCTTAGACCGTGGTTATGTTTTCACTCTTGAAGGTAAAAAGATCTTCTCACTAGGTGGTGCAATGTCACCTGATAAGCAATACAGAACAGAGCATAAGTCATGGTGGTCACAGGAAACTATTACCAAAGACGAGTATGAAAGATCACTTGTTGAATTAGCAAAGGTAGATTTTACAGTTGATGCTGTATTAACTCATACAGCACCTTCAGGCATCTTATCCTCACTTATGGATCTGTTTATTAGAGATCCTGCACACTGTGCTTTCTACATGCAAGCTTTCACCCATGATGAGAGTACAAAGTACCTTGAAAAGATAAGACAAAACATTAACTTTAAGCACTGGTACTATGGCCATTTTCATGAAGATCTTGATTTTAGCTGTGAGAATAGGAAATTCTCTTGCCTCTATAACTCTTTTACAGAACTTGAGGTCTAATTTTAAAAGATATGTATATTTAAGATAATCTAGTAAGGATAGCTTGTATGAATCTCAAAGCTGTCCTTGCAGGAATTTGTCTTTTCCCAATCTTTTCTCAGAGTTTTCGTTAAACAAGGTCATAGCAGCACCATTTGGCATGACCTTAAAGCCTGATTTCTCATAAAAAGGAAAATTGTTTTTATCCTCAGGCATAACATCGATATAAAGATAGTCCCCTGATATTTCTCTTTAATCATCTTGATAAGAGTTGAGGCAATATGATGACCTTGATAGTCAGTATCCACTAAAACATAATGGATGAAAGCCGCCATTTCACTATCATTTAGGACTCTGGCAAGACCTACTAAATTATCTCCATCCCATGCTGTAACTACAGTTTAAGAATTCATTAGAGCTTTATGTAATCTCTGAGGGAAATTAGCTGAATACCAGTTAATAGACTTAAATAAACGGTGAGTATCCTCTTTAGAGAACTTCTTTTCAAAGGTGTATTCAATTGACATAACAACTACCTTTTTTAGTATTGACCTTCTTTGAGACCTGTTAAATTAAAGATGTCTTCACAGTTCATGCCATTCTGTTTCATTTTTCTGGCAATTTTAATTTGAGTCTGCTTTAAGCCTAGCTTCAGACCTTCTTCTTGTCCAAGCCTTAAGCCTTCTTCATAACAAGATTCAACTGTTGAATAACTATTCCACATTTTCATGAGACTAGCTTTATAAGCAGATTTCTCTTTATCAGTAAAATTGGCAATTAGAGCTATTTCAAAGAGCTTTGTAAAAATATCTTCTTTGAAGGTGCTAGGCTTAACTTTTAAGTCTGACAGATTTTTTATTGCATACATCCATTTATCCTGAATAGTTTCAAGCTCATCTTCATTTTTGGTGAACTTAGAAAGTTCTATATAATAGTATGCAATGTTGTCGCAGAACTTAGCTTTTGAACATTTGTCGTATAAAACGACTTCATGCAGATATGAATCACTTTCATCATCTAACTTACATCCTACCAAGGTTATGCTATAGACAGCTTTAATACTGTTATCAAAGACTCCTTGTGGAGCTTGATTGCTGATAAAGGATAGACCGTGAAATAGGCTTCTTGCTTTTATAAAGACAGGCAGTGCATTTTGGATTTGTACTATGATGTATGAGTCATCAGATGTCTTGCAGCAAGTTCCTAAAATCACATTTTTATCAAAAGGTAAAACACCAAGTTGCTCTAATGAGATATATGACAAATCTACAATCTTGTCTTTTAAGTTCAGGAAGGAATTTAAAAAGCTAATTAAGAGCTCTTTGTTTAGTTCTGTTCCAAACAGTCTTTTAAATCCAAAATCTGTGTAGGCGCTGACGTATTTACCTATTTCAGATGCCATGATTGTAATCTCTGCAAAATAAATCTCATTGTACCTTACAATAATAAAAAAAGATCTTCCCCTAAAAATTAAGTGAAAGATCTTTTGTTTATTTTCTTCAAGACTTGGCTTGAGGCTATGTATTAAAGTTATGAACTTAAACTAGTTAAGCTTTAATTCCTTTAAAACATAAGCTTTTAAGGTATTGTAGTCAGCAGGTAACTCTACAGCCTGTGAAGCTAACTTAGCTTTATCTGCTAAAGCCTGAGGTAGAGGTAAATCGATACCTAAAATTCTGTCTACATCAGCTTTGAACTTAGCTGGATGTGCAGTACCTAAGAAGATACCAGTCTCACCTTCTTTTAGGTTATTCTCTAAAGTCTGATATGCAATAGCAGCATGAGGCTCTAGAACGTAACCTGTCTTCTTATAAAGGTTCTGCATGGTCTTTTCAGTCTCAGCATCAGACATAGAGCCAAAAGCAAAGTCCTTTAATGACCATCCCTGCATCTTAACTAAAGCTTCAACACGAGGCCAGTTGTTTGGTCTTGAAATATCCATTGCATTAGATAGAGTTGCAACAGTTGCATGAGGATCCCACTTACCTGACTGTAAGTAACGAGGTACTGTGTCGTTAGCATTACATGAGATCACAAAGCGAGCCTTTAAACCTAAAGCTTTTGCAATTAAGCCTGCGGTGATATTACCAAAGTTACCGCATGGAACTGAGAACACTACGTTGTTTCTCTTCTCTTTAGGCAGCTGTGATACAGCCTCAAAGTAGTAAGATACTTGAGCTAATAAACGGCTGATGTTAATTGAGTTAGCACTGTTTAAACCAACAGCAGTTTTAAACTCAACATCATCAAAAGCAGTCTTTACCATATCCTGACATTCATCAAAGATACCGTCTACCTGAACAGCCTTAATATTCTTACCTAAAGTTGCAATTAACTTTTCCTGAAGATCTGAAATCTTTCCCTTTGGATATAGAACTACAACATCAATACCCTTTTGCTCATAGAAAGCAGCAGCTACAGCAGCGCCAGTATCACCTGAGGTTGCAGTTAAAATGGTTAAATGCTTATCTCCACGGATTGAGCCTAATACACGAGCCATGAAACGAGCACCAAAGTCTTTAAAAGCTAAGGTAGGACCGTGGAATAATTCTAGGGCATATACATTCTCATCAGCTTTTACAATTGGAGCTTTAAAAGTAAAAGCATCAGCAATAATGCTCTCTAATTCAGGGATCTCATCACCGATTAAGTGACGCAAAATCTTTTGAGAACGCTCAACCAATGGTAAATCTAATAATTCATCAACATTAGCTAATGGTTCGATGTGATCTGGGAAGAATAAGCCCTGATCTTTACCAATACCTTTTACAACTGCCTGTGCAAAAGATACCTTCTCGTTATGATCTTTTAAATTGTATAGTTCCATAATTTATTTACTAATCCTCTAAAGCTTCAGCATAGGCACCACGTCTGTCAATCTTACAAATATGACAGAATCCGTCTTCGTTGGCAATAAAGTTTCTCTCAAGATATTCTTTCATCTGCTCTGCCTTCTCTTTATCCTCAAAGATTGAGAATACAGATGAACCAGAACCTGAAATACCGGTAGCTAATGCACCTAGGATCTTACCGTGTTCTCTTGCCTCTGTAAAACCAGGAATTAAGCTTGCTCTGTAAGGTTCTGCAATTACATCGATCAGGCATGCTGCTGCAAGCTTGTCATTACCCTCATGACAGGCATGTACGAAGGTAGCTAAACGACGACCAAAGGTAATCACATCTGCACGTGAATATTCCTTTGGAAGAATTTGACGAGCAGCATTAGTTGAAACTTTAATACCAGGGAAACATGATACCCAGTACCAGTTATCAAAATCAGGAAGAGTGGTAGATATCACTCCATTTTCCTGAACGATAAGCTGCAGACCACCGAAATAGCATGGAGCAACATTATCGTAATGAATAGCGCCTGAGATTTTTCCCTCAAGTCTACCCATAAGCTCAAGGCAGCCTTCCTGACCTAAAGCTTCTGAATGAATAGCATCTAGTGCTACTACAGCAGCTACCACAGAAGCTGCTGATGAGCCTAAACCTGAGCACACTGGAAGATTTTTGGATAATTCCATGTGTACATCCTTAACCTTTAAGCCTTTTTTCTCTAAAGCATCTTTGTACATTAAATATGCATCGTACACGATGTTCTTTTTAGGATCAGATGGTAACTTGTGGGCAAAACGACCAACAACTGAAACATCACAACCTTTCTCTGAGTTTTCAGAGATGGTAATTTCATCACCTAATAAAGCACCATCGATTGGCTTTAGAGCTGCACCTAATAAATCAAATCCTACTGATAAGTTAGCGGCTGATGCTGGAGCGTATGCTTTAAAAATCTTAGACATGGTTAAATCCTAATCCTCATGAGCCCAATTCTGTAAACGTAAAACATCAGAGAGCACACCTGCTGCAGTTACTGCAGTACCTGCACCATAACCTCTGATTACCAATGGAATTGGCTGATAGTAAGCTGTGGTGAAGGCTAAAGCATTCTCACCATCACGAACCTTGAACAGAGCCTGATCTGGACCTACTGCCTGAACAGAGCAGGTGCACTTACCGTTTTTAATAGAACCAACATAGCGTAATACCTTACCTTCAGTTTTAGCTTTTTCAACTAAAGCTGTAAATGAAGCATCAGCTTTCTTGATGTTCTCGATAACTTCCAAAGCATTATTGCCCTGTAAGTATTCAGAAGGAACAGCTCCTTGAACATCAACGTCTGATAACTCTAACTTCAGACCGCATTCACGAGCTAGAATTAACAGTTTTCTTGCAACATCCATACCATCAAGATCGTCTTTTGGATTTGGCTCAGTAAAGCCTTTCTCATAAGCAATCTTAGTTGCCTCTGATAAGGTCATACCATCTTCAACTAAACCAAACAGGTATGAAAGAGTACCTGATAAGATTCCAGAGAAGTCAATAAGTCTGTCGCCTGCAGCTAACTCATTCTGCACAGTATTGATTACAGGAAGACCAGCACCTACGTTTGCTTCATATAAGAACTTTCTATGTTGAGCTCGAGCTGTTCTTCTTAACTCCTGATAATACTCGTAAGAGCCAGTATTAGCTTTCTTGCTAGGTGTTACCACATGGTAACCTGCTTTCATGAAATCAACATACTTAAGAGCTAACTCTTCAGATGAGGTGCAATCAACTAAAACAGGGTTGATTAAATGAGCATCTTTAATTAACTGCTCTGCTGCCTCTGGAGTTAATGTAGGTTTATCGCTCTTAGCTAATAAATCTTTATAGTTCTCTAAATCCACACAATTTGGATCTGAGATAAAGTGCTTAGAGTTACCGATACCTACAACTCTGATATCAATACCATGACTGTCTGACAATTCTGTTCTCTGACGCTTGATCTGTGCTAAAAGCTCACCACCTACGCCACCGCAACCGATTAGTACAACATCAATACGCTGTCTTGAATTAAAGAAAGCTGTATGGGCAAAAGCTACCGCCTCTGTAACTCTCTTTTGTGAGATTACAGCTGAGATTGAACGCTCTGATGAGCCCTGAGCAATTGCTCTGATGTTTACGTTTGCCTCAGCTAAGGCTCTAAAGAATTTACCTGAAATACCACGCACCATGCGCATACCATCGCCTACAACGGAGATAATCGCGCAACCTTCCTTAATTTCAACAGGATTTAATAAGCCATCTTTTAGCTCTAACTTAAATTCTGCATTGATTACTTTCTTAGCCTTAGCAAGTTCTGACTGGCTGATGCAGAATGAAATTGAGTATTCAGATGATGACTGAGTAATTAAGGTAATAGAAATGCCTGCTCTTGATACAGCGGTAAACAGACGACCTGCCATACCTACCATACCCTTCATACCTGGACCTGAGATATTGATTAGAGCAACATTCTTTAAGTCAGAAATACCTTTAATAGGTACTGATAAATCAGTCTCCTCAGAAATTAAGGTACCTAGACCTTTTGGATTCTTGGTGTTCTTAATTAAGCAAGGGATCTCAAACTGAGCAATAGGAGCAATGGTACGAGGATGTAGAACCTTAGCACCAAAGTAAGATAACTCCATAGCTTCAGCGTATGACATCTTCTTTAAAAGTACTGCGCCTTCTACTGCTCTCGGATCACAGCTGTATACACCATCAACATCTGTCCAGATCTCGCAGCATTCAGCATTTGAAATTGCAGCTAAACATGCAGCTGAGTAATCAGATCCGTTTCTGCCTAACAGCACTAACTGCCCTTGAGCATTACCGCCACAGAAACCTGACATTAAAGTGATAGCTTCTTTATCGTCAGGCAAAGCTGCATAACGGGCTCTTGACTGTTCAATATTTACAGAAGACTCCATGATACCGCCTTCTGTTACTAATACCTGAACAGGATCAATTACTCTTACTTTCTTGCCTAAAGCCTTTAACAGCTCTGACATGATTAGAATTGAGAAACTCTCACCACGGCTTTCAACGAATGCCATTACAAGTTCAGGACATACACCTAATAAAACCATACCATCTAAACGCTGTTTTAAGATGTCCATGGTCTTGTTGAATTCGCCTAAAATCTTGTCAGTGTCGAACTTTTCGTACTTTGAGCCTAAGGTTGTAATAATTGGTTCAACAATAGCGCGGATCTGAGCGAACTCTTCGCTTCCGTCTTTACCGGCAGCACCCTGTGCTACCAAAGCTACTAATAAATTGGTGATCTTTGCTGGAGCAGACAGTACTAAAGCTGTCTGTGATCTCTTAGCAGTATCAAGCGCAATTTCAGCTACATCCTGAAATCTCTGTGCATTTGCAACTGATGTACCGCCAAACTTAAGAACGCGCATAAAACTAGGCTCCTGTTGAAAAGCTAAATAATCTTTTATAGTCAAAGTTAACTTCTAATCTGATTTAAGATTTGTACTCTAAAGAGTTTTGGTCAACTTTCTTTATAGAATTCCTATTGTTATTGAGTAATTCAATAATAGACAATGAAAATTCTATTTTTAAAGTTTTATCAATTATTGTCAATTCAAATTTGCCTTGTCTTTGCCATTTTCGGCAGTAAGTGGCAATAGCGTCACTTACAATAGAAATAATTTTATTAAAAATCAAAATGTTAAATAATGGCATTATCCTTGCTATTTCCTAAAAAACATAATTTTTGGGAAATTATAAAAATGGGAAATGTACTGAATTTGGGCAACGTACAGGCAATTTTACGGTCATCTGACAGCTTGTTTGCTAAAAAACTGTTGTTATCAGAACCTAATGATCTTGTAAGTGCAGCAAAGATTACAACAGCAACTGTAGCTACAGCTTCTGCTTTAACTAGAGCAAATTTATCTGCATTCAATACCTGTGCATGCAGTCAGGTTGCTTTTCAAAATGAGCTTGAAAAACAATCCAAACAGCAAGCCTATGAGGATAAGCTAAATTCCATTAGACAAAGTGTGAACTTAACTAATTTAAAAGCATCACAAGACGCTACTACAGCAAGTTCTGCTTTTTATTATGCTTCAGGCAAAGGATTAAACCAATCTCATGGCACTGTTCGAAGTGAAATTTTAAAAGACAAAAAAGGCGTAGTTTTAAAAAACAGTCTTGAGAGTGAAAATAATTTAGACGGTCTTAAGCCTGTTATTCAAGATAGTTCCTTTTACAATGACGATAGTTCAGATCCTAGTGTAATTGAACAAGAGTTAAAGGAGATCTTTTTAAATTCTAGTGTCTGCGCTTCAAAATCTATCTTTGAAAATGAATTATCACTAGATGATACTCCTATCTTTTTCGGTTCTGAGTATTCTCACAGCGTATCAGCTTCTGTAGCAAAACTTGTAGACAACATGGTGGATACTCTTTTAAGTTATCAGAAAGTTCCTTTAAACAATGCCATGGGAATGATTTGTACTGTCTCAGAGCTTATGAAAGTTGCAAGAGATAACAGCACTACTGCAATAGAATCCATATCACAAGCTTCAATAGTCACGACTAATCAATATAATCCAAAAGTTATCATGCTTCCACTGTATGTTTTAGGTTATAGCATCATCGATTACATTAAACGCTATAACTGTAAAGAGTTTAACTACAAGAAAGAGAGGAAGAAAGCAGAAGAAAAGATAGCTCATAATGAAAAAGAAAGTAAACAAAGGATGGCTGAGTTTGCTGCTTCTTTTCAGTTTAATTACAGTTAATGTCGCTGATAGCTATTCAATTTAGCAATATTTAAACTCATCTCACTCCGTAATAGAGCTGCTGGTAATGCGTTACACAGAGATTTAATGAGAAAATTTAGGCTTTATAAGCTAATTGGAGGAATGCCGCAGGCTATTGAAACGAATTTAGAAAATAACAATTTACAAGCTGTAGATGAGGTAAAGAGAGGAATTATTGAATTGTATGAAGAAGGCTTCGTTAAAAATGATTCGTCAGGTTTAGCAGAAAACATATATGATGCTATTCCCTCAAATTTATGTAGCAATGCTTCAAGATATACTTTAGCTACTGCAAAAAAAGGAACGAGAGCAAGTTCAACACAAAAACTTCTTCCTGATATGCTTAGCGCTTACACTGTTAATATCGCTTATCACTCAAATAATCCTAATGGTGAAATGTCCTTAGAAAAGGCATCAACAGATACAAACTTTTTCTATCTGATACAGGTCTCTTTATAACCATTGCTTTTATCGACAAGAAATACACAGAGAATGTAATTTATAACAAATTGTTTTCAGATAAGCTTGAAGCTAATTTGGGTTATGTTTACGAAAATGCTATAGCTCAAATGCTAGTTTAAAAAGGTTATAAACTTTTCTATTACACTATGAAAAGTGAAAACTCTAATCATCTGTATGAAGTAGATTTTTTAATCTATGAAGGTGACAAGATAAGTCCTATTGAGGCTAAGTCTGGCAATCACAGGCAACACAAATCACAAGAAGTCTTTTGTGAAAAGTTCAGTAGAAGAGTAAAGAACAAATACGTTATACACACTAAGGATTAAGCTTTTGCTAATGGAATACATTACCTTCCTGTATATATGGTTCCATTTTTTTAACTCCTGAAGATTTGAGATATTAAGGAAGAAAGGCTCATAAGTACAACATGACAGTTTCATAACCGAATACACAGAAAATTTGGCTGTACAATACTTTAAACACTTAATATTTCAAAGGAAATATGCACCAAAATTTGCCACCTAAAAAAAACGTTTACATTCACACAAAACTCCGCATTCTTAAGCACTAGGCTCTGACTTTTTTCTGATACAAGAAAAAAAAGCGCTCAAAATGTGCTTTTTATAGTAAAATACGAAAAGTTTGTGTGCTGAAAAGAAAGTGATATTCAATCAGAACAGCACTAACGGCTGTATCAAAAAAAATGTATTTTATTGAGGATAGGATCATGAGAAAACCTGTTGTAATGGGTAACTGGAAATTAAACGGTACCAAGTCAACTGTTACTGATTTAATTAAGGCATTCAGAGAGCCAGCTGACAAAAATGCAAACGTAGATGTTGCAATTTGTGCTCCTGCTATTTTCATTGGTATGGTTGAATCATTAGCAACTGGTTCAAGCTTAAAGTGGGGTTCAGAGGACTGCGATATCCACACTAAGGGTGCTTACACTGGTGAGAACTCACCTGAGATGTTAAAGGAATTCGGTTGCACCTACGCTATCGTTGGTCACTCAGAGCGTCGTGGCTACCACAACGAGTCAAACGAAATCGTTGCTGGCAAGTTCAAAGCTGCTCAGGAAAACGGCTTAACTCCAGTATTATGCATCGGCGAGTCAGAGGCTGAGTACGATGCAGGTAAGACTCTTGATGTTTGCAAGGCAGAAATCAAGGCTGTTATCGATTTATGCGGTATCGAAGCATTCAAGAATGCAATCATTGCTTACGAGCCAATTTGGGCAATCGGTACTGGTAAGACTGCAACTCCTGAAATCGCTCAGAACGTTCACCACGGTATCCGTGAGTTCTTAAAGACCTTCAATGCAGAAGTTGCTGACGGTGTACGTATTCTTTACGGTGGTTCATGCAACGCTAAGAATGCTGCTGACATCTTCGCACAGCCAGATGTTGATGGCGGCTTAATTGGTGGTGCTTCATTAAAGGCTCCTGATTTCACTGCTATTATCGAAGCAGCTGCAAAGGCTTAATTTAAAAATAACGGACACGTGTAATATGGCAATCAAGAAAATTGGTGTTCTGACCTCAGGTGGTGATGCACCAGGTATGAACGCAGCTATTCGTGCTGTAGTTCGCACAGCTTTATCATATGGTTGGGAAGTTTTAGGTGTACGTGATGGTTACTCAGGATTACATTCAGGTAATTTCGTACAGTTAAACAGCCACTCAGTATCTGATCTGTTAAACCGTGGCGGTACTTTCTTAGGTACAGCTCGTTTTCCACAGTTCAAGCAGCCTCAGGTTCGTCAGGAAAGTGTTGAAGTTATGAAGAAACACGGCATCGATGCTCTAGTAGTTATCGGTGGTGACGGCTCATACATGGGTGCTAAGTTAATTTCTGAGTTAGGCTTCCCTTGCATTGGTTTACCAGGCACAATCGATAACGATATTGCTGGTACTGATGCAACTATCGGTTTTGATACAGCTTTAAATACTGCTGTTGAAGCAATCGATAAGCTTCGTGATACCTGTTCTTCACACAAGCGTATCAGTGTTGTTGAAGTTATGGGTCACCACTGCGGTGATTTAGCTGTTTGTGCAGCTGTTTCATGCGGTACTGAGGCTGTTCTTGTTCCAGAAATTGAGTGGAACAAAGAGCAGGTTTATGCTGACATTAAGAAAGGCATCGATGCTGGTAAGCGTCATGCAATCTTAGTTGTTTGCGAGAACCAGACAGATGTACACAAGATGGCTAAAGAGTTAGAAGAGTTAACAGGTCTTGAGACCCGTGCTACTGTTCTAGGTCACATTCAGCGTGGTGGTTCACCAACAGCTGTTGACCGTGTATTAGCATCACGTATGGGCGCTTATGCTTGTGAGCTATTAAAGAAAGGCGAATCAGGTCGTTGTATCGGTGTTGAGCGTGGCGAACTTGTTCACCATGACATCATCGAGTGCATCAACAACATGAAGCACCAGTTCATGAAGAGCACTTACGATTTAGCTTTAAGCTTGAAGTAATTGTTGTTTTTCTTAAAAATGCCCTCTTTTGAGGGCATTTTTGTATCTTACGATTTATCTTCCAAAACTTATCTCTACTTTTATGTTCACAATTTGCCACTAATAAAGGCAAAACAAGAGCTTTATAATATATGATTTTAGAAGAAGGTTTGGAGATAAATACATATGAAAGATATCAGTTCAACTGGCTCATTTATAAACTTTTATCTAAATAATTACATTTATGTAGATAAAACACAGT
>ERZ1026848.338-NODE-338-length-26757-cov-7.134147_pt1 | contig 26757 bp, 43 predicted proteins | sample MGYA00380154_ERZ1026848 | MGnify/ENA primary metagenome ERZ1026848 (study PRJEB33269, sample SAMEA4719790) | human gut metagenome | biome: human-associated habitat; feature: organic feature; material: feces | place: Cameroon | collected 2013-10 ...
CAGGGCGCAGCCTCGGCCACAGGCGATCGGGGCGCAGCCTCGGCCACAGGCTATCGGGGCGCAGCCTCGGCCACAGGCGATCGGGGCGCAGCCTCGGCCACGGGCAAAGCCGGTGTTGCTCTTGCAGCTGGATATGAGTGTAAAGCAATGGGCGCTCTTGGCTGCGCAATCTGCTGCGTCGAGCGAGGCGAATGGGACGGAGAGACGTATCCGATTGTTGCCGTCAAGGCTGCAATCGTTGACGGCGAGAAGATCAAGGCCGATACCTGGTATCGGCTGCAGAACGGCGAATTTGTGGAGGTGGAGTAAATGCTCGATACAATCTCCACTGTGAAGATGAGCCGCGAAGAATGGCTGGAGGAACGCAGAAAGTCCATCGGTGGGAGTGACGCGGCGGCTGTTATCGGAATGAGCCGCTTTGCAAGCCCGTACACGGTATGGATGGATAAGACTGGGCGTCTCCCGGAAAAGGAAGACACAGAGGCTATGCGGGTCGGCAGAGATCTCGAGGAGTATGTTGCAAAGCGTTTTGAGGAAGCGTCCGGGAAAAAGGTGCGGCGCTGCAACTACATCATTCGGAACCCCGCGTATCCGTGGGCGCACGCAGATATTGACAGGCGAATTTCCAGCGAAAATGCAGGGCTGGAATGTAAGACAACCTCGACGCTTGACATTCGGCAGTTCAACGGCGTGGAGTTCCCGGAACGCTACTATGCACAGTGTGTGCATTATCTTGCCGTCACCGGCCTTGACCGTTGGTATTTGGCGGTTCTCGTCTTCGGGCGCGGATTCTTTACATACACGCTCGAGCGCGATGAGGCGGAAATATCCGCGCTGATGGAGGCGGAGGAGCTTTTTTGGCGGTGCGTCGAAGAAGACACCCCGCCTGCACCAGACGGTTCGGAGGCGACGACGGACGCGATCAGCACGGTTTATGCCGACAGCAGCGGCGAACAGCTTGATTTGTTCGGACGCGAACAGCTGCTGTCTGAGTATATGCAGATCAAACGTCAGGCGGCGGCACTGGCGGAGCGCAGCCGCGAGATTGAAAACACGATCAAGCTCGACATGGGCACGGCAGAGCGGGCCGCCTGCAACGGCTACAACGTCTCTTGGAAGCAGCAAAACCGGCAGACGTTTCAGCCCAAAGCCTTTAAAGAGGCATACCCGGATATCGATTTGGCACCGTTTTATAAAACGGTGCAGGCCCGGCCATTCAAAATTACAGAAATGAAACAGGAGGAAGAATCATGAACAAAATCCAGCAGGCAACCGCGCAGACGGCTATGAAGGCACAGAGCGGCGGAAATCCGACAATGCAGCAGTATATTAAGCAGATGGAGGGTGAGATCAAGAAAGCGCTTCCCTCCGTTATGACGCCGGAACGGTTCACGCGGATCACGCTTTCCGCGCTTTCCACGAATCCGAAACTGGCACAGTGTACGCCGCAATCTTTCCTCGGCGCGATGATGACCGCCGCGCAGCTTGGCTTGGAGCCGAACACGCCGCTTGGGCAGGCATATTTGATTCCTTATTGGAACGGCAAGCAGAACCGCCTTGAATGTCAGTTCCAGCTTGGGTACAAAGGCATGATCGACCTTGCATACCGCTCCGGCGAGATCCAGACGATCCAAGCACAAGTCGGACACGCGAACGATACGCTGATTGCCGAGTATGGCACAGAATGCAGCCTGAAATTTATCCCGAAGCTGAACGGAGATCGCGGCGACCCGGTGAACGTCTGGGCCATGTTCAAGACAAAGGACGGCGGCTACGGATTCGAGATCATGACGCTGGACGATGTTCGCGCCCATGCGCAGAAGTACAGCAAGGCATACGGTTCCGGCCCGTGGCAGACCAATTTCGAGGAAATGGCGAAGAAGACTGTCCTGAAAAAGGTTTTGAAATACGCGCCGATGAAGTCGGAATTTGTCCGGCAGATCGCGCAGGACAGCACGGTCAAGACGGAGATCAGCGACGATATGTTCAGCGTTCCCACTGTTGTCGCAGATGCGGAAATGGTTGACGATATGCCGGTCGATCAGGCAACCGGCGAGGTCATGGAGGGCGCTACAAATGCTGAATAAAATCGTCCTGATGGGCCGTCTGACCCGTGACCCGGAGCTTCGGCAGACGCAAAGCGGAAATTCTGTTGCATCCTTCACGCTTGCCTGCGACCGCGATTTCGCGGCGCAGGGCGCGGAGAAGGAAACGGATTTTATTGATGTTGTCGCATGGCGGAATACAGCTGATTTTGTCAGCAGGTATTTCTCAAAGGGCCGCATGGCCGTCGTTTCTGGCCGTTTGCAGATCCGCAACTGGGAAGACAAGGACGGAAACAAGCGCAAAACGGCAGAGATCGTCGCAGAAAGCGTTTATTTCGGCGACAGCAAGCGGGACGGGCAGAATGCTTCTGCCTCTGCACCGGCCTCTTCGGAGTTCAAGCCGCTGCCGAGCACAACGCCGGTTCCGTTCTCTGCGCCGGATATGCCGCAGATGGAGATCGGCGACGACGACCTGCCGTTCTGAGGGCTGACGGATGGGAGATAAAAAGGAATACGTCAAGCTGTGGCTGAGTTACAGGAGCTATTTCGAGGCGTACAGTGCCGCTGAGGTGGGGCGCTTGGTGCTGGCTGCGATGGATTATCGCGAGTCGGGAGCAGAGCCAGAGTTCAGCGGGAGTGAGCGTTTCATTTGGCCTGCGATTCGACGGGATATTGACGAATCCGTAGCGGCTCAAAAAGCCATCTCCGCGTCCAGAAGCGAGGCAGGAAAGCAGGGCGGTCGGCCTGAATCCGAAAAAGCAAATGCTTTTGACGAAAGCAACGAAAAGCAAAAAAAGCAAATGCTTTCCGAGGAAAGCAAAAAAAGCTATGGACAAAGGAAAAGGACAAAGGAAAAGGACATGGACAGTATTCTTTCCCCCCTTCCCCCCACGCTGCGCGAAGCAGTTGAAAAATGGGTGGCATACAAGGGCGAACGACGGGAGGAGTATAAGCCTGTCGGCCTGCAAAGCCTTGTTACGCAGATCACAAAGGCTGCGGAGGAATACGGCGAGGAAGTCATGAGCGACGTGATAACCCGCTCTATGGCCGCAAATTACAAGGGGATCGTGTTTGACTGGCTGAAAGAGGCCAGCACACGCCCTGCGGCGCTTGGCCGCGCTGCAAAGCCCGGCTACGGCGTGCAGGGGCACCACGACGAACTGAATCCACTGGAACGTGCAGCTGTGGACAGGGTGATGGGGCCTGTATCGAAGGGGGCCGCCCGATTGCAGCAAGGCGTGCAGCGCCACGGGGACGAACTTGATGCGTTCCAGCTGGAGGCGGTCGAGCGAATGCTTGCGGAAAACGAGGAGAATAAGACATGAGATTTGTTTGCGATTGCTGCCACGATCTGACGAACATCGAGGCAGACCGGATGGAGATCCAGGGCGAGAAGCTGATGGTGTACAGCCGCGGGCGGCTGGTGTACGTGGCGGATCTCGGCCAGATCATGCTGGCCAAGCTTACGCCGGGTAGGGAGAACGGCAATGGACTTAGAGCAAACCGCGATTGAGCGGCTGCGGATGGCATCAGAAATGAGCTTGCGCCTGTACAAGCAGCCGCTTGTGATTACATACTCGGGCGGCAAGGACTCGGACGTGCTGCTGCATCTGGCGGAGGCAAGCGGGATCCCGTTTGAGGTCCTACATAGTCTCACAACGGCGGACGCACCGGAAACCGTCTGGCACGTACGGGATACCTTCCACCGCTTGGAGCTGGCGAACGTAAAGTGCACAATCGATACGCACCGGACGCCGGACGGCGGAAACGTGACGATGTGGAACCTAATCCCGCGCAAACTCATGCCGCCGACACGCCTGGCGCGCTACTGCTGCGCAGAACTCAAAGAGGGCGGTGGGAAAGGCAGATGGATTGCAACTGGCGTTCGCTGGGCGGAATCGAAAAAGCGGAAATCTCGCGGCGTTATGGAAACGATTCATAAGAATAAGGAAAAGCGGCTGACGCTGATGAATGACAACGACGAAAGCCGAATGATGATGGAAAACTGCCAGCTCAAGGGGACGCGGACGATCAATCCAATCATCGACTGGACGGAATCTAATGTGTTGGACTACGCTTCTGCCGAAAAGATCTGCATGAATCCGCTGTATGAATGCGGATGGAAGCGCGTGGGGTGCATTGGGTGCCCAATGGCAGGCAAGCACCGGAAGGTGCAGTTTGCGCGCTATCCGAAGATCAAGGCCGCGTATATCCGAGCGTTTGATAGGATGCTTGCGGAACGGCGCAAGCGAGAACTTCCGTGCGCGTGGCAGACGGGCGAAGACGTGATGCACTGGTGGATGGAGGACGGCGTGCTGCCGGGACAAATGGTTCTTGAAGGAATGGAGGAGGACACGCTATGATCGCCCGCGTATTCCCGCGTAAAACGGCCATGTCACCGACGGATGCGCTCGCATTCTTCGGCCCGCCGACAATCGAAAATATCGCCGACTGCATCAAGGCGGGCGTGACAGAGGTACATATCTCCGTAACGTTTACGTGGGATCTCGAAAAGGCCGAAGATCTGTACTACGCCTGGCAGATCCTCGGAGTTCCGGTGGAGGTCGGCGGCCCGGCGTTTGATGATCGCATGGGAGACTTTACGCCCGGGCTGTATCTGCGGGACGGAATGATCTTCACCTCGCGCGGTTGCACAAAGAATTGCTGGTTCTGCTCCGTGCCGCGCTGCGCGCACGGGGAAATCAAAGAGCTGCCGATCGTGGATGGATGGAACATCCTTGATGACAATATTCTGGGAACGTCAGAAGCACATTTTCGGGCAGTCTGTGACATGCTCAAGCGGCAGAAGCACCCGGCAGTATTATCAGGCGGACTGGAACCGGCGATGCTCCAGCAGTGGCAAGCGGATCTTCTGTATGAAGCAAAACCGGCGCGCCTATACACGGCATATGACACTCGTGATGATCTGGAACCTCTGATCGAGATGGGAAATAAGCTGCGGACGGCAGGATTTCGCCCAGCGAGCCACACCATGTGCTGCTATGTGCTGTGCGGCTACGACGGAGATAGCTTTGAGGATGCTGAAAAGCGCCTGACGCAGACCATGCAGGCAGGATTTGTGCCGTATGCCATGCTGTTTCGCGGAGAGGACGGAAAGTACGATTCTGAATGGCGGAGATTCCAACGCGAATGGTGCCGCCCGATTATCACTGGGAAAAAGTTCAACGAATTTTGGAAGGAGACGACATGACAGAAAAGGAAATCGTGCAGGCACTGCGGTGCACGTCTACACCGGGCGGCCATACAAGTAACTGCGAGCAGTGCCCATACTGGAAGAAAGAACAGCTGAACGGGCGGCTCAAAGAGAAGTTGGGAACGGATACATGGACAAGCTACGACGTTGATAAGGTCGGTCTGGACGCAGCTGACCTCATCGAGAGCCTGACCGCCGAGAACGCGAAGGCAGAAGCCGAGAGGGACGCGGCGTTAGCAGACCTCGCGGATGCGCGGAGTTGCAAGAATTGCAAGTATGCGTGCGATACGCGCGACTGCTCCAGCTGTAAATCAAAGACGTGCAAATGCCGTGAGTGTCATCTCGACAAGAATGCGTGGGAATGGCGCGGAGCGCCGGAAGCGCCGGAGGAAGGAGGCAAGGCATGAGTAAAGCTGTTTTGATCAGCATTCGCTCTGAGTGGTGCCAGAAGATCATGGAAGGGCAGAAAACGATCGAGGTGCGCAAGACGCGCCCGAAGATGGATACGCCGTTTAAGTGCTACATCTACTGCACGCAGAGCGCTGATATGCTTTGGATTTTGAAGGAAAGGGAACGGTCTCTCCATCCTGATAAAATAGCGGATGTTTTCAAGGCTGCTAAATGCGGCGGAGCATATCGGGGGAATGGCAAAGTCATCGGGGAATTTCTGTGCGATCAGATCATCGAAGATCGCACGTATGGGCACAATGAAGAATTTTACAGAGCAGCCCGCATGAGCGCATACGATGCGGCGGCATATGCAATGCAGTCGCCGATGTATGGCTGGCACATCTCAGATTTGCGCGTTTACGATCACCCGCGCGATCTGCGGGAATTTTACGCTGTGCCAAATGAGGTAGAGGTAGCGCTCAAGGTAAAACCCAAGCCAATCACCCGCCCGCCGCAGAGCTGGCGGTATGTGGAGGAAGAACTATGGAACGATTGACTTATTTCAAAGACGGATACTGGCGGGTAAATTTCAGCGGAGTGCAGTACCAGGCGGATTTTGTTGATCGACTTGCGGCCTACGAGGACATTGCCGAGTTGTGCGGCGGGTTTGACCGCCTCCGCGAGTTTGCCGAAGCCGACAAGGACGGGCGCGTCCTGATTCTGCCGTGCAAGGTGGGCGATACGGTGTGGTTTAAGACATACAAAAATAACGCGCGAGATTGCATTGGCGTGCAACCACATGAGGTTACAAGAATATCAGCAAGCATCATTGTTCCGGGGGAAATTGTGGATATCGGTATCCCTGTGGACCAGATCGGTGTGAGAGTATTTTTGAGCGAGACCGAAGCGGTTGCGGCTGACGCGAAACCTCCGGCTGGAAATTCCATTTTGGAAGTTTAGGAGGCGAAGCAGGATGGAACGGATGACAAGCCGAGATGAGGATTGCGTGCTGGTAAACGGTCACGCGCTGGGTTATGCGACGATCGGCGAACTCGTCCAGCTGGCGGAACGTCTCGCAGCGTATGAGGATATGGACAGTAAGCGGCTCAGACCGGGCGATACGGTTTGGCTGTCTAAGATGTTTTACACGCGCCCCAAAAAGCCCGTGCCGGTCACGGTAGGCGCAATCCGCATTGACGTCAACGGCACAACGTACATAACCGGGCGGAAGAGATTCTGCGAGGAAGCAATCGGACGAACGGTGTTTTTGACGGAGGCAGAAGCAGAGCGGGCGATGCAGGAAATGGAGGGCAAGAAGGATGGCTGAACTGAAACCGTGCCCGTTCTGCGGAGGGGAAGTTAGTCTTGCTCTGTGCGATGACGAAGGGAATCTACACGATGAGGCATATAGAGAACATCCCTATAGTGGACTTGGCTTTATGCTTCACCACGCTCATGAGGAAAATCCGGAATGCCCGATTGCAAGCTATGAGTGCGATGGCGGGATTTTGGGTGGTGTGTATATCTACGACACCAAAGAGCAAGCCGCAGAGGCTTGGAACAGGAGGGTAAATGATGGATGATTATATCAGCCGCGAAGCGGCGCTGAAAGATTTTGAAGCCTGCAACGCGGAAAATCCGAACTGGACGCCTCAGCGGGTGAAAACGCTCCTGCTGCGTCAGCCCGCCGCTGACGTTGCGGAGGTGGTGCATGGGGAATGGCTGCGAGCAGATGATGACTGGAATAGCCTCACAACAATTCAGTGCTCCCTTTGCAGCGAAGAGTGGTGCTTTGAGACGGACGATGACGTGAGCTTGCTGAATTACAAATACTGCCCCAACTGCGGGGCGAAGATGGAAGGAGGCAACGACAATGTTTCAGATTGAGCTTTTATCCGGTGGCGTTTTCTGGGTATACGCCGTATACCCGCAGATGAGCGCGTTTTTGATTTGGAAAGACGATCACTGGATTTGGATGGCGGCTGATAAGTGTAAACCGTATGTCCAGCCGTGGGCAGTTACTACCGTCGATAACTTTCCGCCCGCAGACGCTGTGCCGGTTGTGCGGTGCAAGGAGGAAAACTGATGCAGGATTGCTGCTTGACATGCAAAAATCTGGAATACAGAAAGAACTACGTTTATCCGTACCGGTGCTTGAAGCACAGGGCCGAACGGTTCTCCGAGGAAGAACTGGAACGGAGGTTCTTTTCCGGAGAGGAATGCAAAGACTTTGAACAAAGGAGGTGGCCTGATGGGAACGATTCTGGCAATTGACCCCGGCAATATCAAATCCGGCTATGTGGTGGTCGAGCACGACGGCGAAGAAATTCGCCGCGTGCTGGAGGCCGGGAAGAAAGGTAACAATGAGCTGCTGCCGATGCTTGAGCGGAAGCTTTACAGGAACGGCTATGACGTGGCAATCGAGATGATCGCGGGCATGGGCATGACGGTAGGCCAAGAGGTTTTCGACACGTGCGTTTGGATCGGGCGGTTCTGGCAAACCGTGTTGTGGCAGACTGGATATGGGCCGACGCGGATATTCCGCCGCGAAGAAAAGCTGGATCTGTGCGGTTCTCTATCTGCTAAAGATGCAAACATCCGGCAGGCCCTCGTCGACCGCTACGCGCCCGGTCAGCCGAATTTCGGCAAGGGCACGAAGAAAGACCCCGGCTTCTTCTACGGCTTCTCTGCGGATATGTGGGCGGCGATGGCGGTAGCCGTGACGTATTTCGATAAGTACATAAAGGGGGTAAAGCTTTGAGCAAGACGCAGCGAAAGCCGCCAAGACCGCCGATGCAGCTGACGTGCGATGCCTGCGGGAAAACGTTTATGCGGGCTCCATCAAAGTACAAGGCAAAATGCAATTTTTGCAGCGAGGCGTGCGCATGGACGGCACATAGGGAAGCTGTGATGGGCCGGGCGGAGCGCGTGCAGATCCTGATTACACGGTCAATCCCGGTATACCCGGAAATGCAGCCCGTTCGAGGTCGGATCTATCCTGCCGAAAAGTACAAATACAGGACAAACCGGACGGGCTATGTCGTCGAGGTGGGCAACAAGCGGGTATGCGTGAGGGTGGACGAATGCAGGGAAATCTAGGGCTTACACCGGTGCAGGCTCCGTGCAAAGGCTGTGCGGACAGGCACACCGGCTGTCACACGGACTGCACCCGGTACATAGCGTTCCGCCGGGAGGCGGACAGATACAAGCAGGAGCAATCAAGGGACGCAGCGAGATATGCAACGACACGGGGCTGTATGCGGACGCTGCACGATGCGAACCGCGCAAAGCGGGAAGGGAGGCAACATTACTGATGAGCGGGATCACAGAGCAGGAATATGCGGCGTGGCTGGAAAAGGCGTTGCAAGCGCTCTATAAATCCAAGCCGCTTGCAATCGCGATTGTGGCAAAAACGGGAGCGGGCAATACGCTTACGGGCTACTACAATGCGGACGCACAGGACAAGGCCGTGTTTGCCCACCATATCCAGAGCGATATCGTGCTGGACATTATCAAGGCAAATGCCGCAGAAATCAAGGCCATGATGGAGGGCGTAGACGATGGAACAGATTAAGGGGGCAAAGTATGACGATGAAGACGCGGGAGTTTTCAAATGAGCACGCCGCGATACGGCTGGTGGGCCTATGCAAAATGGATGATCCGCAGCTATAAGGGCGGTGAGCTGATGACGAAGGCCGAGCGTGCTGCCGTTGAGGATGCAATCGCAGAGACGGAACAGCTCATTGACGGCGCGGAGCGGCTGCGGCTCATAGATTTGGTTCTTTGGAAGCGGACACACACCTTACAGGGCGCTGCGATGGCGGTTTATGTGTCCGAACGCACCGCGCAGGAGTGGCACAGGCAATTTATTCGCCTTGTGGGGCAAAAAAGAGGGCTTTTATGAAAAAGTCTGCGTCCCAGAGCCAAATTTAACATTTACTATAAGGGCGTAGAGATCAACTCTACGCCCCTTTTCATCGGCACCGCAGCGTTCTGCGGAAACCTCCTCCTCCTGTTCTCGTGTCTCCGTGTGTGAATAAATATATTTATTCACACCGGAGAACACGAGAACGAAAGAATGAGGCAGAAAGGAGCGGCTATGGCGAGTTTGCGCGCCCTTGCACACAAGCTGCAAACAGCGCTCTTGTACAACGGAATCAAAATAAAAATCAATCAAATGCAGACATATTCCGCGAAAAATGACAGGATGGTGACAAAATACGTGGTTTACGAATATCGACCTGATGAAAAACCGAAGAATGTCACTCTGCTGGAAACTTATCAGATCGCGGACGTTGTGAAGCTGCTGGCCGGTCTTTACAGCGATGGCGGATGAAAAGCTTACGCCGAAGCAGAAACGATTCTGCGAAGAGTACCTGAAATCCGGAAATGCGACAGATGCTGCGAAAAAGGCTGGGTACAAAGAAACGTCATGCAGAGTAATTGCGGCGGAAAACCTATCAAAACCAGCTATTTCTGCGTATATAAAGCGCAGGCTGGACGAACAGGAAGCGGCTCTTGTCGCAGATTCCAACGAGATCTTAAAATTTTACACTGCCGTCATGCGCGGCGAGGTCAAAGACCAGTTCGGCATGGACGCCTCGCTGTCAGACCGGCTGAAAGCCGGTGACAGCCTCATGAAGCGATACGCGGCAGCTTCCGACCGCAACAGAACGACAATGGAGAAGCTGGATTCGATGCTGAAGGAGTTCCAAGATGCTGTTAAGTCCGAAACAACGTGAATACGTGCTGAAAAGCGCCGGGCATCGTTGGGGCTTCAAGGGTGGGGCTACACGCAGCGGGAAGACTTACCTCGATTTTCGATGGATCATACCGATCCGGATTCGTGAGCGAATCGGAAAAGATGGTCTAGCCGTCATTCTCGGCGTAACAAAATCCACGATTGAGCGAAATGTGCTGGAGCCGATGCGAAACATTTACGGGGACGAGCTTGTCGGCACGATCTCAAGCGACAACACGGCATGGATATTCGGAGAGAAATGTTACTGCCTCGGAGCAGAGAAGGTTTCCCAAGTTTCCAAGATCCGCGGCGCGTCGATCAAATATTGCTACGGCGATGAGGTTGCGGACTGGTCGGAAGAAGTTTTCGCGCTGCTGAAAAGCCGACTCGATAAAGAATATTCTTGCTTCGATGGCACGTTCAACCCACAATATCCTGATCATTGGCTGAAAAAATTTCTCGACAGCAACGCGGATATTTTCAGCCAGACGTATACGATTGACGATAATCCGTTTCTCCCGGAATCTTTCAAGCAAAATCTGAAGAAAGAGTACGAAGGAACAGTTTATTACGAAAGATACATTCTTGGACGTTGGGTGATCGCTGAGGGCCTTGTCTACCCGATGTTTGATCGGGCCAGAAATGTCACGAGCGAGCGGGGCGGGCCGGGGCGATACTGGATCTCATCGGACTACGGCACACAGAACCCTACCGTCTTCACGCTCTGGCGGGAATATGGCGGGAAGGCCATCATGGAGAGGGAATATTATCACAGCGGACGCGAGAGCGGGCGACAGAAGACCGACGAGGAATATTATCAGGACTTAGAGGCATTCGTGGACGGATACCGCATTGAGCGTGTCGTACTCGACCCGTCGGCGGCGTCCTTTGCCGAGTGCATCCGGCGGCACGGAAAGTTTTCTGTATGGAAAGCAAACAATGCCGTGCTGGACGGCATTCGCTTCACGGGGGCCTGCATCAAAAGCGGCATAATCAAATTCCATGAGAGTTGCAAAAACGCGTTTCGGGAATTCGGGCTTTATAGCTGGGACAAGGACGCAGGAGAAGACTGCGTGATAAAAGAAAACGACCATTGCATGGACGCGATTCGATATTTCTGCATGACCGTTTTGAGGAGAGAAATCAAGAAATGAACCTTTTGACAAACATTCGAGGGTGGTTCCGGAATATGCTTTTCCCGCAGGCGGTGGCCGAGCGGGAATTCGGCGTATCTCCGGCGGTCAGCCCGAAGATGGAGCAGAATATAAGCCTCTGGTACGCGATGTTTACCGGAAATCCGCCCTGGCAGACGTGCGATGTTACTGCTGTCGGACTTCCGGCAGCGATCTGCCGGGAGATTGCACGACCGACGCTGGCCGAGCTGACGGCTAACATCACCGGCAGCGCCCGCGCGGATTATCTGAAAGAATGCTTTGAGCGGGCGGAAGAGAATTTCCACAGCGCCTTAGAGCTGGGACTTGCGCTCGGCGGTGTGGCATTTAAGCCGTATATCTACGGTGAGCAGCTGCTGGTCGACGTGACCGGCGCGGCGGCGTTCCAGCCGACGAAATTTGATCCTGCCGGGCGCTGCATCGGCGGTGTCTTCCGGGATAAGCCCGCGAAGGTGGGCGGGAAATATTATATCCGCCTAGAATCGCACAAGCTGGACGGTACGACATACACGATCCGCAATAAAGCGTATTACAGCGACGCTTCCGGCACAGTCGGCGCAGAAGCGCCCCTGAACGCCGTCCCGGAATGGGCGGACATTCAGCCGGAGATCGCGATCCAAGATATGAGCGGGCCGCTCTTCGCGTACTTCCGCCCGCCTGCGGCCAACACAACGGACGCAAACAGCCCCTGCGGAATGTCCGTCTACGGAGACGCGGCTACGGTGCAGCTTATCAAGCAGGCCGACGAGCAGTGGGAGCGCCTGCGCTGGGAATACCGCTCCAGCGAGCGCAAAGTCCTGATGGACGGCACGAGCTCGACTGCGGACATGTTCAACAAGCGCATGTTCGAGCTTGGGCCATTCTCCCCGTCCGGCGAATTCTTTCAGTACATCGAGCCGCAGATCCGCGACGAGGCGATTTACCGAGGCTTCCAGAACACACTCCGCCGCATCGAGTTTAACGTCGGGCTGGCCTATGGCGATATCTCTGATCCGCAGACCGTCGAGAAGACCGCGACGGAGATCCGCAACAGCAAGCAGCGAAAATATGTGCTGATCGACAGCATTCAGACGGCGCTTGAACATACGTTTGACAGCCTGCTATACGCGCTCGATACATACGCGACGCTTTACAACCTTGCGCCTGCTGGGGCGTACAGCACCGATTACAGCTGGGGGGATTCCATCCTCGACGACGCAGAGAAGAAAGAGCAGGAGCGGGCAAACGACCGGCTCGACCTTGCTGACGGTATCCTCAACGATTGGGAATACCGCGCGAAATGGTACGGCGAGGACGAAGCGACTGCAAAGGCAATGCTGCCGAGGGCGCAGGACATAGTAACAGAACAGCAACAGGAGGTAGAGTAATGGGCGGTAGAGGTGGAACCGGTGGCGGCATTGGAAGTCGAAACGCATCTTCTCCCGATTACAAAAACTCATACAATATCGAAATGGAGAACGCCCGTAGCTTTGAAGCTGCGTTTGCTATTGAAAGCGGCGCGACCAAAGAGACAACCGGCTATCAGATGTATGTCCACCAAGATGTTACCGGAAGAAGTCTGATTGCGGATACTCGCAAAGACATTGATGCACTGAAACGCGATTTGCGAGAGGCAACCAAATGGGGGAAGTCTTACGGTATGTCTCAAGCGTCCATTGATGGCATGAAAGCCGCATTGCGCGAGAAAATTTCTTTGCAGGAACGGGCGGTTACTGCTATGGAGGGCGCAAGGTCTGAATACGAAAAGTACAAGCGGCAAGCGTCGGCAGGCAACGCCAAAGCAAAGCGACGCGGCGGACAATGGATGTAAACGGGGAGATAATTCATGGGTGGACGCGGCGCAAGCAGCGGCACAAGCGCAAAGGGCAAGCCTTACGGTAGCGAGTTCAAGACGATTATCAAAGAGAGTAATATCAAGTTTGTCAAGGCGGTTGACGGTGCGCAGAAAACGCCAATGGAGACAATGACAAGTGGTCGCGTGTATGTAACGCTCAACAAAAGCGACAACATCAAAGCAATTACATACTACGACACTAAGAACAAGCGCATAAAACAAATAGATCTTGACAGGCCGCATGATAAAGTTTCCCCGCATACCCACCACGGATATATACACAATGAAAACGACGGTGCAAAGGGATACGCGAATCTAACGCCAACCGAAAAGAAAATGGTTGAGCGGGTCAAAAAAATATGGTACAATCGGCATAGCAAGTAGTGGTGTAATGGCAGCACACTTTGTTTGAGGAAGTTCCGGTTTGATTCCGGGCGCTTGCTATGCCGTGAGGTACAGAAATGTATCTTGCGGCATTTTTGTTTGCTGGGGGTTGTATGATTAACTTTGAAAATCTCGACAAGTTCACATTCCCCGGCGTTGGCAAGTACGGCATCCCGCAAATTGAGCCGGTCAAATCTTACCCGCAAGGCGAATTTATCCCGGTGAATTACCACTACACAACGAAAGACCCGGAAAGCAAAATAGTGCATTTCTTTGTAGACGATTACCAATTTATCCGACATTGGAACACGCCGGACAAGTACATTCCGAAGCTGTCACGGTTCGCGGCGGTATGCGCGCCTGATTTTTCCACATACACAGATATGCCGCTTGCAATGCAGCTATACAATCACTATCGTAAACACTGGCTTGCGGCATACTGGCAGCTCCACGGAATGACGGTTTATCCGACAATCTCATGGAGCGATGAGAATAGTTATGACTGGTGCTTTGACGGTGAACCTGTCGGCGGTGTTGTGGCGGTTTCTTCGGTGGGAACGCAGGCAAACGCTGAAAGCAAGCGCCTGTTCCTGCGCGGCTACGAAGAAATGATGAAACGGCTATCCCCGGAATGGGTGATCTTCTACGGCAGAGTGCCGGAAGAATGCGACTGGAACGTGATACGGGTAAAACCGCATTACGACGATATTGTGAAACGGAGGAAAGCGAAATGGGCGGACGAGGGGGCGCAAGCGGAGCAGCGCCTAAAAACGAAAGCTTAATGCCGGACTATGTTAAGCATGCAATCGACGGCGACAACTATGTTGAGGTGCTTTATCGGGATTACAAAAATAGAGCCAACGGGTTTGAGTTAAATTATTATCGGGCCGTCCCGGGGACTTACGACAACGAGAAAAAGACTGTAAAGGTGGACCTTAAATCTCCGATAACGAAGGAACTATATAATACAATGCCTAAAAACGCGGCTGAAGAAGTTGGTCTTGAGCGAGACAGCCGAATTGGAATGGCAAGATCTATAGCGGATGCTATAAAAAATCAAGCTCAAAATGCAGTAAAAGAAAACAGAAAAATGAAAGACGTGCTACAAAAAGGCGTTCCGGAGTGGTTCAAACGAGCATATGCCATTGGGGAAGCAGCAGCACTTATGACATGGCACGGAGCAAGGAACAGCACAGATCTTGAGAGAATGTTAAGAAAAAAGGCAAAAAGTAAATGAAATACCCATTTACTCCCGAACTGCTCGATGCGCTTCCTGAAGAACTCGCCGAACTATTCCGAGGGCTGGAAGATACACTGCTGGATGAAGTCTGTTCCCGGCTTAAAATTGCCGATCAGCTCAACGAAGTAACGGTTCAGGATATCCGGGCGCTGCGGTCGCACGGAATTGATCTCAAGAAGATCAGAAAGGCGATCCAGAAGACAGCGGATGTCAGCGAGGAGAAGCTGAACAAGCTGCTGGAAGACGTTGTAGAGCGCAATCAGCGCTATTACAACGGCCTTATCACGCTGGCCGATGTGACGAAGCCTGACCGGCTGGCCGACGCTTCCGATATCGACGCGATCCGCAGACAGACGCTCGGAGAATTCCGCAATCTGACGCAATCCATGGGCTTCCTGGTCGACAATGGGAAAAAGATGCTTCCGCCCGCGCAGGCTTACCAGTGGGCCTTAAATTCGTCAACGCTGCAAATTCAGAGCGGAGCGATCAGTTATAATCAGGCTATCGCCAACGCCGTCAAGCAGCTGGCCGAGAGCGGAATCAAAGTTGTGGACTATGAAAGCGGGCACACAGATCAAATCGACGTGGCCGCCCGCAGGGCCGTTATGACAGGTGTAGCTCAAATCTGCGACAAGTATTCCGACCAGTCGGCGGAATATCTGGATACCCGGTATTTTGAGATCACAGCCCACTCCGGCGCACGAGACAAGCCCGGACCGTCCCCGTGGTCGAGACACAAGGATTGGCAAGGGAAAATTTATTATAAAAGCGAAAACGGAGAGCCTGACCCGCTTGGACAGTACAAGGATCTCGTGGAGACGACCGGCTACGGCTATGTAGACGGCCTGACTGGCGCAAACTGTCGGCACTATAAGCACGCCTATATCCCTGACGTCATGGAGCCTACCTATACCGAGGAGCAGCTGGAACACATTGATGATGGTCTCGGCTGCGAGTTTGACGGGAAGAAGTATACCGCATACGAAGCGACCCAGATGCAAAGACGGCTCGAACGGTCGATTCGCAAACAGAAGCGTTTGAAAAACGCCTATAAAGCATCCGGGCTTAAGGACGAAGAGACTGCCGCTGCAGCCAAGCTGCGCCGCCTGAACACGAAATACCATGATTTCAGCGAGGCCGCAGGGCTGCCGGACCAGCCGGAGAGAATGAAGGTGCTATATGATTGATGAAAAACTGAAAGCCGCTATCGAGCGGGCGCTTGCCGCCGGGTTCCGCGTCCAGCTGAAGCGCATGAAGGACGGGACGGTCAAAGCGCAGATCATCAAAGCGGAAGAACTGAAAAAATAATACAGATACCGCAGCACAATCGAGTGCGCGGAATGGCACGATGAGCCAACTGCTGAGATTTTCTCAGTAGCTGGCTCTTTTGTTTCGGTAAAAACCGCATGAGCGGGTTTTATACAAAAAATCGGCTATCTGCAAGCCTAAAAGTGCAGGCGGGAGGTCACGGCGACGACCTAAAAAGCCTATCCCGCAAGGAGAAACCATGAAAAAAGAAGAACTGTTGAGCATTGGCCTGACGGAAGAGCAGGCGGACAAGGTTTTTGCCATGAACGGCAAGGACATTGAGAAACACAAAAAGGCCGCAGAGGACGCAAAGGCGGACAAAGAGGCCGTGGAAAAGCAGCTGGCCGACCGCGACAAGGACATCGAAGACCTGCGGAAGTCCAGCGGGGATGCTGAGAGCGTCCGCAAGCAGCTCGAAGACCTTCAGGGCCGGTACACCAAGGAAACCGAAGATTACAAGGCGCAGCTGGCAAGCCGGGACTACGCCGACGCCATGAACCGCGCGATCACGGCCAAGGGCGTCAAGTTCTCTTCCAAAGCCGCCGAGAAAGCTTACCTTGCAGACCTCAAGGAGAAACACCTTGAGCTGAAGGACGGCGAGCTGACCGGCTTCGACGAGTGGCACAAGGCCCAGATGGAAGCAGACCCGACCGCATTCCAGTCCGACAAGCCCACGCCCACATTTGTCAAGCCCGTCGGTCAGGGCGGCGCACCGGCGGCAAAGAGCAAGGGCGCAATGTACGCGCAGCAGTTCAACGCGCAGTTTGCGCAGACACCAAACAAGGAGTGATTTAAAAATGTCTATCGTTGTAAACACAAAAGCAGAAGTCAGGCCGAACTTCCTTGAAAGCGAAGTCGGCCTCGTCCTGAAAACCCGTGAAATCCCCGCGTCGATGGGCGTGCAGGACGGCAAGTACAAGATCGTAAAGGCCGGTACGCCGTTCCCGTCCGACAACTCGAACGCCGTCGGCATCGTGTTTGAGGATATCGATGTGACGGACGGCAATATGCCCGGCTCCGTGATGGTCGCGGGCCGTGTGCTGGCAGACCGCCTGTCGCTGGCCTCCGCAGCAAAGACCGCGCTGTCCGGCAAGGGATTCACGTTTGTTGACGCGCCGGAGATCACGCGCGGCTATACCGTGACCTACGACAAAAACGACGGCAGCGGCACGCCGCCCGTCGACGAGAACGTCTACACAGAGGGCTCCTATGCAAACGTATCGACCGAATATCCGCTGACCAAGAGCGGCAACACCCAGACCGGCTGGAGCACGTCTAAGGGCGGCGCTGCCGTCTCCAAGGTCGAAATGACCGGCAATGTGACCCTGTACCCCGTGTGGACTACGGCCTAAAGAAGGAGGAAAAACACCATGCCTGACATTCTTGAACTGATTTCCGACGCTGACCGTCTGGATTTCTCGCAGAACATTTCCGTTGCACGCCCGGCGTACCTCGGCGACCGGCTGTTCCCGGATCAAAAGACCGAAAGCCTCAAGGCCGAGTACCTGCGCCTCGCAAACGGCGCACAGATCCCCACGATGGCGACCGTCCACGCCTTTGACACCGAGGCAGAGATCGCCACGCGCCCCGCGCTCGAAAAGACCGAGGTTGAGAAGCTGTTTATCAAGCGCAAGATCAACCAGTCCGAGCGGGTGCAGCTGCTCAACGAAAACGGCGTATATGCCGACAACGCAATCGTGAGCTATGTCTTCGACGATATGCGCCTGATGGCCGATGCGGTCAAGGTCAGAACCGAAGTTGCAAAGATGGAAGTCATCGCGACCGGCAAGATGACCATCAAGGAAAACAATCTCAACATGACCGTCGATTACGGCGTTCCGTCCGCAAACACCGGCTTCAAGATCGACTTCGGCGCAGATGCTGATATCGTCGGTCAGCTTCAGGCCATCGCGGATCAGGCGGCGGCCTCCGGTCACGCCCTGAGCGAAATGGTCGTCGGTACGAAGATCCTGCGCAAGCTCGCGTCCAACAAGGGCATTCAGACCCTCGTATACGGTACGGTCGGCGCGGGTACATACGTCACCACCGAGAAGCTGCGCAGCCTCTTTACCGAGCTGTTCGGCTTCGGCCAGATCACGACCAACGACCAGCGCTATAAGGCGCAGGCTGCAAATGGCGCGGAAAAGACGTACCGCTTCTTCCCGGAGGACAAGGTTGTATTCATGTCCAACGGCGCGGCCAATTCCTTCGGCGTCGGCCTGTGGGGCGTGACGCCGGAAGAAAAGGGCTATGGCCCGTACACCGACAAGAGCGCACAGCAGTATATCACGATCACCCAGTGGGAAACGCCTGACCCGAAGACCACCTGGACGAAGGCAAGCGGCCTGTTTATCCCGGTCGTGCCCGATCCTTACGGCCTGTTCATCGGCGCGGACGTCAGCAAGTAAAATCGAGCCTCCGCGTCTGCATGACGGGCGCGGAGGCTGACCGGAAGGAGGGCGCAGCATGATCTACGCCGATTATGAGTATTACGCGACTGTGTACCGCGGGACGGCGCTGGATGAAGAGCAATTTTGCGGCCTCGCTCGCAAAGCGTCGGCTTATGTCGATTACATCACCATGAGCCGCGCGCGCTCCGCTGCCGGGGATAAGCTCGAAGCCGTCCAGAACTGCGTCTGCGCGCTGGCCGAGCTGGAGCAGGACGCTGGGAAACTGGATAGCCTCGTCTACACGACCGACAGGCCGGTGTCAAGCGAGACGGTAGGCGGCTGGTCGCGCAGCTTTGGTTCACGAAATCTGTCCCAGGCAGATATGCAGCGGACGGAGACGCGCCGCCGGGAGATTGTGCTGGCGTACCTCGGGCCGACCGGATTACTCAAAGCAAGGGGGTATGGGCCGTGTCCATGTTCCCCCACACCGTAACCATCTACAACGTCACGCAGGAAACAGACCCGGCGACGTTCAAGGATGTGGAGAAGACCTATATCACCGTCCTGCGCGGCGTTCTGCTGGAAGCCTCCAAGGCGGCCAACGTCCGGCAGAGCGGGCTTGAGGGCGCGGATGCGGTGAATCTGTACATCCCGTTCTCTGCGGTTGCGGTGGATGGCGTGACGGGCGCAGAAAAGCGCTATGTCGGCCCGCAGGAATTCTGGCGGGCAGCCGATAAAAGCGGCCTGTGGACGCTCTCCACGGACGGCAACGGCGGCACGACATTCTTTATCAAGGGTGAAGTCGTAGAGCCGGACAAGACCGAGCAGGCGCTTGAAATGCTCTATGACGACGTTTACAAGGTTACGAAGGTCGACCGGAAGGACTACGGCAGCGACGACATGAGACACTTTGAGGTCGGAGGAGCCTGATATGCTGAAATTCAGCGTAAAGGCAGACGGATTTGACGCGCTGCAGGAAAAACTCACGCAGGCCTGCACCAAAGCAGAGCATATTGTTGCAACGCAGGTGCGGAAGGACACAAGCCCATATGTGCCGTTCCTGACTGGCTCTCTCGACGAGAGGACGCAGGTTGCGGGAAATTCTGTTGTATACCCCGGCCCGTATGCAAGGTATCTCTATTACGGAAAAGTCATGGTGGATCCAGAAACCGGCAGCACATACGCGAAGAAAGGGATGACAAAGGTGCTGACCGATAAGAACCTTGTGTTCAATAAGGCTGGACACAATCAGGCTCAATCATACTGGTTTGAAGCATCGAAAGCCGAGAACCTTAAAAAATGGATTCGCGTAGCAGATAAGGCGGTGAAAAATGAACTTTGACGAGAAGAAGCTTGTATCAATAGCGGAAGAAGATGACATTTCAAGAAAAATGATGGTATGGGCTAACTCTTTTACTGGTGAGGACATACCAGCCGCGGCGATCAACTATGAGTTCTTACCCGCTGATTCTGCAGGCATGAAACTATCTGTAATTCCGGGGACGTACATCACACAGGGGCCATACATTCTGGGCGGATATGAGGCTGCATATCGATTCGCAATGGTGGCACGCATCATTCCCGGGAACAGCAATGACAAGCGCTTACGAGCCGATGCAATGTTGAATCGCTTCGGTGAGTGGGCAACAAAAAATTATCCGTCTTTAGGTGATGGGATACGAGTGCGAAAGATGGAAATATCAGCACGCGCGACAATGCTTACGCCATATGAAGACGGCTCCGAAGATCATCAGCTTTTAATGAAAATGACATATGAGGTGATTTAATTATGGCAGACATGACCTTTAATACCACTGCTGGCCAGACCATTGACCGCGAATTGCTGATCGCATACCTGAATACCGGCGAGGCATCTACGCCTGTCTGGTCTCCGTTCGGCAAGCGCGTCACGGATTCCAGCATGGAGTACGATTGGCAGGAGGATTCCAGTAAGGATATCCTCGGCACTACAAGAACTACCATGAAGAAGCCCATCATCACGCAGAGCTTCGACCCGTGCGAGCTGGATGCGGGCGACGCAGCGCTTGTGAAGCTGTGGAATCTGGCCGTCAAGGATCAGGATGCGGCGGCGCTGGCGAATCAGGATGTGCTTATCGTCCATCATTACGCCGGTACAGCCAAGACGGCAGTCTTCGCGGAGCGTTACGACGGCACAATGGTAAAGCCCGCAAGCCTCGGCGGCGAGGGCGGCGGATTCGTCGGTATGCCGTTCGACGTGACGCTCGGCGGCAACCGCACGACCGGCACGGCGGCGGTTGGATCCAACGGTACGATTACCTTCACGCCGGACGCGGCGTAAGGAGGGCCCGCAATGCCTGAAATCAGATTTGAAACCGGTATCATATCGTTCAAGCTGAACGACGCGGCGGAAGTTTCCTTCAATCCGACGGACAGCGCGTTTGTTGAACAGATCTTCAACACGTTTGACGAGCTGGACAGGAAGCAGGAGGCGTATAAGGCCGAGATCGACCGCTGCGCGGACAAGAAGGAGATCTTCGCAATCGCCCGCCGCCGCGACGCGGAAATGCGGGATATGATCGACAGCCTGTTCGCGAAGCCCGTCTGCACGGAGCTGTTCGGCACAATGAACGTCTACGCGCTGGCAGACGGCCTGCCGGTCTGGTGCAACCTCATGCTGGCCGTGATCGACCAGATCGACACGAGCTTCGCAGCGGAGCAGAAGAAGACTAACCCGAGAATCGCGAAATATACGGCAAAATGGAAAAAGTGATCTGGGCGCTGCCGACCACGGTCGACGTGAACGGCACAACGTATCCGATCCAATCCGATTACCGCGCGATCCTCGATATCCTGTTCTCCCTGACTGACAGGGAGCTGGACGAGCGGGACAAGGCGGAAGCGGCGCTGACCATCTTCTATCCAGGCTTCGACGAAATGCCCGTCAGCGACTATCAGGAAGCCCTGAACCAGTGCTTCCGCTTTATCGACCACGGGCAGGAGAACCGGGAGAAGAAAAAGCAGCCCGAGATCATGTCATGGTCGCAGGACTTTAATCTCTATATTGCGCCCATCAACCGAATCGCGGGCTGTGAGGTCCGGGCACTGGAATACCTGCACTGGTATTCGTTCCTGGCATACTATCAGGAAATTGGAGACTGTCTGTATGCACAGGTTGTCTCCATCCGGGATAAAAAGGCACGAGGAAAGAGCCTGGACAAGCAGGAGCGGGAATTTTACCGGCGCAACCGGGATATCGTCGACCTGAAAACGACATACTCGGAAGCTGAAAACGATCTGCTCGCCGCATGGGGTGTCACAAAATCAAGGAAATAGACAGGTGGTGAGAATATGGCAGACGGGAAAATTGTAATCGCCGTCGATGCGGATGCGAAAAAGGCACAGAAAGAGCTGGATACGCTGTCTGCGAAAATCGACAAGATGGAAGCAAAGCTGAACGAGGACACCGGAACGCAGAGCGGGCTCAAAAAGGAGCTTGATGCAGCGCTTCAGGCTGCGAAGCAGACGGAAGATGCGCTTAAATCGCTCCGGTCGGAGGCAGACCGGCTCAAAGGGGTCACATCCGGCAGCACGACGGCCAATCCGGCGGATTACATAGACGCCTACTCCCGGCAGGCGGAGGTCGCCGCGCAGATCAAGGAGCAGGAAAAGATCCTTGCTGACCAGAACAAAACGGCGGAGCGCCTCGGAAATCAGTACGCCAGTATCACCGATAAGGTAATAAAGCAGACAAAAGCGCTTGATGAGGCAAAGACAAAGGCCGGTGAGCTGGTACAGCAAATCACAGACGCCAGCGGAGCCTCTGCCCGTATGGCCGAGGCATCGGCGCGCGTCGAGAAGAGCATGTCCAAATTCGGGAACCGAATCAGCAGCCTGTTCAAGCGCGCGCTGGTCTTTACTGTCCTGTCCCGCGGCCTTTCCCAGCTGCGCAGCTGGCTTAGCGAGACGATCATGCAGAATGAGGCGGCCCGTGCATCTATCGCGCAGCTGAAAGCAGCTCTTCTGACGCTTGCACAGCCGATCCTCGAAGTCGTGATCCCGGTTTTTGTGAAGCTGGTCAACATTCTGGCACAGGTCGTGACGGCAATCGCAAAGTTTTTCGGAATGCTTTCCGGGAAGAGCTGGGGCGCGCAGGTTTCGGCGGCGAAAGGCCTGAATGCCGAAAAAGAAGCCCTTGAAGGGGTTGGCGCTGCCGCAGAAGACGCAAGCAAAAGCATGGCCGGATTTGACGAGATCAACCAGATCACCAGCAATCAGGCGTCCGGCGGCGGAGGCGGAGCGGGCGGCGCTGCCGACTCGAGCGGGATCACGCCGGATTTCTCGAATCTGGATCTTGCCGAAGACAAGCTGAGCGACATCCTCGGCATTGTCGGCGCGATCGCGGCCGGACTGCTCGCGTGGAAGATCGCCAGCATGTTTACAGACAGCTTAAGCAAGATCGGCGGCATTGCACTTGCGGCCGCAGGCGCGTTTGCGCTTGTCTATTTCTGGCTGGACGCATGGAACAACGGTATCGACTTGACTAATTTCCTCGGCATGATTGCCGGGCTTGCGGCCCTCGCGGGCGGGCTTGCGCTCGCATTCGGGCCGATAGCGGCAGGCATCGCCCTTGTGGTAGGCGGTCTTGCAATGCTCGTTGTTGGCATCAAGGACGTAATCAACAACGGATTCACACTGGAAAACACGCTGACCATTATCGCCGGGCTGCTCGCTGCCGGTATCGGAATCGGCCTCCTGACGGGCAGCTGGATACCTCTGCTGATTGCTGGAATTGCCGCGATTCTCGTTGCGCTGGTATCCTTTACGGGACACGGCGAAGAGCTTATCAACGGCCTGAAAAATGTCATTGATGGCTTCGGGAAGTTTTTCAAGGGCGTCTTTACTGGCGATATGAAGCTCGCCGTGGAGGGCGCAAAGCAGATCTGGAACGGTCTGAAGCAGACGTGGAACGCCATTGTAAGCTCCATCAGGGACGCATGGAACGCCTTTATTACATGGATGCAGGCCAAGAATCCGGCTCTCGCGGCAATCTTTGAAACGATCGGAAAGCTGTTCTCCGACCAGTACAACGCATGGAAAAAGATCCTCAGCGGCCTGATCACCTTCCTGACCGGCGTATTCACCGGAGACTGGAAGAAAGCCTGGAATGGCGTACTCGATATTCTGAAAGGTATATGGAATCTCATTGTCGGCACGGTAGAGGGGGCAATCAATTTTATCATTGACGGCATCAATCTTCTGATCTCGGCACTGAATAAGATCCAATTTAACATGCCGGAATGGGTTCCGCTCATCGGAGGAAAGTCCTTCGGCATCAATATTACGCCGGTATCGCGCGTAGCGCTCCCCCGCCTCGCCTCCGGCGCGGTCATTCCCCCGAACCGGGAATTCATGGCCGTCCTTGGCGACCAGAAAAGCGGGACGAACATAGAGACGCCGCTTTCTACGATGGTGCAGGCATTCAAGCAGGCCATGAACGAGACCGGCGTAGCGGGAAGCAGACAGATGACGGTTATCTTCCAGCTTGACCGCCGGGAGCTTGGCCGCGCGGTGTACCAGCTCAACAATGAGGAAACGCAGCGCGTCGGCGTCCGCCTTGCGGGGGTGAAGACATGAGAAGCGCCCTGAGCCTTGACGGCAAGGCGTATTACAATCTGCACGTCGTAAGCTGCAAGCGGTCGTTCTCCGTCCTCGACGGCGACAACGCCGGGCGCGTCATGACCGGCGCGATGACCCGCGATATCATCGGCACGTATTACAACTACAGCCTCGAGATCGACCCTGTATCCTCAGATCCGGAGGAATACGACGCATTTTATGAAAGCATTTCCGCCCCCGTCGACAGCCACGTCCTGACCGTCCCATACGCGCAGGGCACGATGACCTTTGATGCTTACGTCGCAAACGGCGACGATGAGCTTGCCGGAAGCTACGACGGGCGCAACGACTGGGGTAATCTGACGATCAATTTTATCGCCATGAAGCCCAAGAGGACGCCAGCATGAGTGTACGTGTGATCTATGAGGACGTCGCGGTAGGCGCGGCGGAGGCGGCCAGCACGGCGAGCACAGCCGCGCAGCCGTTCTCCGACCTGTCCTTACTGCCATACGGCACAGAGCCGGTCACTGTAGCGACAAACGAGCCGAACCAATGGACGCTGGACGGCTCCCGTCCGATCCTCAAGAATGAGCAGGCGGCCTTCTGGTCTGCCGCGCCGAGCAAGGCGGACTGCACCTTCGACGCGAACCCGACGCTGACTATCACGCTGGACGGAACGTTTGCAAGCTCCGGCATCTATCTCTACTTTGACGGCGATACCGGCGATTACTGCACAGCCCTGACCATGACATGGTACAACGGCGAGACGAGCGTTGCGGCGCAGGACTTCGCGCCGGACGGGCAGAAGTATTTCTGCGCGAAGCCAGTCTCGGGCTACAACAAGCTTGTGATTGAGCTGAAAAAGACGAGCCTGCCGTACCGCTATGCGAAGCTCCGACAGATCTTCTTCGGCATCGTCCGGGAATTTGAGCGGGAGGATCTGCGCAGCGTCACCGTCACCGAGGGCGTCAGCGTGATCTCCGACGACGTGGAGATCAATACGCTGGATTTCACCCTCGACAATTCGGACGATATCGACTTTATTTTTCAGGAGAAGCAGCCCGTAAGCGCCTATGACGGCGCAAAGCTGATCGGCGTGTTTTATATCAAAAGCTCGTCCCGGTCGAGCGAGCGGCTCTATGATATCTCCTGCCAGGACGCGCTCGGCATTCTGGACGATGAACCGTTCTCCGCCGCGGTCTACAGCAGCAAAAACGCGAAGGAGCTGATAAGCTCGATCATCGGCGCGCATTTCACGCTGGATTTCGACGCGGCGCTGGAAGACGAGACCGTGACCGGATATATCCCGGACTGCACAAAGCGCGAGGCGCTGCAGCAGATCGTCTTCGCCCTGCGCGCAACCATCGACACGAGCGCGTCGCGCGGCATCCGCGTCAGGAGACTTACGACAGCCTCACCAGCCGGGATCCCGCTTGACCGGATATACACCGGCGGCAGCGTGGAGACGGCGGCAGTGGTCACGGAGATCCGCGTGACGGCGCACAGCTATTCGACATCCGGAAGCGGCGAGAGCGTGGAGGTCGGCGGGACAACCTACTATCACACGACGTCGGTCACGTCCAAAACCAACCCGAACGCCACGACGCAGACCAAGCCGAACGTCATTGAGGTACGCGACGCGACGCTGGTCAACAGCGACAACATTGCCGCCGTCGCGCAGCACGTCTTTGACTATTACATGCGCCGTCAGACGCACAGCGTCCGCATCGTCATGGACAAGGAAGCCCCCGGCGATTATGTACAGACCACAACGCCGTGGGGAACGAAGATCACCGGCACGATCACCAGCATGAACATCCGTCTCAGCGGCATTGCGGCGGCAGACTGCGAAATTATAGGGACGTAATCGCCGGAGAAAGGAAAACAAGCATGATCATTATTACCTGCAAAAAGGCATTTGCGCAGACAAGCTGCCGAACGGCGATTCTGACAGCGGGCATGAGCAAGGCCGAAACCGTGCGCTTCGTCTTTTCGGACGACTGGGACGGCCTCAGCAAAACGGCGGTATTTACTGACGGCGTGAAGACTGTCGACGTCCTGCCGTCCGGCTGGGACGGCGATACCGTCACCATCCCGCATGAGATCCTCACTACGGCTGGAAGAACCGCCCGCGTCGGCGTCTACGGCACGAACGCCTCCGGCGTCGTCCTTCCGACGGTATGGGTGACGCTCGGCAAGGTGCAGCCCGCAGCGGAGCCGTCCGGCGACCCCTCGACCGACCCCACGCTCCCCGTCTGGGCGCAGCTGCAGGAGATCATCGGCGATCTGAACAACCTCACCACCAAAGCCAAAGAGAATCTTGTCGCCGCGATCAACGAGGCGGCGAAGACCGGCTCTGGCGGCGCTGGCTCCATCGATCTGCGCACGGCGGACGGCTATATCCAGTATTCCAACGACGGCGGGGAGACGTGGGAAAACCT
>ERZ1026848.352-NODE-352-length-26050-cov-4.078977_pt1 | contig 26050 bp, 21 predicted proteins | sample MGYA00380154_ERZ1026848 | MGnify/ENA primary metagenome ERZ1026848 (study PRJEB33269, sample SAMEA4719790) | human gut metagenome | biome: human-associated habitat; feature: organic feature; material: feces | place: Cameroon | collected 2013-10 ...
CTTATAAATAAAAACGGAGAACAAAAGAGATGCCCGACCTCAAACATATCAGAAACTTTTCGATCATCGCTCATATCGACCACGGGAAATCCACGCTTGCCGACCGATTGCTCGAAGCGACCGGAACGATCGAAAAGCGCGACTTGACCCATGATCAGCTCCTTGATGCGATGGACCTCGAACAGGAACGCGGCATCACGATCAAAGCGCACCCCGTGCGGATGCTCTACAAAGCGCACGACGGCGTCGAATACGAACTCAACCTCATCGACACTCCGGGACACGTCGACTTCGCATATGAAGTCAGCCGCTCCCTCGCGGCGTGCGACGGGGCGCTGCTCGTCATCGACGCAACCCAGGGCGTGCAGGCGCAGACCGTCGCCAACGTCAATCTCGCGATGAAGCACAATCTGCACATCATCCCCGTCATCAACAAGATCGACCTGCCCGCGGCCGACGTCGACATGTGTCTCGACCAGATGGAGGAAATCCTCGCGATTCCGCGCGAAGAGGCAATCGCCGTCTCCGCGAAAGAGGGAACCGGCATTCCGGAAGTGCTCGAATCCATCGTCAAAAATATTCCGCCGCCGAAACTCGTTTCCATGCCCGGAATCAGCGCGCTCATCTTCGACTCCGTCTACGACTCCTTCCGCGGTGTCGTCACCTACCTGCGCGTTTTCAACGGCTCGTTCAGGCGCGGCGACAAGATGCGCCTGCTCAGCACCGGTCTCGAAAGCGAAATCAAGGAAGTCGGCGTGTTCAAACCCTCGATGGCGGCAACGCCGGAACTCTCCGCCGGCTCCGTCGGATACATCATTCCGAACATCAAGAGCCCGACCGAAACGCGAATCGGCGACACGGTGACGGAGGTCAAGGATCCCTGCGCGGAGGCGCTCCCGGGCTTCCAGGAAATCAAACCCATGGTCTTCAGCGGCATCTACCCGATCGACACGGCGGATTACGACCAGCTGCGTTTCAGCATGGCGAAGCTTCAGCTCAACGACGCCGCCTTCACCTACCAGGCGGAAACCTCCGCCGCTCTCGGCTTCGGATTCCGCTGCGGATTCCTCGGTCTCCTCCATATGGAGATCATCCAGGAACGTCTGCGCCGCGAATACAACATGGACATCATCGCGACCTACCCGAGCGTCATCTACCATGTCTATCTGACAAACGGAACCATGCTCGAAGTTGACAACCCGGTGCATCTGCCCGACCCGGCGGAGATCGACCGCATCGAAGAACCGCTCATTTCCGCGCACATCATGTCGCCCAACAACTACATCGGCGACATCATGAATCTGGTAATGCAGAAACGCGGCGTATGCACAAAAACGGAAAGCGTCGACGGCTCCCACGTCATGATCACCGCCACAATTCCGATGCATGAAATCCTGATTGACTTCCACGACAAGCTGAAATCCATCACCCGCGGCTACGGCAGCATGGATTACGAGCATGCCGGATACCGCGCCGACAAACTGGTCAAGCTCGACATCATGGTCAACGGCGAACCGGTCGACGCGTTCGCTACGATTGTCCACACCGACTTTGCCTATTCGCGCGGCCGCATGCTCGCCGAAAAACTCGCGAACGTCATTCCGCCGCACATGTTCCAGGTCGCGATCCAGGCGGCCGTGGGCGGAAAGGCCATCGCCCGCGAAACGGTTCGCGCTCTCCGCAAAAACGTTCTGGCGAAGTGCTACGGAGGCGACATCACCCGAAAACGCAAGCTCCTCGAAAAGCAGAAAGAGGGCAAGAAGCGCATGAAGCAGATCGGCAAGGTCAACATCCCGCAGGAAGCCTTCGTCGAAGTGCTGAAATCAAGCGGAGAATAAACCATGTTCGCATTCCTCACCCTCCGGAAACCGCGCAAGGAACTGCGCGAAACAGTCCTCGCGGCAAAGCGCCGTCTCATTTCGGATGACGATATCCTTTCCGATGCGAAAAAAGAGGAACTGCGGGGGATCGTCTCCGGAGCCGCCGCGGGGAACCGCTCGGACCGGAAGGCGATGGAGGAATTCATCCGTTCCGCTTCCGCAAAGCTCGAACGCCTCTCCGATGTACACGGGAACAAGCGCAAGCTCCGCAACATTCTCGATATTCTCGCCGTTGCGTTCGCGGTTGCGTTCGGAATCCGCGCGCTCTATCTCCAGCCGTTCAAGATTCCGACAAGCAGCATGCAGCCGACTCTGTTCGGCATCCACTACGTCGACCGCAAAGGTTTTGCCGAACACAACTCCCCCGCAGCGAACCTGCTCAAGATCCCGTATCTTGCCGTGCGCCCGGCGGAAATGAAGATTGCGGAAGACGGGGAATTCCGGGCGTATCAGCCATCCCGCGAACTCGGAATTTTCGACACCACGCTTCTGCAGATCGGCAACTCGGTCTACACGCTTCCGGGAACCATCAATCAGGTGGCGCGCTATCTTGATCTGGAACACCGGCAGGAATTCAGACAGGGCGAAGTTGCCGCCGACGGCTGGCTCTCCACGGGCGACCATCTCTTCGTGGACCGCGTCTCCATTCATTATCTTCCGCCCCGGCGCGGTGACGTCATTGTCTTCACGACCGAAAACATCAAGTCGCCGACTCAGCCGCTCGGCGGCTACTACTACATCAAACGTCTCGTCGGGCTTCCGGGCGACACGCTTAAGATTGTCGACCGCATGCTTTACATCAAGCCGCGCGGCGCAACGGAGTTCAAACCGGCAACGGCGTTTTCAAAGAAGTTCGACCGCATCTATTCGATGGAGGGCGGCTACCAGGGACACATCGCCTCGGAACTGCTCGCGCCGGGACTGGAACTGACGGTTCCGGACGATGCGTTTTTCGCGCTCGGCGACAACACATCAAACAGTCTGGACGGACGCAACTGGGGATTCATTCCGCGCAAGAACATGATCGGACGCGCACTCAACATCTTCTGGCCGCTCTCGCGCCGCTGGGGATTCGTCGATACCAAACCCGCCCTGAGCGGAAAAACCGTCCTGCCCGGATCAATGGGCTGGCAATAAGGATTCAGTATGGAAAACACAAACGCAATTTTCCTGATCCGCTGCATGGACCGCAAGGGGCTTGTCGCGGGCATTACCAACTTTTTCTATGAAACCGGACTCAACATCGTGAACTGCCAGCAGTACACCGACGTCATGAGCGGACAGTACTTCATGCGTCTGAAGCTGGATCTGACCGATCTTTCGGTTGCACGGAGCGAGCTTGAGGCAAGCCTGACCGAGTTCGGAAAGCCGCTCGGCCTCGAATGGTCGGTGCACTACTCCGATTACATCCCGCGCATGGCGGTGCTCGTCTCAAAAGCGTCGCACTGCCTCTACGATCTGCTCGTGAAGCAGCGTGAAGGCACGCTGAAATGTGAAATTCCGCTTATCGTCTCGAATCATCCGGATCTCGAATACGTCGCACAGCAGTTCCGCATCCCGTTTTTCTGCATTCCCGTCCGCCGCGAAAACAAGGCGGAAACCGAGCCGCGGATCATCGAGCTGCTGAACGCGCATCACATCGACCTCGTGGTGCTCGCGCGGTACATGCAGGTGGTCTCGCCGGAGTTCATCCAGCTGTATCACAACCGCATGATCAACATTCACCATGCGTTTCTTCCGGCGTTCCAGGGGGCGAATCCGTACCTGCGGGCGTTCCAGCGCGGCGTGAAAATGATCGGGGCAACCGCCCACTACGTCACCGAAGACCTTGATGAAGGACCGATCATCGAACAGGACGTCGTGCGCGTCACTCACGAATACGGGCCGGAGGATCTCTCGCGCATCGGACGCGACGTTGAAATGATGGTGCTTTCCCGTGCGGTCAAAGCGCATCTGGAAAAGCGCATCATCGAACACGAAAACCGGACGATTGTCTTCACCGGCGGCGCAGGCGCATGAACTTTGCGGAAAAGCATCCGTTTTTCCTGACGCGGACAGGTTCGCTGGTTCTGCATTCCGGACTGGCCGTGGCGGGTGCGTGCTCGGCGGCGATGTTCCCCGCGCTGAACTGGAGTTTGCTCGCATGGATTGCGCTCCTTCCGCTGATTCTGCTCTGCCGTTTCTGCTCTGTGCGGAGCGCGTTTCTGCGCGGTCTGACGTGGGGATATTTCTGGAGTCTCTTCAGCTTCCTCTGGCTGAGGGAGATTGCGCTTCCGATTCCGTTCATCCTCTCGTTCGTGCTCGCGCTTTTCGTCGCGGCATGGAGCGCGTATTACAATTTTCTGTGGCGTCATCTTTCCGTCGCGCCGGCGGATCGTCTGGAAGGCGGAGCGCACTGCGCGGAACTTGCGCCGTTCCGCCGTCCGCTGAACGGAATTCTCTTCATGCTCGCAAATGCGGGAATGTGGTGCGTGCTCGAATGGCTGCGCGGCTGGATCATGACGGGGCTCCCGTGGGATTACCTCGGAACCTCGCAGTGGCGCAACCTGCCCCTGATTCAGATCTGCGAATTCACGGGGGTTTTCGGCGTCAGCTTCCTTGTCGCCGCAGTGAACCTCGGCGCAGGTCTTGCGCTCATTTCGTTCTGCGGGGGAGTCCGGGGACAAACCTACCGGAGACCCTGGCCGCTGCTCACGGCGTTCGCCCTGCTGCTCGCGTGTTACGTTTCCGGACTTCATCTTCTGCGGGTGAACCGGCTTGATGAAACGGCGGTGCGGTATGTGAACATCGGGGTCATTCAGCCGGATCTCTCACAGCGGCGCAATGCGGGCTATGCGGCGGCGAAAGAGGCGCTCGACGTCTGCACGGGACTCACGGAAAAACTGCTTGCCCGCGATGAAAAAATGCGCAATCTAGTACCCGTCGGCAATGCGCCGAACCGGAAACTCGATCTGATTGTCTGGCCGGAAACCGCAGTTCCATACGCGTACCGCGGCGGCGCGGAGCTCTCGCAGGAGTATCGCGACCGCATCGGAGCCATGCTGTGGCGCCACCGCGTCCCGTTCCTCATCGGCAGCATCGATTTCCAGGTTCCGGAAGATTCACCGGAGAACTACAAGGTTTTCAATGCCGCCCTGCTCATCACCGAGCCAGGCGGAAGCGTAAAGGATTTCTTCTACAAATATCACCGCGTGCCGTTCGGCGAATATGTCCCTTTCGGAGACACGTTCCCGAAACTCAACGAACTCGTCGGCATGGGACGCAACCTCACCGCCGGACGCCGGTGCAATCCGCTGGAGGCTCTGCCGGGCGTGCGGATCGGAACCTCCATCTGCTTTGAATCGGTCTTTCCGTTCCTCTCGCGCGGGCACGCGTACAACGGAGCGAATCTCCTGCTCATCATCGCGAACGACGCATGGTATCCGACGAGCTGGGAATCGGATCAGCATTTTGCAAACGGACTGTTCCGCGCCGTCGAGACGCGTCTGCCGCTCCTGCGCAGCGGGAACTCGAACTATTCGGCGCTGATCTCCCCGCGCGGCGAAGTGCTGGACACCATCTCGCTTGGACGGCCGGAGCGGGCGGAAAAAGTTTTCCGCGTTCCGGTTCCCGTCAATCCGAAGCTGACCTTCTACACGCGGTTCGGGAATCTGTTCATTGTGCTCTGCGCATTTCTTGCATTCTGCGGATTCGCGGCAGCGTTCATCAACTGGAAACTCTTCCGCGCCGGACAGCTTCCGGAGGAGATGATCAACTCAGGAGAGAGAGAATGAAAGGCGATTCCGAAAAAATTCTGACCGCGGCGGCGTCCGCGCTGCGCGAATGGTACAGCGGGTCTGTCACGCTCGACGACTGCGTGGAGCATGTGCGCGCCGCCGAACCGGAGGCCGCCCGCTCGGTCGCCTCGATCCTGTTCGAATATTTCCGCCACAAGGAGCTGGTGGATTCGCTGCTGATGCGCTCCGTTTCGCGCGGCATCAAGCCGGAACTGAAGATGATCGGGCTCTGCGCACTCACCCAGGCGCTCTTCCAGACTGCGATTGCGGGAGAATCGGCCGTCAACATTGCGGTCGATGTGGTCAAGCATTCCAAAAAGCACCGCATGGCGTCCGGCTTCATGAACGCCGTCCTGCGCAATGCCCTGCGGAGCGCGGGAAAAGGCCCGTTCGAGCCGTCGTTCCCGCCGGAAATCCGCCGACGCTGGGAAGCTCAGTTCGGACAGGAGGCAACGGAACAGGCGGTCGCCGCATGCGGAGCCAATCCCCCGCTGACCTTCCGTCTGCGTTCAGGGGAGCTTCCCGCCGAACTTGCGGAAAGCGTGCCTGTGGAACTTGATTTCGCCGGAGATTTCCGCTTCTTCGAATGTTCCGATCCGGGAAAACTCTTTGCTTCCGATACGTTCAGAAACGGCGCAATTTACATTCAGGATCCTGCCACCTCAATGAGCGTTTCGCTGTGCCGGCCGGCTCTCCGCGGACGCGTTCTCGACTCCTGCGCCGCACCCGGTGGAAAGACGGTGATGCTGTTCGACGCGTGCGGAGGAAATGCGGAATTCACCGCCGCCGACCGCTCCGCCGCGCGTCTCAAACCGATGCGCGAAAACTTCACGCGTCTGGGGCTGGAATCCGTGAAAACCGCCGAAGCGGACGCCGTGCATCCCCCGTTTGAAGCGGCAAGTTTCGACCTCGTCTTTCTGGATGTTCCGTGTTCCAACACGGGAGTTCCGCGCCGCCGCCCGGATGCGCTGCGCCGTTTCGATGCAAAACGTCTGAATGAAGTCGCCGCGCTGCAGAAGCAGATTCTGAACGCACAAATCCGTCTGGTCAAACCGGGCGGACATCTGCTCTATTCCACATGCAGCGTGGAAGCGGAGGAGGACGAACAGCAGGTTGCGTCGTTCCTCGCTGCGCACCCGGAATGCGAACTTGTTTCGCAGCGGCGTCTTCTCCCCGCCGTGCACCACGACGGCGCGTTCGCCGCGCTGATCCGGAAAAACGGATAAAAAAACGCGCAGTCCCGGCGGTCTTTCTCCATACCGGAAACTGCGCGTTTCTGTTTTCCGCAAATTTGTTTCAGTTCACTCCCGCCTGAATCATGGATGCCTCGTCGACCTTCGTGGAGTATCCGCGCTCCATGCGGATCACCACATAGGTACAGAGAATCAGCAGAAGGTTCGTCACAATGTTGCCGAGCGCAAAAAGCGTGGCGTAGAGACTGTTCTCCAGATGAATCGAGACGACGAACTGGGCGACGACGAGTCCGAGTGTCAGGGAGAATTTGACTCCGAACACCATCATCATTCCATGATGCGGAATGCCGTACTTCGGCATTTCCCCGCGTTTCGCCGCGGCAATATCCTGCCGGATCCGGCGCGAAAGCAGATACCAGAGGAACGAAACGCCGATGGAGAGCGGAATCACCGCCGTCAGGAACCAGAAGTTCGCGCTTTTCATGCCGTGCACATGGAACGGCCAGAGCATGACAACCGCCATGACAAGACTTCCGTACTGCACAAAATCCATGAAATGCAGCGCCCGTTTGAGCCAGCGGCTGCTGTAGCCGGTCGTGGCGACGATCGGAATGTGCTCGAATCCTTCTTTCGTCCACGGCGCGGGCGGGTGAAAGTTCGCGTCGCCTCCGAGCTTCAGCCAGCGGCGATACGCAAGAGAAATAACGATGAAGTTCAGCAGGGTCGCGCCGCCCGCCCAGACGAAGTAGAGCCGGTAACAGTAGCCCGGTCCCACAATCGGATACGCGGAAAGATACGCCGTGCTGAGACTCTTCACAACATCATAGAACCCGCCGACAAGGAATCCGCCGAGAATCGTGCAGATGGAGTAGACGATTCCGCGTGCGCTGCAGAACTGTCCGTAACGCGAGTGCGGGAAGAGCCGCATGGTGATCGGCATTGCGCACGCCGAGGAGAGCGCATTCATGAACGCGTAGAGCAGCTGCGCGCTCAGCGAAAGATAGAAGAAGATGTGTCCGGGCAGGTCAATGAAGAGCCAGACCCAGTTCATCACCGGACCCGTAATCGTGAAAATCACGCCGTAGGTGTATGCGCGGAGCGGATGCCAGCGGTCGACAAAGGTCGCGGCGAAGAAAGTCGCCACCATTCCCGCGAGCATGAGGATTCCGTTGTAGAGTCCGATCTGCTGGAGATTCATTTTCATTTCGAGCAGAAAGAACACCTGGAAGCTCCACGCCACGCCCGCAAAAGCGAGAATTCCCGCGCTGATGAACAGCAGACGGTAGAACGGTTCGTGGAACGATTCGCGGAAGAAGGTGCGCAGGGTCTCCCAGCGTCCCGCCTTCTTCTCCTGCGATTCATCGAGCGGCGGATATTCACCCTCCTTCACCATGAAACACATCAGCCCGAATCCAACCGCGTAGAGAATCGCCGCGCCGAGGAAGATTTCACGCGAATGGCTTTCCGCATAACGGAAAATGAAGAAGTTGTAAAGCGCGCTCACGGCGGTTCCGACAATGCGGAATGCGCCCGCGAAACGTCCGATGTGACTCTGCGGAACAACATCGTTGAACAGGTAATTGAAGGTCGAATTCACAAACTGATTGAAGAACTGGAAGAGCACCATCAGCACGGCAATCAGCCCGACCGTGACCGTGCCCGGCGCAACATCCTTCAGCAGGGGGACGGTACGGCTCATCCACGCGGAAATGTCATGGCTGTAACCGATCATGACAAGACTGACGAACAGGAACGGAATGCTCGTTGCGATGAACGGAATGCGCCGTCCCCAGCGGCTCCGGCAGCGGTCGCTCCGGACACTGATATACGGCGAAACCGTCATGTTCATCAGGTTCGGAATGGTCGAAAGAATCAATCCGATCAGCCAGTTCGGACAGTTCAGCCCTTTGAGGTGAAGCGGAACGATGCTCGGAACCACCGTCTCCATCAGAGTGAAGCAGAAGTCGCCCCACAGCAGCCAGATGAACAGCGTCACCAGCGCGGCTTTCGTGTAGGTGAGCGTTCCGCACTTGAAGACTTCAGGCGGAGCGGAGGTGTCTGTTCGGTTCATTTGCGCCCTCCTTCCTTCCCGGCGGGAATCAGATAGAGATACGCCAGATTCTGCATGGCGCCGTCAAGATTGATCATGGTCAGCGTGTGTTCTCCGGCGGCAAGATCAAGAATAACGGAACCGGCCGCAGTCTTCAGCGCCTCGACTTCCCAGTCGGCGGCGGAGAATCCCATTCCCCCGGTCGGCTCCAGATAAACTTCCCCGACCGCTTTGCCGTCGCAGAGAACCGAGCGCGTGGCTTCCGCGGGAGAGGTGCGGTGCAGACGCAGCTCGTAGCGCCCGGGTTTGGAAACGGTGAACTTCCAGTCGATCGCGTGTCCTTTCTTGTCCCATGCGACGAGCGTGCCGTCGTGTGCGGTCGGACGCCCCTTGACGATCCGCGCCTTTCCTCCGCGTTCGGCGGAGAACTTCGCGGCGGGGATGCGGATCGTTCCATCGGGAAATGCGACCTTGCGCGGAAGAACCACAAGGACACGCCCGCGCAACGTTTTGTCTTTTGTCCGCAGTTCCGCACGCACGGTGACGCGTTCCGGAAGCGTATCGGGAAGCGCAAAGTTTTTGACGCAGATTTCGCCGGGCTTGAGAGAAACATTCCATTCGTTTTCCGGAACGGTGATTCCGGCAGGCGGGAAAAGAACGAGTTTTCCGTCAAGCGGAGCATGGCGCGACGCGCTCACGGTAAGCTGAAGATACGGTTTCACGCCCGGTTCAGTGCGGACAATCAGACTCAGATTGTCCGATTCGGTGGTCGGGGTATACGGAAGCTGGGCGTCGCTGTAGTACCCCTGCATGTCGTTGACGATGTTGTTGCGGTATCCGGGATTCTGGACGAGTGTAACGCGGCGGTCCATCGCGGGAATCGGGGTCGTGTAGACGCGCAGTTCGCCGGGAACGGTTGTAATCACCTCTTCGCGCCAGTCACCGAAGAGATCGCAGACCATGAGTCTGGTTCCCGCGAAACTTCCGCCGACCGGACCGCCGTTGAAGTCGCGGATGGAGTTGAGACATTCCTCTTTCTCCAGATCGGCATCCCAGAAAATTCCGCGCCGCATTCCGCCGACGCCGCGTCCCTTTTTGAGCAGCCGTCCGTCCGCGCTGAAAAGCCAGCGGCGGTCGGGCGACGGCGCGCGGACATTGAAGTCGATCGCCCCGATTTCGGGCCCGGGAATGGTCGGGTCGAAGTCAATGACATAGCCGTCGTTGATGTGTTTGTTCGGCTCGTTCAGCTTCCAGAGCGTCTTTCCGGTCGCGGGATCGGCGATGAGAACGCCGCCGCTTGTCTGCGGATCTTCATAAAAATGTGCGAGCTCCGGCCCCGGATGACTTGCGATGATGTCGGTATAATAAATATAATCCGGATGCCCTCTGCCGTTGGACCAGAGGACTTCGCCGTTGTCGTCGATGACCATGCTTCCGAGCAGGATTTCATCGCGCCCGTCATTGTCGAAATCGGCGCAGATCGTGGCGTGTGCGCCCTGACGCTGAAAGCGGAGCGACATTCCGGTGTTGTCGAACTTCCAGAGATTGACGAGTTTGCCGTCTTTGAGCTGCCAGGCTTCGGCTTTCATGGTGCCGTAGGTTCCGCGCAGAGCGATGATTGCGGGGGTCTTTCCGTCGAGATACGCCATCGCAAGCTGATTGCGCGAAAAAAAATTGTAGGATTCAAAATTGTCGCGGGAGGGCCACGGCGCTTTGGCGATGACCTTGCCGGTCATGCCGTCGAGCACAGCGAAGTATTCGGGACCCGAAGTGACGCGTCCGTCCGGGTCGCGCGGATCGCCTTCCGCCGCTTTGACCACGACTTCCGCCTTGCCGTCTCCGTCGAAATCGTAGATGATTGCGGGACTGTACCAGACGCCGCGCTCAATGCCGGGTCCCATGTCATAGGTCCACAGCCGTGTGCCGTCGGAAAGGAAAGCCTCCAGTTTGAACGTCGTCGGACTCGGATACCAGAAGCGCGGGTACGGGTCGATGTTCACCGCACGCGGAGTCTTGACGACAAAATCATATTTGCCGTCGCCGTTCAGATCGCCGATTCCGACGTTCTGGACCATTGCTTCCGGATCGGAAAGTTTGAAGGAGAGATACGGCAGCAGTCCCGGACGCGACGGCGCGGGAAACATCACCGCATCGCCCGCGAGCCCCTGTTTCCCCGCCGGTTCCACGCGGTAGCGGTCGGTGACGCGTCCATCCGGATCAAGCCAGTCGCAAGTCTGAACAACGGGCGCGGAATTCAGTTTGACCTGTTTTCCGTCGCGCGTGCGGAAAACGTTGAATGCAATATCCGCCGAGTCTTCCTTAAGCAGACGCCAGCTGACGAGCATTCCGTCCGCGGTGAGCGCGGCGACTGCACCGCGGTCGAGTTTCTCCTCCACGCGGGCGCCCGCCGGGACGGGAAGTTTCGGGTTCGGTGCGCGGTCTTCGAGTTTCGTTACAAGAAAGTTATCAAGGTAGGCGGAGCCGCGGTTTTTCGGGTTAGGATCGGCATAGCAGGCGGCAACATAGAAGGTCAGGAAACCGCCTTTGGCCTCAATCTCCGGCGCGACTTCTCCGCGGATGTCGATCAACCGGAACTTTTTGCCGTCAAGCGAAACGCCGAATGCACGTCCTCCGAACGCCTGCACACGGTATTTTCCGGGAAGCTTCACGGGAATGCGGATCGAGAGTTTCGCCGCGTCGGGAGCTTCGGGAGAGCAGTCCTTCATGACTGGCATGGAACGCAGAACTTTTCCGCCCGACCATTTGTGTTTCCACGGGTCGTTCGCCCAGAGATTCCATTTGCCGGAAACCATGCGGTCGCCGGAAGCGATTTTATCCTTTTCGACAGCGACATCCTCCGCCTCCACACGGAAATAACGGTCGCTGTATTTATAGTAGTTCACTTTCGGTTCCGGACTGAGCATCGGAGGGAAACCGGTGACGTTCTTTGTCGGCGTCACCACAAAACGGTCGATGTACGGGCTGCCGGCATGCTTCGGGTTGTCCTCCGCATAACAGTTTGCAATCTGAAACTCGACAAAGCCGGTTTCGCTCTTGATTTCCCCCGCCAGGAGCATGTCGTTCGTGAGACGGCGGAAAAACTTGCCGTCGAAGGAGACGCCGACGGTCCGACCGCCGAAAAACCGGATGTCGCACGGAACATTTTTCGGAACCGGAACGCGGAAAGTCAGGATTGCCGCAGCGGGATCGGCAACCTTGCGGTTCGCGCGGATCACATCGCCGCGCAGAGCCTTTTCGCCTGACCAGCGTTTTTTCAGCGGATCGTTCGCCCAGAGATTCCATTTGCCGGAAACCATGCGGTCGCCGGAAACAATCTTATCCTTTTCAACTGCAACATCTTCCGCTTCGTAAACCTTGCTCCATTTCGGCGTTTCCGCTTTCTTTGCGGCAGGCTTCTTTGCACCAAGCGGAATCGCGATGAAGTGGTCGACGTAGACCCAGCCGGGATTGGAAGGCGTGGCGTAGCAGTTCGCAACTCTCAGCTCCAAAAAACCGCCTTTCACTTCAACCCTGTCCGCCACAACTCCGCGGAACTCGATTTTTTTGAACGCCCCGTTCCCGACCGCCACGCCGAATGCGCGTCCGCCGCGCGCCTCAATGCGGTAGTATCCGTCGGCAAGCGGCAGACGCACGCGGAAAAGTCCGGATGCGGGATCCTCCGGCGCACGGTCGGTCTTGCAGAGCGGCGCGCGCAAAGTGCTTTTGTTGAGCCAGATATTGTCCGGGCGGTCTTTCGTCCAGAAATCCCACTTTCCTACCGGCGGACGGTTGTTGTCCTGAGTGAAAGCGGAGGGATCGACGGCGACTTTTTCCGCATCGAAGCGGAGCGGCTCAGCCGCGCAGGCGCATCCGGCGGCGAACGCAGCAAGAGCGAAAATTTTGAATGTGTTCATACGGTTTCCCTTTCTCAATCCATGTGAAAAACTTCAACAAGATCACGTCCGACCGGGCGGTTGTCGTCATGACAGTACATCAGATCGGCGTTGTATTTCCACCAGCGCTTGACTACATCGTCTTCGGGCATATCGGCGAACGTTTCGTTGTCGTCGAGCTTGCAGAAGGCAAAGAGCGTGTCGGTTGCGGCGTCAAAGAAAATGGAGTAGTCGCGAATTCCGCAGTCGTGATGTTCGCGGACCAGTTCGGGCCAGATGGCGTCGTGCCGACGGCGGTATTCATCCGCCATTCCGGGCTTGAGACGCATGGCGAAAGCGTGTCGTTTCATGCGGATTCTCCTGTCTTAAAGGTCGCGGCGGTGCGGGCTGATGCGGACGAATTCTCTCCGCGTGTAGTACTGCGCGTAAACCTCTTTGCGGTTCTCGACATGACCGTCCGCGAACAGAATGTTGCAGGAGCTGTCGCCGTGGCGCGGTCCGCTGTAAGCGATTCGCCAGTTTCCGGAAGCGTACTCGCCGTCAAAAATGTACTTGGGCGAACAGCGTTTCCATGCGGCAACGTTGTAGAGCCGTGAGTCGCCGACGATTCCGACGCCGCTGGGGCTGACAAAGCTGGAATTCTTGAGCGGCCTGTTGAGTCCTCCCTTATCCTCGGTCGTCGCATGTTTCATCAGAATCCATTCGCTGGTTCCATAGCTGCAGAGACGTTTGGTGATATTGGATTCCGCCTTGTAGAACGCATCGAGTTTCGGAGCGTCGGTGAAGCTTTCCCAATAGAAGCTCTTCAGTTCCTCCTTGTTCTTGCTGGTCCGGAGAGGCGCGCCGGGACAGACAAAAACGGGAGGGTTGAGGTTGTAGTATTCCGCGAAAAATTCAAAATGCGACATTCTCGGAGCCGTGAAAATATCAATTTCCGGCCAGTACTCCGCATTGTCGCCGGTATACATGTTGTAGGCGGTTCCTATCTGCTTCTGATTGGAAACGCAGCTGATTCCGTACGCCTTTCCCCGCGCCTTGTTTAAAGCCGGCATAAGCAGTCCGGCAAGGATTGCGATGATCGCTATTACAATAAGGAGTTCTATAAGCGAGAAATACCGGATTCTCCGCCGATGGAACATGAGAATGTCTGACGCTTTGTGTTTCATTGTTTTGTCTGCCTTTCGTTTTTCTCTTCCGTTTGTCTTTTCGTTTCAAATCCGTTGGATTTCTGAAACAGGCAATGCCCGTTTCATATCTCATATTTTCCTTTTTCCTCCGTTTTCCTTGTTTATTATACGTGCAATATGATGGTTCAGAAAAATCAGTTCATCCCCGGCGTACTGTCCCGCAGAAGAAGCGAGGAATGAAGATCCGCGGGAACAACGGGAGTGCGCTGCATCCCGGCGTCAACGCTCTTCCAGATCTGGTCGACGATGGCTTCAAAGGGAAGATAGACCGAAGTCAGCGGGACCGTGTCGAACGGACGCTCCTGTCCGTCGATGCCGATGACGGGCAGTTCCCTGAGGGTATGCCCGCTGGAGAGAATGGCATTGACGGCAATGCTTCCGAGTTCATCGGTAAAGGCGACGAGAAGCTGCGGACGTTCGCTTTCGGGCATCTCGAAAATCTGCCGGATGAATGCGGCGACGTCGGGAAACCCGGCGGATTCGCAGTGAGCGGCAAGCGCGACATTTTTCTGTTTGAGCATCTCCGCGATCTGAAACGCGCGGACGCCGATCGGGTTGCTCCATCCTACATAGCTCAGGTACGCGGTTCTGCGTACGCCGTTGCGCGTGATGAATTCGCCGAGCGTATTCGCAATATCGGTTTCGCTGACTCCGACGTATCTGCTGTTTGCAATGGAAAGCGCATTGTGCTCGCAGAAAACGAGCGGAATTCCGTTTGCGGAGAATCCCTCGAAGAGATCGCGGTTGAAATCTCCGCTGGCGATCGCGACGAGGGCGTCGATCCCGCGGGAGAAGAACATTTCGAGTTTGCGCCGCTCGAGCGCCGGATCGAAGTTGTAGTATTCAACGAACGCCATGAGACCATGCTGCATGCAGCGTTCGGAAATCGCGCGTCCGAGCATCCGGCTGAACTGAACGTCAATGGTGTTGAGGAGCACGCCGATATTGCTGCTTCGCCCGGAGACAAGCATGCGCGCGGAGTTGTTCGGGATATACCCGAGCTCCGCGATGACCTTCTGAATGGTCTTCCGCTTTTCTTCGCTGATCCCGATATTGGAGCGCGGGTTCCGGTTGAGCGCCGCGTAAACGGCCGCACTGGAGACCCCCGCGCGGTCGGCGACCATGCGGATGGTGACGCGTCCCCGCGGCACATCGGACAAAGTTTTTTTCTCAGCGTTTTTTCTCATATTGCACGTATAATATCCTTCTGTTTTTAAGATAACACGGGTAAATAAAATGTCAAGTGCGGAATGCAAAAATATTGAGAAATATGTACAATTTGAGTTCACAAGAGCCTTTTTCCGGAGAAGATGAATGAGGAGTGCGGGAAAAAAATTAAAATAAAATAAAAAAATGATTTGACATTATGCGATAACGGAGTATATTACACACATACCTCAAGCGGGTGTAGTTCAATGGTAGAACATCAGCCTTCCAAGCTGATTGTGAGGGTTCGATTCCCTTCACCCGCTCCAGAGCTGTGGTGGGATTCCCGAGCGGCCAAAGGGGGCAGACTGTAAATCTGCTGTCGCTGACTTCGATGGTTCGAATCCATCTCCCACCACCATTTTTTATTTTAAACCAATGTGTTTTCGCTTCCCACTAATTTTCCTTGACTGAAGGTTCTCCGCGAGACGCAATATCTTCCCGCTTTCATCGGAAAACTTGAGAACTTCTCCATTTTTTGTTTTGAGCTGTGCGCGCCCAACAGTATTCAGAAAAGCCTTATACGCTGTTCCCGCGTTTGCTCCGCCCATAGTTCCCTGCAAAGTTCCAAGAACTGCAAGTTGCTCATCAAGCGAAACACCGGCCTTCTGCCCGATTGAACCGAGATTGGTGAATGCCTGGGACATATCATTTCCGGAGGATTTGTACATCTTGATAGCATACGCTGTCTTGCCGGTCAACGCTTCAATCCATTTCGCCTGTCCCATCTTGTTCGCGGATTTCTCAAAGATGTTGTACATCGTTCCCTGGAACTTGGTAATGGTCGCAGCATCCGCTTTTGTTGCCTTTGCGAGCATATTTCCCTGATAGGTAAATGCCGCAAGCGCACCCTTTGCAAGCCCCGGAATTGCCGATTGAATTGCATATGCCGAGCGGGCGACTTCGGTTGCATCCGCACCGAACTGCATGGCAAAAGATTTGCTCGCTTTTGAAAGTTTGTTCAAATCTTCTGCAGATGTATCAAGTGATGCAACTTCATTGAGAGCTTTTTCAAACTCGCGAGCGGGAGTTGTTAAGCTGGAAAATGTTCCTACTGAAGCAACAACCCCAGCATACCCTTTTGAAATGCTGTTAAATCCAGCCTGAGCTGCTTGCTGAATTTTCCGTATAGATTTGCAGACTCCCTGCGCCGGTTGACTTAATTTATCCAACAGGAGCACTGTAAATGTTAATTTTTCAAGAGCTGCGCTCATTTTAATTTGCTTTCTTCTTTTTTTATGCTATGTTATCTTCTGGAGGTGGTGCTATGCTTGCTTTTTTTGGTTTTCTCTATATGTTTGTTCTTTCCGCGGGAACAGGTTCTGCCATTTTAGACATTTCACGCCCTTCAAATCATCCAAAAAAAATCGAAGCAAGGAAAAAACGCTGGCTCCGAAACCATCGGATGAAAGACTGGCATAAATGCCCGTACAAGTGATCATCCGCCCAGAAGATTCTTGAGAATCGTTCCGAACTTCTGCCAGTAATCCCATTCCAGAAACGCGGCTTCGGCAAGGCAGTCGGTGTCGAGCGGTCTGCCCGGAAAATATTTCCGGGCATAAACGCTCAGCAGATCGAGTGAACCTTTGTCTTTTTCAAGACGCCGGAGCCGCTCGGTCAGTTTTTTACCACAATCTCCACTTCCGGCCGGAAGGTCTCAACCAGTTTTCCCGCAATGTCAACCGCAAGCCCCTGGTCACACAAGGCGTCGAGTTCCGGACGCTGCTTCTTGTCCACAAGAGCTTTGCGTACAAAGTCGATGGACGGCGTGACTTTGCTGTCCGGCTTCAGTTCGTTGATGTAGGCATTGTAGGCAACGGTCGTCACACGAAACGCGAAATCGGTTCCGCCGATGGTCAGAATGACTTCTTTCTCAATCATCTTCAAACTCCTCACATGTCAGTTTCTTTTTTCGCGCAATAAGGCACGCCGTCGATTTCGACGAATTCCGGAGCGGTGACGTCGAACGGAAGTTCGAATTCCGAACTCATCCCCGGCGGCAATACCCCGTCCAATGTTTCGGGATCACAACAGATTTTTGTCTGAGCGTTTACTTTGACAAGTTTCCCCCGAATGCCCGCATGAAGATTTCTTTGTGCGGGCATTTGCATTTTCCAACTCTTATGTTATAGTGTATCAACCTGTAATTACGGAGCTTATTCATATGAAAAAATCAACCGCTGCTGCACTCGGTCTCTGCGCCGTCTTCCTATTCACCTCATGCGACACCCTTCGCACACTCGAAAACATGGAAGGCAACGACTTCGTCAACCCCAGCGTCTTCGAAACAACACCCGATTACGTAATCTCCATCCACGACGTCGTCAAATACCCGCGCTCCGAAACGCTCGAACAGGAAGTCACGACCTTCGACGGCAAACGCATTTACATCAATACAAACTCCCTCATCCATTCGCGCAACATCTCTAAAATCGAACTCATGCCCAATAAAAAAGATCCGCAGTTCTGCGACCTCAAACTTACACTCGACCGCCGCGGAAAAATGCTCTGGGGAAACCTCGCCACCGAACGCAAAGGTCAGAACGTCGCACTCATTATTGACGGCGTCCTCTACCGCGTCTTCAAACCCGCCCAGCTCGGCGAAGAGGCGGAAGCCGTCATCATGACCGGCCCCTTCGACCGCAATACCGCCTACAACCTCGCGAAAAACAGCGAGAAAAACTATGGCATCTTCAATCCGAAATAAGCTCACCATCGCCATCCTCTGCTGCGCCGCTCTCCTCGGCGCGCAGAACAAAATTCCGGAAAAGGACACCCGTTCCTATTTCCGGATCGATATCAACGCCATCCCGGACCGCATTGTCCTCAAAGGTCTCCCGCAGAAGGAATCCAATGTCCATAATTCCAGCTGGTACCGCGACGATGCGCGCTTCGTCATCACCGCTGCAGGCAAAGAGCCGCTGCGAGAGGAATGGACCGAATACTCCGTCACGTTCGTACCCAACCGCTCCGGCGAAGTCTGGATCCGCATCAGCGGGCTCTGGCGCAAGGAAGACGAACTGCGCCCCTGGGTCATGGTTGATTCGGTCCGCCTTAACGGGAAACTCCTCGAAAACGGAGACTTCTCCAGCTATTCCGAACGCCAGCCGGAAGTATATCGTCCCGATAAATGGATTCTGCAGCACCGCGCCGAGTTTTACATTGACGGCGGACGTGATAAGTCGCCCGCGTGTCTTGTGAATCACGACAGTCCCGTTGTCACCTCGTTCCGGGTACGCGCCGGCGAACCCAACACCGTCTCGGTTGTGGTGAAACAGCCGAGACGCGGAATCATTCCGAAGTTCGAACCGCCGAAAAAAATTCAGGACTTCCGCTCAAAAAACTCGAAACGGAAGCCCCGGTAAACAGCGGATCAGCTGCTTTTATTTCTTCTGGTGATCCTTTGTCAGAGTCGTCTTCGCATTGTATGCACCGACTTTCTCCTTGACAACCGTCACTCCGCTGATGATGTCTTCCTCTTCATTGAAGTTGATGGAGAGATGAACCACCGTCGTCTTGCCGGTCCACGTGTGCGGACGGAGACGGTCGCGGTTGCGCGGGTCACGCGGGAAAGCCCGTTTGAAATCGTCCTCCCCATAGATTGCGGCAAGCTGTTCTTTCAGCTTCTCATAGTCGTTGAAGTTTACGCGCATGTAGAAGATGATGACGCGGGAAAGGCGGTTGTCAATGTAGTCGAACTGCACGTTCCGGATCTGACGGTTCGGCGTGACGAAGTAGTCGTATTCTTTTGTCGCCATCGGGCTGAAGTTGTCGAATTTGAGTGCGAGGCGCGCTTCGCCGCGCGTGAATCCCCAGAATGCCGAAGCATATCCCTGGTCGGAATCCACACCTGTAAGATCGGCGACATTTTTCTTGTTCTCTTTGATTTTCTCTCTCAGAGTGTTCTCATCCGGCGTATCGAACACGAGAAGCTCGGCGGCGTCCTTGCTGTTCTTGTTCTCCGCAGAAATTTTCTGACGCTCGGTGTTGATCTTCTGCCACGTGAGTTCCTCCGCCGTATACCAGCGGTCGAGGAAGCTGATGTACCCCGCCTTTTCATTGGCGTTGTCCTGCGCATCCTGAATCTCGTTGAACGCGCGCATGAAGGCGTCGCGGCGGCGCTGACGGTAATCTTCGTAACGGGTGTTGACGAAATCCGCGCGCTTGGCTTCGCAGACCTGGATGTCAATCTTTTCCTGATCCTCCGGAAGCACGTCGATGTAGGGAATGACGCGGCTTCCGATCCGCACGACCCGGCGGTCCGGCGAAAGCGAGTAGTAGATTCCGGAGACCTGGTAAATGTGCGGCCCGCGGCGGTAGCGGATGCGGATATTGTCACGCAGATTGTAATGGGTAAAACGCCGTTCCGCCTCCTCCGTCAGCTCCTTTTTGTACTGAGCGAGCGACTTCGGGAACTGCTTCGAGATTTTCCGTTCCGCTGCAAGCCGCAGCTCCTTCTTGCTCCGCTTGTCCAGCGGTGCGGACGGCTTGAACGGGATCTCCGTCGCCACGTCTCCCAGAATCGTGTTGGCGACATCCTTGTTCCAGATATCCTCGCCGGCCACGATATGGGCGCGGAGCACGCGTTCGATAAAGTCATACTTTGCAAGAGAAACCGCAAGCGTTTTATCGGAAGACGGCGCGGTGTATTTGATTCTCATTCCGACCGACTTCACCGCTGTGTTCTTTTTTGCCTGCGCGGAAAGTTCCATCGGAAAAACGAAAAGCGCCGCCACCGCCAGAACTGTTGTGCAATAAATACGATTCATGTCTCTATCCTGTCCTGAAATTCATCGCAACCTTTATTTATTGCGACTGTTAAAGTTACACTTGAATATATTATACCACATAAACCCGTTTTTGGCAACCCCCAGAAAGTGCGAAAAAAAGGTTTTTCTCCGATAAATATCTTAATTATTCGGGTGAAACGGCTTTCCGGAGCCCCTCTCCCGCAAAATTGAATGCACAGACCGCAAGGAAAATCGCAAGCCCCGGCCAGAGCGTAAGATGCCAGTACGACACCGGATCGGGGAACGCCTGCCGCAGCAGCTCCCCCCAGCTCGCCGCCGGATCCTGAACTCCGAATCCGAGAAAGCTCAGCGAGCTCTCCGCAAGAATCGCCCCGGCGACATTGAACGTAAACGTCACGAAAATCGGTCCCGACACGTTCGGCAGAAGATGCAGCAGCAGAATCCGCCGCGTCGGCACTCCCAGCGTCTCCGCGGCGGAAATGTACGGCATTGCCCGCTGTTTCAGTGTCTCCCCGCGCACCAGACAGCACAGCCCCGGCCAGCCGCCCGTAAAACCGATCACAAGAATCACCAGCAGAATCGACTGACGGCAGTCGTAATCCAGCATGATCGACATCAGAATCAGCAGAAGAAGGAACGTCGGGAAACAGATCACGATCTCGACGAGACGCATCACCAGCAGATCGGTTTTCCCTCCGCGGTACCCCGCAAAAAGTCCGAGAAAAGTGCCGATCACCATCGAAATCGCCGTCGCAAGAAAACCGACGGCAGTCGAAACGCGCGCACCGTAAACCATTCGCGCCGCCACGTCGCGTCCCGAGTGATCGACCCCGAACCAGTGAGCTTTTGACGGAGGCTCATACGGAGTACCGATTGTCTCAAAAGGTCCGTATGGGACCGGTGCATTGAGCACGAATCCGCCCTCCGAACGGATGCGCGCCGACTCGCTCCGCCAGTCCGTTCCGTCAAATTTGACGGGTTGAAAAATGAAAACCGTCAAAATCAGAATTCCACCCGTCAAAAGTCCGGCACTTTTCCAGACACGCGGTTTCCGCCTCAAAACCAGCAGAATCAGAATGACGACCGGGACGTAAAGCAGAAGCGCGTTGAAACCCAGCTCGATGAACACTTCCGGGCTGCGCGTTGTGAAAAGTCCGCGGAATGCCGGGAAGTTCCAGGAACCGTGAAGAACAGTCAGGAGCGGACGCTCATTGGCGAGCAGCGGAGCAAACACCGCCGTCGCCAGCATCAGCAGAATCAGAACAAGTCCGGTTACGGCGGCGCGATTGGCGAAAAAACGGCGGAGGATCTGCCGGGCGGGCGAATCCTCGTGCGAAACAGTCTCAGTCATCGTCAGCGTGTATTCGTGTTCAGATCCGTCGTAAACAGCATGTAGACGGAGAGCAGCAGGAACAGCGCCGAAACGGAGACGGAATAGCAGGTCAGTGCAATCAGCGGTCCCGTGCCGACTGCCATGTCATGGAAGTAGAACAGCGGATTCAGGAACGCATAGTGAACCGCAAACAGCAGCGTATCCGCAAACGGAATCATGCCGTCCGGGAAAAGCGACATCGCAAGCGGCAGGAACGCCATCACCACGCAGAAAATCAGATACAGCGCGGTAAAAATCATCGCCCCCAGCGCACCTGCGGCGATCGAGAAGGTGATGTTCGCCGCAATCAGCGGAAGCAGAATCAGTGCGGGAATCAGCTGCCGCAGCGCCATCTGCACCGAGTTGTACGGAACCACGCCGAAGCCAAAGAATTTGCTCGATGCAAACAGCACAATCTGAAGGAAAATGAAAATTGCATACGCCATGATTACAATTGCGGTGAACTTCCCCGCCAGATAGCGGAGCCGCCCCACCGGTTTGGAAAGAATGATCAGAATCACGCCCGAATTGATGTCCGACGGAATTTCCGAGGAACCGTAGAACGAGGAAATCAGGATACTGATGATCAGCGCAACGCACGACCCCATCGCAATGGAAGGAGCCCCTGTGCTTCCGGAGAACGCATAGGAAAAGAGCGATCCGCGCGCCACCTGCTCCGTCACCGGATCGGCGGAATTCGTGAACAGACAGATTACCGCGGCGACAATCATCAGCATGTAAAACGCCGATTCACGCATTTTCAAAAGGGAAAACTGTGCAATCGCCCACATTTATTTTGCCTCCTGTTTCTTCCGCTCATTATTCCAGCGGTAATACGACGGTTTCTTTTTCAGTTCCTCAAGGCGCTCCCGGACACGGGAAACAAGGTCGCGGTCGTTTTCAAAAATCGCACAGCGCTCGATCAGGTCGTAAACTGCTTCATAATCCCGGAACGGAATCTTTTCAAGCGGCACATTCATCAGAGGCAGCAGCACATCCAGCTTCCGGTGAGCGGAAAGCGACACGGCGTTGATCCGCTTGCACACTTCCCGCCACGTGCGGTAAACCAGAACCGGGTCTTTCGCCGTCTCAAGATACGGATGCAGAACTTCATCGACGAAATCCATGTCATCCGCGAGCAGCGCGTAAAGCGTCGCCATCTTCGGGTCGTCGCGGAACTTCGGATCTTTGCGGAGTGCTTCGACGACGGCGCGGCGCGCGGACGGCGTGCGGTCCTGACGCAGCAGAGCGATCGCCGCATCCAGTTTCTTCTCCGGCGCAGTCTTTTCAAAGGCCGCGCGGCGGGCGAGGATGTTGCTGTAATCCCGGAGATTGTTGTAGGTCGTCCAGCTGCGCTGAATGAACTGGCGGTACTGTTCCGCCTTCTCCGCGGCTTTTTTCATGCGTGCGCCGTACTCGGCTTCGCCCGGGCGGACAATCTGACGGGCGATGCGCTTGTCGATGTCGCCGGCAATGCGTCTCGCATTGTTCCGCAAGTTCTCGAACTGCCAGGCGTATTCGCGGAAGAAGTAGGTTTCCGCCGGCTTGTCGAGCAGCGGAAGAAGGAATTCTGCGTGAACGATATGCAGATCGCGCAGACCGAGCCGCCCGAGACGGTCGCGTCCGTCGCGCCACGCAAGGTAAATCTGTTCAGGATCGGTCAGAGTGTTGATGAATTCATAATATTTCTGAATGGAGATTGCTTTCGGATTCTTCGGGTCGCGAAGCATCCGCATATAAGGCAGATAGAGATTTTTCATCCCGGCATATGCGGGATTGTCGATAAATTGAAGCATGAGGGTATTGTGCTCGTCCATGTCGCGAGTATGACAGGCGAGCGCATATGCGGTGCTGAGCTTGTCTTCTTTGCTCTGCGCTTCGTCGTATTTCTGACGAAGGGCAAGATAACGGGCGCGGTATTCAAGTTCGGCTTTCGCCTTAGGCGGCAGCCAGTCGAGGACTTTGGCGAAATCGACTTTTTCACGCTTGATCGGCTTGAGCATCGCGGTGCGGAGAACCTTTTCGGAAATAAAATATCCGGCAAGGGAGACGACCAGAACCGCCGCCATCGCAATGGTGGCGGTTCTGTGACGCGTAGCTGTTTTCTTTCCGGAAAACATCAGTTCTGCTTCGCTCCGCAGGTGCTGCAGAAGGCTGCGGAACCGCCCTTGAGCGGAGCCTTGCAGGATGCAACTTTGCAGAGTCCCCAAACCTGAACCGGCTTGCCGCAGGAGGCGCAGAACTTCTCGCCCGCCGCATAAGCCGCGGTGCAGTTGGAACAGATGTGCGCTTTATCGAACACGCGGGCAATGACCTTGTCGGCCAGAGCTTTGCCCTCGGCGGTCGGCGCGTAGTCGTCGGAAGCGACCTTGACGTCCTTCAGAGCCTTGATGAGACGGTCATTCAGGTTCTGGTTGTACGCGGTGTCGCGTCCGCCGTTCTCTGCACCGGTCTTCTGATTCTTGTCCCACTCTTCAAAGAGGACCTGAAGCAGAGCGACGCGCTCATCCTTCACAATGTTCTTCTGAACGAGACCTTTGGCTTTGGCGCGGAAAAAGCTGCTGACAACATGGGTTGCGCCGCTGTCGCTGCCGGAACGCTTCATCGCTATTTCGAAGAAGCGGACAGCCTCATCGTAGTTGGCGGGTTTGACGTTGTACATCATGACATAGCCGGCGTAGAACGGAATCTGCCAGTTGTTCTTGAGATATTCGTTCTTGCAGGCGGTGTTGAGGAACTCGATGGTCTTCGCGGGATCCGCGATGGAGATCAGCATTGCGCCGTCCTTGTAAATCTTCTCAAGATTCGGATCGAGTCCGACGAGTTCCTGCAGTTTCGCGGAGACATCGCCGACGTTGGATTCGTCGACCGTCTGGAGCGAACCGAGGTAGTTGACCAGGCGCATCCACTGGACGTCGGAGGCGAACTTGTGGAAGCCCGCGATCGGGGTGCCGGAAAGAGTCGCTTTTTCCGGGGCGAATTTGAGCTGCTCTTTATTCAGCTTCGCGGAAAGGAAGGAAGCCGCAATAAAAGCCGCGATCATAACGACAATGTAAATCGGAAGTCTTTTCATTCTGATGCTCCTTATTACTTGATGTCTTTGCGTTCAAAGACAATGCTGGCGAGGGAGAGAGCGAATGCCGCATAGCAGATGCCCCACACCGCGACGAGCAGGACGTACATCCACGGAATATTGACCTGGTAGACCGCGTTCGCCTTGAAGTTGAAGAGGTCGAGGTCCGGAAGAAGTCCGCCGTAAACGCCCCAGATGTTCGCAAGACATTTCGTCGAGAACGCAAACCAGACGACCACGACCGTGATGATCGGCGCGATCACTTCCGGCAGAATCACCGCGAACAGCACGCCGAGCGCCGACATCGGAATCAGAGCCAGAATGACAAGCAGATGGGACTGGAACATCGCCAGGTCAATACGCTGACCGAACGCAATGTTGAAGACGATGAACGAACCGACTGCGATCAGCGCGCAAATCACCGCGCCCGTAACCATGCAGCCGATCATCTTGCCCAGCAGATACTGGAAGCGACCCAGCGGCTTTGCCAGCAGAGTGGACGCCACGCCTTCGCGCAGCTCCTTCGGAATCTCGAACGTCAGCGAGATCACCACCAGCAGCGCGGCAATGGAGTTGAGCACAAGAGCAACGTCAATCATCAGCTCTTTGTGGAGTCCCAGGGAAAGGACGTCGTAGTTGACGGCGCTGGCGACGAGAACCAGTGCACAGAAGATGAGAAAGTACACGACTTTCATGCGCAGCACGTTTTTCCAGGTGCCGCTGGCGATTGTTATGATTTCGTTCATAACGTCTCCTTTTTTGTGTTTTTGTTTGTTTCGGTATTTTTGTTAAACATTTGCATTTTCCACGGTGCGGAAGAAGAAATCCTCCAGCTTCTCGCGCGATGCGGAGAGCGTCACGGCGTCGGGGAACTCCTTCTTGAGCTCCTCCACGCGATCCTTGATGTGCGTCGCGTGATGCGGGAACTGAAGCGTCCAGCCGCCGTCGGGATTCTTCACGCTGCCTTCGGCGTCGACCATGAGCTCGCGGAACACCTTGTCCGCGCCCGGAGCGATCACGACATTGATTCCGGATGCGGCGAGCAGGTCGTCGAGCTTGCCGGTGCAGAGCAGATGCCCCTTCTTCAAAATCGCGATGCGGTCACAGATCTCCTCCACGTCGGAGAGGATATGGCTGCTGAAGAACACGCTCGTTCCCTTCTTCTGCTGCTCGATGATAATCTGTTTGAATTCCTGACGTCCGTAGGGGTCGAGTCCGAGAAGCGGTTCGTCGAGAATCAGCAGCTCCGGCTTGTTGAGCAGAGCCTGCGCCACGCCGATACGCTGAAGCATGCCGCGCGAAAACGAACCGAGTTTTTCCTTCGCATGATCCGCCATCTTGACTGTCTCAAGCGTCTCTTCGATCGTTTCGTTGCGGATGTCCGAGGGAATGCGCAGGAGTTTTGCGCAGATCGAAAGGAATTCGCGCGCGGTCAGCTGTTTGCTGAATGCGGGTGAATCGGGCAGGAAGCCGATGCGCTTCTTGACCTCGACGTCATACGCGGGTTTCCCGAGCACCGTTGCGCTGCCTTCGGTCGGCTTGATCAGATCCATCAGAATCTTGATTGTCGTTGTTTTTCCGGCTCCGTTGGGACCGAGGAATCCGAACACGGATCCGCGGGGAACCGAAATCGAGAGGTTGTCCAAAGCCTTCGGTCCGCGCGAAAACC
>ERZ1026848.358-NODE-358-length-25799-cov-9.361133_pt1 | contig 25799 bp, 19 predicted proteins | sample MGYA00380154_ERZ1026848 | MGnify/ENA primary metagenome ERZ1026848 (study PRJEB33269, sample SAMEA4719790) | human gut metagenome | biome: human-associated habitat; feature: organic feature; material: feces | place: Cameroon | collected 2013-10 ...
GCGACCACCTGGTCCCAAACCAGGCGCGCTACCGGACTGCGCTACACCCCGTTGGTGTTGTTTATGTTCAAGTTCCTCAGCTGAGAGACCCGTTGTTGCAATCGGAAAGAAGTCGGGGCGACAGGATTCGAACCTGCGACCACCTGGTCCCAAACCAGGCGCGCTACCGGACTGCGCTACACCCCGTTTTCAAATTGCGAGTGCAAAGGTACAATTATTTTTTGACACAACCAAAATTTAACACGTGTTTTTTTCACCAAACACCGCAATAATCGAAACAATAATGCACAATAATAGCAAATAGCATGCCACACTTTCCTACTCCACCTTTACTTGCAGACTCCAAACCGCATAACGCAAAAGGCAGGCAATCCACACGGAAAGCCTGCCTTTTGCTGCATATAGAAATAATACATTAGTCCTTAATGATGTCAAGTTCCTTGAACACACGCTTTAGAATCTGAACGCCACGCTCTACTTGCTCCTCTGTATGGGTAGCCATGAGCGCGAAACGCACGAGAGTATCCTGCGGGGCGCAAGCCGGCGGAATAACGGGGTTGATGAACACGCCATACTCGAAAGCCTTTGCTGTAGCAACGAATGTCTTCTCTACATCGTGAACATAGAGCGGAATAATCGGACTCTGTGTCTCACCGATCTCAAAGCCTTCTTCCTTGAAGCGGCGGAGCGCGTAGCGTGTAACCTTCCAAAGGTCGTCGATGCGCTGCGGCTCATTCTGGATGATGTGCAGGGCCTCAAGAGCAGCTGCTGTAGCAGCCGGAGTGTTAGATGCGCTGAAGATGTATGTGCGACAAGTGTGGCGCAACCAGTTAATTGTGTCCTTATCGCCAGCGATGAAGCCACCGATAGAAGCCATCGACTTAGAGAATGTACCCATGATAAGGTCGACCTCATCGGTAAGTCCGAAGTGGTCGCAAACACCACGACCCTGCTTGCCAAACACACCGAGACCGTGAGCCTCGTCTACCATAATAGAGCAGTTGTACTTATGCTTCAACTCTACAATAGCAGGCAGGTTAGCAAGGTCACCCTCCATTGAGAACACGCCGTCAACGATGATGAGCTTGACAGCCTCCTCTGGAAGGTTCTTCAGCACGCGCTCAAGATCTTCCATATCGTTGTGCTTGTAGTGAAGCTGTGTAGCGAACGAGAGACGACGTCCGTCAACGATGCTGGCGTGGTCGCGATCGTCGCAGATGATATAGTCGCCACGACCTACAACTGCGGGGATTACACCGCTGTTCACGAAGAAACCCGTAGAGAAACAGAGAGCGTCGTCCTTGCCGATGTACTCAGAAAGTTCTTTTTCAAGCTGTACGTGAATATCGAGCGTACCGTTGAGGAAGCGGCTACCTGCGCAACCAGAACCGTATTTGTCGAGAGCTGCCTTACCAGCATCGATGATGCGCTGATCGCCGGTAAGTCCGGTATAAGCGTTCGAGCCGAACATAAGGACCTTGTGTCCGCCCATTTCTACTTCTGTGCCCTGCTTGCTCGTAATCTCACGAAAATAGGGATAAACACCTTCTGCCATGTACTTCTGTGGAAGGCGATAGCTTTTATACTTTTCTTGTAACTGTCCCATTATAATTTAAATAGGTATATTTCAAATTTGTTATTTCCAAGGTGCAAAGGTACGAAAAATATGTTAAACACGCACATTTTTCGCAAGAAATATGACTTTTTGATATTTTTCACCAAACGAAATTCCTACGTATAACATTATTTTATTATCTTTGTGCCTTATTTATAGCATTAATAAATATGAAGAAAAAAGCCATTTTCATAATCAACCTCATTTCAGGCACGTCGGACAAGGCTGCCATCCCCGGACTGATCGACCAGCTTCTTGACAAAGAGAAGTTTGAATATGAAATCGCAATAACCGAATACGCCGGACACGCCTCTGAGATAGCCGCTAAGGCTAAAGACGACGGCGTAGACATGGTTGTGGCTGTCGGAGGCGACGGCACCGTAAACGAAGTGGCACGCGCCATCGTGCACTCCAACACCGCTCTCGGCGTCATACCGTGCGGTTCGGGCAACGGGCTGGCACGCCACCTGCAGTTGCCTATCAACGTAAAGAAGTCGATTGAAATAATAAACGCTTTCGAGGTGCGCGATCTCGACTACGGCATTATCAACGGCTACCCGTTCTTCTGCACCTGCGGAATGGGATTCGACGCCTTCATCAGCCTGAAGTTCGCCGAGGCTGGCAAACGCGGACCGCTCACATATATAGAGAATGTGCTGCGAGAAGGACTCAAATACGAGCCCGAGACATATACCGTGATGGCAGACGACGAGACGAGCCAGCACAAGGCATTCCTCATATCGTGCGCCAATGCGTCGCAGTACGGCAACAACGCATATATCGCACCGCAAGCTTCCATGAGCGACGGACTGATGGATGTTATCATCATGGAACCGTTCGGACTCATCGACGCTCCGCAGATAAGCATCGAGATGTTCAACAAGACACTCAACAAGAACAACTCGAAGATAAAGACATTCCGCTGCAAGAAGCTGCACGTTCATCGCGACAACCCCGGCGCTATCCACTACGACGGCGACCCCGTAATGACTGGTGCGGACATAGACGTCGAGCTTAAGCCGAAGGGAATAAAGATTGTAGTGAACCCGTTCGCCGACAGAAACCAGCGCAAACCGAATGCGCTACAGAACGCTGCTACCGAACTGTTTAACGAGATAAATAACATACGCGAGGAAATAAGCAAGAGTCGACAGAAACTGCAGCAGTGGAGCAAAGCTGTGCAGAATAAGCTCGACTTGTAATACAGCGGAGGCGCTACGCCTCCACCAACACATCTTTACTATCACGAATGTTTGCTTTTAAGAAGTTTGTAATCCACCAAGACCGCTGCGCCATGAAGGTGGGCACCGATGGCGTGCTACTCGGAGCATGGGTTAATGGCGGCTCACGCATTCTCGACATTGGCACTGGCACCGGACTCATTGCGCTCATGATGGCTCAGCGTTTCGCTGACGCCACCATCGACGCCGTTGAGATAGACGCTGAAGCCGCCGCTCAGGCGCGCGAGAACGTAGCCGCCACTGCATACGCCGACCGCATCAGCATTGCGGAAACGGCTATCCAGCTCTACCCTACTCACCACAAGTACGACGCAATAGTGTCAAATCCTCCTTTCTTCATCGACAGCCTCATCAACCCCAACGCACAGCGTACCACAGCAAGACATGCTTGTGCGCTGAAATACTGCGAGTTATTCGCCGCCGTGAAAGCGCTACTCGATAGCGACGGCGAGTTCAGCGCTATAATACCTACGGAGTGTCTGCAAGCGTTCATTGCGGAAGCTTATAAGGCAGGACTTGCGATGTCACGCCAATGCGCCGTGCGCACCACCCCACGCAAACAACCTAAACGCCATCTTGTTGCGTTCCGTCACGCCTACTGCAGATGTGAGAGAGAAATGGAGGAAGTATGCCTGCAAGAGGCAGATGGATCAAGATCAGAATGGTACGTTAATCTGACCGCTGATTTCTACATAAAATAACAGCAAAAATTCACTCATTAGCAGAATTTTAAGTAACTTTGCACGGAAATACACACGCCCCGATACACAGATAACGAGATATGAATAAGAGAACGAGTACTTCAATACAGATGATTGCCGATTACGACGGCGATATTTCAAATTTGTTCAACGTAAATATAGAAGGCGAATTGCCCATCCTTGCCACACGTAACATGGCAATGTTCCCGGGAGTGATTACTCCTGTCATCATCGGAAGAAAACAAAGCCTCAATCTGCTCGACCATTTACGCAAGAAGCAGGACATAAGTTTCGCTGTGTTCTGCCAACACGACCAGGAGGTTGAGCATCCAAGCACCAACGATCTCTTCGAATACGGAGTTTATGCACGCCTCGTAAAGATACTTGAACTGCCCGGACCTGGCAATAACATTACAGCCATAATTCAGGGCTTGGGTCGTTGCCGTCTGAACAAGCTCACGACCAACAAGCCGTTCCTCATGGGCGAAGTGGCGCCGGCGATGGAGGAGCTGCCCGCTGCCGACGATAAGGAGTTCAACACCGCAATGGAGGACTTGCGCTCTACAACCATAGAGTATATCAGACAGAACGAAGACCTGCCCGACGAGTCACAGTTCGCTCTGAACAACATATCGAATGATGTTATAGCAGTCGACTTCGTATGTACGAATCTGCCCTTCTCCATAGACGACAAGGCTGAACTTATCTCTACAAGTTCTATCAAGGATCGTGTAATCAAGACGCTGAAGGTACTACACAAGGAGATTCAGTTGCTCGAACTGAAGCAGAATATCCGCACAAAGACTCGCGAGGATCTCGACGAACAGCAGCGCGAATACTTTCTGCAGCAGCAGATTAAGAACATCAAGGAGGAACTTGGCAGAGGCGAAGGTTCGCCAGAACGCAAGGAACTTGAGCAGAAAGCGGCTAAGAAGAACTGGTCGGAGGATGTTGCAAAGATTTTCCGTAAGGAACTCGACAAGCTCGATATGTTCAACCCACAAAGTCCGGAGTATAGCATACAGTTCAACTATCTGCAGACAATGATTGCTTTGCCTTGGGGCGAATATACCAAGGACAATCTCGACCTGAAACGAGCACAGCGCATTCTCAACCACGACCACTACGGCATGGAGAAAGTGAAGGAACGCATCCTCGAATACATGGCTGTGCTGAAGTTGCGCGGCGACCTCAAGTCGCCTATCATCTGTCTCTACGGCCCTCCTGGAGTAGGCAAGACTTCGCTCGGAAAGAGCATCGCTGCAGCAATGAAGCGCAAGTATGTGCGCATGTCGCTTGGCGGTCTGCACGATGAGAGCGAGATTCGCGGACACAGACGCACATACGTCGGAGCAATGCCCGGCAGAATCATCAAGAACATTCAGAAGGCAGGCTCTTCAAACCCCGTATTTATACTCGACGAGATTGACAAGGTGACGCAGAACACCATCAACGGCGACCCGTCGTCTGCGCTGCTCGAAGTGCTCGACCCAGAGCAGAACAGCGCTTTCCACGACAACTATCTCGACGTCGACTACGACCTTTCAAAGGTGCTCTTCATTGCAACCGCCAACGACCTCAACACCATACCGCGTCCGTTGCTCGACCGTATGGAGCTTATCGAAGTGAGCGGCTACATCACAGAGGAGAAGATAGAGATTGCGAAACGCCATCTTATACCGCGCGAGATAGAAAACTGCGGACTCGACAAGAACGAGGAGAAGCCTACATTTACAAAGGCAGCTATCGAGAGAATCATAGAGCAATATACACGCGAAAGCGGCGTACGTCAGTTGGAGAAGCAGGTGAACAAGGCTCTGCGCAAGATTGCTTACAAAAAGGCGCTCGACAGCGAGGTGAACGAGAAGATTACGCCTAACGAAATTGAAGGATTGCTCGGCAAGGCTCCGTTCTACCGCGACATCTATCAGGGCAACAGCTATGCAGGTGTCGTTACGGGCTTGGCTTGGACAAGCGTGGGTGGCGAGATTCTGTTCATCGAGACATCGCTCAGCAAAGGCAAAACGGGCAAGTTGACACTTACCGGCAATCTTGGCGACGTGATGAAGGAGTCGGCTGTCATCGCTCTCGAATATGTAAAAGCACATATCGACACACTCGGCGTAGACTATCGCATCTTCGACAACTGGAACATTCACATCCATGTACCAGAAGGTGCTACACCGAAGGATGGTCCGTCGGCTGGCATAACGATTGCAACATCTATTGCCTCGGCACTCACTCAGCGCAAGGTGCGCAAGAACACAGCAATGACTGGCGAAATCACGCTCCGCGGAAAGGTTTTGCCTGTTGGTGGCATCAAGGAGAAGATTCTTGCAGCAAAGCGTGCCGGCATCACCGACATCGTAATGTGCCAGGAGAACCGCAAGGACATCGAGGAGATTCCTGAGATGTACCGCAAGGGTGTGGAGTTCCACTACGTCGAGAACGTACAAGATGTGTGGAAGTTTGCTCTCACCGACGAAATTGTAGACAACCCTATTGATTTTAAAATTGAAGAAGAAAAGAAAGAATGACTTTTGAACTGCAACATACCGACCCATGCAGCGACGCTCGCACTGGTATAATCACCACCGACCACGGACAGATTAAGACCCCGATATTCATGCCCGTCGGCACGGTAGGCTCCGTAAAGGGAGTACATTTCAACGAACTCCGCGAACAAGTAAATGCACAGATAATTTTGGGCAACACCTACCATCTGTACCTTCGCCCGGGTCTTGACACTCTACAAAAGGCAGGCGGACTGCATAAGTTCAACACATGGGACCGCCCGATACTCACCGACTCTGGCGGCTTTCAGGTTTTCTCGCTCACCGGCATACGCAAGTTGCGCGAAGAAGGCTGCGAGTTCCGTTCGCACATCGACGGATCGAAGCACATCTTCACACCGGAGAACGTGATGGATACGGAGCGTATCATCGGTGCCGACATCATGATGGCATTCGACGAGTGCCCTCCGGGCGAGAGCGACTACGAGTACGCAAAGAAGAGTCTCGGACTCACTCAGCGCTGGCTCGACCGTTGCGTCAAGCGTTTCAACGAAACAGAGCCGCTCTACGGTTACAACCAGAGTCTCTTCCCTATCGTGCAGGGCTGCAAGTACAAGGACTTGCGCCGCGAAGCAGCAAAGCACGTAGCCGACAAGGGAGCTGACGGCAACGCTATCGGCGGACTGGCTGTGGGCGAACCGACAGAGGTGATGTACGAGATGATTGAGGTGGTGAACGAGATTCTGCCAAAGGACAAGCCTCGCTACCTTATGGGCGTCGGCACTCCGCAGAACATACTTGAGACTATTGAGCGCGGCGTAGACATGTTCGACTGCGTGATGCCTACACGCAACGGTCGCAATGCAATGCTCTTCACTTACGAAGGCACAATAAATATACGCAACAAGAAATGGGAGCAGGACTTCTCTCCTATCGACCCTGACGGATGCGACATCGACCGCATTCACACTAAGGCTTATCTACACCATCTCTTCAAGGCGCAGGAGCTGCTGGCTATGCAGATTGCGAGCATTCATAACTTGGCATTCTACCTGCGACTGGTCACCGACGCACGCAAACACATAGAGCAAGGCGACTTCGTACAATGGAAAGCAAGCGTTATAGACAATCTCGGAAGAAGAATTTAAATGAAAATAAAGAACATCAGGCGTTTACACAAGCTGCTGCATTTGCAGCAGACCTTGCGCAGAAAGACAAAAGGGATACGCACGGCTTGGGCATGGTTATGCCACAAGCTGCGCTTCCTTAGTGTCTTGAACGTGATAAACCCATTCCATTATATCAGTATTCTCGACTGGTATATCATACGCAAGTTCATCGGCACATATATCTACTCCATCATACTGATCATCTCTATCAGTATCGTGTTCGACGTGAACGAGAACCTCGTAAAGTTCGCACAATACCACGCACCGCTTAAGGCTATCGTCTTTGACTATTACGCCAACTTCGTGCCTTACTTCGCCAACTTGTTCAGTCCGCTATTCGTATTCATCGCGGTGATTTTCTTCACATCAAAGTTGGCATCTAACTCCGAAATCATATCCATGCTCGCCGCGGGCGTATCATTCCGACGCCTCATGCGCCCTTACATGATTTCGTGCATACTCATCTCTACTTTGTCCTTCTTCCTTAGTGCATACATCATCCCGCACGGCACGGTTGTAAGACAGAACTTCGAGACGATGTACAAGAACAAAAAGAAGAACACATCAGCCGAAAATGTTATGCTGCAGGTGGACAAAGGTACGATTGCGTACATACAGCATTATGACAACAACCAGAAACGTGGCTACGGATTCTCACTCGATAAGTTCGAGAACAAGAAGCTTGTTAGCCACCTAACAGCAATGGATGCGCAGTATGATACTATCTCCGACTCGAAGTATCACTGGACTCTGTCTAACTGGAAGATTCGCGAACTGCGCGGACTGCGCGAGCATATCACAAGCGGAACCAAACAAGACACCATAATACAGATGGAGCCGACAGACCTCGTATACTCGAAAGGTCAGCAAGAGACATTCACCAACCCCGAATTGAAGGAGTATATCGGCAAGCAGCGCAACCGCGGCAACGGCAACGTAGTGCAGTATGAAGTGGAATACCACAAGCGAATAGCTTCATCGTTCGCTTCGTTCATCCTCACGACAATCGGTCTCTCGCTGTCTTCGCGCAAACGTAAAGGCGGCATGGGTATGTATCTCGGTATGGGTCTCGCCCTGAGTTTCGGATACATCATGCTGCAGACCGTATCGTCTACCTTCGCCATCAACGCCAATACGCCACCGATACTGGCAGCGTGGATACCGAACATCATCTTTGCTATCGTAGCATACTTCTGCTATAGAAAAGCACCAAACTAATAATAATATAAATAATAACACAATATGTATTTCGACGAAACACAACTCAACGACAATGTGCTCGACGCATTATATGACATGCGCTTTGACCAGTGCACACCTATTCAAGAGAAATGTATACCGCCAATACTCGAAGGCCGCGACCTTCTTGGCGTAGCACAGACCGGAACAGGAAAGACAGCAGCTTATCTGCTCCCTATACTCTCTAAACTCGACGATGGCGGCTATCCGCACGATGCCATCAACTGCGTAATCATGAGTCCAACACGCGAGCTCGCACAGCAGATCGACCAGGCTATGCAGGGCTTCGGCTACTATCTCAACGGCGTAAGCAGCGTGGCTGTGTACGGCGGCAACGACGGCAACCGCTACGACCAAGAGCTGAAAAGCTTCCAAATGGGTGCCGATGTGGTTATCGCCACACCGGGACGCCTTATCAGCCACATCTCTCTCGGCTCTGCCGACCTGAGCAAGGTGAGTTTCTTCGTTCTCGACGAGGCAGATCGCATGCTCGACATGGGATTCTCTGAGGACATCAAGATGATTGCAAGCAAACTGCCTGCTACTTGTCAAACCATCATGTTCTCGGCTACTATGCCCGAAAAGATCGAAGAACTGGCAAAGAGTCTGCTAAAGAACCCCGTGGAAGTGAAGATTGCTGTGAGCAAACCTGCAGAGAAAATCAAGCAGAGCGCATACGTATGCTACGAAACACAGAAGATAGGCATCGTAAAGGACCTCTTCCGTAAAGGCGATCTCAATCGCGTAATCATCTTCTCTGGCAAAAAACAGAAGGTGAAGGCTATTAACCGCACTCTGCAGCAGATGAAAATCAACTCAGGCGAGATGCACTCAGACCTCGAGCAGGCTGAGCGCGACGAGATTCTCTACAAGTTCAAGACCGGACAGATTGACGTGCTCGTGGCTACTGATATCGTGGCTCGCGGCATTGACATCGACGACATCGCAATGGTTATCAACTTCGATGTACCGCACGACCCGGAGGACTATGTCCACCGCATCGGTCGTACAGCACGTGCACAGCGCGACGGCGTTGCCATCACATTCGTAAGCGAAGACGAAATCAGCAGCTTCAAACAGATTGAAAAGTTTCTCGGACGTGTCGTAGACAAGAACGAACTGCCGGAAGGTCTCGGTGAGACTCCCGACTACAACGCTCCCCGATTAAGAGGCAGAGGCGGAAAGGGACGCGACGAGAAGCGCCCAAGAAACGGTTCTAAGTCAAACCGCTCACAAGGCGACAACAAGCGCCGCGACAACAACAGAAAGAAGAACGGCGCCAACGATCAAAACAACGGCGAGAAGCCTGCTACAGAAGCTCAGCAGACTGATAACGCTCAGGAGAACGTAGCCGCTACTACAAATCCCGACAACACGCAGACAGCACCGCAGAAGAAGCGCAGACGCAAACCTAACCGCAAGCCTGCCAACGCTGAAGCTAACAACGTTCAGCAAACAGAAAAGAACGCTAAGGACAGCAACGAGAACAAAGGCGACAACGCAAAGAAACGCAACGAGCGCCCTGCTCGTAATAATGAGCGCCCTGCTCGTGACGGTGAACAGCCAAAACGCAACAATCAGCAGCGCCGTCAGCGCAAAGACAACGCTTCACGCCGTTCAAACCAGAACCGCAAGCAGGATAGAAAGGATAATGCACAAAGCGCAAATGCAAAATCCACACCGAATGTACCGGCAGTAAAACAGCCAACAACACTCACAACTATCCTCAAAAAGCCCTTAAGCTGGATAAAATCGCTCGGAAAGAAGAAAAATTAAAGAAAATAGCAAAAAAGGTACGCAAATATTTTGGAGTTTCAAAATAAATGCGTACCTTTGCACTCGCAATTAAGGAACAACACTTAATGCTTAATAAAAAAAGGCTCCGTAGCTCAACTGAATAGAGCATCTGACTACGGATCAGAAGGTTGCAGGTTTGAATCCTGCCGGAGTCACACAGAGTTCAAATAGAGTTTTAAAACTCCATGAGAATTTCTAACGAATAAAAATAAGAGAAGAGGATATTACTTTACGTAATGTCCTCTTTTTCTGTATATTACGCTTTCCTACTCTAACAGAAAGCATACGATTTGACTATTACTAAAGGTGTGGACACAGTGTCTAACTTCGTGGCTAAACCCAGCCAAGAGGAAAAAGCGGTACAAAAAAGTACAGCGCGATACAAATTTGTGTTACACTTCGTGTTACACTTTAGTTTGAATTTGTGTTACACTTTTATTTGCTACCCTACTTTTCCCTTAAAAGCCGGCAAAACCACTAAAAACTTTAAGTGCAATGAAAAAAAATTTAGTTGATGTCGTCTTTGACAGAAGAAAAATCGCAAACTCTAAAGGTTACGGCTATTTGGAGGTAAGAGTTTATCTCGGTCGCGGTGGTCGCAAATACATCAATGTTGGCAGATGCAGACCTGACGAGTGGAAAGAGTTTGCTGACTCAAAAGAGACAACCGACATTATTAAGAAATGTGAGGGCATCATTACTGCAATGGAGGTACTTGAAGAGGATATGACTGTCGAAAACTTCAACTTCCATTACTCCGGCGAGATAAAGAAGCCGAAGGAGATTATGGAAGCTGAGAAAAAAGCGGAAAAGGATTCGTCCAAAAAGAGCTTCATATTGTATATGGAGATGGCTCTTGAAGATGAGGAACTGCGTCACGGCTCTTGGAAAAACAAGCGTGTAGTGATAGATGCCGTAAAACGCTACGGCAAGCTGAACACTTACGGCGATCTTACACCTGCTCGTATCATGGATTTCGACAAATGGCTTCACGATGGCACTCGTACCGATGTCACCTGCAGCGGTTATCACAAGAAAATCCACAAATGGGTGCGACAGCTTGTAGAAACAGAAGAGATAGAGCGTGATCCTTACGCTCGCGTGACAATCAAGCACGGCAAGAGTAAGGAACGCACTCCTCTTACAGAAAACGAGCTTAAGAAACTGCGCGACTTTCCTTTTACGGGTAAGCTGGAGCGTGTACGCGACTTGTTCATATTCTCTGCTTATACTGGTCTCGCCTATGTCGATACACAGGTGTTCAACTTTGAGCAGATGACTATATTCCGTGATGGTCTGTACTACGTTGACGGAAGTCGTGTAAAAACCGGAACACGCTTCTTCGCCCCTATTCTTGGTCCAGCCATGGAGGTGCTGAAAAAGTATGATTTCAACCTTCCTCATATCAGCAACCAAAAGGCTAATGATTACCTCCATGTAATTGAAGCTCAACTCGGGTTGATTCATAGTCTGACTTTCCACGTGGCAAGGCATACTTTCGCTACCCTAGCCCTCTCGCATGATGTGCCGATTGAGAATGTGGCACGTATGCTCGGGCACCAAGATATCAAGACGACTCAGATTTACGCAAAGGTTCTGCGTTCTTCCATAGAACGCCACTCTATAGCTTTGCAACATTCAATCTTATAAGACACGATAGAATACACCCTTTAATAACTGCGACTTTCCTGACTCATGGAAGGTGGCAGTTATTTTTTCGCATATATAGCGCTGTCCTCTTATGTAGAAGAGCGCCCGTGGGTTTGGTATCGTGTCGGATAGGAATGAGAACGTGTATTTCTTCTTTCCGTCGATCTGATGCATAACACTGCGCATGGAGCTGGCTATACCTTCGTTGAGTCGCAATGTGAATGTTGATGTACTGAAGGCGAAGTCGTCAAATACCTCCACCTTATCTATTATAGGGTGCGGCTGTCGTCCTGCCGTTATATTGTTGCCGTTCCAGAAGCCGACATATATGCATGAGAAGTATTCCTGTCCGTTGTCCTTCTTTCCTTTCGATATTTCAAGACTCGCCCTTCCTTGTGCGAGGTCTCCGGCGTTGTAGTCCAGTGTCGGGTCTGCTCCGTTCGACTTCCTATTGTATGTAATTGTTCCGTATATGTCGTCGGCTTGGGATATTGATCCGTTTGCATCTTCTTTCACAACAGCGTTTTCCCCCATCTCTCCGCAGTCCAGGAATAGCACGTTGCCGTACTTGTCATCCGTACCCTCTATCCATGCAGGTACGATCTTCAGTTCTATGTCTTCTGCGTCGTCACCTGCGTACATCGGTCCGAACTGGTTGATGGGCAGCAGACGGTTATAGTAGCGGTAATACTTGTTTCCGTTAAGTTTCTTCACGTACACGGACTTGTAGCAGTACATCACAAAGTATGTGTCATTCTCTTCGCAGTAGTAAAGGTTGTGTCCGGTGGATGCTGGCGGATAGCCTCGGTAGTAGCTCGTTAGGCTTCCGGTGTTAAGCGTGGTCTTGTACACTCCACTCTCCTTCAGTGTCTTCACAGCATCAATGAGCGTGTTCATGTTGGGGAACGACCTTGCCTTTTGTCTGTTCGCCCGTACATACCAGTCGCATGTGTAGTAATCCCACAGCAGTGCGTTGTTGTCAGCATATCTGAGGTTGCATGAAGCCAGGTACTTCGATTCATCCTCCTTTGAAACCTCTGCTGTAAAGCTGTCCACTACCTTATCAATGAGCACGTTTCCTGCCGTTTCCGCCATCTTGTAAGAGAAGTGGAATGAGATATTCTTGGTTTTGTGGGAGATATCGAACTCACCGAAGAGGAATTGTTCAAGCTGCTCGAAGAACTCCGTGAGCGTCCAGTGTGGCAGTGCTTTTGCAAAATTCCACATCTCCCATGAAGCCGGAAGTGTATTGCAGATGAGCAGGTATTTGTATTGTGATTTTTCGATTTCCGAGAAGTCATACGTGTACCCGATTTCCTTGCATATCTTCTTCAATATATATAATAGGTATGGCTGGAAAGTGTGCTCTTCCTTCGGGAACTCGAATCCGGTGACGGCGTGTGATCCTACAATGCAAGCGTTGTGTATGTTTCCAGAGTGGTTGTTCACCCACGGCAGCGGCACATATCCGAATCCGTAGATAAGTGAGTCGGATGTGATTCCAGTTCGCTTTGCCGGGTATCCCAGTTGCAGCTCGTTCAGATAGATGTCATCGAAAGTTTCGTCAAAGTTCTGTTCGCTTCTTCCCTCCAAGAACTGCGTTTTCACCTCCACGTCCGAAATCTCCGTGATTGTGATTGAACCTGACTTGACGAAAGCTCCGTCGCGTATATCACAATCGAACGCCACCTTAGAGCTGGTGAAGTCAGCGCGGTGTATGTGTCCGAAGATAGCGATGTTCTCCGGGCATCCCTTCAATGGGAAAGTGATGGTCATGGTATAGCTGTCGCTACCCGTAAACAGACGGTTCTCGAAGATGAAGTCAAACGAAGTGTTCTTCTTCAGATAGGCTTGTTTGCCATTAATAATAATTTCCATAAAAAGAATTTTGAGTGTTGAATTTTAGATAAGATAGGCTGCACCTCAGCAATTAAAGCAAGCTTTATTGCATTCGGTTTGCACTATCTTTGAGTGTTGAATTGTCGGCTGCGCCGATGATGAATTGTTCAATTATGATTTTCGTCTGCTCTTTGGTGCTTTATTCCTCATTAGCATTTGGTATTCATCCTGCGCTTGCTTGATTCCAGTGTCACCCGTGACCGTGTTCACTGTGAGGAAAGGCTCGCTCAACCGCTTCTCCAACAGCTTCATCGTGTCGGCATAACCCTGCATTGCCTTTGTGTTCTGCACGATTGCAGCTGTTGCCAGTCCATCCGACTGCTGCTGCACGATGATAGGCTGTTGCTGTTGTGGCGTGCTATAAGCAACAGGTGCAATAGTCCGACTCACATCATCGGCTCGTAAGGATCCGATGGTGTTAGTCCGCTGCGCATAGTCCAGGGCGTTGATGATAGGACGTGCAACCGGGTTGGCAAGCATCTCCTGCGACGCCACCCATTCCCCGGCATGAACCACGCCCACTTCCTCATATTTACTGCCATTAGGTGTGAAGCCACCTTTGGCATAGCCCTGGCTTTCACTCGCTTGCTGCTGCTTTTTGATTGCAGCAATCTGAATTGCTCCTGCAGCCACCGCCATTGCAGCAGCCACTGGTGCCAGGATATAACCCACAAGCGGAATTGCCGCTGCCGAGCCATACGCCGAGATGGCGTTCTGTGCCGTCTGCGCCACCGCTTGAATGACCTGCATTGCAAACATCTTTTTGTTCGCCTCGTTCTTTTTCTTTGCCAGCTCCTTCTGCTTCTGCTCCTCGAGCTTCTTCACCTTGTAGTTGTTGCCCTCCGCTTGCGATATCTCCTTGTCATACCGCTTCTCGATGGCAGCAGTCTGTATCTCCAGTTCCGCCTGAATGAGCGAAGTCATGCCCGAAAATATCGACGACATGCCCGACGTTAGCGTGTCGAAAGAACCCTGCACCGCCTGTCCGAGGTCCGAGTTCAGCCACTCCGTGATGTCCTCCGTCATGTTTTCGAGGAAGTTCTTGCTCGTGTCGTTATACTCCTGGCCGTACTTCTTCGCCAGTGCCACCTTTGCCTTTTGATACGCTTCCTCGATACGCAACTTCTCTTTGGCATCGTCGCCAGCAGCCTTTATCTCCTGGGCATACACTTCATCCAAAGCGGAAGAGTCCTTATAATACTTCTCCTTCTTCTCCGACTTGTTATCCCCGAAGTAGTCCTCTTTGATTTTGGCAAGCTCCTTCTGATGCTTCTTCTCGTTGTCCTCGACTATCTTCTGATTTCGCTTTTGGTTTTCAACGAGCTTGTTTTGATAGTTCTTCTGCGCTTGCAGCTGCTCCTTAGAGCCTTCCGTGTAGACCTTAGTCAGACGGCGCAGATGCTCCAACTCCATGAGTTCAAGCGCGTCATCAAACGTTTTTTGGTCCACCTTACCATCAATGTAGCGCTGCTTCTCCGTTGCAATAAGCTCATTGTAATAGTCGTTCTCCTGCTTAGCCGACTGCACATTCTTGTCATCAACGAGCTTCTTCTTCGCCTCATAGTACGCTGCTTCAGCCTCCATCTTTTGCTCTGTTGATGCCTTTTTGTTCGCCATGACCTTCTGATTGTACTCGATATCAATTTCCGTCATGCGGTTCGTGTACTCCTCGAAGTCCTTCTCACCCTTGGCGTATGCGATGCGGTTGAGAGCCTGTTCCCTGGTCTTCCAGTCTTTCTCCTCCTTCAGCACGTCCTCGGTCTTCGTTTTCTTGTTGTTGGTTCCGGGTTTGAAGTCCGTGTCCTGCTTCGTTTCGGTCTGCTTCTTCTTCACCTCCTCCACGGCATCCTTCTTGATGTCGTCGCCGTAAACGTCAGTAATCGCCTTTTCGCGTTCATCGAGTGCAGCGAGCTTAGCGTTGGTTTTCTCCAGTGCCCACTTGTGTCTGACTCTTGGACCGTTAGCAGAAATGACCACCACACCTCCGTATGCAGAAGGAAGATACTTGTCTTTCTCGGACTTTTTCACGTCCTCGTCCACTATCTTCTGCTGCTTCTTCTGCTCGATCTTCAGCTCTGCACGCTCCTTTCCTATCTCCTTCAGCTTGTCCTTGGCACCCTCAATCTCGTACTTTCGTATGAGCGAATTTATATAGTCGTCGAGCGCTTTCTTGTTCTCCTTGTACTTGCCCGTGGTGTCGTCCAGCTGTCCGTTGTATTCCGGGATGATCTTGTTGAGTTCGTCTATAGCCGTGTGTCTGTCCTTCAGTGACTGCGTTTCATCGCGAGCCACCGCAATGAGCGCATCAATCTTGCTCTTCTCGTCGACAATGCCCTCCTGCCCACGCTTGCGTATCTCCTGCAAATCCTTTTCCGACTGCGATACCTCCGTGATTTTCTTGTACAACTTATACAATACCGCTCCGAGAGCGATGGCTCCGGCAGCTATCACGCCATAGCCGGAAGCGAGCAGCGCACCCTGCTTTTTGAGGTCCGACATCAGCCACGACTGACGCACCCAATTGCCTTGCAGCTTGGCAAGACCCATCTGCAACAAAAGGTGTGCTGCATGCAAAGTGGCGACCGTAGTCTTGTATGCCGTTGTCGCCGCCTTGGAAATGACGAGCCACGCATAATGCGCCTTGAACGCAATGTTGCTGGCGTTCACCGCTATCTTGTAAGCGATGAAAGCTGCAGTAAGAGTGGCGAGTGTACCTGCATTCTCCTTGATCAATGAGCGCATCAATCTTGCTCTTCTCGTCGACAATGCCCTCCTGCCCACGCTTGCGTATCTCCTGCAAATCCTTTTCCGACTGCGATACCTCCGTGATTTTCTTGTACAACTTATACAATACCGCTCCGAGAGCGATGGCTCCGGCAGCTATCACGCCATAGCCGGAAGCGAGCAGCGCACCCTGCTTTTTGAGGTCCGACATCAGCCACGACTGACGCACCCAATTGCCTTGCAGCTTGGCAAGACCCATCTGCAACAAAAGGTGTGCTGCATGCAAAGTGGCGACCGTAGTCTTGTATGCCGTTGTCGCCGCCTTGGAAATGACGAGCCACGCATAATGCGCCTTGAACGCAATGTTGCTGGCGTTCACCGCTATCTTGTAAGCGATGAAAGCTGCAGTAAGAGTGGCGAGTGTACCTGCATTCTCCTTGATAAATGTGATGGAAGTGGACATGAACTTCAGCAGCAGCGTAGTGGAAGAAAGCACATGGCTCATAATCGGTTGCAGCTGCTCACCGAGTGCCACCGCCATCTCCGTCACTCCCTTGCGAGCCTTGTCAAGTCCTGCCTGTACCGTAGTATTCTGTACATTGAACTCCTTTGTGACAGAAGTACCCTCCGCAAACGCCTTTGCCGCTTCCTCCTGCTCCCAACGTACCATATCGAGGTTGCCAGCAAGAGCCGAAATCACCTGCGCAGCTCTCGCTCCGTTCTCTCCCATGTCCTTGAATACTGGTGCCAGTACGTCGATGTTGCCCAACTCATGAAGACGATCGAGCAACATAAGCAGACCTTCATTCGTGCTTTTCTTCAATGTCTCGTTGAACTTCTTTGCATTGATGCCAGTAGCCTTGATTATCTTGTCGTTCTGCTTGAACATATCCATAATGACTTTGGAAACAGCTGTTGCCGACATTTCCACCGCCTGTCCCTGGCTATCGAGCACAGCTGCGAAGCCCATGATTTCCGGGATGGTCATCTTCGCCTGTGCACCCACGCCAGCCATTCGCTGTGCGAAGTTGGCGAGGTATGGAGCCGAAGCCGTGCAGTTCTGCGACAACTCATTAATCACAGAACCCACGGCAAGCAGAGCTTTCTCCGTGCCGAGGCGTTGCTCGTCACCGAAGATGTTGGTGAGCTTACTCAATGTCAGTGTTGCACCTTCACCGAGGTCGTCCAACGCCACATTGATTTGGTCGGCAGCTCTCACGAATCCGAGCACATCTTCTTTTGATGTCTTGCCGAGGCGACCCGCTTCCTGCGCCAACTTGTTCATGTCCTCACGTGCCGTTCTGGTGTCTATCTTCTGGAACTCCTCATTCAAATCCTCTACCTCCGAAGCGTTCATTCCGGTAAACTTGCGGACATTCGCCATCTCCTGGTCCATATCCGCGAAGGCACTCACCGCAGAGCGACCGGCGAAGATGATGCCGGTTATAGCAGCCGCGATGCCTGCCAGCGCCGTCTGCCAGTCGTTCAGTTTTCGGTTCATGCGTTCCCACAAGCTTTCGTTCTCACGCAGCTGCGAGTTGATGCTTGCAATCTCCGCCTTTACACGCTTGATAGCCTGGCACTGCTTGTTCCACTCCTCCGAACCACGCTCCAAGCCATTGAGGTTTCGTTTCAGCTGTACAAGCACCCTGTTCAGTTCCTTCGGCGATGCTTCATCAAGCCGTTGCAGAGCGTGCTCCACGCCCTGCGCCGCGCTCTCAATCTGTGATATTTGTCTGTTGGTTTCCTTCAGCTCACGCTTCAGCTTCGTAAGCTGCTGCTTGTTTCCTGCTTTTGCAGCTTTCTCTATTGCATTTTCGAGGTTGGAAGCCTGTGCCTTGAGCTTTACAAGCATATCTTCAGCCTGTTTTCCGTTCACTGTCAGTGTTACAGTTGCGTTGGTATTAATTGATGACATACGTCTTTCATTTTTGAGGGTTAATTTAAGTGCAAAAATAGGCACCTTAAAATGGCTCTCAAAAGACGGATAATAAAGGATTTACGAGTGTTTCAGGCACCTGAAAGCCGAAGAAATCCTACCATTTTTAACGGCTTGTAAAATCAAACGTTTGATTTTCAAGTCGTTGCAGGGTTGTTAAGGGATGTGCCCTTAACCCCTCTTGATAAAGAGCCCCCGACCGCCCTGCATCGCCTGTCTGACACCTCGCCACTATCAATGCGGAATGTGTAAACAAATGTTAAAACAAAGTTGCTTTTATTCGTAAAAAGCTCCAAGTTTCGCAAAAAGCTGAATTTGCAGAAAAACACGCAAGCGAAAAACGAGCGAAGGTCTCTGCATCACCACAAACCGCCACGCCACGCCATTTAAGGCACGCAAGCGAAAAACGAGCCGAAGGTCTCTGCATCACCACAAACCGACACGCCACGCCATTTAAGGCACGCAAGCGAAAAAAGAGCGAAGGTCTCTGCATCACCACAAACCGCCACGCCACGCCATTTAAGGCACGCAAGCGGAAAAAAGAGGCGAAGGTCTCGGACATCACCACATTTTTAAGGCACGAAAGCGGATGACACAGGCAAAAAGCGCACCGCACAGGCACGAAAGCGGACACCACAGGCAGAAAACAGGCGCAAAAAGCTCGCCACGGCACGCCCGAGCATCGGGCGGTAATGGGGCTGTGGTGAGGGGCAAAAGGTAATTCGTCTGTCGGTCTTCAGCCGACATTAGACGAATTACCTTTTATCCCACACCTCTGCCGTACCTATTGAATAAGCGAGAGTGCCGCCTTACCTATAGCAATCTCGATTGCCATTGGTAAGACGGCTGTCTCGCATTGAAGAATATGGAAAGCATAGCTTTACCAAACCATGAAGGCGCAGCCTTATAGAAACTGAAGGCTTGCCTTACCAAAAGCGAATGGATGTGGAGAGGAGTGTAATGAAGTGGAAGTGCAGTGTGCAGGCTTGGCGAATGGAGTCAAGCCTACCACGGAACGGACACGCAATGGAACGGAACGCGCATCCTTTCGCACCTCCAATAGAGACGAAAGGGGGCGGATACGGAACGGACGGTTACGGGAGTGTAGATAGCCGCTGCCTTTCGGCTGAAGGATTGAGCAGAGCGAAATGAAAACCCAAAGAGCGCAGCTTCACGGACTCATGCGGAGAGCAACGGAGCGTGTGTCCGTACCTTCAGAAAGTCAAAGGGTGCAACGCACTGTTTGACTTTATAAATAAACAAATGAGTGCAACTGCAAGAGCCCTAATGAGCGTAGCTACAAGAACCTAAATGAGCGCAGCTTCACACGGACTCATGCGGAGAGCAACGGAGCATGTGTCCGCACATTCTGAAAGTCAAAGGGTGCAACGCACTATTTGACTTATTAATTAAATAAGTATGAAAATAGGGAAAAATGATACGGTCAGAATATCCCACGCCGTATCGAGCAGAGCAAACTGGAACGAGGATATTTCGTCTACCCAGAACACATAACTCGTTGCAAATATAATTAGAATAATTGTATTTGCAAAACAATATATAGAAATTCTTTTAGGAAAATTAAGTTCGCTGAAAGCGAGGTAGACTACGATGATGACGAGGAGGTCAGACAAGCTCGCCCAGAGGCGTTGCTTGTCTGGGTGATGCGGCATCATTCGCGGAGGCGCAGGCGTGTTCATTGTTCGGTGGCGAGGACCGGCGCAGCCTGTGAAATTGTGGGGCGTGTAATGTAGTGGAGATGATTTGGGCTGCCGTGGAAAAATGTGTGTGTCGCTTACCCCGTACCGTGACTCGCGTGCTTGCACTTTCCTCGAATGTATGGAGGACTATTCGACTTCAGGCGATTTGTCCTCCTCACATCCGAGGAAAAGAGTTGCGGTGCGGATCAGGGAAGTGGCATACTCTTTTTGGAACAGAAGACCAAATTGGCGGAACGAAATGGAACACCCCACAATTTCACTTAGCCATGCAATGGCTGGTCCTCGCCATCGAACAATGAACCGCCGGAGCCGGAGCCACGTTTTGGGGAGCTTGCGACCGAACAATAAATATAGCGTGAAGGAGTGCGCGACTGAACGGAAGAATAAGCGTGAGGGAGCGTGCGACAGAACGGAATAGCTACGACTGAGGGCGCCTGCGACCGAAGTGGGTGGGTATGCCGGAGCCGCGGCGACGGATATAGGCTATGATGGCGACTGCCACTATGATGATCAGGAGGGCAATGCAGAGCTTTGCCGTGAAGGGAACGGAGGTCTTTGACTTCTCACTGCTATTGGACTTGTCAAAAGAAGACTGCTTCGCCTGGGCGAAGGTGTCTTCTTGTTCTTGGGCTTCTACGGACTTCTCCTTTTCCTCATGGGAAAGGTGTAGTCCGTAGATTGTAAGTGTCTGCGGCTTGCCGTGGGTGGAATGTGATGCTGAGCACGGCTCGCCACGGACAAAGTCCGTAGCGTTGCCGTGCGAAGTGGAAGGCTTTGCCTTGTTGGAGGTGCTGCGGTCGCCCGATGGATAGCTATTGGAGGAATCATGAGGGGTTGCGGATGCGTCCGCATCCCCGAATGTGACGACACAGCAATCGAATGAAAGGGCGGTAAGCCTCTGTAAGGAACTGAATGAAAGATTCTGAGCGGATCGCCATTGAGCTTGCGAAGCGGCGTTTCGCTCACTTTCATTGGATGATGATGCTGTCTTTGTGCTCTTGCATGACAATACAAATGCACAAAGAATTAGGATAAGGATTTGTTTCATATCGTTTGGTTTAGATGTTGGCATACTCTGCCGTGGCATCGAAAGATGGGCACGCTTTGGCAGCGAAGTCGCGATGTCCTCGTATTTTGGCATTGGGGAACTGCACTCTGAGTTTACGAAGAAGTGCCACCAATGCTGATTTCTGCTCCTTCGTGCGAGTGTCCTTAGGGTGCTTGCCGTCGGCGGTCAAACCACCGATATAGCAGATGCCTATGGAATTGGCGTTGTGCCCTTGGCAGTGCGCTCCCACTTGTGCGAGTGGTCTGCCAAGATGCACAGAGCCATTGCGGTAGATGACGAAGTGATATCCTATTGAGGCAAAGCCTCGCTGCCGGTGCCAGCTGTCGATGTCAGCCGTGGTGAAGTCCTTGCCTTCAGGCGTGGCAGAGCAATGGATGATGAGAAGATTTATGCTGCGCATGAATTTTGAGTTTTGAATTTTGAATTGTCGGCTACGCCGATTTTGAATTATAAGCCTAACTAAGCCTTTTTAAGCCTCTCTACGCCGTGGGAAATCGGGTGCAGATGGGCGGCATCTAAAAATGACTATTTCATTTTGTAATTTGCCCAACTTGTACTATCTTTGCATATGGCTATTAACTTTAAACTACGAGCGTATGATGGAATTATTAATAATACTTTGGATAGTGGGCATGCTTTTTGGCATGTCACAAGGCAGAGGAAAGTAAACTACAGAGTTATAATACTAGTGAAGAACTAGATTCTTATTGCGCTTACACATTTCATTTAAGTGTAGTATGCGCAGCTTAGTAGCTGCGCATAGTCAGTCCTTTGGCTTTTTCTGTTCCTCCTCTTTTAGCTTGTTGTCGAGGTATGAACGGAGTTCAGTGTACTTTGTCTGTATGTAGATAGTGACTCCGAAGATTGATCCGGCGTAGATTAGACATTCTGCGAATATTCCTAACACGGATTCGTGGATCTGTCCGGTTGGCGGTACGATGAAACCTGCGACTGCGAGTGCGAATCCGCCGAAAAGCATTGCTACGGCGGATAGGATTTGGATTGATTCTTTTGTGTTTTTTTCCATAATGAGTTTGGTGTTGAATTGGTGAAACGGTGTGATGTTGGATTGTTTTGTCTTTTGTTGATGATATGTGGTTTGCTATCTTTGTGTCGAGTCTGTGGCCGTTGTGCCATTGCTCTTGATATTGTGGCCGTTGTGCCATTATTCCTAATGCTGTGGCGGTCCTTCGGGACTGCCATTGTTTTTTATAGGGGATTTCGTTTCGTCTCATAGCGTTTCCTGTTTTTAGTTGGCTATTTTCGTGAGTCGTCTCCTTACTTCACTGCCCTACTTTTTCCGTTGTTCTCCGGCTATCTTGACAGCTGGAGAGTTGTGGTGAGTGTGCCGCCTTGGGGCTGATGTGCGGTGGCGCGTACCCGGAAGATGGCGAGGTTCGTGCGGAGGTCGCTGAAGGTGAAGGACTCGGACTTGGAAACGGGCTTGTAGAACGCGATTGCAAACTTGAAGTAGCGAGGGCGTTCAAGGATGTCGTAGACTTTCTGTCCGTATGGGAGTTTGATGGCGGAGATGTTGTTTGTAGCGGTGTCGCGCTCCTCTTTGATGTATGTGAAAAGGTGCTGCGGCGTGGGTAGATACGTTGGCTTGAGGGGGTCTGCGTCCTTGGAGTCGTCGCGGAAGAGTATCTGTCCTTTGGATGTGACGGTGAGCTTTTCTGAGTCGAAGAAGCGGTGCCAACCTCTGCGCTTAGCCATTGGGGTGCGTTTCGTCTTGTCGGACTTTCTGCCGTGTCTGCTGGTGCGGATTGAGTAGCGGAAGAGGATCGGTTTGAGTCCGGATTTGATGAGTTGCTGGGCACCAGGGATGTAGAGTCCGTCCTTTCGGATCTGACATTCGATGTGGATAGTCTCGGTCTGCTTCATGGACGAAAGCATGTTGTAGTTGTCTTGCAGACTGCGTATAACTGTCTGTATCGCAGGTATTTTCTGCGCTGCGTTTTTGCATTGATTGAGGTCTTGAACGTGTTGCGATTGCATGACTCCGGCGCGGTCAGTGGTGGCTGCGCGGAGTACGAGTGCGTCGCGGAGGGAGTTTATGGCTCCAGTTTTCAAGCTGCAGTCGTAGAGGGTAAGATGCATCTGGTTCGGGTCGTCAGTGCCAACGCTGATGCCTGTCAGGATTTTGTTGAGACTGGTGAGGTTCGTGTAGAATTTTGAGACCGGGGCCAGCTCCGACTGCTGCGCTGTGGTGCCTATGACGTTGGCGATTTGCTGCAGAAGATTGCCGAGGACTTGTACGGTGACTGCTTCTTCGCGTGTTTCGGACTTGAAGCTTTTGATTAGCTCTGTGATTCGGGTGATGTCTGTGGGCATGGTGTGAATTTTGAGTGTGGAATGTTGAGTGTTGAATTGTCGGCTACGCCGATTTTGAATTGTTCAATGAGGAATTTTTGGGGATTGATTAAGCCTAACTAAGCCTTCCTATGCCTTCCTAAGCCGTGGGGCTATCTTTGCTGGGCTATCTGGCTATCTTTGTAGTCGGGCTTCCTGGCTATCGGGCTTTATGGGCTATTGGGTGCGGACTTAATTTGGTGGCTAGTGATTGTAGCGAACATACTTGTCGTCGAGGGCTCGGGCGACGATGCCGACAAATTCGTGGGCGATATTGTCGGCAAGGAAGTCGCGGAGATTCATGACGGAAGCGTAATATTTGCGTGAGAACCACGGTTTCTTCTGGCGCTTGCGCTCACGTCCGATGTCTCCGGAGTTGCCTCTTGGGATTTCCTTTCCAGTGCCAAAGTTTTGCCAAAGTCCGTATTCGAGGAAGGACTGCGAAAGTCCGATTTCGATGAAACGTCCGTCGGCTCGGACTGGGAGGGCTTTGAGTGAGCGCAGGAGCCGCCCAGTGTCGATTACGTTTAGGAGCGTGATCTGCTCGCACCATATAGTGATCATGGTGCGGTTGAAGGCGAACACGAACTTTTCGCGCTCCTGCCGTTGTTGGTCATTGCCATTCAGTTGGGTCATAGCGGAGGTCGGTATAAGTGTCTACTGCTATTTGGAAGAAGGCACAGGCGCAGCCTGAGAAGAAGTATTGGTCGATTTCCTGAAAGGATATTCGAGGGTCGAGGAAGATGTTGTGCTGCTCCTGCTTCGTCTTTTCAAGTATGAGCTTGCTCATGAACTGGCGGAACAGCTCGCGCATGATGTTCATACACATCTGGCGTGCTTCCATGTCGAGAATGGCGTGTCGCATGGCGAGGAAGACCGTCTTCACGCGGCGCGTGTGCGGGCTGTTGTTCACCTCGATGTAGCCCTGGCTGATGTCGCTGACGGCGACAATGGCGGTGGCGGACTGCATCTGCTGCAGGACTTCCTCGAAGCCGTCAAGTCCGGAGACCCGAGCAAAGACGAAGTCGTGAGCCTTTGCGAACTTGTTCTTTTCTGTGAGGGATGCGAAGAAAGCTGTGGCATCCCAATTGATGTTTGATTGTTGCATGGTGTTGTGTTTTTGGGCTTGGCTTGTGGCTTTTGGGGGCTTGATTATAAGCCTTACTGAGCCTTTCTAAGCCTTTTTAAGCCGTGGGTGCTACTTTGTTTGCCGCTTGATATCCTCGGCTTCCTTTGCCTTTGCATCAAGCTCCGTGAGTGCTCGCCATGTGTCCATGTTTAAGACTGCATCCTCTTTGGTGATGTCGCCACCAGTGAGGGCACGGATCTGCGCGTTCATGCTTTGGCGGAGCATCTCGCCGATGGGCGGTGTGTAGCCAAGTAGGTTCTGCTCTTCGGCAGGCATCGGCTGCAGGAAGTGCGGAAACAGTCGGGCGAAGTATTGCTTCAGCGATGCGAACCAGTAGAAGGCACTGTATAGAATCGGGCGTGTCAGGCGGCGAGGCTTGATGCCCGGGTATAGAAGTTGCGTGAGGTCCTTCAGCCGCTCCTCGTCCTTCGATTGGAGAAAACCCTGGTAGTAGTTGTCGCAGGATATGAACGTGGCGAATGGGATGCGTTGGAAGTCGGCATCGAGCGGACGCGCCTTGCCTATCTTGGTGATGCGAGTCGGGAAAGATGGGAACGACCTTAGGTAGTCAAGGGCTGCTGTGGCAGACTGGATCTGCTGAAGGGTAAGCGTGGCTTCGAGCTTTGGTCGGTGGCGCTGCTTGACAAGGTATAAACCGTTAGCGGTGCGGCACAGAAGTCTGAGGTCAGCCCATTTGAATAGGCAGACGGTAAGGACTTCTTCAATCTGCAGGTCGTGCGAGAGCAGACGGAAGAAAAATAGAAGTTGGCTGTCGGATAAGGACTGCCAATCGGTGGGGAGTGATATACGAAAAAATGCTTCCATACTGCGAAAGTATGAAAGCATTGTTATGGGGGAAAAGACAAGTTAGATGTCATCGGCAATTACCGACTCTCTTTCCGATGTTTCTAATTCTGTATTAATTTTATCTTCGTATTTTATTGAAATACATTGGTCTTTTGAAATTTCTACGGAAATCATTCCTTCGTCTAGGTTATAAAAGTAAACAAATAAGATTTTTTCATCCTTTAACGCTTCCAT
>ERZ1026848.361-NODE-361-length-25708-cov-7.286750_pt1 | contig 25708 bp, 21 predicted proteins | sample MGYA00380154_ERZ1026848 | MGnify/ENA primary metagenome ERZ1026848 (study PRJEB33269, sample SAMEA4719790) | human gut metagenome | biome: human-associated habitat; feature: organic feature; material: feces | place: Cameroon | collected 2013-10 ...
TCAAGATGGAAGTGCGGGTAACGCATGAGCAGCTTTCCCGCCTTCTCGCGCGGCACAACGGACAGCTCCAGCGCGATCCCCTGCTCCATGCAGTGCTCTTCGATGGCGCAGAGCGCGGCGTCCTCATCACCGTCCGGCCCCGGAACGGGATAGTCGAAGCAGTACTTGCCGTCAATGCAGTTTTTCACGATCAGGCAGCCGGCAGCCTCGGCATACTGCGGGTGCAGATGCCCGCGCCACATCAGCTTGACCAGCGCGGAATACTCGCACAATTGATAGTCGCAGTCCTTATAGTAGCGGCGCAGACGGGACATATCCCGCTGCGCAACGGGTTTGAATGTCAGCATGGAACGTGTTATCTCCTTTGATATCATACCGGTTATTTTACCCGCTTTTCCGCCGTATGACAAGACTTTTTCATTTTGGCTCAAGCTCCGCAAGCACCGCCTGCGCACACTCGATAAACTGCCGCAGCGAAACCGGGTGTCCCTCGCCCTTGTGAACAGCCATGCCAAGTTCACGCGCAGAGCGCGGCTCCACCGGTACGAGCAGCACACCGTCGCCGCGGCCGCGGAGCGTCAGCTCCGTCATCATGCTCACGCCGAGGCCGTGCTCGACCATGCTGATGACCGTCGGGTCGTCCACCGCCGTAGGTAAGATGTGCGGCTTCACGCCCGCGCGGTTGAAGATTCGCATAATATCCTTGTCAAAGCCCTGCGCGGGCATGATGAAATCGCGCCCGTCGAACTCGCCGAGCGGATAGCCCGTGCGGCCGTCGATGGGATAATCCTTCGGCAGCACAGCGTACATCAGGTCATCGCGCAGGTGGATCCACTCATAGCCGCTCTCCTCTTCCTGGCGGCTGACGAAGATAACGTCCATCTTTCCCTGCGCGAGCAACTCATAGGGGCTGCGGATGTGGTCCGCCATACGGATATCCACATCCACATCGGGCCGCTCCTCGCGGAAGCGGCGGATGATGCTCGGCAGCCAGTGCATTGCCATGCTTGCAAACGCGCTGACGCGGATGATCTCGCTGCGCGAGGCCGCAACCTGTGCAATGGTGCTGTCGAGGCGCGCGTTGGCCTGCAAAAATTCACGGATAGCGGGCGCTACGCGCTCCCCTTCCTTGGTAAGGCGCACGCCGCCGCGCCCGCGCTCAAGCAGCGTGAAGCCAACTTCACGCTCGAGGGAATTCATCATATGCGTCAGGCCGGACTGCGTGTAGCCCATCACCTCCGCCGCTTTGGTAAAGCTGCCGAGGTCTACCGCCATCAGCAGCGCTTCTAACTTTTTGCTTTCCATAGGATATTCCTTTCCTATTAGCATTTATCATGTTTTTATTATAATATATCCTTGCACCGTATGCAAGCGGAATTCTCATTTTCAAGCCCTTTTCTTAAACTTTTTCCGTCATCTGTCATACAGGTCGGTCTTTTTTGTCCGTCCGCTGCGTAAAATAGAGCTTGAGGTGATGATCTTGAAACGATACCGCGCGCTGTTGCTGCTTCTGCTGCTCACTTCTCTTGCGCTTTTCTTTGCCTGCACCAAAAGCGGTCAGGCTGTAGCCGTGTCAGCCCCCGCGGAAATGCGCCGCTGCATCGCATTGACATTTGACGACGGCCCCTCTCCGCAAACGACCGCTGCGCTGCTCGACGGTCTCAAAGAACGCGGCGCGCACGCGACCTTTTTTCTCATCGGCGAACAGATCCGCGGCAATGAGGACCTTGTGCGCCGCATGAAGGACGAGGGCCATCAGGTCGGCAATCACAGCTTTACCCACGTGCGGCTCGATGCCGCCGACGACTCGGCGCTCACGGAGATCCGGCAAACCGACAGCGCGCTGCGCGCCATCCTCGGCGACGGCGTCTATTGGCTGCGTCCGCCCTGGGGCTTTTCGAGCGACGCGCTCAAGGCCGCCGTCACCGTCCCCATGGTCTATTGGTCCATGGACACGATGGATTGGAGCGTGCGCAACCGCGATCTCGTCGCCTATGAGATCACGCACGACGCGCAGCCCGGCGACATCGTCCTCCTCCACGATCCGTATGAGACCAGCGTCGAGGCCGCGCTCCAGGCCATCGACGTGTTGAGTGCGCAGGGCTATGAATTTGTCACGCTCGAAGAGCTTTTTGATTGCTTCGGCGTCACGCCGGAGGCAGGACATCTCTATCTGCGCCCCGACGAAGAGGTCCCGTGGTGATCACTGACAAATTTTTTCAAAAAATCAAAATTAGGGCTTGCATTTCCCGGCAAGGTATGCTATTCTATCAAAGTCGACATGAGCGATATCCCTTATCCGGGTGTGGCGCAGTTGGTAGCGCGCTTGACTGGGGGTCAAGAGGCCGTGAGTTCAAGTCTCGCCACTCGGACCATATGAAAGCCTCAGAACAGTGAGTTTTGAGGCTTTCATTTTTTATCTGTAAATATTTTGCGGAGGCTGAAACGATATGGCAAAAATAATCGGAACAAACATACCGAACATCCCGTGGGAGGATAAGCCCGCAGGATTTGAATATCCCGTGTGGCGCTACAGCGGCAACCCCGTTATCACCCGCGACAATCTGCATATGGCGAACAGCATTTTTAATTCCGCTGTTGTGCCTTACGGCTCGGGCTTTGCCGGAGTTTTCAGGGCGGATATCCGCTCGCGCGCCCAGAAGCTCGTTGTCGGCTTCAGCAAGGATGCGATAAACTGGGAGCTTGAGGATAAATATATCTTCGACGGCTACGATCCGCGCCTGTGCGAGCTCGACGGAAAATACTATCTCTCGTGGGTCAATCTCACCCCTCACGGCACAACTATCGGCATAGCCTATACCGAGGATTTCAAGAGCTGGACTCAGCTTGAGGATGCCTGTTATCCCGTCTCCCGCAACGGCGTTCTGTTCCCGCGCAAGGTGAACGGCGAGTATCTTCTGCTCATTCGCCCGTGCGACAGGGGACACACCCCTTACGGCGATATATTCATCAGTCAGTCGAAAGACCTCACTTATTGGGGCAAGCACCGCTTTGTTATGAGCCCGGTCGAGAACTGGGAGGCAACAAAGGTCGGAGCGGGTCCGACTCCTATTGAAACCGACGAGGGCTGGCTCATGTTCTATCACGGCGTGCTCACGAGCTGCAACGGCTTCACCTACAGCATGGGCGCCGCCATCCTCGATAAAGATGAGCCGTGGAAAGTGCTCCACCGCGCGGACAGCTTCCTGTTAGCTCCCCATGAGCTCTACGAATGCGTCGGCGATGTGCCGAATGTCGTGTTCCCGTGCGCCGCGCTCGCGGATGCCGAGACCGGCAGAATAGCTATCTATTACGGAGCCGCCGATACTTCGGTCGCTCTCGCGTTCACAACCGTTGATGAGACTGTGAAGTACATCAAGGATAACGACATTATAAAATAAAAATGCAGCCGTGGGATGATTCTCACGGCTGTTTCATTCCTTTCCCGAGCCTTTCGAGCGCGCGCTTTTCTATCCTGCTGACATAGGAGCGGGAGATGTTCATCATCGACGCTATCTCGCGCTGTGTCAGCGGCTCGTTGCCGTCGAGCCCGTATCGCATGACGATTATCGCCCTTTCGCGCGGGTCGGGTATGCCGATGACAAGACCGCGCAGCTTCTCGCTCTTTATTTTCAAATCAAGATCGTCTGCGATGCAGTCCGGCGTGCAGATAATATCCATGAGCGTGAGCGGGTTTCCCTCGCTGTCGCTGTCGATCGGGTCTTCGAGCGAGATGTCGTGCGCGCTCTTTTTCATCGAGCGAAAGTGCATCAGTATCTCATTTTCAACGCATTTCGCGGCGTATGTCGCAAGGCGCGTGCCCTTGTCGGGCTTGAACGAGTCTATAGCCTTTATCAGCCCGACCGTGCCTATCGAGATAAGATCGTCCTGATCCGAATATGCGGCGTAGTATTTTTTGACTATGTGCGCCACGAGCCGCAGGTTGTGCTCGATGAGTTCGCTGCGCGCCGATTTGTCGCCCGCGTGCATTTTTGCAAGAGCTTCGCGCTCCTGCGCCGCACTCAGCGGCGGGGCAAATGAGCCCGGCTGGCTCAGATGCAGGATAAAAAAGAGGAATCCGTTTGAAAATAACTGCAAAAACCAACCGAACACAGCACCGCCTCCCGTAGAATATCTATATTCGCGGTTTGCCGGAGTTTGCAAGTCCGGGCTTTTTTTGTAAATTCACTTGAAACTTCGGGGCGGCTATAATATAATAATCTGTAGAAAAAGCGGGAACGGAGGTGCTCTCGTGTCGGATATCAAACTCGGCGCGCAGCTCTATACTTTACGCGACTACATACAGAATTATGAGGATGCTGAAAAGACTTTTGCCTATCTTGATTCTATCGGCATCAACACGATTCAGATTTCCGCTATCGGACCTATCGGGCCGGAGAAGGTCGCATATCTTGTTGATAAGTACAATATGGATGTCTGCGTCACGCACACTTCGTTCGACCGCATGCTCAGCGATACCGAAGCCGTTGTCAGGGAGCATAAGATGATCCACTGCGACACGCTCGGAGTCGGCTGCATGCCGGGGGAGTACAGCGGCAGCGAAGAGGGTGTGCGCGAGTTTATAAGGCTTACCGGCGAGCTCGCGAAGAAGCTTCGCGATATGGGGATGCATTTTGCCTATCATAACCACGCTTTCGAGTTCAAGAAATATAACGGCAGGCGCGTTATAGATATGCTTATCGACGACACCGACCCCGAGCTGTTCGGCTTTATTATGGACACATATTGGGTTCAGTACGGCGGCGGCGATCCGGTGGATTTCATAAATCGCCTCAGCGGCAGAATGAAGGTCTGCCACTTCAAAGATTATAAAATCAACAACGAGAACAAGCCCGATTTTGCCGAAATAGGCACGGGCAACCTCAATCTCGATGAGTGCTACCGCGCGTGCAGGGATTCGGGTGTAAGATATATCGTTATCGAGCAGGACACCTGCGATATCGACCCGTGCGAGTCGATGGCGATAAGCTACAAGAACCTTGTTGATATAGCAAAGAGAAACAGCTGATTTTTGGGAAGGGATGACAGAAGTGGAAGGAAAGATGAAGCTCCCCGTAGTTGATAGGGGATACGATATTGCGGCAACGGATGCGTATATCTCGATGCTGCAGGAGGAATACAATAAAATTTACGCCTGGGGTTCGGAGCTTGAAAAGCGCGCCGAAGCTCCCGCGGGCGAAGCGGCTTCGAGCGAAGAGATAGAAGCGCTCAGAACGCAGAACCGCAGTTTATATAACAACTGCGTGGCGTTTGCAAAGCATATAAAACGCCTCGAAAAGCTCAGAGACGAGCAGGGCAGATATATGGTTGACGAGCTCAACGCCGCAGAGAGCAGGAAGAAAGCTCTCGAAAAGGAGATATCCGACCTTGAGGCGCAGAAGAGCCTGCTCGAAGTGAGCAATGAGTCGGCTCGCGGCCAGTCCGATGCAATAGTCACCGCCGCGCGCAGCCAGGCGCAGAAGACAGTCGCCGAAGCGCAGGAGCAGGCGAACGCAATAGTCGCCGAGGCGCAGAAGAAGGCAGAAACTATTCTGCGCGAGCGTATCGGCAGAATGTCCGCCGTGTGCGCCCAGCTTAACGATATGTTTGATAAGGGCGAATAAATATCGTCAATAAAAATAGAATGCGGCTGTTCATCATGAGGCTCGGTGCCTGCGTGATGATAACAGCCGCTTTTGTTTTTGCTACCCTGTGAAATCTTCTATCAGCTTTTGAAGTGCTTCGTCGCCCTCGACCGTTATTCCCTTGTAGACGCGTTCGGCTTCGCCGCGGGGCAGGGAGGATGTGAAAACATCGAATACCTCCTGCGGCTCGTCCTCGCCGTAGACGAACACCGCTATCCTGCCGTTGTAGTCGCGCATGATGTATTTTTCGCTCCCGTCAGGCGCGGTGTTTTCGATTATGGCCGAGACGGTCAGAAACGCCGCGGCGCAGAACGCGAGGGCAACGGCGATGCTTTTTATCGTTGTTTTCATCTTCCTTTTTCCTTTCCGAAGGCTTGCTTTTTCTGCTTTCGTGGTGATTTTTGCCCCTTTCGGGCGTTTTTATACGCTGTTTTATACACTGCTATTGTTTTGATTTTACAAAATAGTGAGAATATTTGGATTTAGGCTAAACTTTTTGCAAAAAGTATGCTATAATTTTTAACTGGATTGTAATGTGAAGGAGGCGCACGGATGGCAAAAAGCTCCGCAAACGCATCGAAAAAGATGGGAACAGCCAAAACATCTTCCAAAAAGAAGAATAAAAAGCCGAATAAAAAAGCCGGCAGGATAGCTCTGCTGGTCATACTCTGTGTGCTCGTCGTCGGTATGCTCACCGCGGCGATAATCGGAGGTTATGTTTTTTTCAATATCGTGTCTTTTGCCCACGGCGAGATCGCGATAAATCTCGACGACTACAAGGCGAATCAGAACCAGACCTCGTTCGTCTATGCCTATGACAGCAAGAACGAGCTCGTTGAAATGGCTCAGCTCCACGGCGAGGAGAACAGAATATGGGTCGATTTCGACAAGATGCCGAAAAATCTCAGAAACGCTTTCGTCTGCCTTGAGGACAAGCGTTTTGAGAAGCATCACGGCGTCGATTGGCTGCGCACTTTCGGCGCGGCAACCGGACTTTCGACCGGCGGCGGCTCGACAATAACCCAACAGCTCGTCAAGAATGTGACCAACGACAAGGAGGTCACGGTCGTCCGAAAGTTCAAGGAGATAGAGCGCGCTCTGAACCTTGAGCAGCACTACAGCAAGGACGCTATCCTTGAAGCTTATCTCAACACTCTCTATCTTGGCAACGGCTGCTACGGCGTCCAGACAGCGAGCGAGACTTATTTCGGCAAGGATGTCAGCGAGCTGAACCTCGCCGAGTGTGCGACCCTTGCGGTCATAACAAAAGCACCGACGAAGTATAACCCTCTGCTCAACCCCGAGGCGAACAAAACGCGTCAGGAACTCTGCCTCGAATATATGCTCGAAGAAAAGGCGATAAGCAAAGAAGAGTACGAAGAAGCGGTCAACTATAAGCTCGTGTTCACAAACAGCGAGGGCTATGTCCCGAAGCCGGGCAAGACCAAGACCACTACCGAGGACAAGAACACCGAGAAAGAATATCAGGATTTCTATGTCGATTATGTCATCAAGACCGTCTGCAAGGATCTGATGAGCAAATACGGCTACACCTACCGCCAGGCGATGGAGAAGATAAATTACGGCGGACTCAAGATATATTCTGCCGCAAACCCCGATGTTCAGAAGGTTCTCAATACCGTATATTCAAACAGAATCGCTTTCGATAAGGAGGCAGACACCGCCGAGCATCCCGCCGCTCAGTCCGCGGCAACCGTCATGGACTATGAGGGCAGAATCGTCGGCATAGTCGGACAGGCGGGCGAAAAGAACGGCAACCTCTGCCTCAACAGAGCGTCCGAGTCCCCGAGACAGCCCGGTTCGTCCATAAAGCCCCTTTCAACCTATTCTCTCGCGCTCGAGAAGAATTATGTCAACTGGTCGAGCATGATTCTTGACTATTCAATCTATCAAAACGGCAAGCTCTGGCCGCAGAATGCGGACGGCACGAACGGAAGCAAGAAAGAGATAACCGTCCAGTATGCTATCCAGAAGTCGTTCAATACCGTGCCAGTCAGAATAATTACGGAGATGCTCGGCGTCAACGAGGCCTATAACTTCATGAAAAAGACGTTCCATCTGACAACTCTTGATGATTCTGCGGATGCGAATATCGCGCCTCTTGCAACCGGCGCTCTGACAAACGGCGTCACTACTGTCGAAATGGCGGCGGCATATGCTGTGTTCGGCAACAACGGCTATTACTATGAGCCCTATTGCTATTATAAAGTCACCAACGCCACGGGTACGGAAGTCCTGCTCGAAACGAAGTCCGAGCCCGAGAGAGTTCTCAGCGAGGATACCGCAGAGGTTATGCGCGAACTGCTCAAGACCGTCCCGGCAAGAGATTTCCGCAAGAGCAAGAATCTCGGCAAGTTCGAGCTGATGAGCAAGACCGGCACCACGAGTGACACCAAGGACAGCTGGATAGCCGGCGGCACACCTTACTATGTCTGCGCAGTCTGGCTCGGTTACGATAAGCCCAAGGTCATTCCGTTCAGATACAGTGCTTCCGGACGAGTCTATATCGAACTGCTCGACCGCATCCACGCGAACCTGCCCGTCAAGGAGTTCCCCAAGACCGGCAAGGTCGAGGAGAAGGACTACTGTAAGAAGACCGGACTTCTCGCTTCGCCCTCGTGCAAGGAGACCGCAAAGGGATATTATAAGAAGTCCGCAATGCCCGCCGAGTGTACCGCATGCGGCGGCGGATCCGTCAGCGAGGTCGTCAGCGGAGTCGGCGACGCAGTCAGCAACATTATAGATTCGCTTCTTCCGACAAGACCGCGTTCGGACGATTAAATTCAAGCTGCGGCGAAAAAATATATAAACGGCCGCACCCGATAACGGTGCGGCTAATTTTTTAATTAAGAGGTATTTTATGATAATCCTGTCGGTAGATTACGGAGATACACGAACGGGCATAGCCGTCTGCGACAAGACCGAATTTTTGGCGTCTCCCGTGACCGTTATAACAGAAAAAGAATCCGAGCCGCTGATTGAAAAAATAATAGAGATAGCAAAAGAGAAAAAGGCGGAGCTGATAGTTGTCGGTCTGCCCGTCAATATGGACGGCACCCACGGCGAACGCGCTCAGCGCTGCGAGGATTTTGCGGCGGCTCTGACCGAGTTCTCGGGCATAGAGACCGTTATGCGCGACGAACGCCTGACAACGGTCTCGGCGCATAACGCCCTGAATGTCACGAACACGCGCGGCAAGAAGCGCAAGGCAGTTGTCGATGCCGTCAGCGCCGTGATGATCCTCCAGGATTATCTCGACTATCGGCGCATCAATCACCTTTCCTGAACAGCTCCTTTATACCCATGAGCAGTAGAAATCCGCCGAAGATTTTCCCGGGAATATTGCTGTTCATGTGCGATACCGCGAGACTGCCGAGCAAAACTCCCGGCAGACCGCCCGCGGCAAAGAGCAGAACGCTTTTCCAGTCGATGAGCTTTTTGAATGAATAAACTATGCTCGAAAGCACCGCGCAGGGGATAAAAAATAATAGATTTATGCCCTGCGCCTTGAGCTGCGGCATGCCGAGTGCGAGCACGAGATAGAGCACCAGCACTCCGCCTCCGCCGAGCCCGAGACTGCCGGCGAGACCCGAGAAAAAAGCTGCCAGTATAGTCTTCATCGCATCAGCATCCTCACTCCCGCCCAGAGCATGAAAAGGGCAAAAATCTTGCCGAGTATTTTCGTCGGTATCTTCGGCAGAATGAATGAACCGAGAACGCTTCCTATAAGCCCCGCCGGGAGATAGGGGAGCGCGTCGCCGAAGGTGACTTTCCCTGTGTAAATATATATCCCCGCGCTCGCCGCGGTCAGCAGCATGATGAGCGCCACCGCGTTTGCCTGCGCCCTGTTTTGCTCCATTCCGCTCTTTCTGAGCATCGGCACGGCGATCATCCCGCCGCCGGCTCCGAGTGCGGAGTTGACCGTCCCGATGGCGAGACCGCCGATAATTTTTGTTATTCCTTTCATTTTCTCAGCTCCTTTTTCCTATTTTGCCCGCCGCTGTTCTAATAATGCCGCGACTCTCCGCATATTCTTTTGTGGGGGTGTCGGTATGGTGATAAATTTCAAAAAGCGTTCAAGGCTCGTCGCTCTCGGTATCGCGGCAGCGGTTGTAATAATGGTTATATGCTTCGTGATGATATCCTCGCGCGGCTCCGGATATGCGCACAGGGTCTCTTCAAATGCGCTTCGCACCGTGACAATTATCGTTGACGCGGGTCACGGCGGCATGGACGGCGGCGCGACCGCGGCGGACGGAACGGTCGAAAAAGATATAAATCTGTCCATAGCCCTGAAGCTGCGCGATATGTTAGACACTGTGGGCTACAATGTCATTATGACCCGCGAAACGGACGACGATATAGCCGATGACTCCGCAAAAACCGTGCGCCAACAAAAGGTCTCGGATATAAAAAACAGAATGAAGATCATCGAACAGACGCCCGACGCCCTGTTCGTGAGCATACATCAGAACCACTACGGCGGCCCGTCATACAGCGGCGCGCAGGTGTTCTATTCCAAAAATAACCCGGAGAGCGAAAAGCTGGCAAAGGCGATTCAGCAGGATATCCGCTCGCTTGTCCAGCCTCAGAATCAGCGCGCCGTCAAGCGTACTGGCACTGAGATATATCTGCTCTATCATGCGCAGTCTCCGGCGGTTATGGTCGAGTGCGGCTTCCTCTCGAACGCCGCCGAGACGCTGAAACTAAAAGACGATAATTATCAAAACGCCATGGCTTTTTCGGTCATGTGCGGTATAACAGACTATTTAAAACAAGATGAAAAACTGGCGGAGGTAACATAAAATGGCAGGCAAGGCAAAATCGGTCTATATCTGTTCTGAATGCGGCTATGAAAGCCCGAAATGGTTCGGCTGCTGCCCGGGCTGCGGCGAGTGGAACACCATGAACGAGGAGATAAAAGCGCCCGCCGCTCCGGCGTCCAAGAGCGGCGCGAGCGCGCGCAGTGTTAAAACATATGCACTCAGCGAGATAACCGCCGATGAGGAGATACGCTATCAGACAGGGCTCACCGAGCTCGACCGCGTCCTCGGCGGCGGAATAGTCAAAGGCTCGCTGGTGCTCCTGAGCGGCGATCCCGGCATAGGCAAATCGACGATTCTTCTTCAAATATGTCAGTATATCGGCAAGGATCTCGATATTCTCTATGTATCGGGCGAGGAGTCGGTCTATCAGATAAAGCTCCGCGCGGACAGGCTCGGGGTCACAAGCCCGACCCTAACTCTCATGAGCCAGACCGATGTTCAGGCTATATGCGAGTATATAAATATCAACAAGCCCGGGCTCGTTATCATCGACTCGATACAGACTATGGTCATAAGCGACCTCAGCTCCTCTGCGGGCAGCGTCACGCAGGTGCGTGAATCGACTTCGATGTTCATGCGCACCGCGAAGAACAGCAATATCCCGATTATAGTCGTCGGTCATGTCAACAAGGACGGCAATATCGCGGGACCCAAGGTGCTCGAACATATAGTTGATGCGGTGCTCTATTTCGAGGGCGACCGCAATATGTCTTACAGAATCCTCCGCGCCGTCAAGAACCGCTACGGCTCGACGAATGAGATAGGCGTTTTCGAGATGCTCGACAGCGGACTTTCTCAGGTCGAGAATCCGTCTCTTATGCTAATCTCCGGCAGACCGAAGAACACTTCGGGCACTTGCATCGCCTGCGCTATGGAGGGAACCCGCCCGATACTCGCAGAGGTTCAGGCTCTTGTCAGCGCGTCGAGCTTCGGCAATCCCCGCCGTATGGCGACCGGCTTTGATTACAGCCGCATGGCTATGCTCTTAGCCGTCCTCGAAAAGCGGGCGGGCTATTTCTTCGGCAATATGGATGCCTATATAAATGTCATCGGCGGACTCAAACTCGATGAGCCCGCAACCGACCTCTCCGTCGCTTTGGCGCTCATTTCGAGCCTCAAGGATGTCCCGATAAGGGACGATGTGCTCGCTTTCGGCGAGATAGGTCTCGGCGGCGAGATTCGCTCCGTCAACCACTGCGAACAGCGCATAAAAGAGGCGGCTCGGCTCGGCTTCAAGACCTGCATTATCCCGCGCCATAATTTCAAATCCGTGCCGGACAAGCTCAAAAAGGAGATAGAGGTCATCGGCGTCAAGAATGTCTATGAGGCGTTCGCGAACTGCGTTGACTGATGAATTTTATGACCCCTATAGAATCGCCGAACCTGCCGAAGCGGGGAATATCCCTCGTCGCGGTGAGCGTCGGCGCAGAAAAAGCAAAAGAATATTTTCTCTCGCGCGGTATCAGTGTTTTTGATATCCTGCCGTGCGCCGCGATAACCGACGGCACAGCTGCCCACGCCGATCTGCATTTGTTGCACCGCGGCGGGCGAAAAATCATATTGAGCCGAGAGCAGTGTAACAACGCGGAAAAGCTTATTGAAATGGGATTTGATGTGCAGGTTCTCGACACTCCGCTCGGCGATAAATATCCTTCCGATGTGCCGCTTAATGCCGCGCTTTTCGGCAATTATGCGATACTCAATCCCAAGACCGTCTACCCAAACATTGACTTTTCAGGACGGACTTTAATCCCAGTACGCCAGGGATATACAAAGTGCTCGGTAGTGCCGGTGACGGAAAGTGCGATAATCACCGACGATGTGTCAATAGCCTCGGCGGCCGAAAAAAGCGGACTTGCCGTACTGCTCGTCTCAAAGGGCGATGTCGTTTTGAACGGGCGCGAATACGGCTTTATCGGCGGCTGCTGCGGGCTCATTGCGCCCGATACAATGCTCTTCAACGGCTCGCTTTCGTCTCATAGGGACGGCGAAAAAATCAGAGCCTTTCTCTCTTCATTCGGCGTGCGTGCGGAGGAGGCGGGGGACTTTCAATTAACCGATATCGGCTCAATACTTCCGCTTGCAGAGAGATAGACCGAAAATCTTTTTGAAAATTACATTTTATTCCAAAATCCGATTTTTATTATTTGCCTTTGTGCTATCATATTTCGGAAAACTTCAGTGGAGTGATAACAACGAAAAAGGGACAGCTTAAAGGCGGCATCTTCCTCATTCTCGCCGCCGTTATATGGGGACTGTCGTTTGTGGCTCAGAGCGAAGGACTCGAGGTAATCGGAACTCTGACCTTCAACGGCATAAGAATGATTATGGGCGGCACGGTGCTCCTGCCGGTCATTGCAATAATGTCGGGAGTTCAAAAATCAAAAAACAAAAAGCTCGGCTCGGTTGAGCAGAAAACGCCCGAAGAGAAGAAAAAAGACAGAAAAAATCTTATCGTCGGTGGGCTTGTCTGCGGAACGGTTCTCTGCGTGTCGAGCAATCTTCAGCAGGCGGCGTTCGGCTATACAACGGTCGGCAAGGTCGGCTTCATAACCGCGCTCTATATGCTCTTAGTGCCGATAATCAGCCTCGTTTTCTTCAAAAAGCGCGTCAGCCTTCCTGTGTGGATCGGCGTCGGGCTCGGCGTTGTCGGACTCTATCTGCTGTGTGCGGGCGGCAAGGCGACTTTCGGCAAGGGCGAATTGCTCGCTCTCGCGTGCTCGGTCGGCTTTGCGATACATATTCTTGTTATCGATAAATATTCGGCTATAGTTGACGGAGTCAAGCTCTCGTGCGCGCAGTTCTTTGTCTCGGGCATAATATCCGTCATTCTCATGTTTATCTTTGAAAAGCCGAGTATCCACGCCATAATGAGCGCAGCGCCCTATCTGCTCTACACAGGTATTTTGTCCTGCGGAGTGGCATTTACTTTCCAGACCCTCGGCCAGCGCGATTCCGACCCCACGGTCGCTTCGCTTCTGCTGTGCCTTGAATCTGTGTTCGCCGTCATATTCGCGTGGGTGTTGATAGATCAGAAAATGTCCGTAAGGGAGCTCAGCGGCTGCATCATCATGTTCGTCGCAATAGTTCTCGCCCAGCTTCCCGCAGATGTGTTCAAGAGAAAGAAAAAGGTATAATAAATCCTAATTTTTATCCGACAGACCGTGTTATCGCATGGTCTGTCTTTTTCTATACCCATTGATATCGTTGACAAAAAGCCAATATATGGTGTATAATTAAATATGTATGATACAAAATAATGCGTAGCATTTGATTTACGGGGGACAGCTAAATGGCGAATAAGGCAACCTACAATCAGGAGAGCATAGAGGTGCTCAAGGGCGCCGACCGCGTGCGCAAAAGACCTGCGGTCATCTTCGGCTCCGACGGCATAGAGGGCTGCGAGCACTCTGTGTTCGAGATTATCTCGAACTCTGTTGACGAGGCGCGTGAGGGCTTCGGTAATACAATAACCGTTACCCGATTCGAGGACAAGTCCGTTGAGGTTCAGGATCAGGGACGCGGAATACCCGTTGAGTATAACCAGAAAGAAAAGGAATATAACTGGAAGCTGACTTTCTGCGAGCTGTATGCCGGCGGTAAGTATAAGACAAACGACGGCGGCAGCTATCAGTATTCTCTCGGCACAAACGGACTCGGTCTTTGCGCCACTCAGTATGCCTCGGAATATATGGAGGCGGAGATACATTCAAACGGCTTTTGCTATCATCTGAATTTCAAGGGCGGCAAGCCCGTAGGTGATATGATAAAGGAGCCGTATAATAAAAAAGACACCGGCACGCGCATAAAGTGGCGCCCGGATCTCAAAGTTTTCACCGATATCAACATACCACTCGAGTATTTTCAGGATATGATGCGCCGCCAGGCGATAGTCAACGCGGGCGTCAAATTCGTGCTCAAAAATCAGAACGGCTCAAAGTTCGATACTTTTGAATATTTCTACGAAAACGGTATCGCCGACCATGTCCGCGAGGTCGTCGGCTCAAACGGACTTTCTTCCATTTGCACATGGAGCGGCGAGCGCGTCGGCCGCGACAGAGCGGATCAGCCCGACTATACTCTGAAAATAAACGCCGCGCTCTGCTTCTCGAACAAAGTTCAACTCAAGGAGTTCTATCACAACTCGAGCTACCTTGAACACGGCGGCGCACCCGACAAAGCTGTCCGTTCCGCTTTCGTGTCGCAGATAGACGCGTATATAAAAAAGAGCGGAAAATATCTCAAATCCGATTCAAAGATAAATTTTCAGGATATTGAAGACTGCCTTGTGCTTGTCATCTCGTCGTTCTCGACCATAGCTTCATATGAGAACCAGACGAAAAAAGCTATCACGAACAAGTTCATTCAGGATGCAATGACCGAGTTCTTCAAGCATCAGCTCGAGGTGTATTTCATCGAAAACAAGCTCGATGCAGACAAGATATGCGATCAGGTGCTCGTCAATATGCGCGCGCGTGTCCGTGCTGAGACGACGAAGCTCAATATAAAGGGCAAGCTCCAGTCGAGCAACGATATGGGCAGCCGCGTGCAGAAATTCGTTGACTGCCGCAGCAAGGATGTCTCCGAGCGCGAGCTGTTCATAGTGGAGGGCGACTCGGCTCTCGGCGCCTGTAAGCAGGCGCGCGACTCGTCTTTCCAGGCGATAATCCCCGTGCGCGGAAAGATACTCAACTGCCTCAAGGCGGAATATAACAAAATATTTGCAAACGATATCATAACCGATCTGATAAAAGTTCTTGGCTGCGGAGTCGAGGTCAAGTCAAAGTCGATGAAAGATATGGTCGCGTTCAATATCGACCAGCTGCGCTGGAGCAAGGTCATAATCTGCACCGATGCCGACGTTGACGGATTCCAGATACGCACGCTTATCCTCGCGATGATCTATCGCCTTATGCCCACGCTTATCGAAAAAGGCAAGGTGTATATCGCGGAGTCGCCGCTCTATGAGATAAACTCAAAGGACGAGACATGGTTTGCCTATAACGAGCAGGAGAAGCAGGATATCCTTTCCCAGCTTGAAAACAGCAAGTTCACCATCCAGCGCTCGAAAGGACTCGGTGAAAACGATGCGGACATGATGTCGCTGACGACGATGAATCCCGCGACCCGCCGCCTTATCCGCGTCGACCCGACCGACGCCCAGAAAACTGCCGAGATATTTGATCTCTGGCTCGGCGACAATCTCGCCGGCAGAAAAGAGCATATCGCACGCGACGGCGCGGCATATATCGACATGGCGGATGTTTCGTAACAGCTTAACTATTGAAAGGATTTTGATATAAATGGCGGGAAAAAGAGGCAAAAAAGAACCCCCGAAAAATGAAATCGATCCGCTCAAGAGCGGAGTTCATATCATCGGCGCGGGCGAAGTTGTCGAACAGCCGATAACCGATACCATTGAAACGAACTATTTTCCCTATGCGATGAGCGTCATCATGTCGCGCGCTATCCCGGAGATAGACGGCTTCAAACCCTCGCACAGAAAGATACTCTATACCATGTACAAAATGGGTCTGCTCACCGGTGCGCGCTCAAAGTCGGCTAATATAGTCGGACGCACCATGCAGCTGAACCCCCACGGCGACGCCGCCATATATGAGACGATGGTCAGACTTTCGCGCGGCTATGAAGCTCTGCTCCACCCGTATGTCGATTCAAAGGGTAACTTCGGTAAGGCGTATTCGCGCGATATGATGTGGGCGGCTTCGAGATATACCGAGGCGAAGCTCGACCCCATAAGCGCCGAGCTTTTCAAGGATATCGACAAGGACACCGTCGATTTTGTCGATAACTACGACAGCACCATGAAAGAGCCGACCCTTCTGCCGGTCACTTTCCCGAGCGTGCTCGTCAATAATAACACCGGTATAGCCGTCGGCATGGCGAGCTCCATATGCTCATTTAACCTCGAAGAGGTCTGCCGCACGACTATCGAGCTTATCAGAAACCCCGACCACTGCGTTGCGGATACCCTCAAAGCACCCGACTTTGCGGGCGGCGCGAAGATACTTTATGACCGCGCGAAGATCGAGGAGATTTATCGCACAGGCCGCGGCTCGTTCAAGCTCTACGCCAAATATACTTATGACAAGTCGAACAACTGCATTGATATAACGGAGATCCCGATGACCTCGACCGCGACGAGCGAGTCTATAATAGAAAAGGTTATCGACAGAGTCAAGGCGGGCGCGATAAGAGAAATAAGCGATATCCGCGACGAGACGGACAAGAGCGGTCTTAAAATAACCATAGACTTAAAGAGGGGAACTGACCCCGACAAGCTCATGCAGAAGCTCTACAGGCTCACTCCGCTCTCGGATTCTTTCGCCTGCAACTTCAATGTCCTGATTGCCGGTTCGCCCCGCGTCATGGGCGTCAAAGAGCTGCTCAACGAGTGGATTGCGTTCCGCATGGAGTGCGTCAGACGCAGAACTTACTTCGACCTCAAAAAGGCTAAGGACAAGCTGCATCTGCTGCGTGGACTTGAAAAAATCCTCCTCGATATCGACAAGGCGATAAAGATCGTCAGAAATACCGAAGAGGAGGCGGAGGTCGTCCCGAACCTCATGATAGGCTTCGGAATCGACCGCATCCAGGCGGAGTATGTCGCAGAGATAAAGCTTCGTCATTTAAACCGCGAATATATCTTAAAGCGCACGCAGGATATCGAAGAGCTTGAAAAGCTCATTGCCGATCTTGAGGATATCCTCGCAAAGCGCGGCAGAGTCGGCGCGATAATCATCAGCGAGCTTGAGGAAGTTATCAGGAAATACGGCAAGCCGAGAAAGACGGAAATTATCTACGCCTCCGATATCGCAGAGGAGGAAGAGGAGGAGCAGATACCCGATTATCCCGTGACGCTCTTCTTCTCGAAGCAGGGCTATTTCAAGAAGATAACCCCGCAGTCCCTGCGCATGAGCAGCGAGCAGAAGTTCAAGGAGGGTGATGAGCTCGCCCAGACCGTGACCACGGATAACGCGAAAGAGCTTCTCTTCTTCACGAACCGCTGCCAAGTCTACAAGGCTCGCGTCAACGACTTCAAGGAGACAAAGGCGAGCGCACTCGGCGATTATGTGGCGAGCACGCTCGGTATGGACGAGGGCGAGACGGCGGTCTATATGGTCGTGACCTCGGACTATTCGGGTCATATGCTCTTCTTCTTTGAAAACGGAAAGGCGGCGAAGGTCGAGCTTTCCGCCTATCAGACGAAGACGAACCGCAAGAAGCTCATAAAAGCTTATTCTGACAAATCGCCCGCCGCGGCGATGCTCCATATAGAGAGCGACGTTGAGCTTGTTATAATCTCTTCCGCGGGCAGACACCTTCTGATAAATACCGGCGCAATCTCGCCCAAGACTACCAAGGACACTCAGGGAGTCGGCGTTATGAGCCTCAAAAAGGGTCAGAAAGTTATGACCGTCCGCGCGTATAAAGAAGGGGAGTTCGCCAAGGCGTACAGATATAAAACAAAGAATCTGCCCGCCGCCGGAGCGCTGCTGAGCGCGGAGGACAAGGGCGAACAGCTTGAGCTCGGAATATAAAAAAGACCGTTTGCAAGGCTTCCCCGCAAAACGGTCGGCGGGAAAAGCCCTGCAAACGCATTGACTTCGGACTCTTGCCGCTGAGAGTAGTTTGCTCAGCCGCGCGCTGATAATACATCTTTCGGAAGGAAATTTTCTCCGTTTGGCAAAAGTTTTTGTAAAAACTATTGAAATGTGTCAAAGTATATGCTAAAATATTTTAGCAATTTGTGTTTGGAGGTTAACTTCATGGCAGTACATGAGATTATATTGGGCATAGTCCTCATTCTTCTTTCGGTCGCTATTATTGTTCTTGTCCTTCTTCAGGAGGGTAAGTCCGCAGGTCTTTCCGGTGCTATCGCAGGCGGCGCAGAGACTTTCTTCGGCAAGAATAAGAGCAGGACTATGGAGTCGAAGCTTGTGCTTATCACGAAGATCATCGCTATCTCTTTCTTCGTTCTCGCACTCGTTGCAACCCTGCTTCTTCTCTTCCTTTAATACAGGACAAGTAATATCTGAAAGCTGAACTTATGCGATCCTTCGGGGTCGCATTTTTTCATGCGTATATAAAAACGGCCCCGGGCTTCACAGATTTTCCGTGAAGCCCGGGGCTATGTGAGTTTAAGGGAGTTTTAATATTTAACCGAGATTCAGCTCAACGCGCCCTTTCGGGACATACATTATCGTTCTGCATCCGTTTGCGCGCTTGAATTCAACAACATATCCGCCTGTGAGGTCGAATCTGTAGCCGTAGGCGTTGTCGGCGAGCGCGTTTATTATTTCGCTGTCGGTGAATTCTTTTGAATCTTTCGGCATGAAATCGCCGCTCGTGTATGCGCTTACCACTTCGCCGTTGTCTTTGCTTCTCTCGGGCTTTGATTTGCCGTTGTCCCAGAAAGCGTTGAATATCGGCGTGGCGTATAAATCTCCGCCGACGGCCGTTTTGCCAATGTCCGCGACTCTGACGCTGACTATCGGCGATTTGTCGCCGAGCTTGTCATAGAGCCCGTGGCTCTTGAGATACTCTACGGTGTTTGTCATCTCTTCAGTTATCGGAATGACCGTCTTGAACTTGCCGAAATCGCCGTATTCCGAGCCGTTCGTCATCGCCTCGTTTGTGTAGTTGCTGATTTTCCATGCGCTGCGGACATTGTCAGCCGGAGTATCAACATCATCGATATCGGGCACATCCGCCTGAGCTTGGGTCGCCGCCACGGCTTCGACTCCGTCCGACGCTATGTCGTGGTAGAGGGCTATCGCGCCGAGCCACTTTGAGTCGGAGCAGAGTATTCTGTCCGCGCCCAGAGCGGTTATGTCGTTATATATCGCGCGGGCAAGCCCCTGTGTAAACTGCGGGTCAATTACCGTCTTCTCGTCCATTTGCCTTGAAAACAGAACGGGGAAAACTCTTTCGCTGTCGATGTTCAGCAGCTCGTTTTTGATTTTGCCGTTCCAGTTCTCTGTATTTTCGACGGAGTAGAGCGAGCGGTAGTCGCTGAGTACAACATTCTGATATTCTCTTATGATCTCGCGCCCGTTCTTGAGCTTGTATCTTATAATTACGGTGTTGTTTACGGTTCTTTCGGAATAATCCTCGCCTTGCGAAACGGCTCTTCTGCCCGAAGCGATGAGCTTTTTGTGCAGCTCGCGAACGGTCTTTATGTCGCTTTCGCTCTTGAATCCGCCGATAACCATGCGCGTGGTGTCGATGTTTGTGAGGTAGTAGCGCTTGCTGTTGGTGTTTACTATATTGCCTTTGTCATCTATGGAACCATAGTAGCCCGAGTAGTCGCTGAAGGTCAGATCGTCGTTGTTTGACATATAGCTGCCGAGCAGTATGTCCGGCGCTGAGACCGACACGCTTTCAATTTTGTCTATATCCGGCAGACGGCTGCTGTAGCCGAAAAATCCTGTGTAGAGTGAGAGCATAACGGCACAGGCGAGAGCCATGTGGATGAGCCCGTATTTCCATTCTTTTTTGATTATCTTGAAGCTTCGATTCAGCGCAAAATCGAGAATGACAAATATCACGGCACTCAAAAGCACGAATATCACGCTGTAAAGCAGATATTCTTTATTGGCAGCGGGTTTAAGCCCGACGGAGACCGCCATTGCAATCGCGGAGACCGAGACCATTGCGGTTATCACAAAATTAATTATTTTGTTTCTGCCGCTGAAGCCGCAAATCTCGACCTTTCTGATTCTCAGCATCAAAAGCCCGAAAACAAACAGCAGGGCTGTCAGTATCGCCCAAAGTATGTATGGCTTTAGTGACGGCGCGCTCCAGCTTTTAAGCTTGTCTGCGCTCATTGCGGAAAATCCGTTTGAGACGAATGTGCCGGAGCGAATAAACGCGTCGTTGTTTAGCATCGGCAGGTTGAGATACGACAGCACGCGCCCGAAAGGGGAGAGAGCCATGCTGATATCCTGGTTGTGGCTTGTCGACGGATAGAGCGCGTAGTTTGTGTTGCCCGGCGCGCCGAAGAGCAGATGCGGCACCGCGTTGTTGAGAAAATATACAGCGGCGATCGGAAACGCGAGAAAAGCGAGCGAGAATATGACAGATTCGCTTATTGTCCCTACACAGACCGAAACCGCCGCCGCGACAGTGAACCCCGCGAGAGCCGTTACAGTCATATGCACGGCGTAAAACAGCAGCGCGCGCCAGAGCATCAAGGACGAGCCAAAGTAGGCGAGATTCAGTATCGCCGAGACCGCGAGCGGGAGCAGCACCGCCGCTTCGAGTATGGCGGCGCCTGCGAGCCAATGAGCCGAAAACAGACCAGCGCGGCTGATGCCGAGGCTGAAATATATGTTGCTTTTTGCCTTGCTTGAGACGAATCTGAAAAGCATTATGCCCAGCGCGGCGGAGAGAACAACGACCGCCGCCGTGTAAAAATAGAGAATATCTGTTAGTATATAGTTGTCAGATCCGCCGATTATTAAAAATTTCCCGGATTCACGCAGAGTAAGAGCGGTCGGCGAATTGGCTTTGGACAGCGCCATGAACTGCCTCATCTTTTCGCTCCCGAAGAATCCGTTGAGGTAGAGTGCCAGGTTCATGACAAAAATCGCGAGCGGAAAAGCAAAATTCTTTCTTATCGCGTGAACGACCGTGAAGCCAAATGGGCTTTTGAAGCCGTCTCTTGATTTGTTCACTCTTTATCCCTCCCGATATTTTTTCTCCGGCGGCTGTACCTTTTTGAATACAGCCGCCGATTTGATTTTATTTGTCTGCGCCGAGATTCAGTTCGATGCGCCCTTTCGGAACATACATTATCGTAAGGTTGCCGTTTGCGCGCTTGAATTCAACAAGATATCCGCCCGTGAGGTCGAATCTGTAACCGTAGGCGTTGGCGGCGAGTTTTTCGAGCGTCGCCTTGTCGGTGACGGTCTTTGAATCCTTCGGCATGAGGTCGCCGCTGGTGTAGTTGATTACGTCATATGTGTAGCCCATGGAGTCCTTTTTCGAATAAGGCTTTGCCTTGCCGTCATCCCAGAATGAGTTGAAAATCGGGGTGGAATAGCCGGAGTGGTATTGTATATTTTCGGAGTCGGTGGCGTCACCCATGTCCGCTATTCTTGCGCTGACTATCGGCGACTCGTCGCTGAGCTTTTCATAGAGTCCGTGAGCCTTGAGGAAGCTTATTGTGTTTGTCATTTCCTCGGTTATCGGGACTACCGAATAGTCGCCGAGCGCGAGGTAACGTCCGGTTGAGTCCTTGTGATTTGCAAATCCGTCAACAGTTTCCTGGCGCGACAGTGTCTCTTCTTCGGTGATTTCATCTGTCATTGAAGTCGCATTGGCATATTCGGATGATTCATACATTGAGTAATCTTCTCTCTGACTCCTGTTGACATAGAATGCAACCGAACCTAGATATTTGGCGTTGCTTGACAGGAATTTGTCGGAGCTCAGCGAGGATATATCATTATATATCGCGCGCGCAAGACCCGCCGTCAGCTCTTCGTCAACCGCTATCCTGTTGTCCATCTGAGCGGAGAAAACTATAGGAATAACATTTTCCGAATCGATGTTGAGCAGTTCGTCCTTTATCTTGTTGTTCCAGTTCTTGGTGTCTTCGAGAGTATAGAGTGTCGGATAGTTTGCCAGCGGAACGTATTTATAAACTCTGATAAGCTCGCGTCCGTTCTTGAGCTTATATTTTATAATTACAGTCTGGCTTGTAACTCTCTTCGAATAGTCATCGGGGTCGCAGTTCATTTTGCTGAGGTTTCCGGCTTTTATCATAGCCTTGTGGATTTCGCGGACAGTATTTATGTCATCTTTGTCCTTGAATCCCCCAACAACCGAATTGGATCTGTTGCAGACATAATAGGAATCTTTAAGATATCTTTCCGAGTAGTGTATGCTGCTGTCATAGCTGCCGCTAAGCTCGCGTCCAAGCTGGTAGCTGCCCATCAGCGCGTTGGGGGCGGAGATGGATACGCTCTCGATATCCTGAATATCCGGCACGCGGCTGCTGTAACCGAAGAATCCGGTGTAGAGTGAGAGCAGGAACGCCGCCATGAGTCCGACATGGACGAGACCTATCTTCCAGTCCTTTTTAAGAGCCTTGAAGCTCAAATGGAGAATGACATCGAGTATAACAAATACCAGGAAAGCTGCGACGATTACCAGGGCTACCATTATCCATCTGCTTATCTGCGATGTGTATGCTATAAAATATATTATCAGCGAAGCAGCTCCGAAAGAGGTAATCATGCAGAGCACGAAGTTGAGAACGGCGCTTCTTCCGGGGAAACCGCATATCTCGGCTTTTCTGCGCTTGAACATGAACAGGCCGAACACGAAGAATGCGGCGATGAGAACAGCCCAAAGAATATAGGGAGTCAGCGATGGCGCGGCCCATTTTTTTGCCGCCTCTTTTGTCATAGCTTCAACGGAAGATGAGTTAATAAAAGAGCTTCTGTTGAGCATGAGCAGATTTATGTGGCTGATGATGCGCCCGAACATGGTGGAGTCCGTCATGTCGAGATGCATGTCGCCGTAGCTTGACGAACTGGGATATATGTCGTAGTAAGTTGTGTCGGGTGCGCCGTTGAGAATTGCGGGAACGCTGTAGTTCACGCACATTGTCACAACGCTCGGGAACGCCGCGAGAACGGCTGAAAAACCAATCGCCTCAACAGTCGTGCCCACGCAGCTTGAGACCGCCGCCGATATTGTAAGACCGGCGAGCACGCATATCGTGCTGTGTACCGCATAGAACAGGAAGGTTCGCCAGAGCATGACGGACGAGCCGAAATAGTGGAGGTTGAGCCCGAGCGAAACAGCGAGCGGAATGAGTACTGCCGCGAGCATCATGAACACGCCCGCAAGAAGACGCGCGGTGTAGAGGTCGGCGCGCTTGATGCCGAGACTGTAGTAGACGTTGACGGTCTTTTTGTTCGTGACGAATCTGAACAGCAAAACACCGAGCAGGAGCGATATCACAACGAGCAGGGCAGGGAAGATGTAAAACAGCGGGTCATATGATGCCTGTTCGGAGTCGAAGATAAATACTTCGTATGCGTCGCGCATTATCTTCAAAACATCCTGACCTTTGATTGAGGCTGTTTCTTTTGCTTCTCTTATCTTCTCCCAACAGAAGTTGGAGAGATAGAAAAACATGCTCACTGCAAATGTCAGCAGCGGGAGAATGAAGTTCTTTTTCATCGCGTGCGCGACGGAGAACCAGAAAGTGTTCTTATATTTTTTCTTCATCTGTGTCACCTCATTTCTTCTCTTCGGCCTTGCCGAAGATGTCCTTGAAGTCGTAGTCGCTGCCCTCCATCTCCTCGAGGAAGATCTCTTCGAGCGTGAGCGGGAATTTTTCGATCATCAGCGGTTTCATATCCTGAAGCTTCTTCTCGTTTTCGTCCATGTCGCCGTTGGCGCTCAGGGTGATTATCTTTCCGTCCTTCGAGAAGTGCTTGATGTCGAGATCCTTGAAATCGCTCTCTTCGAGGTCGCGGTCAAAGACCAGTCTGAACTTGCAGCGCGAGCCGCTGATATCGTCAACAGAGCAGTCCATGACTATGCTCTTGCCGTTTATCAGCGCAATGTGGTCGCACATATCGGCGAGGTCGTGGAGGTTGTGCGAAGAGATTATGACGGAGCATTCCTCTTCCGCCATGTATTCGAGCAGAAGATTCTTGATGAGGTTCCTCTTCGCCGGGTCGAGTCCGTCAAAGCTCTCGTCGAGCAGAATGACCTCCGGCATTGTGGACATTCCGAGGATTATCTCCGCCTGCCTCTGCATGCCCTTTGAAAAGCCACGTATGCTCTTCTTCGTGTCAAGCCCGAAAACTTTCGAAAGCTTGTGCATGGTGTCGAAGCTGAAACGGGGATAGTAGCCCGCGTAGAACTTGCCCATGCTCTCGATAGTTGCATTAGACTCGAAATATATGTCATCGGGGACATAGAAAAGTCTCTGCTTCACTTTGGCATTGTCAAAAACATTCTCGCCGAATATTTTGACCTCGCCCTCGTCGGCTCTGTAGACTCCGGCGACCGTCTTGAGAAGCGTTGTTTTGCCCGCGCCGTTGTAGCCGACAAGCCCATATATTGACGACTTTTCGACTTTCAGCGAAAGATTCTGAATGGCGGTGAAGTCCTGAAACCGTTTTGTAACGCCGATTACTTCAATCATAATTCTTCCTCCTGAGTGTAGATTTCATTGAGTATGTCGATAATTTCCTGCTTTTTGAGTCCCTTGGCGCGGGCGGCAGAGATGGCGTCCGAAATTTCGGACACCGCCGTGTCGTGCACCGAATCGTTCTTGAAAGCCTTTTCGCTGACGAAGCTTCCCTTTCCGGGCACGGTGTATATCGCACCGTAGGATTCAAGGTCGGAGAACGCCTTTTTGACCGTGTTTATGTTCACGCCGGCGTCGGTTGCGATGGATCGAATTGACGGCAGCTGCGAGTGCGGAGCGAATGTACCGACAAGGATAAGAGTCAGCAGCTGATTTCTTATCTGCTCGTATGCCGGCACGCGGCTCTGCTTGTCGATTAAGACCACAGCGATTCTCCTTTCTTTTTGATTCCGGTGCGCCGCAGTGCACCAAAATCAGAATAAGTGTGCTATCTGTAGTAGCACACCTATATCATAGCACGAAAAATCCCGTTGTCAACACTTTTTTCAAAAAATGTGAAAACAAAAAACCGCGATTTAAAGCCGGAAATATAAAAAACGCCGAATGCAGGATATCAGACAGGCAATCAAAAGAAAGTCGTCCGACAGGCACTGCATTCGGCATTGATAATATTATCATAACAAGAGAATCGTGTCAATACTTTCCACGCGGCAGTAATTCTAAAAGCGAAGCACAGATGATAATTAGTTATCTGCGTCTAAAAATAAAAACCGATATCTGACCTCAGGCCTTAAGGCTCCAATTGCCGGTGGGGGAAGTCAAATATCGGTTCTGTATTAAAAATATCACGCTTTGGTATAAATGTCAACAATAAGATTAATGCTGATTTTAATATCGGTATTGTTATCGTTAGCAAAACGCCATTTGGAGTTTCACTGTTTCCTCTATTTAGATTAAATTTATCTAATATATCTTTGGACAAAATCTCAGAACGTACATCCTTGACGATTTCAAGCAGATACGATATACTGATAATGGAATCGGTAAGAGATTGTAGGGCATTGCCTGAAGCT
>ERZ1026848.374-NODE-374-length-25204-cov-40.049505_pt1 | contig 25204 bp, 22 predicted proteins | sample MGYA00380154_ERZ1026848 | MGnify/ENA primary metagenome ERZ1026848 (study PRJEB33269, sample SAMEA4719790) | human gut metagenome | biome: human-associated habitat; feature: organic feature; material: feces | place: Cameroon | collected 2013-10 ...
GCGCCTGCTTCACACGCAGGAGGTCACTGGTTCGAGTCCAGCAGTCTCCACCAAATCCCGAAATCATTGTTAGACAATGGTTTCGGGATTTTTCTTTCCCCGGATTCTTACCAGATTCTGGCATTTTGATGTACACGCGGATACGCGCTATTTCGGCTTATTTAGGCTGATTTCGGCTGTTGTAGGTTGCCTTTGGTTGCCAAAGGTTGCCCGCCCCTTGCCTCACAGCGCAGAAGCAGACGTGTTCTCCGGCGGCGGACGAAACATTTTTCAAAAATTTTTGATGAACTGGGTTGACGTATACTCTGATACGTGTTGTGGTATGGTAAACGTATCACAGCATACGTTTTACAACCATCCACCACACAACGTGTTTGAAAGGAGAACAGACTATGAGCAGAGAATGGGACAAGAACAACATGGCGACCATGTCCGCAAACGTCAAGAAGGAACTGGCCGAAGATTTCCGGAAGATCGCGGCGGAACGCGGCACGACCCCCGCCGGGCTGATCCGCGGCTTCGTGCAGGCCACCGTTAACCCGGCTCCCGAGGACAGCGACGTAGGCTCCGTATCCTTCCCCGTGAGCTACCGTAACGTTGACCGCATCAATGCGGAGATCGCACATCACAACCCCAACCACATCCCCGGCAACAAGATGCTGGATCACATCCTCGACACCTACTTCAGCATCGCAGAGACCCTGCGTAAGTAAACAACGATCTGAAAAGGAGGACGTAAAATGAAAGGTGCAATCATCGGTGACATCGTTGGCTCCATTTACGAGTGGCACAACATCAAGACGAAGGACTTCCCCCTGTTCGCGCCGAACTGCTTCTTCACGGACGACTCCATCATGACCCTCGCCGTGGGGCGGGCATTCCTGAACTGCACGGACGAGGCCGACTTCCCGGAGGAGCTGGTGTACCAGATGCGGCTGTTCGGTCATATGTACCCCCACGGCGGCTACGGCGGTCGGTTCAAGCAGTGGCTGCGGGCGGAGGATCCCCACCCCTACAACAGCTTCGGCAACGGCGCGGCCATGCGCTGCTCCCCCGCCGGTATGATCGCTTCCTCGCTGGAGGAGGCGGAGGACTTGGGTCAGCGCACCGCCGAAGTGACCCACAACCACCCAGAGGGCATCAAGGCAGCCCGTGTAACAGCGGGTCTGGTCTACTTGGGGCGCGAGGGCCGGAGCATGGACGAGCTTCGCGCCTATGCGGAGGCGGTCTATGAGGTACCCACCTGCGACGCGATCCGGTCTTGGTATGAGTTCGACGAGACCTGTCAGGGTACGATGCCCGCTGTTTTCGCGGCGTCTTTCGACAGCACCGACTTCGAGGACGCCATCCGTAACGCCATCAGCGTCGGCGGGGACAGCGACACCATCGCCGTCATCACCGGCAGCATCGCGGAGGGCTACTACGGCGTACCCGACGCGCTGTGGAAGCAGGCGCGGCAGTTCCTCCCCATCCGGCTGGACAACGTGGTACGTGCCTTCTACAAGCGCTACGACCTCAACTAAAGCGAAAAAGACCCCGGTAGGTACAGCACCTACCGGGGTCTTGTCCCCCATTTCCGGCTCCTTCCAAAAAATAGGGGTTGCTTTTTTCCGCGAAAAGTCGTATACTATATGGCACAATCTGAGTATTCACCGAAAACCAATACTATCGAAGGACGTGCATTACCAAGTGGGGTTATTATGCGCATTTTTGATAGTGTTGGTTGTTTTTGTTTTCGGAAAGGATCGGTGAGTACGTATGTTGAAACCCGGAGTGCTGGTCAGGTGGCATTACCTCACGTATTATGTGTCTGCCGTTCAGGGGGACAAGGCAGACCTGTATTCCCATTGCATCCAGCGGTGCCGTGCCGGTGGCTATCGCCATGTGCGGTGCTGTGTGTACGCCGTACCGGTGACACAGCTGGAGCTGGTGCATCGCCAGCGGCGAACGGCAGCGTAAACAGAAAAAGACCCCGGCAGGTACAGCACCCGCCGGGGTCTTCTCATTTTATCCGCCCAGCAGCTCCAGCTTCGTGTCGATGAGCGCAGGCGCCCAGCCGCGCACGGTCTTGCCCACGTTGAAGTCATCGAACAGCACGTCGTACTGCTCTTGCGTCAGGTTGGGATACATCTTATAGATCATCTGCGCCTTGCGCATACTGGCCGTGTTGCTGATGGTATTTGTACTTAAACTACCCACTTCGCAATTCCCGAGGTGCGGAAGGATGTGCTTCTTTAAAAGATACGCATACTTTTGCTGTGTCGTTGCCTTCTGCCTTGCCTGCATTGCCAATTGCCATGAGGCTGCCACCTGAGCAAGACTACAGGACTGCTTTGCCTGTGAATCAAGATGTGCGGATGGCAGCCCAGCCTCGCCACACATTAGCACCAAGTCGTTTCTGCTGCCCTCTGAAGATTGGTAATTTGCCCGAATTTCTTCGCGAGACTCGGGTTTTGTGGCCTTACTATTTTTCATAGCTTTTCATCCTTCTTTCTAATAGTAGTGTTTATTTCAAGCCCTTTTCCAAAGGTTGTTTTATATCGCAGTGTTCGATCCCTTTGAGTAGGCATCGATATTAAATACACAACATTCTGTTGATTAACACCCCCTTATCAGTGTCAGTTTCCGTGCCTATTTTTTACAGTTTTTTCCAAACCGCAAAATCTGGTTGTAATATACGTTTTATTGTTGACAGCGCTCACAATTAAGTGCTACACTTGAACAAATAACATTTGTGTAGTTCGCGTAAAAGCGTTCGTTCTACACAAATCCAGAAATTGCTTTGGGGATAAGTATGGACAGTGTCTGCTATGACGGTATAAGCGTCGTAAACAATCGGAGAACCAATATGGACGGCGTTTTGTTGAAACGTCGTCACATAGGTTCAGAAATGGTGTATATCGCGGTTATATGCGATGGGGTTGGGAGCATGGCGGATGGCGAATTCGCATCGGCTGAAGCGATCCGCCTGACAGGCGAGTGGCTCGATGGGCTTTCTGATACCAGGCGCATAGAGTTGAAAATGCTGGCACTAATTAAAGAAATCAATGAGGCGGTTTTTGCGTCGGGGAAAAAGGGGTTGAAAACCGCATCAACATACTCTGCGCTGTTGCTCTGCGGAAGCCGCTACTACATCGTCCATGCAGGTGACAGCAGAGTGTACCGGCGAATGCACGGAGAATTGCGAAAAATGACACCGGACCACAGCACCGGCGGAAAACTGACATCTTATATAGGAAAGTCTGGCGACATGGATGTGTTCTATGACGAGGGAGAGTACAACGGAGAGTTGTTTCTCCTCTGTTCAGACGGACTATATAAAAGGGTGTCCTCTGCGCAAATAGGGCAGGTTATTGCTGGTGTCAACAAAAAGAATATACACGGCGTATTAAAGGAATTGGTGCAGATAGCGATCGAGCACGGAGAACAGGACAACATTTCAGCCGCCATATTGTTAGCGGAGAATTGAGGAGGTACATATGAAGATCCGAATATTAATTGTCAGTACAGATAGCACATATTTGGAACGCATGACAGGAATGGTGGCAGAGCGGTATGCAGATGTTGTTGAGGTAAACGGGTACTCAAACGCAGAGGCATTACAACATGCCTGCGCCGGTTCCCGATATGACGTTACGATAGCAGATGTGGATCTGCCGGACACTTTCACGCTGCCGGCAACGCGCGTGACTCTGTTACTGTGGGACGGCGCAACAGAGCTTCCAGACAGCGCAGAGCAGAATGGGCTGGTAATTAAGAAGTACCAGCGGATATCTAAAATCATCGCGCTTGCGCTGGAAAAGTATGCAAGTGTAGCAGCTGATGTTGCCGGGATGCATGACAGCGGCGAAATCGCGGCCTTTTGGTCCCCTGCCGGCGGCTGCGGCAAAACAACCGTTGCTATGGCATATGCGGCGAAGAAAGCGGATACGTACAAGAAGGTCATATATATCAATCTGGAGCCGTTTTCAAGCGCCGATGCTTTCTTCGACGGAGAGAGCAAAAGCATCAGCAGGGTGTTCGAGCATCTGGAGGGGAATCTTCAGATCTTGCTGCAGAGTCTTTGGACGGAAGACCGGGCATCGGGGGTCTTCTACTACGGAAAGCCCGAAAACTACGATGACATCAATGTTCTGACACCGGACGATGTGCATATGCTGCTTTGCGCTTGCGCGAATGTGGCAGACGCGGTCATTGTCGACTGCGGCAATATGTGTGACCAGAAGACCAAGGTGGTCTTTGACCTTGCCCAGCAGATTCATGTTGTGATGGATGGGACACTCTGCGGGCAGAGGAAGTGGGATCAATTCTGTACGCAGAACAATATCTTCGAGGATATCAGAGAAAAGGTCACTGTCGTAAGAAATCGGGGTGCCGCGGTAAGTGCGCTTTATGGTGTAGGCAGAACAGTTGCTTTGCCCGTGGTGGATTCCACAGACCCGAAGGTGGTATACAAGAGGCTGTCCCAACTGTTTTGATCAAAAGACGTTATGCGTCAATAGGGAGAGAGAAAAATGGACGAAAAGCTTCGCAGTGAGTTGATAGCACAGCTGAAAGCTGAGGTACACAACGATCCGGACCTGACCACAATGAGTGATACTGCGCTGCAAGGGCTCATCAGCCGCGTGCTGGAGAACAAGATTCAATGGGCCGGGCAGCACAGCCCCGAGGCCTTCAAAGTGTTGTCGGCGTTAAATTTCAGAGAAAAGCGTTCCATTGAGACAGCTGTTTTTGAAGCTATTCGCGGCTTAGGTGTACTGGGTCAGATCATTACGGACAGTGACATCACGGAAGTGATGATCAACGGATACCAGGATATATTTATCGAAAAAAATGGGCAGCTGCGGAAGCTGGAAAATCACTTTGAGAGCCGGCAGGAGCTGGAAACGATTATTACAAAGTTTGTCTCACAAGCCGGCCGTGTCGTAAACGAGAGCGAGCCTATTGTCGACACGCATCTATCTGACGGTTCGCGTGTAAATGTGGTCATGCCGCCGGTGGCCCTCAATGGCCCGATCGTGACCATACGCCGTTTCCCTAAAGAAGCCATGACCGTCAGGAAGCTGATAGAGTATGGCTCTATCACACCGGAGGTGGCGGAGTTTCTTGCATTGCTTGTGCGGGCACGCTACAACATTTTTGTCAGCGGAGGTACGGGCAGCGGAAAGACCACCTTCTTAAATGCGCTTTCTAACTTTATACCCAGTGACGAGCGCATCATCACGATAGAAGACTCCGCTGAGCTTCAAATCAAGAACATTACAAATCTGGTGCGCTTGGAAACGCGGAACGCCGGACCTGATGGAAGCGGTGCAATTACCATCAAGGATCTGATCAAGTCGGCACTTCGAATGCGCCCGGACAGAATCGTTGTGGGCGAAGTTCGCGGTGCAGAAGCATTAGATATGCTGCAGGCGATGAATACGGGTCACGATGGCTCGCTGTCGACCGGACATGCCAATTCGACCTACGATATGCTCAGCCGTCTGGAAACTATGGTGCTTCAGGGTGCGGCGGGGCTGCCGTTGGAGGCCATCCGACAGCAAATAGGATCAGCGGTTGACATTGTCATTCATCTGTCCAGGTTGCGGGATAAGAGCCGGAGAACCATGGAAATTGTGGAGATTCTTGGCTATGACCGGGAAACACACACATACAAGGTAAACCCGCTATATGAATTTATCGAATCCCCGGAAAGCAGAAAAGAAAAGGTAGTGGGCATGCTTCGCAGAACAAAGAACGCGATGCAGAATACGCAAAAGATGGAAAATGCGGGAATCTATACAAAGCTATGAGGATGGATGAATTATGGGAGAGAACATATTTGCGCAACCGGTTGCAGCCAAGGGTTCGCGAGAACAACCGGAAAATAGGACGAGCCGCTTTGTGCTCCCGGAGTACTCCGTAAACAAAGGCTCTGCGGCAGACAACATACTTGCTTTTCTAAAAGGCTGTGCAGTCGGGTTTGCGGTTTTATTTGTGTTTTATAAGTTATGGCTCCTGTCTGCCATAGGCGGCATAGCCGTTGGTGTCGCAAGCATTTATGCGGACAGGAAAAAGCGGGCGGACACCCGCATTCGGAAACTGCGAGTTGAGTTTTACGATATGCTGGAGGCAATGTCTGTTTCTATGCGTGCGGGAAACCCGGTTCTGAAGGCACTGGAAAGCGCAAAGGAAGACCTTGAACTGATTTATTCCAAAGACAGCGATATCATTGTGGAGCTGACGATAATTCTTGAGCGTTTTAGGAATGCGATGCCGCTGTCTGCAGCATTTGAGGATTTTGCAGAGAGAAGCGGACTGGAAGATGTGGCCAGCTTTGCCTCTGTTTATGCAACGATCGAGGGAAAATCCAGCCGGGCAGACGAGATCGTTCGGGAAACGCAGCAGATTATTGCCGATAAAATGGCGATAGAAATGGAAATCGACACATTGATGACGGCGGCAAAGTCCGAGGTCAGCATTATGCTTCTTCTGCCCCTGGTCATTTTGGGCGTCATCGGTTATGCCGGAGCAGGGTTTATGGACGCGATCTATACAACGCCGGCAGGACGTCTAGTGGCAACCGGCGGTCTGGTGATTTTCATTATCAGCTATATTATGGCGCAGCGGTTCAGCAACGTCGAGATTTAGGAGTAAGGTTATGCTGATTATTGTTTTAGCCGTCGCTACGGCGCTTATGGCAGTGTGGCTGTTTCTGCTGGCTCATACCGAAAAGGAAGACTGGATTATTGCGGCCTATAACAAGATCCTCGCCAATCAGGAAAAAATGACTGATTTACAGGAGAAGGACCGTTCCAATGCGAAGAAAATAGCAGAGTACAGCGGCGCAGCTAAAAAAGCGGTGACCATACTGCTGGGGGGTAACAGTCAGAAGCAGATCACGAAGCTTCAAAAGGAAAACGACGCGATTCAACACGGGAATATGCAGCGTGTCGACATTTTGTCCATGCCGGGATTTGTTTTGCAGCGCAAATATGACAAAATCGCAACCAGTGATTTGCGGCGCAAACTGTTATCGCAATACACAGAACTCTACGGCAAAAAATACGCGCCGGAACGGACGGCGCAGCTGCTTGCAAGAATGCTGTCTTATCCGATCATCGGCGTGGCAGTTGCTTTGATGCTCGGAGCACTGTTAATAAGCTGTGGAAACAGACCAGGCGGCCTTGCCGTCATGCTTGTCGGCGCGCTGCTGATCGTTGTGCTGACTTATGCGCTTTATGATGAGGTGAACGACAAGTTGAAAAAGCGCCGCGCTGCGATTAGCAGGCAGTTCCCTAATGTAGTCTCCAAACTGGCGCTGCTGGTGACATCGGGAATGATTTTGGACAAGGCGTGGAAGCAAACGGCGGAGAGTCAGGATCTCGTTTTGTACCGTGAAATGAGAAAGACGGTCAACGAACTGGATAACCTGGTTGAACCGACGGCAGCCTATACGAATTTCCTTGGCCGCTGCAACACAAAAGAGACAACAAAGCTCGCTTCTGCGCTGATACAAAGCCAGTCGAAGGGAAACGCAGAGATTGGCGCGCTGCTGAAAGGGATGGCGCATGACGCGTGGCAGGAACGCCGCCATACGGCCAAACGTGCCTCGGAGGCGGCGAATTCCAAGTTGATGATTCCTACCATCATGCTGTTTATTGCCATTTTGATCATGATCATGGTTCCGGTGGCGATGAATTTTACAAGTCTCTGATATTTCGGTACTTTCGCCACCGAAAGAGGGCGATGTACATATCACAAAACGACAGAAAGGAGAAGTAACTATGGTTCAAAAGCTGAATCGAGCCAGCGCATTGGCGTACCTTAAGGCGACGATGTTCTTTGATGATCTCAAAAAGGATGAAGCCGGACTGTCCGGCGTGGTGGTCGCAGTTTTGCTGATTTTGATCGCCGTTCTGGCCATTGTCGCCCTGTGGGGTGGATTGAGCGAATGGCTTTCCGACATGTGGGATAAGATTACCGGGGCCAACGGAACTGGGGCTATCAAGTCAAAAACGCTGTAATGCGGCAGACAAGGGAAGGGGATGGGCGTATGAAACTGCGGGTGCTTTGGAAAGATGAGCGAGGAGATGCCGTTGTTGAGGCGACCATCCTCTTTCCCATCATCATGATGATCTTTGCAGGTCTTATGCTGTTGGCAATGTACTTGCCTACAAGAGCGCTGCTTCAGCGGGCAACGCAATATGCGGCCACGGCATTGGCCACAGAGCGAAGCGATACATGGCTTCGATGCAACCCGGAAACAGGAGACTACTACTGGGTTCGGGACAAAAGAGAATTGGGAACGGTCTATGGTGCGGCGCTGGGCGCATTAAAGGGGAATAACCGCGACGAGGCGGATCACGCAGAGCAGCTTGTGGCAGTCATGGAGAGCAAGGGAGTCGTCAACACAGGCAACGATCTGGAAGTAAATTATGGCGTGATCAATTATGTGGTTTACAGAGAAATCATCGTGACGGCGACCAAGCATATAAAATTGCCGGTAGATCTGTCGTTTGTCGGTCTGCAAAATGAGATACCAATTACCGTAACATCTACTGCCGTGGTGCAGAATGGAGATGAGTTCGTCCGGGACATTGATCTGGCAGCGGATATTGCGAAGGATATCAGTGAAAAATACAACCTCAATGAAACATTTGGTAAGATCGGCGCATTTTTAGGGAAGTTTAACGAACTGCTGGGGATTTGACAATAGACAGGTAAATAGCATGAAAAGACTATTTGAAAAGATAAAAAATGACTGTGCCGGCGCTGTGACTGTCTTGGTCACGCTGCTGCTGATCCCGGCAGTTCTCATCAGTGGAACGGGTGTTGATTTAGCGCGGGCTTATGCCGCAAAGAGCATTGTACAGGACGCAAATCAGCTGGCGGGCAATTCGGCCCTGGCCAGCTATGATGCCATGCTGCAGGATCTTTACGGACTGTTTGCCATGTCTGTTAAGGACGAGGAGTTTGCCGGAATGGTAAACCGTTACATACAGACCGCCATTTTCGGTGAGGAATGGAAGGATACCGGCCCCGGCACATTCCAACTCTTTTATGGTTCGGATATCCAGTCCACCGAAATTACGGCGGCCGGCGGGCAGAATTTGGATAATCCGGATGTGCTGCGCAGACAAATCGAGGACTATGCCAAATATCGCGCGCCAAAAGTTATTATGGACGAAATCCTTGCCGCATTGGATGCCTTTGACAAAATGAAAAAAGATGCGGACGTCGTAAAGAAAAAAATGGCTTTGGACGACCGCGTGGAAGAAATAGATAAGATCTACGAAGAGATATACGATTGTATTACAAATTTGAATGAGGCTGGAGCATTTGAAGAATCCGCCTATGAATCCGTAAACAGCCTTATTTCCGGGGGGCATGCAGGCTCCACAGTCATGGACCTCAAAAGCACTATCAAAAATGCTTACGATGCGCGCGAGCAATATCATACGGAGCAAAGTGAGGAACGAAAGGCTGATCGCGAAAAGCAATTCAAAGGCTACTTGAGCAACATTCGCGCGCTGATCAACGGAGGCAAAGTCAAGGGCGGCTGGTATATGGGCGACTTTGACGAAAACGGAGAATATCAAGAGGGCAAGTGGAATAACGAGATTCAATCATCCGGGCTGAAAACATCCTTGAAGAAAAGCGAAACCCGTCTCAATACATTTATTGATGGCAAAAATGACAGTCTTTCCGCACTTATCATTCTTTGCGAACAGGCGGAGCAGAAGAAAAGTGAGCTGAGCCAGCAGCTCGCTGAGCTGGAAGCAACCCTCAACAGCGGTGAATGCTCGGACGAACTTCGCCGCGGCATGACGGAAAAGGATGCCGCGACCAACAAATCCACCATAGATACTTATAAGGATCTCCTGAAGTATAACTTGACAGCCATGGCAAACGCCATGGCAAGCGCGGACAAGCCGCAGCTGCAGGAGAATGTGGAGCAGCTTAAAAACGGCATTTATTACGGAAAGCCCGATTTCGGAACAGATTTTTACTACTCGTTGGACGGTTTGATCCACGCTGTGGAGGCTTGCGAGGTCGGATACGGTTTGCCGCAAATGGTCGGCCGGGACGAGCAGGCGAATGATGCCTTGATTCGATTGACCACTATCGAGCCCGACAGTTTTTCCACATTGGGTGTGTTTCTGAAGTTTCAGGACAGCAGCTTTGATGCAACGCATAACCGGGAGTTCTACGATACACTGAAGCAGCTTTACGGCGAAGACAGCGGCGGGAAAAAGAAAAGCTACAAAAGCGCTGCCAAGAAACTGATCGGTAATATGCAGCAAGCGCTGAAGGACATTTTTTTCTATGAGCCGGAGGGTGCGTGGCACTATGCCAATGCATCCGCGGAGAAGGCCGATAACGACGCCAACAGCTTTGTAGAGAAAAACTGGGAGAAAGATCCGGGGGCTATAAAAGACGCCTTGGATGATAGCATTCTTAAACGCCTTGGGGCCGGTGCGGAGATGGCGGTCAACAAGCTGCTGCTGCTGACCTACGATTCGGAAATGTTCTCCTGCTATTCCACAGGGAAAGGCGAAGACAGCCGGACAAGTGACGGAAAGACTATACCTGAAATCAATATGAACGGTATCCCTCTGGGAATAGATGTGAATTACTACTATCAATCGGAGCTGGAATATCTGTTCGGGGGAAACAGAGCGGATGCCATTGACAATCTGAAATCGGTGGCGGGACTGATTTTCCTTGTGCGGCTGGTGTTCAACTATGTGGCATCCTTTACGATTCCCACTGTCAAGAGAACAGTCGCAGCTGTAAAGGCCTCGCTGGCCGGGTTGGGTCCGTTTGCTGTGGCCATCGGCGAACTGGTCAGGCTGGGATTGGCCTTAGGAGAATCCGCCATAGATGTTGGACGATTGAAAAACGGCTCAAAAGTGGAGCTGTTTAAGACAGGTGATCACGAAAACGATTCGACCGGGGGCTGGCGCTTCAGCATTTCAGGCGCAGCCGCCTCTGCACTTGAGCAAGCAAAATTGCAGGTGGAAGATGAGAAGTGGATGAAAAGCGACCCCACGGGCTTTGTGTACAAAGACTACATGCGTCTCTTCCTGCTGCTGGTAGACGGAGATGTTCTGGCAAAGCGCACAGCAGACTTGATCGAAATGAATGTGACAAATGTCAAGGAAAAAATCGGTAGTCACAGTTCGCGTACTGATCGGGAAGCGGCGATGGCGAAGGCGGATATGTATCTTATGCAGGAAGCGGTGACGGGCGTTGATATCAGTACCACGGTGGAGATGAAGATGATCTTTCTGTCTATGCCGTTTGCGCAAAAGGGTATAAACGGAAAAATTCCTCCCGGAACATTAGAACTCACAGTGGTAGACCACAGGGGGTATTGATATGCGCAAGTTTAGCCGCGATAGCGGTGGATATATCGTTGTTGAGACGACGTGCAGCTTCTTATTATTTGTGCTGCTGATTTTCTCAATATTGAGTATTATCAATATTGTCACGATTCAGGCGCGGATACACTATGCACTGACGCAAACGGCGGAAACCCTGTCGCTTTACAGCTATGTTCTGGAGAGGACAGGGCTGGCCGAGCATATGCTGAACAGTGCAGCCAAGGCAGAAGATATGCAGGGCGAGCTTGATCAGATGAAGGCGAGCATTAACGGTGTGATTGATGGGCTTGAGCAGCTTGAGCCAAGTCAGGTCGGTACGCACGGCAAAGCGGCTGTTGAGCAAGGGAAAGCATGGGTGCAAAAGACAGCTACCGAGCCAAAAGCGGTTTTGCAGGATGTGCTGAATTATGCCTTAAAGAATGCCGAGGGGGCTGCACTGGAGATGCTCGCCAGGCCGATCATGGATCACTATCTTGCAAACGGAAGTGATCGTGGTGATACATATCTACGAATGTTCGGCGTATCCGGCGGTATAGATGATTTGGAATTCTACCAGCTGAAAAACCTAAGTCTGGTGGGCAGCAGAAACAGCACGTTGTTGACAAGCAGCGGCGATGTCAAGCTGGTCGTGGAGTACGATGTAGATTACAGCTTCGGCGCGCTGATGCTGCCCTTTTCAAAGCTCCATATTACGCAGGAGGTTATGACAAAGGCGTGGCTTGGCGGCACGGGAGAGGGGTATCCAAAAGCATGAAAATGGAAGGAAAGCGAAGAGAATTTATCCCCTATGCGGGGATAGTCCCTCTCGTTGCGATCATGTTATGCCTCAGGCACGATGACTTAAATGCCATAGCCCTGTTGGAATATGCAATTCTGCTCATATTCGGCTACATAGCGGCATGGCAAGACTATAAGAAAAGAATTGTTCCCAATAAACTGGTTCTTGCAATGCTTTCCGCGTGGGTGCTGCTGCGTATCCCACAGCTCTTTTTGAGTACGGATCGTGCCGTAGCCGAGGTGGTTGCCGCCCTTGCGGGAGCGATTTTGGCAGGCGTGCTGTTTCTGATCCTATACTTGGTGAGTCGCCATGGGATCGGCGGCGGTGATGTCAAGTTTATGACGGTCGCGGGACTCTATCTGAAACTCGGCAGTGTGCTGCCGGCGATACTGTGGGGCGCTGTTTTAGCAGCGGTGGCGGGAATGATCTTGATCCTGAGCAAGAAAATGAAGAGGGATGATAAAATACCACTGATTCCCTTCTTGTATGTTGGGATCGTTTGTGTAGTCTTTGTTCGATAGGAGGAAAAAGCGCATGAAACGTTCGCGGATCGTGTGGATAACCGTCGCCTGTATGTTTTTCGCTTTGGTGGCTTGGGTGACGACCGTTACGGCGAAATCAGACACGCAGAAGCAGAAAGCATTGATCGATCAGGCGGAAATATATATCAATGACGAGGCGTATGTCCGTGCGGAACCTTTGCTTGATGAGGCTGCCAGCTACAGTGGGAAATATGCGAAAGCCGCAGAGGAAGGATTGAAAACGGTATACCTGAAGCTGCTCGACAGCGATGGATACCGCAGGAAATACACAAATCTGCTGGATGCGCAGATGGGGAGAAAGGGCGCAGAGCCAGCGGTGTTTCGTGAAGCAGCAGAGTATTATATGTCTGCCGCAAAGGAACCAAAGGCGCTTGCTGTGCTGCGTGACGGCATTGCAAAAACCGGAGATGAAGCACTGCGGCAGTATTATGAAGAGCATCGCTACGTTTACAAGATGTCCCGCAATGTGTATCAGGATGTAACGGCGCCATGTAATGGCGGCGTTCAAGTAAAGCTTGATGGAAAATGGGGGCTTGCGGCAACAGATGGAACGCTGGTCATACCCTGTGTGTATGATAAGATCAGCACGTTCAGCGGAGTATCCGTCGTAAAACAGGGTGCAGAGGTTTTCGCTGTGAACAGCAGCAATTTGCGATATGCACTTTCACACGAGAGCATCTCAGATTTTGGAGAACTCAACGATGACCGTATTGGCGTAAAAACCGAAAATGGCTGGGTATTGGCAACAGCGGACTTTACGTGCGGTTCACTGACAGTTGACGGGATTGGCATGTATAGCGGCGGGGTGATCCCGGCGAAGAGCGGCGGTAAATGGGGATTTATGGATCCAAATGGCGCAGAATGGTCCACAGCTCCCCAATTCGACGATATTATACGGGATGAAGTCGGTCGCTGCTGCGCACAGGATGCTGTATTCGTGCGCGTTGACGATGGCGTCCGCCTATACGTTGACGGCAAAATGCTGGATGGCAGTTATGAGGACGCGAAACCCTTTGCCGACGGCTGGGCGGCTGTAAAGCAGCACGGAAAATGGGGATTCATCAATACTGCCGGTGAAATCATGATTGACTTTCAGTATGATAACGCCCTGTCTTTCGGACAGCATCTTGCAGCGGTACAGCAAGGTCGAGACTGGGGATATATCAGCTTGCAGGGCAAGATGGTGATCGCACCGAATTTCTCGGATGCCAGAAGCTTCTCCGGTGGGAGCGCGGCAGTGAAAACAGCCGATGGCTGGAGGTTCATCACACTTCTTGAATATAAAGAGGAGGCTGGCTTATGAAAATCGAAATACAGGAACAGGTAGGAATGACCGGGGCGGTCGTTGTCATCCGATTTCCGGAAAACGAGCTTGACGAAAACGCTTTGTATACGATCAAGGATGATATGCCCGATTTCCTGGTGCCGTTTGGATATCGAATTATTGACGGAATGGTGGAGTGCACCTATCAGACGGGTAGATGTGCCAAGCTGAAATACTATTTTGAAGATAAAGGAAAAACGCTGCATGAATATACCCGCTTCTGGCAGCAGATAATCCAGCCGCTGTTGGATTGCGGTGACTGGTTTATGTCGCCGTTCAACTTTGTGTTAGATACCCAATATCTCTACACCGAAGAAAAAAACGCAAGCGTGAAATATCTCTATATACCCATGCGCCACCCGTATGAGACTATGGAGCATCTGCGTGACTTTGTGATCGAACTGGTACATAAAAATCCGGTGGATGACCCGGAAATAGAAAACATGGTTCTCAAGGCCATTATGCAGCAGTTCCAGCCGTATGCATTTCTGCAGATGCTCAAGGATGCGGAGGCAAAGAAGCTCCCCAAGGAGAATCTGTCCCCCGCGCAAAATATGCCGAAGCAGGAGCAGGTGAAATATGAATATGCGCCTGTGCCCGAGCAACCTGCGCAAATGGTGACACCGGTCGCGCCGATGGAACGGGTGCGCGAACCGCAGAAAAATGTGCTTGAGCAAAAGGTTGATGAGATCATCATCGACTTCGGTGAAAATCCGACCGAAAAAAAACAAAAAAAGGAAGAAAAACCGGCAAAGAAGCGAAAGGGCTTTAAAGAACTGTTTTCCAAAAAGGATGCAGCGGCAGAGCCGGATGAGATTCGGTTCGGGGCAGCGGATAAGGAGGTAAGGCGCGAAGAGAACGCAGCACAGCCTGTGAAAAGAGATATGCGAGAGTTGCAGGCAAACGTGTATTTTCCGCCGGAGCCTGAGAGCGAAGACGGTGTGACGCAGCTTGACGAAGCTGACAATTACACAGGCTTCCGTCTTCGTAGTGATGCAAAGCTCCCCTCCCAAATCATCGTAGATATCCAGCCCGGTGAATGCTTCTCCATTGGCAGACTTGATATTTCTGTGGGCCACCAACAGTCGAACTTTGAGTTCGCCCCGAACACTAAGGCAGTCAGCCGCCATCATGCGGCAATTGAACGCCACAAAGACGGGACATATGGAATCGTGGATCTGCGTTCCAGTGCCGGCACATTTGTCAACGGGAAAAAGCTGACGCCAAATGTGGAGCATCCCCTTTGCCCCAATGATTTTGTTTCCTTCGGGACGAGCGGCGCGGATTACACTTGGAACGAGGTATCCAATCATGCGTGATTTGCTCGGCAATACGGCATCGTTGGTTGGCGTGATTTTCATGACGGTTTCTCTTGTCGGCGGAGCGGTATCTGCACTTGTGTTCCACGCCAAAAAGAAAAATCTGGAAAAGGAATTGGATGCCGAATACGGCGGAAAGCGGCATAAGTGATGGAAAATCGTATAATTGCATCTACCTATCAGGTGATCCGCGAAATTGGCTCCGGCGGCGGAGGGGTTGTCTATCTGGCTACGCACCTCCGTCTGGGAAAATTTGTTGTATTAAAGGCAGATAAGAGGGGCCTTACCCAGAAGCCTGAAGCGCTGCGCCGGGAAGTTGATGCGCTGAAAAACCTGAGCCACACATATATTCCACAGGTTTATGACTTCATCGAGGAAAATGGTGTTGTCTATACTGTGATGGATTATGTGGAAGGAGAAAGCCTGGACAAGCCGTTGAAGCGCGGCAGCGCTTTTCCACAGGCAACGGTGGTGCAGTGGGCCTGTCAACTGCTGGAGGCGCTCAACTATATGCACACACGTCCGCCTCACGGCATCCTGCACGGCGATATCAAGCCCGCCAATATCATGCTTACGCCGCAAGGTGATATCCGGCTGATTGATTTCAATATTGCACTGGCCCTGGGTGAAAAGGGAGCGGTACGCGTAGGGTTCAGTCAAGGCTATGCGTCACCGGAGCATTACGGGATCGACTATGCAGGAATTGCACAAACACAGCGTATGGCCGGTGTCGAGACGGTGGTAACTGCTCAGGCAGAAACGGTGGTTACAGGTAACGTAACGTTTGTACCGCCGACGGATGGCAGTCATAAAAGCAGCCGGTCAGCAGAAGCCTCTCCATCCACACTGTTGGATGTGCGTTCCGACATATACAGTCTCGGTGCGACGTTATACCACCTGCTTACGGGCATGCGTCCGGCACGGGAGGCGGCAAAGGTCACTCCTATCTCCGACTTTACTATCAGTCCGGCGGTAGCGGCTATCATTGAGAAGGCTATGCAGCCGTGCCCGGACGACCGCTATCAGACAGCCGCGGAGATGCTGGACGCCTTCGAGCATCTTCACGAAAATGATCCACGCACGATTCGCTACAAACGGGCGGTTCGGATAACAGCGGTTCTCCTGGGCGTCCTCTTTTTAGCAGGGGGAGCATCGACCCTATGGGGTCTGCGGCAGACGGCGCAGGAAAAGAGTGCGCTTGTCCTTGCACAGAATTCCGTTGAGGCGTATCGCCAAGGCGACACGGACGGTGCGCTGACATACGCATTGCAGGCAATAGATAAGCCCTATACGCCGCAGGCGCAGCGCGCGCTGACGCAGGCCTTGGGCGTCTATGATCTTGCAGATCACTACAAGCCCCACAAGCTCCTGACGCTGCCGTCTGAACCCTCGAAAATCAGACTATCTGATGACGGAGAATATCTCGCCGTGCTGCTTACGGGGGAGATTCACCTTTACAACACCGAAGACGGTTCGCTGCACAAGACGCTGGCGGCATACCCCTCCGCGCACTCCGATATGGTTTTTTGCGGCACAACGCTCTATTATGCCGGCGCGGACGGCATAACAGCCTACAGCATTGCGCAGGACCGACAGCTTTGGGTCGGGAAAGCGGCAACGGCGCTTACCTGCTCGGCAGACGGACGCACGGCAGCGGCAATTTTCAAGGATGAGCCGCTGATTCGGCTTTACGATGCTGTGCAGGGAACGCTGCGCAGCGAAATCGAAACGGATGGGCTGCGTCAGACCACCTTGGCCAATGATACATTTGCAGATTCGGAGGATGACCTGCTCACCCTGAGCGGTGATGGCCGCTGGCTGGCGGTCAGTTTTTCGGATGGAACACTGCGGCTGTACGACTTACAGACAGATACGTTTCTCGATGTTTTCAGTGGCTCCCCTTATACACACTTTGAGGGCGGCTTCTGCGGCGCGTATTTCGCCTGTGGTGCTGCCGGGAACGGAAAATCCGAGCTGCAAGTCGTGAATACGACCACCGGGCAGTGTAATTACAGCTTCACGTCCTCGTCGCCGCTGCGGGTATTCGCCAGCAGCGCAGGCATCTTTGCATCCAACGACAACGTCGCTGTGTCGCTGGACCCGAAGGACGGCGCACAGCGCGAGGCTGCGTTTATGGCCTCCGATATTCTCTCCATCACGGGGGCTGATGACGGCGCTTTGCTGGTTTCATCCGACGACAAGAGCTGCGGCATATTCGATGCCCGGGCAAACTGCCTTGCCAGCGTACAGAGTGATGAGGTTATGGATCGACTGGCGCTCGGCGGCGAATTTGCGGCACTTGCCTCGCGCAGCTCCCCCTTCCTGCGGCTGCTGAAGCACGAAACGCACCCGGAGGCGCAGATGTTCACATATGACGCCGCATTTGCGCACGATGAAGCCCGCGTGAGCAGCGACCGCAGTACGGTCATGCTGTTCCGCTACGACGCCTTCCGTTTGTACAGTGCTGACGGCGCGATCCTATGCGAAGCGGAGCTGCCGGACGCGGCAAATATTTACGACCAGCAGTACCGCCGCGATACAGACGGGTGCCGGTTGGAGGTTACGTGGTACGACGGCACAGTGCGAAGCTATTCGGCCGCTGACGGCAGCTGCATGGAGGAACGTCACATTACGCCGCTGGACGTATCGTTGGCAGAGACATTCACAACGGACACGCTGCGCATTGAGTCACCGCTCCACGGTACGCCGGTGGTATATGACAAGGAAACCGGGAAGGCGCTGTACACGCTGGCGCACGACGACTATCTGACCTATGTAACACAGGTGGGCGATCAGTTACTGACCGAGTATATCACCGCGCAGGGTACGCGATATGGGCTGCTCCTTGACAGCGGCGGCAGTGTGATTGCCGATATTCCGGATCTGTGTGACATTCTGCCGGACGGCACACTGGTCTTTGACGACATGGGGGGAAGTCTGCGGCAGAGCCGCATTTATTCCACGCAGGAGCTTCTTGCTCTTGCAAAGAACTAAAATACGAAGGGAGAAAATCAAACGTGAGAAAAGCAAAGATTGGTATCGTATCATTGTTGATACTGACAATGATACTGAGTATGCTGCCGGTCACAGCACTGGCAACATACTCAGCGGACGAGGATACCGTCGTCGAAACGGAGCTGCTGAAGCCCGTCGGCGACGCGGAGCAGGCAGAGCCCGCCGGCGACGCGGAGCAGGCGGAGCCCGCTGATGACGCGGAACAGGCGGAGCCCGCCGGCGACGCGGAACAGGCGGAGCCCGCTGACGACGCGGAGCAGGCGGAGCCCGCTGACGACGCGGAACAGGCGGAGCCCGCTGGCGATGCGGAACAGGCGGAGCCCGCCGGCGATGCGGAGCAGGCGGAGCCCGCCGGCGACGCGGAGCAGACGGAGCCCTCCGGCGACGCGGAGCAGACGGAGCCCGCCGTCGAAGTGGAGCCGGTGGATACTCCTACACTGTACAGCATGATGCCGCTGAAGGAGGTCAAAAAGACGCTGGATCTGACGGCGTACCTGCCCCACGAGCTGCAGGCGTTTCCTGTTTCCAAGCTGCAGGAGCTGCTGGGAATGCAGGAGCCTCCGGCGGTATATGCCAAAAGATATACGTATCGGGCTGGTCATGACTCTTATACAGCCTTTGATTCGTCCGGCACCATAGACCTTTATGGATATGGCACCGTGGACACGTTCCAGCTGGAGGTAATTGGCGGCACAGCGGATCCGCTGGATCCGGACAATGTACGGTACATTGCGACGGTGAACATGACCTCGGCGAGAAGCCTTTTTGTGCCTCAGGTGTATACGCACGACCGCAAGGAAATTGAAATTTTCCGTAGCTCGGCTCTCAGTTACTCCCACGCAAGTGGCGAGGAGGGGTGGAAAGAAATTCCCCTTGAAACCACCTACGACCTGCAGTCCTTCTATGAACCCGGTGTAGGTGTCAATCCGTATTATCTGGGGCTTGAGCTCAACAGCGTGTACGGAAATGTACACGTGCAGGCAATTCGCGAACGAGACGGTTCCGATGTGACCCCCAAGCTTTTCGGGCAAACGAATATGGCGGTTTCCGGCGGCATGGACAGGTCTCTGGAGGACAAATGGGATATAATCACCTTCACGCTGTGGCGCGATGGTGAGGCGCAGGAATCGACCGTAAGGCTTGATTTCAAACTCGTGCAGAGCCAGCGCTATGTCTGGGGGTCAAACCTATGTGCCGATGTGGACGGTGCACGTAGAGATGTGCAGTATACGAATTCTGTCCACTACGACCGTGAAAAAGAGTACGATACCAATACCGTTATGCTTGAGCCGGGGTTCCCGGCCAATGCGAAGTATCTTTTCTCGATGCGCCTAAACATCCCTGATGATGATACGGCGTGGCGGGATAACGGGCTATCCTATGTAAAAAAAGCCGTTGTAGGGTACTACGCGTCGGAGGCGGACATACCGTCCTCCGCGGCAGACATCAAAGAACAACTGTTTTCAGATGCGTATAACGGGCGCGGCGGTTACGCGGCAGATTTCAGCAAGGGCGTTACCTTTACGATCGTCGATACCGACGGGGTGCTGTATCATTACGCCCTCACGGTCATTGCCTATGATGCGGCAACCGCCCGTGAGTGGGGAGTGGACAGACACACATATTTTTCCATAAACGGCGCCATGAAGGCCGAGACAGCTGACGGTACAAGCGGCCATTATGCCAGCTACTCCATGCCCGATACAGCCGATAGTTATTATAGGAACGGGTATCAGACGGTGTTCCTTATGGATAAAAGCACCGACAGCGAGACGGGGCGCCGAAGCGATGTTCCTGTAACCGCCAGTACAATATGTCCGGATTTCTATATCAACGAGGGCGCAGCCGCCTATGCCAGCGTCGACGGCAGCAGCGCCGTGAAGCAGGTCAGCGGCGTAACAGAAATTCCCTTTACCTCCGGCAAGGCAATTCCCTACTCTGTGACAGCCGCGGACGGCGAGCATGTCGGGAACTATTGGGTCACCTTCCTGACGCAGCAGGCGGGCCCGAAGCTGTTTGTCAATGCCGCCAACAACGAGGTGCATTACGCGACCGTCGATGGACAGAAAATGCCCCAGCGCGAGGTGTTCCTGAATAGGGAATATGGCTACTACCATGACGTCTTTTTCGCCAATATCGGCGACCGGGACATCGAGGGACTGTACGTCAGGCTGGAGAACGCGCAGAATGTTAAGCTGGACGATTATTGGACAATCGGCGACACCAAAACCCTCAGCGCATTCACCACGACTGAGAGCCGCGATCCGGACGGAAACTATGTGTATGACGGAGAGCTGGCCAACTTCGCCAAGGTGCGTCTGGTACCGGAAAATGATGAGCTGGGGCTTATCAGCGGCACCCTGGTCATTGGATACACCGGCAGCGGCACGACCCCCGTTGAGGAGGTTCGGATCCATCTGACCGGTATCGCGGGCGATCCGATGATCACGACGCGCAGCGTTGTGGACGGCGTGAAATTTGTGCCTTATTCCAGCGTTATCCAGACGAACAGCCTGCATGGCGGCATGGCCTTCAGCCTTACAGATGGCGCGCTGCCGGATGGCCTGACGCTCAAGTCCAACGGCGAAATTTACGGTATCCCGACAAAGACGGGCGAATATAGGTTTACCGTCAAGGCCGTGTACAACAAAATCGAAAAGACCGCCTGTGAGCAGACATATTATCTGAAGATTCAGGACAACACCGACGAAAACGTGTTGGCGGTCAACGAAAGCAGCCAGGGCTACAAGCTGCTGGATGCCGTGGATAAGGAGCTGAGCATCTCCGACATCCCGACTGCGGGCGTTTTGTTCCGCTCCGAGGGTGCGTTCGGTGACTTTGTCGCGTTCTTCCTGGACGGCAAGAAGCTTGTTCAGGGAACGGACTATGACGCCGACGAGGGCAGCACCAGGATCACCATCCGCGCACAAACCTTCCAAAATGCCGGCAGAGGCACGCATACCATCGCTGCCGAGTTCCGCGCAGGCGGACAGGCGGACGGTGAGATGAAGAAGACCGCGCAGAACGTCACGGTCACGGGAACCAGCAGCGGCGGCGGCAATAGCGGCGGTAACAGCGGCGGCAACTACGGCGGCGGCAGCTACGAGTCCTCCAACGTCACGACTGGCGCCACAACACTGGACGTTGTTACGGCTGAAGCCAAGCGGATCGCCAACGGCAACATGAACTATGTGACGGAGATCCGGGCCGGGGCGATCAAGGAAGCGCTGGCGCAGGGACACGGCATCACGGTCGGCGTGGAGCAGCGGATCATCAGCCGCGGCGAGGTTCCCTCAGACGACTTGACTCTGATCGACAAGCGTCTGAGCAATACCGGCAGCGCCGACACGTTCTTGGAGATCCTTGTGGTTATCAGAGATGGTACAACAGGCGAACTTCTCGGATATGTAACGCAGACCTCCTCCAACCTGCAGTTCACGATAGATGTCCCGCAGTATATGCTGGATGCGCAAAAGCAGGGGAAATACATCTACGTAATGCGTGTTCATGGGGGCAAGGCGGAGTTCCTGTCCACCTCCATTAAGGATGGCAAGGCGACCTTCTCCGCGAATAAATTCTCCACATATACGCTGGTACTCATGGATCGCGCGGTTTCCGGTGTGCGGACCGGCGATGCGGGTATTATGACGTATACTATTTCTGCCGCAGTTGCACTCGCCGGTGTGGGCGTGCTCACAATGAGACGGCGTAAGCAGTGCCGCGAACGCGAGCAGTAAAGGGGCACTCGTACCCCGCACTTCCGCCAGAGTTTCTCTGCCTCGGCGGGAAAGCCATCATACAGGTCGCCAGAATTGCAAGTTCACAGGACAGCTTTCCCGTTATGGGCTTTTGCGTTTACCCGCGGTTTTCCAACAATCTTTCCAACAAACACCCTAAATCCGCGCAAAGAACGTTAGTGTCATATAATAGGCCAGATTAAAACTCTCAGCAAAGTGTGCCAGAACATCCATGAAACTCACCGAGACTCACCGGGAGTCTCGGTGAGTTTTCGGGAAAGAGGGTAACGGTCACTGACATTCACTGGGTGTGCCGGTGAGTCAGGGTAATCGGGAAGCACACAATGCACAAGGAAGCATCTCTCCAAACGTTAGGTCAGAAGCAGAGGATCCTTAAGTGGAGTCAGAGAGTCGCGGACTGTCGTCAAAGTGGGCTGTCGGTAAAACGGTGGTGCAGCGAGAATGGGACAAGCGTTAAGACATACTACAGCTGGCAGAAAAAAGCATTTGAGTTCATGGTAGAACAGCAGATGCTTCGACTGGATACCGAAGAGCATAGGCTAGTGTTTACTAGGAAAGCTATCGGTACATTTCGTGCGGTAACAAAAGTGCTCAACTTTGCATATAAAGAGCATCGATAAATCTCATGATCTTCCCTGCGCGGTGTTAGTTAAATTTACCAAATATTGGATGATGTTATGTGTCGGGCTTTTTTAGACTGTAAACCGCTGTTGCGGTGTACAGCTTGAGCCCTTGCGGTGGGGCAAACGACCTGTGACGATGCGGGACACGGAAACTATGACCGCCTGCACCAGTCATTACGCAGTTCTTCACACGCAGGAGGTCACTGGTTCGAGTCCAGCAGTCTCCACCAAAAAGTTCCTGATTTTGTAAGAAATCAGGAACTTTTTCTGTTTATGTCTTCAAATAGTGACGCGGCATTTTGGCGTTTTTCGCATGACCCAAACGCTGACCCAAAAGCCGGTCAGTTCCCGCAGGTTTACGGTGAACTGCTGAATTGGAACGAGCCTGTTGCAAAATAGAGTTTTGAAAAACAGGTCAAAGAAAAAGTTAGCGAGAACCGTTAGAGCGGCGATTCTCGCTAATTTTCTTAATGCATAAATTTTGCGTTTGGGTCTAAAAACGGCATTTTGCAATAGGCACTTTTTGCATTCATCTAAATCCCGGTCTGTTTTCAAATGGCCAATACCGATCTGAAATCCTGTATTTCTTGCCGCATTTTATACACCTAAGGAAGCGTATGTCGTTCTCTGTCTTGCAAAACGGGCACACGACTTTTCCTGTTTCCGTAATGCTCGCCATAGGCATCTTTTCATCCTTTGCGTAATAGTGCGCGATAATCTTCTTTCTACACGATAAGATAAGAATTTCGCCAACAAACATCACGCTACCAGCAACAGCAAAAATTACATTCCAAATCTTTTCTGTTTCGCAGATTCCTCCAAAACCAAGAATAGCAATCACGGCTCCGGCAAAAAGAAGTGGTGTCGACCTTCTAATTTTCAGGCTGGCCTCTGTCGCGAGCGGATGATCAGGATATGCAGTGTAAGTAATAACGTGCTTCATTCAAGCGGCCTCCTTTGCCTACATCTTATATTCTTCGATTTTGGATATTGTCCCACAATATGGGCAGTAAGCAGCATCTCTTGGCAACCTATTCCCACATTTTCTGCAAAATGCTGCTGAAGATTGCAGTCTACCAGTTGCCCTTTCCCCATGCCGCTCTTCTCCTGCAATGCACTCCTCCTGGGATGATGTATAAGCTGACGCGATATCTTCACTCTTCCATTGTTTTTTCGCGAGCCAACCGTGCAATGGTGTCTTCAATTAAAATTATCGCCTCGACCGCATCGCGCCCAATAAATTCTTCGGTTGTTAGCGTGCTTATACACTTTTCCCCCTCTCCAACAACCGTTGCGACAATTCGCCCCCTGCGATGTCCGTCACTGTTTGTATATGTGGCTTTTTGTAGATGTGAAATCATTTTCCCATCGATAATGTTGTTTGTCTCTCTTCCGAATATCCATCTTTTCCCAACAACTAATTTTCCGCGCAGCACCCTCTTCCCGCTTTCAAAATCATGCAATATTTCGTCTAAAGGGCACACCAAAAGGGCTGCATCCAGAGAACGCTTTATTCTCTTTCGCTCAAGCACAACGGGTAATTCTATGTACAAGAATAGGATTATGTCACAACTTACGAAAAGAAAAACGTTAGTCGCAATATCGCCGTTATATCGGACGCAGTTCTCATATGTTCTATATGCGCCCACCAGCAACATCCCAACACACACAACTATGCCCATAATCATTCTAACTTGTGAGTAAACGGCTAAATACTTTGTCAGAGTTCTTTTTCGCTTTTTCACACTTTCCACCGCCACATCATGTAGTATAGTCAGAATTACAGTTATTCTTATACAGCAATTTGTTATATAGCGCAACCTATTTATCATAAGCGAATCTTACTATAACCCTCGCTAAGCATTATTCTCAAGTAAAGTTTTTCTTTTTATTGCCCTTCAGTTATGTTACAATAAGCAAGTAGAGGGCAGACCGAAGAAAGAGGCCAGCGAAACCGGAAAACTGCCGCGAGTCGAGTTTATCGGGTGGTTAAAGGAAGAAGAGATGTGACCGATAGTCACACCTCTTCTTGTGTTGCAAAAAGCAAACAATGAGCGCACATTTAGGAAATGGCAAAACTCGTTTTCTTAATATGGCGAGTCATAATAAAAGTCTAAGAGCCCACAAGCAAAGACGATACACCATGGAGGCGGCGTATCTGGTGTATAGCAGCTACATAGCCGCGTTGGGCGAAAAGCTGCGCAGGGCGCGGCAGGGGATGTTCCCCTGCCAGGCCTTGCGCAGCTTCTCCTTTTTACTCTTTCAATCCACGGGAATACCCGACCCGCACAGTATGGCATAGCATACAAAAAAAGTCAATGTTTTTTGGTATTTATCCTTATTACTGAAGTCTTTACAAGCCTCAGCGAGTGTGGTATGGTTAAAGCATCAACATATGCGCGTTAAAAAATATATGACAGGATGTGATCGCCATGTATCCTGCCCATATCCGCGAAACCGGAGAGCGGCAAAC
>ERZ1026848.375-NODE-375-length-25201-cov-6.818858_pt1 | contig 25201 bp, 17 predicted proteins | sample MGYA00380154_ERZ1026848 | MGnify/ENA primary metagenome ERZ1026848 (study PRJEB33269, sample SAMEA4719790) | human gut metagenome | biome: human-associated habitat; feature: organic feature; material: feces | place: Cameroon | collected 2013-10 ...
TGGCATAGTCCCAGACGCTTGCTTTCCATTGCCGCCGCTGTCATTTCAAAGGTCTTTCCGGCACCAACGCAGTGTGCAAGCAGGGTATTATCCCCATACAGCACATGGGCAACCGCATTTTTCTGATGCGGCTTTAATTCAATATCCGGTGTCATGCCCGGAAATTTCAGATGCGAACCGTCATATTCTCTTGGTCTGGTGGAATTGAAAAGCTCATTATATTTTGCCACAAGTGTCTGCCTGCGCTCCGGATCACGGAATACCCAGTCCTTAAATGCTTCCCTTATCGCTTCCTGCTTCTGGCTTGCAATCATGGTTTCCTTTTTATTAAGAACTCTTTTTTCCTTTCCATCTTCCTCAATGGTATCATAAACTCTTGTGTCTTTCAGATTTAAGGAATCTTCCAGTATCTTATAGGCATTTACCCGGCTTGTACCATAGGTCATGTTGACAAGCGTATTTCCAAAGTCAGCGTTTTTCCCTTTAATGTTCCACTCTCCGGTCACACCCGAAAACTGCACCCCAATCGTATCTCTGCGGAATAAATGCTCCGGTGTCTGGAACGTATCACGCATGAAATCATTGATATATTTTGGATCAATCCATGTGGCACCAATACGCACCTCAATCTCCGATGCGTCCAGCTCCCTCGGCTGTACCTGCGTAAGAGCCTGCACATTTGGAGCATATTCCGGATGATTTTCTGCATAGGTTGCTGCAATGGCAAGTTTCTCACGCACATTTCCGCTGAGATACTGGTCTGCTGTCTCCCAGACATCGGTAAGCGGGTTCTGGAAAATAACACCACGAAGCTCCTCAATCAGCGTATCCTTGTCCTTTTCAGTCAGCTCTGCCATATAATCAAGGTCGATTTTAGCTTTCTCTGCTAAAGATACTGCTAATGCTTCACTTGCAGTATCCACACTTGTGACCACCTCTGCCCTTTTAATGGTACGCTTCGTGAACATATCCGCTTTTCCCTTGAAATTGCCCTCATCATCAAGTTTTTCCAAAGAACACAACAGGCAATAACTGCTGTCCTGATTAAAGGCTCTCTTATTCGTCTGCGAATTGATCAGACCATATTTTTTCGAGAAGGAATCGTATAATGTGTTTAATTCCGCCTGTTTTCCCTTGATTGCCGCATCGGAATATTCCTCAAGCTGCATATCAATCAGCTCCTGCGTACAGTTACGGATTGCCACCATTCCCTTGATACGTTCTTTTGCGGTGTCTGATACTTCCACAGGCTTCATGACAGAATTTTCACGGTAATACACTTCATTCTCAACTACGGTATAGCTGAAATTTTTAACGGACGGATCAGCAGGAATACTCTGCCTGCTCATGTCATCCGCAAGCTCCTCATCCAGATCAATCGTATCAATCTGTCCTGTAATATTTTGAAGTGCTTTCGCTAACTGCTCCTCAAATGGGCTGCTGTCATCTGCCTTACAGGTGCTTTCCATGCCATAAGGACCGGATACCATTTCCATCTTTCCTACGATCTGCTCCGGGTGCTCTGCAAAGTAAGCGTTCATTGCAATGCCATCTGCATCCTCTCCTAGATGTACCCAGTCCGGCTCACGCTCCACCATGCGGTCACGCTTCTGAAAAAATAAAATATCCGAAGTCACTTCTGTTCCTGCATTTGCCTTAAATGCGGTGTTCGGAAGTCTCACCGCACCAAGCAGGTCTGCCCGCTGTGCAAGGTATCTTCTGACTTCCGGACTTGCCTTGTCCATGGTTCCCTTGCTTGTGATAAAAGCAACCACACCACCGGGACGCACTTTATCCAACGTCTTTGCAAAGAAATAATCGTGTATCAGGAAATTATTTTTATCATACTGCTTATCTGCCACCTTATACTGACCAAAAGGCACATTTCCGATTGCCACATCAAAGAAATCATTCGGATAATCAGTCTTTTCAAAGCCTTTGATCTGCACATCTGCCTGCGGATAAAGCTGCCTTGCAATGCGTCCGGTAATGCTGTCCAGCTCTACTCCGTAAAGCCTGCTCTCTTTCATGGAATCCGGCATCATACCAAAAAAGTTGCCGATTCCCATGGAAGGCTCCAGTACATTTCCATTAGAAAATCCCATTTTCTCCAATGTTTCGTACATCTGGCGGATAATGACCGGACTTGTATAATGGGCATTCAAGGTACTCTCCCTTGCCATGCGGTACTCCTCCGGCGATAGCAGTTCCTTTAACTGGTGATATTCTGCTGACCAGTTTGATTTGCTCTCGTCAAACGCATCGGCAAGACCACCCCAGCCGACATATTGTGACAAAATCTGCTGTTCTTCCGGTGTAGCATAACGGTTTTCGCCCTCAATCTGCTCCAACAGCTTGATTGCTGCAATATTTGTCTGGAATTTTTCTTTTGGAGAGCCTTCACCCAATCGGTCATCGCTGATATGGAAATTGACAGCGTTACTTTTATCTGGTGCTGATACCGACCTTTCTTGTGCTGATTGCCTTTCTGATGCAGGCTGTTTTTCCTCTGACGAAGGTGTAAGCGGCTCCCAATCTCCGGTAAGCACCTGCGACAGCATTTCCTCTGTCTGTCGGTCTGCTTCACCATTCTCCAGACGCTCACGGGCAGACTGCGTATCTATACTGTCCAGTTCATCTTCTGTCTGTTTTGTAACAACATTCTGTTCCTTTTCGTCAGAAAACTCCGCTTCTGCTTCCCTGCCACTTTCTGCAAGCTCATTCCCCCAATCCATTGCTTCCTGCAAAGTCGAAAATGTCTCCAATGCCGGACGGGTGGTGTCTGCCGTATCATAAATAGCATATCCGTCCACTTCCTTATCAATCCAAAGGAATATTCCCTCTGATAAGGTTGCACTCCACTGTGTCGGATTGCCATATTCATCATCTGCATCATGTACCACATGCCATAATAATTTCTGCGATTCCTCTTGTGAAAATTCTTGTTGTGGCTCAGTTTCATCCGGCTCTGCGATACCATCCGTCCCCTCAAACCTTGAAAACACCTCTGCTTCGTGTCGGTCAATATCTTCCTCTGCAATGGCATTGATATAGTCGTCCTCTACCTCGCTACGCTCCGGCTTATGGTCGTATTCAAAGGATTTCCCATTGACCTGTGCATAATAAAAACTGCTGTCCTCAATGTCATTTCCAAGCAGATATTTCTCTTTTTCACTGCCCCACTCATCAACCAGAACACACTCATATCCATCAATCGTGATCTTTTGCTGTGCTTCCTTTTCTTTTTCCCGAATCACATTGATATATCTTCTCGCCTGATTGGTAAATCCGTCCAGCACTGCCGGATGTGAGCTTAGAATCAGATCGTTGTTCTCCCACTCATTTTCCGCAACAATGCCTTTTGCCCATTCCTTATTGTTCTGCGAAAACCGCCCATCATAATCAAAATGCGTGACGGTATTTGCAAGAACAAATTCCACACAGTCAATGCCATATTTATCTATGATTTCATCTGCGGTATTCCTCGGAAGCACAAAACCATTGAATTTCTCGGCAATCAAGGCTTCGATGTCCTTCTTACATTCAAGTCGCTGTCCATGCTCCAGACGGGAAAGCTCTCGCTGTCTTGCTTTCTCTGCCTGTTCTTCCTTGTATGCCTTGTAGTTTTCTTTCCCCTGTGGAGATAAATATTTATCCTCATGGATCAGCTCACGTAGCCTTTTCTCGACTACATTCCAGTTCAGAAGCACTTTTGCATACGGATTTCCATAGCTGCCCTTCTCCAGACGGATACCTTTTCCATCATGTTCATTATGGGAATCATCGTTGCCTGGAAGTCCACCGGAACCGCCGCCAATACCATATTCATTTTTCAGAAAGGCAACTGTTTCCTTCTGGTCATGTCCTTCCATGAAATACTCATAAATGTGGAAAGCTCCATGCTCATAGCCGCTTCCTCTGCCAAGTGCATAGTCAATTTCATCCTGCGTGATAAAATCTTCCTGTGCTACCTCCACCGCATCCGGCAATGGAAATTCCAGTCTCTCCCTGTCAAGGTCTGCTATCTCCGATAACAGATATTCCGGTGATTTCACATGCCGCCATTTTAATTCGGCTTCACCCGATGCAAGTCGCTCTGCCGCATCCTCCAAGACATTTTTAAGCTGTTCCCTGCCCTCATGGGTGGAAAGAAGCTCCATGAGTTTTGCTTCACTTTCCGGATAATTTCCTGCTTTTAAGCCAAGCTCCTCCGGCATTTCATCCATTCCATCTCGCAGGAAGAAATAGATCTGATTGGCAACACGATTTCTCTCCTGTGTATCTACAAGAAATGCTTCACTGGCACTCATATAAGTACCATTTTCGATCATGGAACGGATATGGCTCTCCACATCTTCCCAATCCATCGTGACAATCGGTGTTTCCCTTGCCTGTGTTCCATAGCCGACACTCATACCATGCTCATCGAACCACACTGATACTGGATTTCCATTGATTTCAAAACCTTTTCCGGTCTGTCCGTACTCATTTTTCAGAAAATCCACCATCTGCTCGGCATTTCTGCCCTCTGTGTACTTTGCAAAGATACGCTTTCTGCTGTGCTGTTTTCCTCCACCACTGCGAAGAATGGTTTCAAGCTCATTCTGTGGCAAAGAAAAAGCAGCGGGCATGGTATATTTCATACTTGCTTCCGCTGCTGCGACTGTTCCGACCTGCTCCTCAAAAGAAGGAAACAGGCTGAGTTGTGTAAAGGTGGGTTCCGCTGCGTCTCCCCGGAGAAGATCATCGGTATCTGTTACAGACTGTAAACCAGTTCTCCCAGAACCACTTCCTCTGCTCGGTTCCGAATGCTGTTCATCTTCGCTACCCAAAGCATCTGATCGGTTTCCTTGAGCTGTTCTGTCACTCCCTCGGTTGCCGCCATCTGGCTTGTCAGCTTCTCCATTCTCTCCTCTGCCTGCTTCTGAATGGTCAGCAGGTGTTCTTTCAATGTCCCTTTCAGAAGAAACGCTGAGTACACGCCCCTGTGGTTCTCCTTCAGATAAGTCTCCCTCATCATTCCGTACTTCGTTACGGTTCCCTCCGGCTGACTGTCCGCCTGTAATGTCGGGATCAGATAATCCCCATTCTTCTCGTATGTCAGATTCATTGCTATTGCCCCTTTCTACGCTGTTTTGATTGTTGTCAATATATTCCTCATGTCCGCTCTCGCTTTCACGCTTTAACGCATTGTAGTCTATTTCAGAAGTATTTGCAAGTCCTTTCTGCGTTAAATTTTCTGTTTGTTCCTGTTCGTGGCTTCTGTTATATGCCCTTATGGTTCTTCCAATTTCTAAAAGTACCGGTTTTGCAAGTTCATTAGCTGCATCTCCAAGTACCGCAAGGGTATCCATGGAATTAAATTCATGGATAAAATCGAAAGCAAACTCCGAACCATACTCCTGCATATCTGCACCGCAGGCAGATAAAAGTGTAAAAGAAATACTCTCAGATAAAGTATCTCTTAAACGGATACCGACATTCTGCTCGTCCAGTCCTTCTAGGAAGCTGCCCTCGATCATGTACTGCAAATCCGGCAACAATTCCTCATAATAATCTGCTGCAATCCTGTCAGCTAACTCCATAAGTCTTTCTTCAAATAGCTTCTTATCATCGGTAGCACCATAAGTCTGCTCCAGACGCTTAATTACATCTTCCTTATGTTCCTCATGTAATTCCCATAGTTCCGGATACCGTCCGATTCTCCTTGCCGCATGGACATCTGACACATCAAATACATATTTCAGACGCTTTCCATGTGCGTCATCCTCATCCAAAAGTGCGATACCTTTTGCACCTTTATTTACCCAACAGTGCATACGCTCATTCCACAGTTCTATGGAAGCACAAGCTGTTGCGTCTGGTCTTTGTGCATAGATCAAAAGCTGTTCCCGGAACGGATACTTATACAGCCTTGCCGCTGTGGTAAGGTATTTCATCCATTCCTCACGATTTTTGACAACCTCGGCTGCTGCCTCTTTTGCCAGAGCCGATATAAAATCATATTTTCTCACGCAGTTCTCCTTCCTGTCATAGATACGACAAAAAGGCAGCCACATACACTACATGACTGCCTTTCCCTTACTTCCCGTTACATTCCTATTCTGTTGTACCAAAGCTGAAAGTCTTACTCTCAACCGCTTTCTTAGGCGTAAATCTCGCCTTAACTTCCGCAACCCTCCCCTCTAATGCCTGAAACATAGCATCTACCTGTTCCTGTGTATATTCGTAGGAACCTCGATTTGCAAGATTCTCCAGTCTGCCAATAGCATCAACCGCCTTATTCATGCGGTACTCGCCAATACGGATAAACTTCTCCGCCTTTGTCTCATTTTCCTTTGCCGCAGGCTCACCCTGCATTTCCTCTGTAGTCATTGTTACATTTGTTTCTTCCATGTGTTTTCCTCCGTTTTTGATAAAAAATTAGAGCGTACAGGTTTTCCCATACGCTCTGACGCTGTGTTGTTATTTTAGTTATGTGTGGTATTAGTGTTGCACCGACAAACTTGATTTTTCAAATTTCTTTCTCTCACAATACCACACTTTTTTCATCATAGATACAGCTATTTCTGCTTCCGAAATTCTTCTAGTATTTTTTCCTCCCTTTCTCGTTCCTCGCAATATTTCCAGAAATCGTCCAAAATTCATCGACAGATTTTTCCGTTGCTTCTGTCGGTTCAAGCTCTTCCAGCCTTTTTACAATTTTTATAACTTCCTCGGCATCAAATTCCTCATCGGTTGCTACCAACGTATAATAGTCAAGTTTTTCTTTCAGCATATCTATTTCTTTTTCCTTATTCATGCCAAAGTCCTCCCTTCACTATATACATGACAGTTTTCGACAAAATCTTACAAATTATTTTGGAATTGTTTTCTTCTATTTGTCCTTTTTCGGTGGAAATTCCATCTTAAACTTATACTGGAATCCCTTGATTTCTTTTCCATCCTTCGTATAGGAAAACTCCTCTATGCTCTCCGGAATCAAATAAGCATCGTAGCTGCCTTTCTTGCCCTTCAGACCTTTTACAAGTATCTTTTTCCCTTGAAGCAGGCTCTTGACCTGTGTATCGGAAAGTGTTACCCCAAGTGCCTTGCCAACATTCATGCCACATTTCCCGGTACAATACGCTCCGAATTTTCCCTTGACTACATCAGCACCACACTTCGGGCATTTGCCTAGCACTTCTTGTCCACCCTTGCCTGTGCCAAACATGGCTTTATGTTCATCACTAACGCTGTGATAGGTCTTTACAAGATCAGTTACCATTGCTTCAATACCTGACATAAACTGTTCTGCAGCAACTTCTCCTTTGGATACAAGAGTAAGCTCATTCTCCCAGTCAGCGGTCAGCTTCGGAGATTTTACTACATCTGGAAGTATCGTGATCAGCTTCATTCCGTCCTCTGTCGGGATCATCTGCTTTTTCTCACGTTTCACAAATCCGTCTTTTACCAACTTTTCTATGATATCGGCTCTGGTGGCAGGTGTGCCAAGTCCTTTTCTCTCCACCTCATCACCCATATCCTCTGCTCCGGCTCGCTCCATTGCCGACAAAAGGGAATCTTCAGTATAATGCTTCGGTGGCTGTGTGAAATGCTCGGAAACCTTTGTCTGCTCCACTGCAATCGTCATGCCCTCACGAAGCTCCGGCAGCTTCTTTTCTTCCTCGGCATCTGATTTATCCTCTGTGGTCTTATAGGAATTTTTGAAGAAATCATCAAATTCCTTCCATCCATTTTTCCATACTTCCTTACCGGATACCTTAAACACAATCTCGTTGCAGGTAAGCTCTGCCTTTGTGGAATTATAAATATGCTTCTCCCCGGTTGCACACAGCAGACGGTTCGCACATAATGAAAGGATCTTCATTTCACTCTCAGGAATCACCTTTAAGTCCTGTTTGATGATCTCCATGGTCGGAATGATTGCATGGTGGTCTGTCACTTTCTTGCTATTCAAAATTCTTTTAATATCTGGATTGAACATGATATTCTGCTCAAATAACAGCGAATTGAAAATTGCTTCAATCACATTTTTCGCTGTTCCCTCCATGTCATCGGAAAGGTACTGGCTGTCTGTTCTCGGATATGTTACTAACTTTTTCTCATAAAGGCTCTGCGTATATTCCAATGTCTGCTTGGCAGTAAAGCCAAACAGACGGTTTGCATCCCTCTGGAGTGTGGTAAGGTCATAGAGTTTCGGTGGTGCCACCCACTTTTCTTCCTTTATCACAGAAGTGACAAGAGCCTGTCCGTTTTCACAGGCTCCTGCAATCCTCTCAGCTTCCGTTTTATCACTGATATGCTCCGATACAGCATCCAGACCATTTTCCATGATATGAGCCATATAATAGGCTTCTTTCTTGAAATTCATGATTTTACTTTCACGGTCTACCAGCATGGCAAGTGTCGGTGTCTGCACTCTGCCGACCTTTAATGCCTTGCCACCATACAATACCGTAAAAAGCCTAGTGCCATTGATACCCACAAGCCAGTCTGCTTCCTGCCTGCATAGTGCTGACTTGTACAGATTGTCATAATCACTGCCTGGACGAAGATTATGGAAGCCGTCACGGATAGCACTCTCCTCCATGGAAGAAATCCATAATCGTTTCATCGGTTTTCTGCACCCTGCCATGTTGTAGGTCAGGCGGAAGATCAACTCTCCCTCCCTTCCGGCATCGGTAGCACACACGACTGCATCCACCCTGTCATCATGCATAAGTTTTTTCAAAATCTGATACTGTGCTTTCGTATCACTTTTCACTTCATGCTGCCATTCCTGTGGGATGATCGGAAGATTGTCATAACTCCATTTCTTCCATGCTTCCTCATAGCTTTCCGGCTGTACCAGTTCTACCAGATGTCCCACACACCATGATACCAGATAGTCATTGCCTTCCAAATAACCGTCCTTACGCTGTGTGGCACCAAGAACTGCCGCAATGCTCTGTGCCACGCTCGGCTTCTCTGCAATTACAAGCTCCATCTCTATTCCTCCCCGTTTTCTTCATCATTATCGTTGTCACTGTTATCTTCACTGTCATTCTCGCCTGTGTCCTCTGATTCTGTATCATCGCCACCATTTAAGAATGCTTCGTCTGAATCCTGCTCGGCTTCGTCCTCGTCCTCATAATCATAGTCCTCGTCAAGCTCGTCCTCATCTTCATCCTCATCAATGAAGTTTTCCTTTTTCTTCTTAGACTTCACAACATATACCACTCCGATCACAGCTACCGCAGCAATGCCTATTAAAATATATGTAAAGCCGGAACCATCTGCTTTTGCGGTATCCTCTTTCGGCTCACTTGTATCTTCCGTGCTATCTTCGGTGCTGTCCTCAACACTTTCTGCTCCCTGTGTTTTATCTCCTGTGGTATCAGCATTATTGTTTGATAATGCGCTGTCTTTGGTAGGGATTGCAGATTCCAATGCCGCTGAATTTTTCGGAAGTGTCTCGCTGTTATCCGTTGTGGTATTCAGCAGGTCGTTTTCACTGACTTCTGTAAGGAAATACACCTTTTCATCTTCCCCATCACGGTCAATCACAAGATAAAATATCTTTTCTGATGCAGTCTGGATTGTGTAAAATTCCTTGCCTTTTTCTGTGGTCTGGCTGTCACTGCTCTGGTCTGCATCCTTAGAAGTATCTCCCGTACTTGGAGATTGCTTTGCTGTTGCGGAACTGCTTGAAGTTGTTCCACTGCCTGTCTGGGAAACTGTATTTCCATTCACATCCGTTTTTGTATGCTCTGTGACCTGTGCGGTTGCAGAGCTTGGCTTGGTTGCCGACGCATCCACCGGAAGCTGCTGTGCCGGATCTTTTTCACTGCTGTCCTTATTCTCCGGATCGGTGTAATACGGATTGGCTGTTTTATAGATTTCAGAGGTATTTCCTGCATTATCCATGGCAGAAATCGTGAAATACTGATACCCTGCATCGAACTGTTGCAGACGGATATTCAAGGCTCCATTCGTATGCTCTGTAAACTCATAGCCATTGACATAGATTGCCTTGATACCGGAATCCGTATCATGTGCCTGAATGCTCAAAAGACCGTCGCTGACTGCCGCATTTAAGGTAGGCTTGGTAAAATCAAAACACTTGATATAACGGTTTTTCTCGTAGGTCTTGCCCTTCTGGTCTGTGACCTGCACATAAATGGTGCTGTTCTCGGAAATCTCTATGTACATATCCTCGGTAATATCCGTCCAACTTCCATTCTGTCCGACTTTCGCCTGTACTTTCTGAATGGTAAAATTGCCGGACACTACCGTATCTTCTACCTTGACCGTTACTTTCGTGGTATCATTATGCCATCCAGACGGTGTATTGATTGTGATTTTTACACCTGGATTGATATAGGCACATTCCTTGTAATCCTTTGCACACACCTCACAATCTTCATCTACTGCATACTGACTGCATTTTTCCTTGCAGGTGCATTTTGCGGCAGGCTGTGTCTCCTCAGTTGTGCCTTCTGTGGAATTTTCAGTTGTATTCTCTGTGGACTGCTCTGTGTGATTTTCTCCACTACCGGAACTGTCCTTGTTATCATTACCGGACGCTGTGCTTTCTGCACTGCTTTCCTCTGCCGCACTTTCTGTTTTCTGCTCTGCTGTATCCTCCGCATGAACCTCCACAGTATTTGCCCTGTTTGCAAAAAATGCCCCGACCGGCATACAAAAAAGTATTGCCGACAGTATCAGGGACATTAGTGCCTTAACGGATAACTTCTTCATTTTCATTGGTCGAATCCTCCTTTTCCTGTTCCCGTTTCTGTAATAAATTTCTGACTTCATCCTCACTGAGCTTATTAAGCATCTGCAATCGCTCGGATGAGATTTTATATTTTCGTATGATCTTCATGGCTTCGGCATCCTCCGCCATCTGTTTCTGCTCTGCAAGGTCTTTTTCCTTCTCCTGCAACTGTGCGATCTGTTCCCTGACCTTTTTAAGCTGTGTACTAATTCTTTCTACTGACAACCTGTGTTTCCTCCCTCCGTTAATTTAATCTTCCAAAGCCGTAAAAATGGCTCTGCCAGTAAGAAGTGTTGATAGACGTGTACTGAATTGGATCTCCGCAATGCACCATCGTACCGTTTCCGCAGTAGATACCAACGTGTGTGACCGGACGCCCTGCGTTGTATGTGCCGGTAAAAAAGATAATATCCCCTGCCTTTGCGTCTGCCGCTGATACTAGAGTACACTGGTCATAAATGCCCTGCGCCGTGGTTCTTGGCAGGTTATGTACGCCGCTGTTTGAAAATACCCAGCATACAAAACCGGAACAGTCAAAACTTGCCGGGGCTGTGCCACCGAATGTGTATGGCATCCCCAGATACCTGTTTGCTTCACGCATAAGCGTCTGTACGGTTGCATCATCATAAGATTCCGGTGGTATCACATTGCCGGTTCCTCCTCCGGTACCGCCCGCTGTTTCCCCATAAATGGTCTGTTCTCCTGCTTCAAAATAAAATAACGGGTTATAATACACCCCGTTATACAGACATTCAATATGAAGGTGGCTTCCGGTACTGCTTCCTGTATTTCCGCTTTTGCCTATATTGTCACCCTTTTTAACGCTCTGTCCTGCGGATACATTTAAGCTGTCCATGTGGGCATATTTCGTGGTATATCCCTTGCTGTCCGTAATCACCACATAATTCCCATAATAGGAATCGTAAGCCGCTTCCATAACCATTCCGTCATGTGCTGCATGTACCATGGTTCCGGTCGGTACTGCTATATCAACACCCCTGTGAAGCTCCTCGTCTCCGGTGTTTGGATTTTTCCGGTAGCCATAATAACTGCTGATATAGTAATACCAGTAATAATCAACCGGAGAAGCAAAGACCTGTAAGCCGCCTTTTGTCTCCGTATAGGCTCCAAAAATTTCCGTCTGTTCGCTGTCCATGCGTCCGGCTACAATGCTCTCAAGCGGTGTGACCGTAAGTGTGACACGAAGAATTGTTACGGTATATTCTTCTTCCTCCTCGTACTCATATTCCTCGGTATGGGTAGTCCCGTCCGGATTTGTTACTATTCTGGTTCCGGTCTTTGTGACTGTCCTTGTCCGTGTTTCCTCTACTTCCTCAGTAGTGAGTGAATACATGGCATCAAATAATTCCTGAATCTCACTCTCTATTCCTGCGGCAGTAAATTCCGTATGGACTGCGGAAAGATAACTGATCAGTGTGTACGGATCATGCCCGATTGCACCAATGTTATAATCGTATTCATCGTATCCCGGATAATCAGTTTCAATCCGGTCAATCTTGTTTTGCAGCTCCATTTCCTTTTCTGTAAAAGATAAATCTACTGCATCAATCTCTGCCGGAAGGCTAAGATATGTGCTTGCCATCGTTGTTGTCACAGTTCTGGTAAACATGGAACTGCAGCTTGATAATGCCGACATGATCATAATAAGCAGAAGTGCAAAAATACCGACTGTGATAATGAGTGTTTTATTTTTTGTGGCAATCTCCTGTAACTTCTTTGCAATCCCGGTTGCGACATTGGCTGTCTTTGTAAATGTTTCCTTTGCAGTCTTGGCTTCTGCTCCTGCCCGCCTTGCCTTGGCATACTCACGCTTGATGCGCTGTTTCTGCAGCTGCCTTTGTAACTGTTTCTTTGGACTGTTGCCCTTTAGATGTGGATTTTCACTGATGAATTTCTCATACTCCAGCTTCATATCTGCTGTGACCTGCTTTTTCTGCAATCGTTCTAGGCGGTCACGCTTTCTCTGTGCCTTGCTCTTGCGGTGATACTTCATGTAGTGATAAATGTCCTCGGCACGCTGTTCCGTCTTGTGTGCACCCTCAACCGCAGAATTGTCCTTTTCTGTCTCTGCAATCTTACGATGCACAAAATACATATTTTCCGTTTGCAGCTTATGAACCGCAGCTTTCCCAAGTCCGTCCGGCTTAAATGGCTTCTCCACCTCCACCGGGATAACCACATATTTTGCTTTTCCGGTCTGTTCATCAAAGACACGCTTCATCTCATACTGCCGCTTTTTCGGCATCTTATCTTTTGCCTTCTGCAACTTCATGCGGTTTTTCTCTGACTTATCAAAGGCTTTCTGTACCTTTTTGTCGGTAAATTCTTCCGCCTGCCCCTGCGAAAATGTGGCATCCTTTGTCTGGAAATCTCCATAGTCGGACTTTGCATTTTCTGACTTTGCACGCTCTCTATGTGCGTGTTCTCTCTGCACACGCCTTTTGTGATATTTTCCTTTTTCCTCAGACCGTTGGTAGGTGTCCCTGACATGAACCTTGGTTTCTATCGTGCTGTCAGAAGCAGTCTCAAAATCAGCCTGCTCGTCCTGCATGAAGCTGTTTTCCTTCAAGAATGCCTTTTCCGCTTCGGCTTCCGACTTCTGGACGCTGTGACCAGAAGTTGCATTTCTTCTATGACTGCCATGGTTCGCATCCCTTGGCAGATTGCTCACAGGCTTCTCATTGGCACTATACTGATTTTCCGCAGAAAAGGTGTTGTCCTGCCTGTTTTCTGTATGCGTTGCTCCAGTCACTTCCTTATCTTTGGAAAATGTCTCTTTTTCAAATGCCTGTGCTGCCTGCTTTTTCTGTCTCTTTTCTGCCATTTACACTGCGTCCTCCTTCTGCACGGATTCCTCCGGCTTGGTATTCATAATCTTATAGGTCTTGGTGTCTGTCGGGTATTTATCCACGAATGGAATTACGACATTATCAAACAAGATAAGACCGCTTCCCGGCTCGGAGTTGGTGACATAGGATAACTGCTTATCGGATAGTCCCAGCTTATCAGCAAGAATCGCCTGATCTTTGGCATTCTGATTTAACAGATACACAAAATCGCTGTTACCCAAAATACCCTCAATCTCCTCAGAACGGAGAAAATCGCCCACATTCTGCGTCAAACCTGTCGGAATACCGCCCCATTTTCTGAAACGCTTCCATATTTCCACAGAGTAGATAGCTGTCTGTTTTTCCTTCAGAAGAAGGTGGAACTCATCACAGTAATAACGGGTAGCAATCTTTCGCTCCCTGTTCTGTGATACCCTGTTCCAAACCGCATCCTGCACGATCAACATTCCAAGTTCCTTTAACTGATTTCCCAAGTCTCTGATGTCAAAGCACATGATACGGTTGCCACTGTCCACATTGGTATGGTGGTTGAAATAATTCTGGGAACCATGCACATACAGCACAAGGCTGTTTGCGATACGCTCTGCCTTTGGATTTTTGTGTGCTAACAAGGCATCATATAAATCCTCCAACAACGGCATATTTTCCGGCACCGGATTTTCAAAATACTTATCATAAATATGACGGATACACTCGTCGATGATACCTTTTTCATCGTTCTGCAATCCATCCTTGCCGCCTGCAATCAGGTCACACAGAGTAATAATAAAATCGGATTTCAGCTTTAACGCTTCCTTATCCCCCTTATGGGATAACTGTATATCCATAGGGTTCAGATAGTCTTTGGAATTGGTGGCAAGTTTTACCACCTGTCCATGTAGTGCTGCCACTAGCGCAAAATACTCGCCCTCCGGATCGCAGATGATAATATCGTCCTTTGTGATAAGAAAACAGCTTAAAATCTCACGCTTTGCACTAAAACTCTTACCACTTCCGGGAGTACCTAAGATAACTCCGTTTGGTGTACGGAGCCTTTTGCGGTCTGCCATAATCATGTTGTTGCTGAGTGCATTTAATCCGTAATAGATTGCCGGAGCAGGCATAAATAATTCCTGTGTGCAGAATGGTACTAAGATTGCGGTACTCTTTGTGGAAAGGGTACGCTCAATTCCGGTTTCATTACACCCAATCGGTGCAGATGCCATAAGGCCCTGCTCCTGTAAATACTGTAAACATCTAAGGTCACAGTTTGCCTGCTGAATGATACCGGACACCCTCTGCATTAAGCTCTCCAATTCCCGCTTGGTTCTGCCATAACAGGTAATAAGGAATGTCATGTTGATCATCTTCTGATTGCTCGTATTCAAATCATCCAGAAATTCCAGCGTATCCTTTTCATAGGTCACAATATCCGTTGGAAGAATATCCATATCGTAGCCGCTCCGGACTGCCTTTTTCTGCTCCTCAATCTTCATTTTCTGGATATTGGAAATGACCGCTTTTAACTTCTTGATTGCCTTTACCGGATCTTCCGTCTGCATGTGCATGGAAATCGTAAGGTTGGCATCAATATCAAGAAGCTGCTTGATCAGCTCGTCCGTAAACTTCGGTGCGATAATATCCAGATAGGACACACAGCCATACATATTTCCCGACTTGAAGCGGTTCGGATAGCGGAAATCAAACCCCGGCGGTGCAATATAGTCCTTGACCGACTTACCGGATTCTGCCAGATCCTTAAACGAAAAGCGGAAAGGCTCCATGGTATCCTGATTAAAATATTCATGCAGGATACGCAGTCTTTCCTTTCCGTCCAGTTCCCTCGCAAGGGTTCCTATGTTGTTTAAGTTCCGTATGACATCTTTTTCAATGTTGTTAAGGCGGCTCTTGGCTTCCTTGTAGCCATTGCTCTCCACGCCAAAAATCAGATATTTTGATTTGATGATGCCATTGTTTCCCTTTGCCGCCTGCTTCTTTAACATCTCCGTATATTCTTCACGAATGTCGTTAAAATCATCCTCCTGCCACGAAATGTCAAACTGTTCTGTAAGCATCTGCTCGTTGACCTGCCTGTTGAAAAGCACCAGTTCAAACTTCACAGACGGATCAAAATAATTGATGAGCTTGCTGTACTGTGCCAGTATATCTGCCTGATCATCCACTTCCAGAAGCTCATAATTTATATCAAAAAATTCCACCATCTTTGTATAATAACAGTGGCTGACCTGACAGATACCGTCACGGAACATCTTTTCAAAAGTAATTGTTTTCTGTGCAGTGGTCGGTTTTTCTTTCTCTTTTCCTTTGCCAGATAAAATATGCTTTAACTGCATAAGCCGCTTTTTCTCTGAAAAGGAAAGACCACCGCTGTTATTTACAGTTTTACTTTTCCCTCGTCGTTCCGGCTCTGCCTTTCGCTTTGTTTTCAAGATAACGAACCTCCCTTCGTAGTTTCTCTTTTTCTTCCAACTGCTTGTATAAGTTCTCCGACCGGTATGGTCTTATCCCTGGTGTGAGTATCTTCTGCCGGAGCATAAAATACAAAATCTTCTCCGCCGGAAACCCGTTTTTCTCATACATTGCAAAAAAGAAGAACGGAAGCATTGCTCCCATCATAAGAAGTGATGCGGCTGATGTTCCGATCAGTCCCTTGGTTAAAAAATACAAGGGTATCCCGGCTACTGCCGCACCACTGAAACAGATGATCTGTCTCTTTGTTAAGTTCAGTGCCACTTTTGTCTTAATGCCGGACAAATCCTTTGGCACCTGCACGGATATTGCCATTTCGTTCCTCCCTTAGTGTGCATTCCAGATAGATTTAGACAGGGAACCTGTCTTAAAGAGTGAAAAACATAGGATAACGGTATATGCTGCCACCGACCAGAGTGCGGTATGCAGGTTGTCGGATACTGCCACACCAGCCACAAGCACTGCATAGATTGCAACGCATACCATCATAAAAAATCCCTGAAATGCAAGAGCACAAAGCCCCTTAAAATAATTCGTTCCTATCGTTCCCCATTCCCGGTTGGTTACGGTTGCACAGGGAACCGGTGCTACTGATACATAAAGGTAAATTTCAATCATTCGTCCATATAAAACGACGGTGATCAGGACGGACATGATCTTCATACATAGACTGACGATCATGGTCTCCATTCCAAGTCCTAATAATTCTCCGATGCTCATCGTTGAAAACTGTTCATTAAACATGGTCTGCAGCGTACTTGACACCGAAATTTCCGTTGAGCCGGAAATCGATCCCGCTGCGGATGTCACGATATAGTTTCCCACATCAAAGACTGCCATCACAATGTCAAAGGTCTTGCTAAGAAGCAGGACCGCTATACATGCTTTCATAAAAAAGCGGATAAAAATCGCTGTATTGAAATCATGCAGGTTGTTTTTGTCAATGACCATGGAGATCAGTTCATAGACGAGTACAAAGCTGATGATCATACCCGCTATGGGAATCATCACGTTATCGGACAAGGTTTTTATCATGTTAAAAATGCCGGAGTTCCATGCGCTGGGAGTCAGGCTGACTTCCCCTGCAATCGTGCCTACTTTTGTATTCACATCCGTAAACATGGTTTCGAGGTTCGTCAGCACCCATCCCTGCAGCAGTTCCTTTATGAACTCAGTAATTTTCTCAATGATTCCTCCCATAAATTAGGAGAACAGACTGGTAAGCTGTGGAATCACCGTCTGCGCCACAATAATAATGCCTCCACCAGCCATAAGCTGCTTGATTCCCTGGGACTTTGCACCGGGATTGTCGTTACCGTATCCCTCCAGAAGGTTGATCACACCCCACACACCAACGCCTGCGCCGATGGCGGTTACTACGGTCTTAAGACCGGTTACTGCTGTTGTAAAAAATGCCATATTGTTGTCCTTTCTCTTCTTATCATTTTTTGATAGCAAAAAAGAGCCCTGATACATTTCCCGCTTTCCTAAAAGCAATGTCTTAAGGCTCTCTGTTTCTAAAGTTCCCTATTCAGTTGTAAATGGCGGTCTGCCGGATTCTTTATTCTTCACATATCTCTTCTTCCGTTCCCTTTACGATCTCTGTGGAAACATCCCCGGATTCCTCGTGCTCCGTATCAGATGCAGCCGTATCCATTTCATCTACAGAATCTTCTTCCACGCTTTCCGGTGTGTTTTCCGGTATATTTTTCTCTGTATCCTGCTCTGTATCTTCTGCCACATTTTCCTGTGAAATAGTTTCCTCAACTGCCGGTTCTTCATAAACCGCCTGTACTTCGTCTGTCTGATCCAGTGCCAGATCCGATACGGAATTCACACCGGAATACACAATATGCGCTCCTGTGATCTGTCCATCATTCAATCCACAGCCGACACGGTATCCCTCCACAGTCGAATTGTTCTTGCCACAGCTTAAGGAATACCCGATCACACCACTTCCACGTCCACAGGAAAGATAACGGTGACCGCCACAATCATACACCGGAAATCCATCACATCCATGTCCATCTCCATCCCAGTCATGTACGGTTCCGCAGTCGTAGCTGTGATATTCCCGATGCCAGGAACAGGAAGAGTTGTGGCTTCCTTCCGAATAACAGCTACTCGAATGAGAATGGTAAATCGGTGATCCATAGCATCCACCACCGCTACTGCTGCTTCCGGAATGGCTGTGATACATCGCAACAGAATAACATCCCCCGGCACTTCCGGCGGTTTCCGTATGCGGATTGCTTCCTGCTCCATCCACATGGTAATGATATTCATAAGATATTTCTCCCGGCAGGTGGTCCACACCAACCGTGACATTCTGCGGAATTGCCAGAATCGCATTGTAAATTTCCTGAAAGGCTGCATCCGGAGCGCAGGTTACGCCCCTAGTGAGTAATGCGGATGCAAGAAGGCTCTTACCATTACTCACAGATTGAAAAACCGACTGCATCTGGGTATCTACGTTAGAAAAGCTCTCCCGTAAATAATCCATGATTCCGGTATCCATCTGATTCACGATATTCGTTACATTATTATGCTGGTTTACGATCTGGTTCTCCATACTTTCTAACCGTGTGGAGAACGAACTGTTCATGTTGGTAATCTGTTCTTCCATACTGGTATTTAAGGAAGTGATCCCAAGATTCACATCCGTAAAACTCTTGTTTACACTGCTTTCCAACTGGTTCAGTTTGGAAAGATAGGTGTTTTCCAGGTTGGTCAGGGTATCCGTGATCTGGCTTAAGGATTCTGCATCGGCTTTGGTCATTTCTTCATCCATCTTAGAAAGGGTGCGAAGAAGCTCTGCATGATGTTCCTGCTGGGTAACACTCATCTTGGCAAGGATTCCTTTCAGTTCCTCATGTGCTGCCGCATAATCCTCCTTGAAGGCATCAATTCTTTCCTTAATCTGTGTAAACTGTTCTTCAATCTGCTCCTGGTTTCCTGCCTGATCTTTCCTTAATGCATCAAGCAGTGCGGAAATATCCGTCTGTGTACCATTGATCTGACTGGAAATGTCGGTAAGTCTTCCCTGCAGAATGGTCATATCTTTGGTCATTTTGGATCCCAGATCCGCATTTCCCTCCCGGATGGTATTTTCTAAGGAAACGGTGGACTCGTTCACCAGGGTATTCAGATCACATTCTGTTTTTTCCACAAGTGTTCTAAGCTCCGTGGCATTCTGGTTGTCATTTTTCTTAAGCTCTGTAAGAAGATTACTTAAATTCCGATAAGTTTCAGAGAGCTGGTCCTTCTGTTTAACCAGACCATCTGCAATCTTCTGAAACTCTTCCTGCTGCACCCTGGTCTGCTCACGGTTCAGATCTGCCAAAGTCTCATTGAGCTTTTTCGTCGTTTCATCAAAGCTCTTTTCAAACTTCTCTACTTCTTTTTTCACCTCGGAAAACTGCTGTTCCACTTCTTTCTGGTTATTGGAGGTGGTTTTCTGCATTTCACTAAGAACCCGGTTCAGATCTTCCTTCACAACCGTAATCTGCCCGGAAAGGGAAGTCATCTGCTCCGTCATGGCTGCAGTGCTTTCTTCCATCCTGGAGCTCAGGGAAGCATTTCCTTCCTGAATTTCCTTAGAAACAGATTCCATCTTTTCAAAGAAGGATAAGGAAAACTGCTGTTCCACCTTTTCCAATACGGTAACCACTTCTTTTGTGCTGCTGGTATTCTCGCTTCGAAGCACATCCATCATGGAAACCAGGCTTTCATAGGTCTGGGAAAGCTGATCTTTGCTATGATCCAGCATTTCTGCTACCTTTTCAAATTCCTTCTGGATCTGTGTTTCCCTCTCACGGTCTGCCGTCTTCATCTCTTCGATCAATGTAACCAGCTTCTCTTTTGTACTGACCAAAGACTCCTGAACCGTAGATAATTCTGTGGAAATGGTCGTAAGACTTTCTGTTGCCTCACTCCGTTCAGCCGTTTCGGTTTTCAGATATTCCTTGATGATTTCCCGCACTTCCCCAACGGTCTTTTCCAAGTCTTCCACCCGTTCTATTGTGCTTTCATTGAATTCGGACAATGCCGTTATGTTTTCGGTTACGGATCCGTCCATGGTGATCAGGGAATCGGAAATCTGCAGCAGTTCCTTTTCCATCGCTTCTCTGGATTCTGCATCCATGAGTTCCTGTCTTTCCGCCTTCTGCCGGTTCTGGTTCACAGAGCTGACTTTAAAGGCAATCCCTCCGGAGAGAATGACTGCCAGAATCAACCCGGCAATCAAAGGTGCCGGTAATTTCCTGATCATCCCTTCTCCTTTTTTCTGTTTATTTGCTTCTTCGTTTTTCACTCTTTTTCCTCCATTTCTTTTACGAATTTCTTCCACTATTTCTCTTTTGCCGTCTTATGCAATTTCTCCGACATCGCATACCTCATCCACCACATCGTCCCTCTTAAAGCGGAGTCTGTTGCGGTTCTTGACGTATTTTTCAATGTCAAACTCATTCTTTTTGTCATAATCGGATAACAGTGGGTACTGCTTATGCTTCGTTATATCAAACTTATCTGAGAAAAAAGGTCTCACGCCCCTAAGCTGCATGATACACTTGCTGCCATCCATGACTGCAATCTCATCCTGGCTCATCAGTTCCTTTCCGGTCTTTTGGTAGTTCAGACCGTAGGACTGGCTCGTACCTCTTGTATCTGAGGTATTGTAAAGGTCAATCGTTTCTTTTCCAAGGATTTCTGCCAAGTCTTTCAGAGTATCTTTCTCTTTTCCTCCCAAAAACAGAGTTGTGTCGCAGTTTCCTTCAATCGTGGAAGCGTTGTCCCGGTACAGAGCCTTAAGCTGTGACTTTGACTGCAAAATAATAGAAGCTGATATTTCCCTGCTACGAATGGTAGCAATCAGCTTCTCAAACTGTGGAATCTGCCCGATATTCGCAAACTCATCCAGTAAGCACCGGACGTGAATCGGCAGTCTCCCGTTATATACATCATCTGCCTTGTCACAGAGCAGATTGAATAACTGCGAATACATGATACTTACAATGAAATTGAATGTCGCATCGGTATCTGAGATAATGACAAACAATGCTGTCTTTTTCTCTCCCAGAGTATCAAGCTCCAGTTCATCATAAGAAGTCAGGTCACGCAGCTCCTTAATATCAAATGGTGCCAACCTCGCACCACAGCTAATCAGAATAGATTTTGCTGTCTTTCCAGCGGCAAGTTTGTACTTCTTATACTGCCTTACTGCAAAATGGTTCAGGTTCTTCTGCTCCAGCTCCTCAAACAGCAGGTCAACCGCATTTTTGAAATTTTCATCATCTTCCCTTGCTTCACTGGCATCCACCAGATCAATCAGCATGGAAAAATTCTGTTCTTCCTCCGGTGCTTCATACCAGATATATGCGATCAGGGCTGTATAATAGAGCTTTTCCGCTTTCACCCAGAAATCCTCAGAGGCTTGCTGTCCTTCCCCTTTGGTATTTACAATGATTGTGTTTACGAGTTTCAGAATGTCCTTTTCGCTACGGATATAAGCGAAAGGATTGTAATGCATTGATTTTGCAAAGTTAATGGTATTCAGCACCTTGATCCGGTAATCATTCTTGGACAGCATTTTGCCACATTCCACGAGGACTGTGCCTTTGGGATCAGTCACAACGTAGGAACTGTGCATCTGCATGAGGTTCGGCTTTACAAAAAATCTGGTCTTACCGGAACCGGAACCACCGATTACAAGAATATTTTTATTTCTCGCATACTTCGGCTGTTTTGGTCTGCCCGACATCATAAGTCTCTCCGTTGCAGTTAATAGCACGTTGTTCTCAAATACTGGATCAACATACGGTTCAATATCTTTGGCAGTTCCCCACCTTGCCGAACCGTACTCCACTCCCTGCCGGAATTTCTTTGCATTTTTCGCTTTATAATAAACTATCATACGAAATCCTATTCCGCATCCCACTCCTACCAGTAAATCCCTCGGCAGAAAACTTGGTAGCGGATTATGGAACGCACCTCCAATCCCATTGATTGTGTCCAACACCTTCTGTAAGGTGTTATCACCTGCCTGCTGTCCATACAGCCATGAAACCTTATTCAGAACATACCCGAAGATCACATAGGGAGCGCATTTCAGGGCAATTTGCTTTTTATTTGCCCCTTTTGTTTTTTCTTTGAGAGTTTTTGGAATCGACCGCAAATCCTTTACAATTCCGTCAATGACCTTGCTTATAAGCTCTGTCCTCTGTCCTTATTTTTCTCTCTGCTGCGCTCCTTGTTCTTATTCTGTGCAATGATCTTCTGAAGTCCTTTCAATTTCTGTCTGAGTGACGGACGCTGCTGTTTTTTCTCATTAACTTTTACAAATTCCTTGAATGCCTGTGCAATCACATCGGCATCCTTGCCCTTGAAAAATACAAGATACCTGGGTGGCTCCGTGGTCTTATCCCGCTTTACAGCGAAATCAACATTGTACTTTCTTGCGACACGCTCAAAAGACTTGATGTTGCTATCCGTGACCTCAATAGACTTTGCACCCTCTCCCTGACTGACCAGCTTCTTTACCGGGATTTTCCCATGGGAAGGCTCCTTATGCTTCTGATGCTCCAGATACATCTTCATCGCCTTCTGTAAAACACTTGCGGTCAGCTTGGAAGTCTTGATTGCAAGAGCAATCGTTTTTTGTGTTGTTTCCTCCTGCACGGTGTACCTCCTTCCTTATCTGCACCGATTGGATTCAGGGTGGAACCAACAGCCTGTGAAGCTGTGTTTTCATTGCCATACCTACTGCTCCTCCCCTTTCTCAAGGTCTTTATCCCACCAGTTCATTTCTTCTTCATAAAAATCATCGAATGAATCAGCAGGAATATTTTTTTTCTGCTTTTTCGCCTTCATAATATCTCTTGCTACCTTTGCCGCAATTACCACTGCAATAGTAGCAAGCAGTAATTTCTTCACATCTTCTCTGTTCATTTCTTTTCCTTTCCACTTCTGGACGCTGTGACCAGAAGTTATTGCAATAAAAAAAGCAGATACAAAATCTTTCGATCTCATATCTGCCTTAACGCTGTAAATTCTTCTATATCCTTTTTTGATTAGTAGAGCTTTGCACCTGCCGGAATTGCATCATCCAACATAACCAAGTTGAGTTTTTCCTCTCCGTTTACTGTATGGACAGCGGATAAAAGCATACCACAGGAATCAATTCCCATCATGTTTCTCGGCGGTAAATTTGTAATTGCAAGTAATGTCTTTCCGACTAGCTCCTCCGGTTCATAATATGCATGGATTCCGGAAAGAATAATTCTGTCTGTTCCAGTACCATCATCCAAAACAAAATGTAACAACTTTTTGCTTTTCTTTACCGCACTGCACTCTTTTACTTTTACAACACGGAAATCTGCCTTGCTGAATGTATCAAAATCCACCATTTCCTCAAATAACGGTTCTGTTTCCACCTTTGGCTCAACTGGTTCTGTAACCTGTTCTTCTAAATTTATATTTTCATCGCACATATTCATTCCTCCAGACATAATAAGCTAATGCCCATTATAGCAGAAAAGCTGTGCTTTGAGAAGAAATTCCTAACTTGAAAATCGTGTACATCTTGGCACCGATCAGATTATTTTCTATCCATACATCGTCGAGCAACAAACAATGTGACAGCACTTCCAGATTATCCATGTTTATAAGCCGCTGAACAACAGTATTTGTATTCTCCGGTATTTCATGAGCTTCCATTGCAATATCCCGCCTTGCTTCTCTGCAATACTTGTACAATCCCAAGATATACTGATTTGACAGGATAAACCCATACGCATCATTATTCAGATACATCATTTTATGCTTTTCCCATACCTCCGGCAATGAAAAATAGCACTTTGCTGTTTCGATATAGCAGTCTCCCTCATAGACAGGCTTTATCTTCTTCTCCTGCCGGAGCATCTGATGATATATCTTTTCCCGGTCAAATATACTTCTTGCTCTGGTAAAATCCGGTGTCCTTCCACGCATAAAAGTGTAAACATTGTTGATCACTGTTTTTCCTGCCAAAGATCTATAATTCCCTACCCTGTGAAGGTACTGCAATACCTCTGTCAGCTTCTCCACAGAAGTAATCTCTTGGTAATTCTCTGTATCAATCTCCATTTGTTCAAAAGTTAATGGTGTGCTTCCTTTTTTGATTTCACGCTCCATGATACGCTTGGTATCTCTCATTGATTCCATATCATTTCCTTTCCACTTCTGGACGCTGTGACCAGAAGTTATAAAACAAGCAGGTATAAAAACTTTCATTTCATACCTGCTCCTGTTCAGCAGGAAATTCTCTTTCCTGCAAGTTCCATTATGATATTGATTACTTCCCGAATGATTGCAATAATTTTTATTGCAAGGACAATCACTCCGATCATGCCGCCTATGACTGCGTCAAGTGCCAACACTCCTATGCTTCCTGCAATCCCAAAATTACGAGGTATCAACAGTACAAGCATCTTTTGTATGCCAAATGGAAATCCACTCATAATCCAAAACTGGAACCAGTTCATTCCATTCTCTCCCAGACATATCCAATAACACATATCTATCCATACTACAATAAATACCAGTGGCAAAATCACCTTAAATAATACCCTTTTCATGCCATCCACCTCCATACATATCATGCTGCACTTCCTGCTGATAGAAATGATTTATCGTAGACGGTGCATTATACAGTGCCGTAATCATATACGCTTTTATATTTGTGATTTTTGTGGTCGTATTCTGCATACAGCCAATCACATACTCCAAATGGCTACCATTCAGTTTCAAAAATCTTGACTTCACAAGCTCATATGGATAATCTTCACCTGCAATCCTCACGGTTTTATGATTTACGCATACAACCTCACAGATCACCTGAAACAATTCATCAAAAAGCTCACATTTTCCATAATCATCATATTTCATATGATGGTCATAGTCGATATTGTCTTTAATCAAATTTATGTAGAACTGTGCATTATCCATCGTATCTATCGCCTCCTCTTTATACCCTCTTATTCCAGATTGATTGATAGGATCGGAATAACTCAACTCAGTCTGGTTATAATTCTGTCTCTTATACACATCTGACGCTGCCGACGAA
>ERZ1026848.379-NODE-379-length-25048-cov-33.977394_pt1 | contig 25048 bp, 17 predicted proteins | sample MGYA00380154_ERZ1026848 | MGnify/ENA primary metagenome ERZ1026848 (study PRJEB33269, sample SAMEA4719790) | human gut metagenome | biome: human-associated habitat; feature: organic feature; material: feces | place: Cameroon | collected 2013-10 ...
ACAAAGGCTCTGGAGCAGATCGAAAAAGCGGTCAACGGCCTGGCTCTTCAATGATCCCTGTAAACGACGCACCATGCGAAGTGAGAAAAAAATTTTTTAAAGGAGAAACAGCTATGAAAAAGAGAACCATTGCACTTATCCTGTCCGTAGCTCTGTGTCTCTCGGTGGCCTTGACCGGCTGCGGGGCAGGCGATTCGCAGCAGAGCAACCCCGCTGATGACGGCAAAAAGAGCCTGACCATCGCGGTGCTGAATGATGTTGTCTCGCTGGACCCGGCGGTGAAGGACAGCAGCGCAGAGATGCAGATGGCGTCTCATCTGTATGACCCCCTGGTGGACTACGATACGGATCTGGGCAAGAAGCCCGGTCTGGCGGAGAGCTGGACTGTTCTGGACGACGGCGTGACCTGGGAGTTTAAGCTCCGTCAGGGTGTGAAATTCTCCAACGGAAACGACTTCAATGCCGATGACGTGGTCTTCAGCTTTGAGCGCATCCTCAATGATCCTACCCTGGAGATGGGCGTGTACCTCATGCGTCTTCAGGAGATCAAGAAGGTGGATGATTACACCGTGCAGCTGGTGACCAAGATCCCCTATCCCGTGTTTGCCGGCAGCCTGATCCATATCATGATGCTTGACAAGGAGACCTGCGAGGGTCTTACCAGCGAGGAGATCGCAGCGAATCCTGTGGGTACCGGCCGTTATCGGCTGGTGGAGCATGTGAAGGAATCCTATATCAAGCTGGTCCGCAACGACGAGTACTGGGGCGAGCTGCCTGAAGCGGAGACCGTGGAGTTCCGCGTGATCGCCAATGCAGCTACCCGCACCACCGCTCTGATCAACGGCGAGGTGGACTTCATCTCCAACATCCCCGTGATGGACGTGGAGCGCCTGAAGAACGACCCCAATGTGCAGGTCGTTACCAACCCCAGCCTGTCCTGCAGCTACATGGGCTTTGACCTGCTCAACGAGCATGGCTCCGCCGGCACCGACGATCCCAACCCGCTCCTCAATGTGAAGGTTCGTCAGGCCATCTACCACGCCATTGACATTCAGAAGATCGTCGATACCGTCATGAACGGCTATGCCACCGTGGCCAACTCCTATATGCCCAGCATCTGTGTGGGATATAATGCCGACGTCGAGCGTCCCGCTTACGATCCCGAGCTTGCCAAGCAGCTCCTGACGGAGGCCGGCTATCCCAATGGCTTCTATCTTCGCATCGATGCCCGCAGCGACAGTGACATGAACGCCGATCAGGTGTCTCAGGCCATCGCCAGCTATCTGGAGAAGGTGGGCATCCAGACCGAGGTGAACCTGCTGCCCCGCGCCTCCTTCTATGAGAAGGTAAGCGCAGAGAACCTCCAGTCCTCCTTCTTCATGGCAGGCTGGGGCGACAGCTCCGGCGAGGGCATGGTCATCTTCAACGATATGCTCTACACCTACGACGGCAAGCCCGGCATGGGCGAAGGCAACAAGGGCCATTACAGCAATGCCGAGGTGGACGCGCTGCTGGATCAGGCATCTGTTGAGCCCGATCAGGCCAAGCGTGCAGCTCTGGTAGAGCAGGTGGATCAGATCGCCCGGGACGAGGCTGCCTACATTCCTCTGTTCTTCAAGGACAACATCTTTGGCGTACGTGCCGGCATCCACTACACCCCCAGTGCCGATGACCATATTCTGGCTTGGGACTTCACCTTCTAAGCGTATATAAAGAACAATCAATGGGAGGAGGCAGAAGGGGGGATCTTCCCTTCTGCCTCCCGCCAATAGGGTGTAAGCCCGTAAATGAGGTGTTACCGTGTTCAAGTATTTCCTGAAGCGGCTGGCGCAAATGGTAGTTACACTTTTCATTGTGTCCATTCTGGTATTTGTTCTGGCCAACTTCATTGGCGACCCCGTCAATATGCTGGTCTCTCCCAAGGCTCCGCCTGAGGTTCGAGAGCAGGTTCGAGAAGAGCTGGGGCTCAACAGACCGATCCTGGAGCAGTATGTATCTTTTGTCAGCAATGCGTTCAAGGGAGATTTCGGCAAGTCCTATATCTATAAGGTGGATGTGCTCTCCCTGATTGCCCAGCGGGTGCCTGCTACGCTAGAGCTGGTTTTTGTATCAGTCGTGCTGGCTCTCGTCATCTCCATCCCACTGGGTGTATATGCGGGCGCTTTTCCCAAACGAAAATCCAGCACACTGGTGATGGGAGGTTCCATTCTGGGCATTTCCCTGCCCTCCTTCTTCATCGGCATCATGCTGATCTACATTTTCTCCCTGAAGCTGCATTGGTTCCCCTCCTCGGGACGGGGCGCAACAACGCCGTTCCTGGGAATGAATTTCAGCTTGTTTGCACCCGGTGGGCTTAAGTACATTATTCTGCCTGCCCTCACGCTGTCTGTGACCAACATCGCGTCTCTGGTACGGCTTACCCGTGCCGGCGTGATGGAGAATATGCGGCAGGACTATATCAAGTTTGCCCGAGCAAAAGGTGTGTCCACCCGAAAGGTTCTCTTTGGACACGCTCTGAAAAATGCCCTGATCCCGGTTATTACGGTGTTCGGTATGGAGATCGGCTCTCTGATCGCCTTTACGACGGTGACCGAGACCATCTACTCCTGGCCGGGGCTCGGCAAGCTGCTCATTGACTCCATTAACTCGGTGGATCGGCCGATCATTGTGGCCTATCTGATTCTCACTACGGTGTTGTTCGTGTTTATCAATTTTGTGGTCGACCTTCTGTATACAGTCATCGACCCGAGAATCGAATTCAGGTGATGCGCTATGGGTGAAATGAAAAAAATGGGCGCTGCCCCTAACAAGAGCTTGTTCCGGCGCCTCGCTGAGTCTGAGTTCTTTCACAATTACAAGCGCAGTCCGTCCGCCATCATCGGCACGGTGATCGTGGTACTGGTGCTGTTCATTGCCCTTTTCGGGCCGTTGTTTGCGCCGCAGAACCCCTATGATGTGGCCTCTCTTTCCCTCACGGATTCCTACAAGCCGCCTGCATGGGAAGCGGGAGGTGACGCCCGGTTTATTTTTGGCACCGACAGCCAGGGACGGGATATTTTCAGCTCTCTTATTTACGGAAGCCGTATCTCCCTCTTTATCGGCGTTGTCGGTACGCTGCTGGCCTGTGCCGTAGGCATCACGCTGGGACTGATCTCAGGCTATTTCGGCGGGAGAGTAGACGCTATTATCATGCGTTTGGCAGATATCCTGCTCTCTTTCCCCGATATTCTTGTGGCGCTCTTCATCATGACCATGTTCGGACGGGGCGTAAGTAAGCTGCTGGTCGTGTTTACGATCATTGGGTGCGTCACATACATCCGTACCGTCCGAGCCGAGGTGCTGACGGTGAAGCAGATGGAGTATGTGGATGCAGCCAGAGTCATCGGCATCCCCAATATCCTGATCATTGCCAAGCATGTGCTGCCCAATGTAATGACCACCGTCATCGTTCTCTCCACTATGAAGGTGGGCGGTCTTATTCTGGCAGAAGCCACGTTGAGCTTCCTGGGCGTAGGCGTTCCGGTCACGGAGCCCTCTCTGGGTATGCTGGTCAAGAATGGCTTCGACGTGCTGTTCAGTGGATACTGGTGGATCGCGGTGATGCCGGGTCTCTACATCATGCTGATCGTGTTCGGAATCAATCTTTTGGGAGATTTCCTGCGCGATGAGTTCAATCCTAAGCTGAAGTAAGGGGGGAAGTGAGATGAGCGAAACACTGCTGCAGGTGGAAAACCTGCGAACCTACTTCCACACCTTTCGCGGTGTGGTCAAGGCGGTGGATGGCGTTAGCTTTTCCCTGGATGAGGGACAGGTGCTGGGCATCGTGGGCGAGTCGGGCAGCGGTAAATCCGTTAGCAGCTTTTCCATTCTGAAATTGATCGAGCCGCCCGGAGTGGTGGAATCGGACAAGATCCTTTTCCAGGGTGAGGATATCAGCAAAAAGAGCGAACGGGAAATGATGAAGATCAGAGGCAAGGCGATCTCCATGGTGTTCCAGGATCCTATGACCTCCCTGAATCCGCTCTATACCATCGAAAAGCAGATCACCGAGATGCTGGATCTCCACCAGAAGCAGATGACCAAGCAGGAAAAGCACGCGCGCTGTGTGGAATTGCTGCAAATGGTGGGCATCCCCAACCCGGAGGACCGGCTGAAATCCTACCCCCATCAGTTTTCAGGCGGTATGCGGCAGCGGGTCATCATTGCGATCGCCTTGGCTGCCAACCCGAAGCTCATCATCGCCGATGAGCCCACCACTGCGCTGGATGTGACCATACAGGCGCAGATCCTCAAGCTTATGGATAAGCTGGTGAAGGAGCAGGACGCTTCCCTCATTTTGATCACCCATGACTTGGCGGTGGTTTCCCAGATGGCGGATCGTATCATCGTTATGTACTGCGGCAAAATCGTGGAAAACGGCTCTCGGGATGACGTGATCCGCCGCCCCAGCCATCCGTATACCGTGGGACTTCTTAACTCCATCCCCAGAATGGGCGAGGAGCAGAAACGATTGGAGTCCATTCCGGGTATGGTTCCCAGTATGCTGGATCTGCCCCAAGGATGTTACTTCGCTCCCAGATGTAAATACTGCCAGGATATTTGCCGTACCGTGGCGCCTGAAAACCATGAGGTGGGCCCGGGGCATTGTGCGGCCTGCCACTTTCCGCTGACAGGAGGCGAGAGCCATGAGTAAGATTCTTCAGGTGGAGAACCTGGTGCAGGAGTTTAATCTCACCAAGGATTTTCTGGATAAGGTAAAATTCAAAAAAGGTCATTTTTCACTGGAAAATCGAGTGGTTCACGCGGTCAACGGCGTCAGCTTCGACGTAGAGCAGGGCGAGGTGTTCAGCTTGGTGGGCGAGTCCGGCTGCGGAAAGTCTACCACGGCCCGCACCATCATCAAGCTGATCGAGCCAAAGTCCGGCAAGATCATATTTGACGGACGCGATATCACCCGGCTCAAGCCGCAGGAGATGCGCCCCATCCGTCGCGAGATGCAGATGATCTTCCAGGACCCCTATGCCTCCCTGAATCCCCGGCAGAAGATCATGGAGATCCTCACAGAGCCGATGCTGTTTCACAAGCTGTGCAGCAGCAAGGCGGAGGCGGAGGAGAAGGCAATTCACCTGTTGGAGCGCGTAGGGCTCAGCTCTGAGCAGGCCAACCGGTATCCGCATCAGTTTTCCGGCGGTCAGCGTCAGCGCATCGGCATAGCCCGGGCGTTGGCGGTCGAGCCGAAATTCATCATAGCGGATGAGCCGGTATCTGCTTTGGATGTGTCCATTCAGGCGCAGATCCTGAACATTCTTATGGATCTGAAGGATGAATTTCATTTTTCCTATCTGTTCATTGCACACGACCTGAGCGTGGTCAAGCACATCAGCGACAGCTTGGGTGTCATGTATCTGGGATCTATCGTGGAGCGGGCTCCGAAGAAGCTGCTGTTCTCCAACCCGGTCCACCCTTATACCAAGGCGCTCTTTTCCGCTGCACCAACGATCGACGAGGGCAATATTGCCGAATCGCAGGAGCTGCGCGGAGAGATTCCCAGTCCGATCCACCTGCCCTCCGGCTGTCCCTTCCACGACCGCTGTCCTGTGGCTTGCCCGGACTGCGCGCGGGAGGTCCCGGGATTCAAAGAGGTGGAGCCCGGACACTTCGCGGCCTGCCATCTGCTGTAAGAAAAGGGGATTTGGCGCGGGTGCATTCCCTCGCACACCCCTGCGGGGGCGGCTATGCCGCCCCCGCTTTTTTTGATTGGCTATCATGGAATAGACCATAAGGAGGAAGAAAAAATGGAACTGCAACTTGTGAAACAGTATGACGCCAGAGCTTGGGACGGTGTGGTGGTCCCGCTGGGAGAAGGCAACCTGAACGGCTATCAGGGCCCTTGGGAGCAGGAGCTCGCCGCAGTTCGTGCCTCGGGGCGGTTTGATGGAAAAACAGGCGAGGTCTACCGCTTTTCTGTTCTTTCGGAGGGCGCATTGACCCAGATCTTCCTGCTGGGACTGGGAAAGGACTGGAGTCTGGAGCAGGTGCTGGAGAGCTGTGCCAAGGTGTATCGTCAGTGTCATGAAATGGATCTGCGCGCGGTGTGCACCGATCTGCGGGGCGTGTGTCCGCAGTTCACGCCGGCGCAATTCCAAAAGGCGGCAGAGGCGGCAGCTCTTACCGGCTACCGCTTTGACAAGTACAAGACGACCCCTGCGCCGACGGGGATCGAAACGGCTGCGTTCCTCTGCGAGACGCCGGAGTGCTATGAGGCCGCTATGACGGAGGCTGAGGTGGCTGCTAAGGCCACCTGTATCGCACGGGATCTGATCAATGAGCCTCCGACGGTGCTCACCCCTGCCAAGCTTGCGCAGGCTGCGCAGGAGCTTTTTGAGGGAACACCGGTGAAGGTGACCGTTTACGGCAGAGATGAGGTAGAGCGTATCGGACTTACCGCTTTTCTGGAGGTCGGGAAGGGCTCGATCCACGAGCCGAAGCTCATTGTCATGGAGTATACCGGCGCACAGGACGTGGAGAGCCGCTTGGGACTGATCGGCAAGGGCCTTACCTACGACAGCGGCGGATACTCCCTCCAGTCGTCTGAGTTTATGGAGACCATGCAGCACGATATGAGCGGCGCGGCTGCGGTGATGGCCTCCCTGTGGGCGGCGCAGAAGCGGGGTCTTCGGATCAATATTACCGGCGTGGTGGCGGCTTGTGAGAATAAGCTCTCCGCAACCGCCTATGTGCCGGGCGATGTGATCCGCTCTATGTCCGGACGGTATATCGAGGTAAACAATACCGATGCCGAGGGCCGTATCACGCTGGCCGACGCCGTAACGTATACCAAGCAGTGCTGCGGCGTGGATCGCATCGTGGATATCGCCACGCTCACCGACGGTATCCAGACAGCTCTGGGAAACCGCCGCTGCGGAGCGTTCACCAATAACCGGGCCTTGACCGCGCAGGTGGAGAAGGGCGCTGCCGCTGCCTGTGAGCGGATGTGGGAGCTGCCCTGTGATGAGAATCTCCGCCGGGTGCTGGATTCCCGTGTGGCCCATCTGAAGAACAGCGCGATGGGCTCCAGCGTGGGCGGATATGCCACGGTAGGCGCCATGTTCGTGAAGGAATTTGTCGAGGAGACGCCTTGGATCCACTTGGACATCGGCGGTACCGCATGGACCACCGAATGCGAGGGGATCTATACAAAGGGCGGTATCGGGTTTGGCACGCGGATGCTTTATGAGACGTTCAAGGTGATGGAAAAGGAGGGGACTCAGGTATGAAGAAGCTGGCACTGACGGATTTTGCCAAATATCGGTATCCTTCTGCGCTGGACCTGTCTCCGGACGGAAGATATCTGGCCTTTTCGCTTAAGGATGTCGACAGTGAAGGAGACGGCTATCGCTGGAATCTGTGGCTGTATGATCTGGAGAACAGAGAGTGCCGGCAGATCACCCGAGGGGACTCCCAGCGGCAGGCTGTTTGGGAGGATAACACCCATATTCTCTACAAAACCACAGAGATGGACGAAGCGCTGCAGGCGCGGGGCTTTGAGGAAGAGTGGTCGGTGTATCACCGCCTGAACGTATGCACGGGTGAAGAGAGCGAGGCATTCCGCCTCCCCATGTCCGTATCCGGGCTTTGGAGAATGGACGAAGGCCGCTATGTCTTTACGGGCGAGACCCATTTGGACCGGCCGAATCTTCTGGAGCTGACGGGAGAGGCGCTGGAGAAGGAGCTCGCTCGCCGTCAGCAGACCAAGGGCTATAAGGTTTTGACGGAATTGCCCCTGTGTGAAAACGGGGTCGGGATGTTCAATCAGACCAGAAATACGCTGTTTCTCTATCTGGAGGCGACCGGAGAATATCGCCGGATCACGCCGGAGGAGTATGATGTAAATCATGTGAATGCCCGGCCCGGTCAGGTACTCTTCACGGCGTTTCCTTTCCGGGATATAAAGCCGGTCACCGAGGGAATGTATCGCTGGGACGCGGAGCGCAGCGAGACGGAGACGCTGATCACGCCCGACAAATACAGCATCGACTATGTAGGGCATTTGGGCCAGAAGGCACTCTGCCTGGGACTGGTCATGCGGGACTATGGCGTGTACGAGCATCCCACATTCTTTGTGGTGGACGAAAAGGGAGAGGAAAATCTGGGGCGTTATGACCGCCGGGTCAGCTCCGAGGTGGTCACCGACTGCTTCTCCGGCGCTACCACGGGACAGAGAATGGTGGGCGAGACGCTGTATTTCCTCAACACGGACGGCGTGGGCTCCGGCTTGTGTGTATGGGAGCGGGAGACCGGCGTGCAGACGCTCTTCAGCAGCGATGACTACCTCATTGATTTCGATACCAAGGACGGAAAGAGATTCCTTTTCTCTGCGGCTGTGGGTCTGAAGCTCCCGGAGGTGTACCTTTGGGATGGCGGCGAGCTGGAGCAGCTGACGGATTTCAACGGGGCTGCACTGGAGGGCGTGACCATTTCCGTACCGGAGCGGCTTACCTTTACGAACACCGACGGCGTGGATATCGACGGCTTCGTGATGAAGCCGGTGGGCTATGAGCCGGGCAAACGGTATCCGGGCATCCTTCATATTCACGGCGGGCCGAAGATGGTGTTTGGCCCGGGCTTCCACCATGAGATGCAGCTTTGGGCGGCCTCCGGCTTTTTCGTATGCTACTGCAACCCCAGAGGAAGCTGCGGCAAGGGAAATGCGTTTGCTGACCTTCAGGGCAAATACGGAGAGGTGGACTTCCAGGATCTGATGGAGTTCACGGACGAGGTGCTGCGGAGATATCCCGAAATAGACGCAGAGCGGATGGGTGTTGCCGGCGGTTCCTACGGCGGCTTTATGACCAACTGGGTCATTGGTCACACGGATCGTTTCCGCTGTGCGGTGTCCCAGCGGAGTATTGCCAACTATGTGGGGGACTATCTCCTCTCGGATATCGGCTACTACTATGTGCCCGACCAGCAGCTTGGCACCATTTGGGATCACCCGGAGCGTTTGTGGCAGGCGTCGCCCCTTACCTATGCCGACCGGGTCAAGACGCCCACGCTCTTTATTCACGCAGATAAGGATTATCGCTGCACGCTGGCAAATGGTCTGGAAATGTTTGCGGCGCTCAAGCTTCATGGCGTGGAGAGCAAGCTGTGTATGTTCTACGGCGAGAACCACGGCCTGAGCCGCGAGGGAACGCCCTCCAACCGCATCAGCCGGCTTCGTGAGATCCTGCACTGGATGGAGGAGCACCTGCAGTAAGAAGCGCTGCGTCATACAGGTACCGCTTGGAAGCATTACGTCAAGAGCCCACCTTCTTGAGAAGGTGGGCTCTTGCTGTAAGCACACGAAATGAGACGCCTTATTTCTTGTCGAACAGGATGAACAGCAGGCTGGACAGGCACAGCAGGAAGGGGTAGAACAGCAGGGGGATGATGTCAAAGGCGCTGATGGCGTAGCCGAGGGTGGCACAGGTGGAGATGGCCACCAGCATCTGGGCGCCGTAGGGGATGATGCCCTGGAAGATGCAGGAGAAGGTGTCCAGCAGGGAGGCAGAGCGCTTGGGGCTGATGCCGTACTCCTCCGCCACCTCCTTGGCGATGGGGCCGGCCATGACGATGGCCACGGTGTTGTTGGCGGTGGCGATATCCATGAGGCCCACCAGCAGGCCGATGCCCAACTGACCGCCCCGCTTGCCCCGGAACACACGGCGGATGAAGGCGAGGATGCTCTCAAAGCCGCCGTAGGCGCGGATAAGGCCGCACAGGGAGGCCACCAGCAGCGTCACCAGAATGGTCTCGAACATACCGGATACGCCGCCGCCCATGTTGCCCATGAGCTCCAGCGCCGTGACCTGCCCGGTGATGAGGGTGATGGCGGCGCCGGCGGCGATGCCGATGAGCAGCACCACGAACACATTCAGGCCGATGATGCCGCCGATGAGCACCAGCACATAGGGGATGATCAGCACCAGATCGTGACCGCCGGATACGGCGCTCTGTACATCGGTGCCGAGAGAGACCACGATGATCAGCGCCAGCGCCGCCAGCGCGGCAGGCAGGGCGATCTTGAAGTTGGCGCGGAACTTGTCCTTCATCTCCGTACCCTGCGTAGAGCAGGCGGCGATGGTGGTGTCGGAAATAAAGCTGAGGTTGTCGCCGAACATGGCGCCGCCCATGACGGAGGCGATGCACAGCGGCAGGTCAAAGCCGGAATCGGCGGACACGGCCACGGCGATGGGCGCCAGCAGGGTGATGGTGCCCACGGAGGTGCCCATGGCCATGGACACGAAGCAGGCCACCACGAACAGCACGGCAACCGCCAGCTTCACCGGGGCGATGGACAGCAGGAAGTAGGCCACGGCCTCGGCGCTGGAGCGGCCGGTGACGCCCACGAAGATACCGGCAACGAGGAAGATGAGGATCATGGTGACGATGTTCTTATCACCGATGCCCTGTCCCATCAGCTCCAGCTTTTCGTCAAAGCTCACGCCGCGGTTTTGCAGGCAGGCCACCAGCAGCGCCACCAAGAAAGCCACGACGATGGGGATCTGATAGAAGCCCATTTTAATTTTTAACACATACTCCAGAATAATACCCAGCACCAGATACAGCACCAGAAATACGGCCACGGGCAGCAGAGCTACAGCCCGAGGGGTCGGCTTTTTTTCCATAAATCTCTCTCCTTAATAAAAACGTCGGCGTTTATCGCCATTTTTGATGGTATCATGAGGGAAAGAAAATGTCAACGCAAAGACACCTGCACCTTATCTGATTTATCTGTCACGGCCGGATAAAACCACCGCGCCGCCGGAAAAAACAGGCGCGGCGCAGCCGGCGTAGCGACCTGATCGAATCAGATAAAAATACGCCAAACAGGAAAGCACCGGTCACCGGTGCTTTCCTGTTGTCTATTCTCCTGCGGTGATCACCGCTTTTTCAGCACACCCAGAAGGCCGCGCTTGAGCACCTGCCCGCCTGCGGAGATGAGCTGGGACTCGATCTTGGCGGCACGGCGCTCCGCCTTGCGCTTGGCCTCGGCCTCCAGCTTTTCCTGCTGGCGCTCCGCCTTGCGCCGCGCCTCATCCGCCAGCTTCTGCTGACGGCGGCGCTCCTCGTCGGCCAGCTTTTGCTGGCGGCGGCGCTCCTCATCGGCCAGCTTCAGCTGGCGCTTGCGGTCGGCCTCCTCCTCTTTCAGACGCTGCTTCTCCGCCTCGGCCTCCGCCTTTTCCTGCGCCTTGCGGTCAGCCTCGGCCTGCTCGGCGGCCTCGGCTCGTTCCGCCTCCTCCGTCAGCACCTCGTAGGCCGATACGTTGTCCACGAAGTCGTCGTATTTCTCCATGCCGTCGTGCATCATCACCTTGGCGCGCACCATCGGCTCCGGCGGCGCCATCAGGCTCTGGGGGCAGATGATCTTGGTGCGCTCCACCATGGCGGGTACGCCGTTTTCGTCCAGGAAGGAGGTCAGCGCCTCGCCCACGCCCAGCTCCATGATGGCGTCCTCCGCCTGAAAAGCGGGGTTGGCCCGGAAGGACTGGGCCGCCACCCGGACGGCCTTCAGCTCGGCGGGGGTATAGGCCCGCAGGGCGTGCTGCACCCGGTTGGACAGCTGCGCCAGTACGGTGTCGGGAATGTCGCCGGGGCTCTGGGTCACGAAGTACACGCCCACGCCCCGGGAGCGGATGAGCTTGACCGTCTGCTCCACCTTTTGCAGCAGCACGGCGGGTGCATCCCGGAAAAGCATATGGGCCTCGTCAAAGAAAAACACCAGCCGGGGCTTGTCCATGTCGCCGGCCTCCGGCAGACTTTCAAACAGCTCCGAGAGCATCCACAGCAGGAAGCTGGCGTACAGCGTGGGGTTCTGCACCAGCTTGACGCAGTCCAGCACGTTGATCATGCCCCGGCCGTCGGCGTCGGTGCGCATCCAGTCGTGGATGTCCAGCGCCGGCTCGCCGAAGAACAGGTCGCCGCCCTGCTGCTCCAGCGGCAGCAGCGCCCGGAGAATGGCCGCCACCGACTGGGGCGTGATGTTGCCGTAGGTCATCATGTACTCGGCGCGGTGCTCGTTTACATAATGCAGCATGGCCCGCAGATCCTTCAGGTCGATGAGCAGCAGCCCCTTGTCGTCGGCAATGCGGAACACGATGTGCAAAATGCCCTCCTGTACCGCCGTCAGCCCGAGGATCCGGCTGAGAAGCTCCGGCCCCATGTCGCTGACGGTGGCCCGGATGGCGTGGCCGCCCTGCTGGTAAATATCCCAGAAGGTGGTGGGGCAGCCCCGGTAGGTAAAGCGCTCCCGCAGGCCGAACTTGTCGATGCGCTTTTCCATGCCCTCGCTGCTCTGTCCCGGCGCGCAGATGCCCGCCACATCGCCCTTTACATCGCACAGAAACACCGGCACGCCCGCGTCGGAAAAGGACTCCGCCATCACCTTCATGGTGATGGTCTTGCCGGTGCCGCTGGCGCCGGCGATGAGCCCGTGGCGGTTGCACATATTCAGCGCCAGCTCCACACGCTTGTCGCCTGCCAGACCCATATAGATCTTACCGTTCTCGTACATCGTGTCACCCTCCGTCGTTTGTTGATGCTCGTTTCTGCCATTATACGCCCTCTCCCGTCCCGGCGCAAGAAAAAAGCGCACCGCTCCCGGTTTTTCCACAGTATGATGCGACCGTCTCTTGTGCTTTTCTCCAAAACGCTATATACTGTTGGAAAAAGAAGGGAGGCGGAGGGTGCATGAATACGCTGATCGAGCTGTACGACGAGCGTGCCATTGAGAATATACTGGCGCCGGATATGTTCCGCCCCCGGCGCATCGTCTACCTCTGCCCCGGCGAGGTCATCCGGGATCGCAGGCGGCAGGAGACGCTGGCGGCATTCTTCCGGTGCCGCGGCTGGGAGCCGGAGCTTATCTTTGTGGAGGCGAGCCTGTTTAAGGCGGATCGTATCCTGCGGCAGCTCTGCGCCATCGGCGAGCAGTACCCGGACTGCGCCATCGACGTCACCGGCGGCAGCGACGCGGCGCTGTTTGCGGCGGGGATGTTCGCCGCCCGGAAGGGCGTACCGGCTTTCACCTACTCCCGCAAGAAGAACCGTTTCTACGACATTTCCGGCGCGGCCTTTGCCGACGAGCTGCACTGCGGCCTGACCTACTCCATCGAGGAGTTTTTCCTCATGGCGGGCGGTACGCTGCTGCCCGGCCGGGTGGACAACCACATACTGGCACAGTATCTGCCGGACTTCGACCGGTTTTTCGACTGCTTCCTCCGCTTCCGCCGGGAGTGGCCCGATATCATCTCCTACATTCAAAGGGTGTCGCCCTCGGAGTACGGGCAGACCCCACCTCTGTCCGTGCAGGGCGGGTACACCGTGAAGGGCGAGCGCGGAACGCGGAACACCGTCAATGAGGCCGCCCTGCGGGAGCTGGCGCGCATCGACTTTATCCGGGAGCTGGACATCGTCCCCGACCGGCAGGTCTCCTTCCGCTTCCGGGATCTGCACGCCAGAGCGTGGCTGCGGGATGTGGGCAGCGTGCTGGAGCTGTACACCTACAAGGCCTGCGTGGATACCGGGATCTTCCACGATGTGATCAGCAGCGCCGTGGTGCGCTGGGACGAGGTGCTGGGTCACGGCAGCGTCTCCAACGAGATCGACGTGATGGCCGCCCGTGGCGTGGTTCCGCTGTTCCTGAGCTGTAAGGCCTGCGACATCAAAACGGAGGCGCTGAATGAGCTGGCCATCCTGCGGGATCGCTTCGGCGGCAAGGGCGCCAAGGCCGCCATCGTTACCACGGAGGCCTGCAACGCCGCCGCCCGCCACCGCGCTGCCCAGCTGGGGATCGCGGTGATCGATCTGGAAGAGCTGAAGACAGGTCAGCTCCTGCACCGGCTGAAGGTGATCATGAAGGCGGAGCGGTAACAGAATGGGAAAAAACACGGACACGGGAGGACGGGGCATGAGCTATTACGGCAATTTGATCCTGCGCGAGCGTTTGGCGCGCTCTTGGAGTCAGGCGGGACTCTGCAAGGACATCTGCACGGTGTCCTACCTCTCCAAGATCGAGACGGGGAAGGCACAGCCATCCGCCGACGTGCTGCGGCTGCTTCTGGCGCGGCTGGGTCTGCACACCGACCCGGTGCTGGAGGCGGCGGGGGCGCGCTGTGCGGAGGACGGCTACGAGCGGCTGTTCACCGGGCGGTTTGGGGAGCTGGCCGCCGCGCTGCCGGCGGCCTCCGATGAGACGTACCGCGCCACCGCCGCGTGGACGGACCTCCTTCTGCTGCGGCAGTTCGACACGGACGGCGGGGCGCTGGACGCCGGGCTGGAGGTGGGCATGACCCAGCGGCAGCTGGCCATGCAGCGGCTTTTGCAGGGACGGTGGGACGAGGCGCTGGCGCTGCTGCCCAACGCCTTCTGCCACTGGCGCATCGGCGTGTCCGCGTATGAGGCGGGACGCTACGAGGACGCAGTGGAGCATTTGCAGGCCGGCTACGATCTGGCAGCACGGGACGGCGCGGCGCGGCTGATGCTGCTGTGCCGGGCGTACATGGGGAATTGCTACTGCAACCGCCGGGATATAGAGCGTATGCGCCCCCACTACACTGCCGCGAGACGGCTGGCGCAGGCGCTGGGCGAACAGGAGCTGCTGGACTCCATCGCGTACAACACCGCCGCCGTGCAGATCGAGCGGGGGCAGTTCGAGGAGGCGTATGGGTATTTCTCCGCGCTGGACGACCCCGGCGTGCTGGCGCTGCACAAGCTGGCCATCTGCTGTGAAAAGACGGGGCGGACGGCGGAGGCGCTGGCGGCGCTGGAGCGCGCCGAGGCGGCGGAGACGGCGGAGCAGCGGTCGGAGGCAGTGGAGAAGATGCTGGCGGTGGTGCGCTTCCGTCTGGCGCACCCGGACTATCTGCACTGCGACGAGTACGGGGCGCTGCTGCTGGACTGCTTCACCTGCTGCCGCACCCGGCTTCCCCAGGGCTATGCGGCATTCCATCTGCCGTGGGTGGTGGAGTGGTACACCGCGGCGCGGCAATACAAGAAGGTCTGCGAGCTTCTGACGGAATTTCCTGATATACGGCTTTGAAATACACTTACCGGCACATTTGGGGCAAAGCTTTCCCAAATGTGCCGGGTTTCTTTTTGAGGAAGCCGCGTGGTATGATATGCGCAGAGGTGATGAAGCAATGAAAAAACCGACGGTACAGCTTTGGACGCGCAACTTTACACTGGTCACGATCGCCACGGCGCTGGGCGCGGCGGGCGGCATCGCCGGGGGCTTTGCCCTGTCCTTTCTGGTCTTTGACGAGACAGGCAGCACGCTGGCCTCCGCGCTGATCGTGGCCATCCAGCTTGTTCCCAATATTTTTATCCCGTTCCTCGTGGCGCCGCTGATGGACAGGCTGCCCCGCAAGGCATTTCTGGTGGGCGGCGATATCTGCAACGGCATCGTCTATGGAGGCATGGGACTTTGGCTCATGCGGTTCGACTTCTCCTACGTCGGGTATCTGGGCATCTCGGTGCTTCTGGCCTGTCTCAGCTCCGTTGACCGCCTTGCCTACACCAGTATCTACCCCCAACTCATCCCCAACGGCGCGGAGCAGAAGGGCTACGCCGTCTCCTCCATGCTCTATCCCATCCTGACGGTCATCATGACGCCACTGGCAGCCGTTCTGCTGGACACGCTGGGCGTTCCGCTCTTACTGGTGCTGCAGGGGGCGCTGTCCCTTGCCGCAGCGCTGACAGAGAGCTTCATCCGGCTGGAGGAGCGCCGGCAGGCGCAGCGCCAGCGCTACACCATAGCCGCGTGGCGGGCGGATATCCGGGAGGGGCTTGCCTACCTCAAGGAGGAGCGTGGCGTGCGGAGTATCTACGAATATATGTCCGTGACCAACGGCGTGGCCGGCGGCTACGCGCCGATCCTGGTGGCGTTCTTCCGCACCATGCCCGGTATGACGGCTGCCATGTACTCCCTGTTTTCCGTGGCGGAGTTTGCGGGGCGCACCATCGGCAGCGCCGTGCAGTACCGGGTGGACATCCCGCGGAAAAAGCGGTTCGGCTTTGTGTTCGCCGTGTATCAGACCTATGAGCTGATGGATATGCTCCTGCTGTGGCTGCCCTATCCATTGATGCTGGTCAACCGCGGGGTCTGCGGCTTTCTGGGCAACAACAGCGCCATTTTGCGGGAGGCGGCAGTGCAGCGCTACATCCCGGAGGCGCTGCGCGCCCGCGTCAATGCGCTGTTCGACATGATGCTCACGGCGGCCTCCGGCGTCTGTGCGCTGGCGGTGGGCGCACTGGGAGAGGTGCTGGACTACCGCCTGTGCGTCACGCTGTGCGGCGCGGTGGCCATGGCGGCGTGCTGGCTGCTGATCTGGGGCAGACGGGCGGCTGTGCGCGGAGTCTATGAGAAGGAGGACGCGGCATGACCGCGCCACAGACGCGCAAAATGTTGCAGATTTATTAGGAAACCTCTGATCTTTTCCACTATTTATGTTGCACACCGTGCCACTTTTCCCTATAATGAAGGCATAGACCACAGCCCGCAGCAGACATGACGAACAGGGAGGGAACGGAATATGAAGCAGCATCGCATTCTTTCACGGGCGCTGAGCGTGCTTTTCTGCCTTGCGCTCTGTACACAGCTCACAGGCTGTGTACAAATACCCATACCCACGCTGAAGCCCACGCCTGCACCCGCACCGGACAAGACCTACAACGACAGCCTCATTACCGAGGCGTACAGCGTGGAGGGCTCCTTCACCGATGAGTACAAGGAGACATGGGACTACGCCTACCATATCCCGCAGTTGGCCGCCGACACGGCGGACGCCGCTGCCATCAACGCCGAGATCCTGGCGTACTTCGGCAGCGACGCCCGCGCCGCACAGGAGGGAATTACCGCGGAGGGCTCGCGGTACGTCAACTGGCTGAAGGTCTCATGGGAAAGCCATTGGAGCGGCAGCCTGCTGAGTCTTTCCCTGTGCGCCGCAAGCTGGCTCGGCGACATGGGCAGCCGCTATTTTGTCTATCACTACGATTTTGCCGGCGGTCAGAAGCTGACCAACGCGCAGGTGCTTGACCGCGTGGGCGTCCGCGAGGCGGATTTCACCACGGCGCTGCGGCGTGCGGCGGCGCAGACCTTCGACGCCATGTATGCGCCGTGGGGCGTGAACGATATCGGCCCGGAGGATGAGACGTTCCCCTCCGCCTGCATGGAGCTGGCAGCCCTGCGGGCGCGGACGGTGCAGGGAGGGAACACGGGGCTGGAGACCGCCGTGTTCTATCCCAACGGGGACGGTACCTTTACCGCCTATCAGCCCGTCGGCATGGTGGCGGGCGCCGGCTGGTACGACCGGGAGATGACCGTGAAGCCCAGTGCAAGCGAATGGGCGGCCGCCAAGGCGCCCAGCTCCGCCTACGGCTTCGTGTCCGCCGCCCTCACCGGGGACGGCGCCTCCGTCCGTATCACAAAGGGCAAGGACGGCTTCTTCGACAGCGAGACATACCGCAAGTCCTTTGGCTTCAGCTACGACACGGAGTACCCCATCGCCGGGTGCTACGGCGACTATCAGGATATCTTTGTGGGCGTGTGCGGGCAGGATCTGTACCCCTATGCGTTCCTGCTCACCAAGGGCAATACGGTGGAGTACGCCGACATTTTCGGCGGCTTGGGCGGGAAGGCCCTCTGCTGCGGCGGCCCGCTCTACGGTCTGCGGGACATCGTCCGCTTTGAAAGCGGCATCTGCGCCGACGAGCACGGCGGCGGCTACGAGACGGTGTACGCCGTGGACAAGAGCGGCGCGAAGTACGATCTGGCCCAGCGCATCGTGCCGATGAGCAGCACCATGCCCACCGGCGTCACCGGCGACTGGTACGCGGACGTGCATCACGGCGGGGAGGGCAGCGGCTATACGGACTGTTATGCGCTTTCCCTCCAAAGCGACGGCTTCACTGATATCCAAAATACCGTGGAGGGGTTGGACGACCCCATCACATACAGCGGCTACGGCACCTATCTGGGGACGACGGAGCAGGGGATGCTCTATCGCTTCCAGCTCCGCTGCGGCGACCGCTCCTGCGACGGAACCTTCGCCTTCGCCCTCGACTTCTCCGATAGCTGGGACGGCACGCTGATCGTCACCACCATGGGCGGCGTGGATCTCTTTGACGCCGGTGAGGGCGGCAGCACCGTCTTTACACGCGGCGCATGATACGGCACATAGAGAAAAGCACCGGTCACCGGTGCTTTTCTTTTGCCTGCGGTATCCGGAGACGCCGGTGGGGAAACGCACGGTTGCAAGGGGCGCGGCGTTATGGTATAATAGCAGCTGTTTTGCGCGCCCGGTGAAGCCGTGCGCCCGGCGACCCGGCGGGTGACCGCCGGACAGCAAGAGCAAACGAACCAAAAGGAGCAACAGCGTGTCCATGCAGAACAGGAACGTAACGACGAAAAAAACCTTTGACATCAGCGCGGCGGCGCTTCATATCCTCGCCATGACCCTCATGCTGATGGATCACCTCTGGGCTACCCTCCTTCCGGCGCAGGAATGGCTGACCTGCGCGGGGCGGCTGGCCTTCCCCATCTTCGCCTTCATGGCGGTGGAGGGCTATTTCCACACCCACAGCTTTCAAAAGTACGCTCTGCGGATGCTGGTGTTCGCGGTGCTCTCCGAGATACCCTTCGACCTGATGTACGGCGGCACATGGTTCTACCCGGTACACCAGAACGTGATCTGGACGCTGCTGCTGGGGCTTCTGGGCATCCGGCTGACAGAGGCGGTACGGCGGAAGGGAAAGCGCTGGGCGTTCCTGCTGGTGTTCGTCCTCGTGGCCCTCGCCGGTATGGCGCTGGGGACGCTGGGCATGGTGGACTACTACGGCGCCGGTGTTTTGACGGTGCTGATCTTCTACATCTTCCGGGGGCGGAAATGGTGGTGCCTGTTGGGGCAGCTTCTGGCCCTCTACTGGGTGAATGTGGAGCTGCTGGGCGGCCTGATGTACCCCGTGAAGCTGCTGGGCATGGAATTTGAGCTGTGCCAGCAGGGGCTGGCGCTGCTGGCGCTGATTCCCATCTGGCTGTACCGCGGGCGGCAGGGCCACCACAGTAAGCCGTTCCAGTATGCGTGCTACGCCTTTTACCCCGTCCATATGCTGGTGCTGGCGGTCGTGCTGCGCTGCGTGAACCGCTGACACCGCACCCATTCACAGCGGCACAAAAAAGGAAAGCACCGGTCACGGTGCTTTTCTTTTTATGTATACAGTTGTCCGGGGATCATTCCGATCTGTCCCAGTAGGGGTAATCCGTAAAGACGAAATCCCCGGCCGCGTTTCTCTCCGCCGGCAGCTCCACATAGTCGGTGTGCGCGTCCGGAGGCATCCTCACCGCCATGACCACGGTGAATTTCCCGCCGCCGTCGTCCCGCACATGATCCACCCAGCTGTTGTAGGCGGCCTCACCGCTGGTTTTCTTATAGGCTGCATAGATGTCGTCGTTATACGCCAGCAGATCCTTGCCGGCGAGGGCGGCGTCCAGCGTTTTGTCCGTGAACTCGGCAGAGAAGACCTGCAAAAACCGGTCGCGTACCTGCTCCAGCGTATGGATGTTGTCCTGCGCGGGGAACAGCGGCTTATACGGCCGGCCGTCGATGGTCGTGGGCTGTACGCCGCCGGCATACTCCCCGGCAAAGTGCAGGTACAGCCACAGGCTCCGGGCGCTGTCCGCCAGCTCCTGCGCCTGCGCCTCATACAGCACCGTGCCGTCCTCGGGGTACAGCGTATAGCCGTTGACGCCCCGGAGACTTTCGAGGATGGCCGCCTTGTCGCTTTCATAGCTCTCCCAGAGGGCCAGCGCCTCCGGAGACACCTTCTGGGCGTAGGTACTGATGGCGTAGAGATCCCGGGCGGTGATGAACCGGACATCGTCGTCCGACACAAGGCGGCCCACGGTCACCCTGCCCGGATAGTCCTCCGACGTGTAGCCATAGTTGGTGTTGTCGAGGATGAAGAAGGTGACGTCCTTGCCGTCACTGGCGTCCACAGAGAAGGTCACCATCCCCTCCGAGAAGCGGGCGCGCACCACACCTACCCAGCTCTCCGGCAGGGTGAGCTCGTAGGTGCCGTCGGTAAACGCGGTATCGGTGATCTGCTCTGTCAGGAGCAGGTCGGAGAGGGCGTCCGAAAATCGCCGGTAGTTGGGAGGGAAGTTGTTGCTGCCGGAGGCGGTGATCACCGAGCCGTCGGGCAGCGCCGCCTCAAAGCTCATGGAGCTTCCGTCCAGCACATCCGGCGGGTTGGCGCCGCGGAAGCCCGCCCACTCATTGATCCGGCAGTTTCCCAGCAGGGCGCAAAGCGTCTGGTAGAGGGCGTCGTCGCCGTCGATGGCGCGGATGACATGGCGGCTCTCCACATAGTCGGAGACGGTGTTATCCCACCAGGAGGTGCTGGTAAAATATGCCAGATGTACGCCGCTTTCCGTCCGGTATCCCTCGTAGACATGGCTTTCCGCGGTGGTGCCGCTTGTCGACAGGGAGAAGCGCTCAAACTCCATGGGATCACCTCCGTAATTGTCATGATCGTTGTCCCGTCCGGCGGCGCACGCGGAAAAAACCAGCAGGGAGCAGCATAGAAGCGTCAGGCAGATCAGCAGTTTTTTCATAGTCCTGTTCCTTTCTCGCCGTTGTGTGATCGAGGGGCGGCGGGTGTACGGCGGGGCATATTCCCATAAGCATAGTGCAACACACGACGGGGCATTTGTCAAGCCCCAACGTGTGCGCTGCTTGACAAGAAATCACGACTTCGGTATGCTGGTCGGGAAAGGAGCTGATGCCCTGTGGTGGATGGGAACATCATTCTGTCTGTGGCAAAGGCCATGGAGCTGCTGCAAATTCTGAGTCAGGCGGGGAAGCCGCTGCTGCTCAGGGAACTGACTACCCTGTGCGGCTATCCCAAAAGTACGGTGTTCGGCCTGCTGACCACCATGCGCTCATACGACGTGGTGACGCAGACGCCCGACGGACGCTATACGCTGGGGCTGCGGCTCTTTGAGTACGGGCGGCAGGTGGAGCGCTCCTGGGATATCTCCACGGTGGCGCGGCCCTACATGGAGCATCTGTGCCGGCAGACCGGCGCGTCTGTCATGCTTTCCGTCTGCGAGGGCGGCAGCGTCATCACACTGGATCAGGTGGAGACGCGGGGCAGCCTGCGGGTGGTGTCGGACACCGGCTCCCGCCTGCCCATCTACTGTACGTCCCAGGGCAAGGTATTTCTGGCCCATATGTCCCGCACCGGCGCGGAGGCGCTGCTGCGGGGGCAGAGCAGAAATCAATTCACCCCCCACACCATTACCGATATCCCCGCGCTGCTGCGGGAAGTGGAGGCGTGCCGCGCCAACGGCTACGCCATCGAAAACGGCGAGTACAAGATCGGCCTGCGCTCCATCTCCGCACCGGTCTACACCGTGGAGGGTACGGTGCAGTACACGGTGGGCGTGATCGGGATGTTCCGCAGCGTCCACTCCGAGGAGTTCCGCGCAGCGGTGGAGCAGGTGTGCGCCACGGCCGCCATGATCTCGGCGGCGCTGGGCTACCGGAGGCGGGAGGAGCATGGCGGCGCGCCTGCGAAAACGGTGCCGGGGGCTTCTGTGTAGAAAAATGCAGCAATAAGGAAATTATTGCTTTTCAAGCCGGGGATCGTATGGTATACTTTTGCTGTTCATTTTGAGAGTGCAGGGAGGGATCGCATTTGAGTGAGCTGCTGAGGATGGAGCACATCAGCAAGCGGTTCGGCAATTTTTACGCCAACAAGGACATCAGCCTGTCCGTGAACCGGGGCGAGGTACTGACACTGCTGGGTGAAAACGGCGCCGGTAAGTCCACGCTGATGAATATTCTGATCGGTCTGTATCAGCCCACCGAGGGGAAGATTTTTCTGGAGGGGAAGGAAGTCCGTATCGACTCCCCCAGTCAGGCGGTAAAGCTGGGCATCGGCATGGTGCATCAGCACTTTATGCTGGTGGAGGCCATGACGGTGTTCGACAACATCATCCTGGGCGATAAGCACGCCAAGGGGGTGTTCATCGACCGGGCCGCCCGCCGCAAGGAGATCGAGGAGCTGTCCGCCAAGTACGGTCTGGACGTACAGCTGGATCGCCTGATCACAGAGATCTCCGTGGGCGAGCAGCAGCGTACCGAGATATTGAAGGCGCTGTACCACGGCGCGGAGCTGCTGATCCTGGACGAGCCGTCCGCCGCCCTGACGGATATCGAGGTAGAGGGTCTGTTCGCCATCATGCGCAAGCTGGTGTCGGAGGGCAAGAGCATCATCTTTATCAGCCACAAGATGCGCGAGGTCATGCACATCTCCGACCGCATCACTGTGCTGCGGCTGGGCGAGGTGGTGGGTACCGTCAACTGTGCGGATACCGACAGCCAGAAGCTGGCCAGCATGATGATCGGCCGCGAGCTGGTCACCTATCAATACGAGAAAAAGGACTGTACCGACGGAGAGGTGGCGGTGGCGCTGTCCCACGTCGACTACCATAAGGAGTCCAAGCACAACGGCCTGAACGATATGTCTCTGGTGGTACACCGGGGCGAGATCGTGGGCATCGCCGGTGTGGACGGCAACGGCCAGACCCAGTTGACCCAGCTCATCACCGGTGTCATCGCGCCGGACAGCGGCACGCTGGAGCTGTCCGGTGCGCGGCTGGCTATCTTTGACCCCCACGGCTTTATCAAGGACGGCGTCTCCCATGTGCCGGAGGACCGGAATTTGCAGGGACTCATCGGCGATATGACCATTGCGGAGAATCTGGTGCTGAAGACCTGCGCCACCCCCGCCTTCAGCAGCGGCAACGGCCTGCTGCTGAAGAAGAAGGCCATCAACAGCTACGCCGACGAGATGGCGGAGAAGTACGACATCCGCTGCACCTCGGTGGAGCAGGACGTCCGCAGCCTGTCCGGCGGTAACCAGCAGAAGGTCATTCTGGCCCGCGAGCTGGAATCCGACCCGGTGCTGCTGGTGGCGGCACACCCCACCCGGGGTCTGGACATCGGCGCTACCAGCTTTATCCACGACCAGATGATCGCCGCCCGTGACCGGGGCGTGGGCATCCTACTCATCAGCGCCGACTTCGACGAGATCCTGGAGATGTCCGACCGTATTCTGGTCTGCTTCGAGGGCCAGATCATGGGCGAGTATTCCGGCAAGAATCCTCCCATCGAGGAGATCAGCCTTGCCATGACCGGTAAGTAAGGGGGGAGGGTGTACATGGAGAAATTGAAACGTTCACTGAGCAGCTTTGCTGTTCCCCTGCTGTCGATCCTGCTGGCGTTCCTCATCGGCGGCATCATCATGGCGGCGCTGGGCGCCGACCCCTTTGCGGCGCTGAAGTACCTGTTCCAGGGCGCTTTCGGCTCCCGTGCCAACATCGGCACCACGCTGAGCAAATCCACACCTCTGATGTTCACCGCGCTGTGCGCCTGCTTCGCCTATAAGTGCGGCGTGTTCAATCTGGGCGGCGAGGGTCAGTTCCTGATGGGCGCTATGGCCGCGTTCCTGACGGCGTATTTCAGCGGGCTGACCGGCTTTGCCGGTATCCTGCTGGCGCTGCTGGCCGGTACGCTGGCCGGCGGCCTCTGGGGTCTTGTCCCCGGCATCCTGAAGGTCACCCGCGGTCAGAATGAGATGATCATCTCCATCATGCTGAACTACGTGGCCACGCTTTTCATGGGCGTGCTGTACACCAGCTGGATCCGGGATGAGAACATCCCCCAGACCCCGGCTATCTCCAAGCTGGTGCAGCTGCCCCGCGTGATCTCCAATATGCGCTTTACATGGGGCTTCGTGCTGGCGCTGGTGGTCGGACTTGTCATGTACTATGTGCTGTTCTGGACCAGCGGCGGCTTCAAGCTGCGGGCGGTGGGCTACAACATGACTGCCAGCCGCTTCAACGGCATCCCCGTCAAGCGCTACATCCTGACCAGCTTCATCATCTCCGGCGCTATCGCCGGACTGGGCGGCGGCGCGGAGCTGCTGGGTACCCAGTTCCGCCTCATCAACGGCTTTGGCGCGGGCTACGGCTTTGACGGCGTGGCCATGGCGCTGATCGGCCAGCTCCACCCCATCGCAACGGTGATCGTGGCGCTGTTCTTCGCGGCGCTGCGGGTGGGCTCCACCACCATGCAGGCGGCCACCGGCGTTCCTACCAGCGTATCGGACATCATTCAGGCGCTGGTGATCGTGTTCTCCGTGGCGGGCATGGCGCTGACCAAGCTGCCGGAGTTCGAGTCGTGGAAGAATCGGTTGTTCTCCAAGAGAAAGAGAAAGGCGGGTGACAAGTAATGGATTGGATCTCCAGCTTGCTTCTGGCCACCGTTCGCTTGGCCATCCCCCTGCTGCTGATCTCGCTGGCAGAGCTGTACGGACAGCGGGCCGGCATGGTCAACATCGGTCTGGAGGGTCTCGCCTCTATCGGCGCGCTGGTGGGCTTTTTGACCTGCTACATCACCGGCTCCAACTGGCTGGGCCTGCTGTGCGGCGCACTGGCGGGTCTGCTGGTCAACATGATCTACGCCGTCTCCACGGTGACGCTGTGCGCCGACCATACGGTGTACGGCATGGCCATCAACATCTTCGCACCGGCGCTGGCGTCGTTTATCTACCGTGTGGTCTTCGGCACCGGCTCCGACCTGAAGCAGATCACCACCATGCCCAGCATCGCCATCCCCGGCCTGAAGGATATCCCGGTCATCGGCCCGCTGCTGTTTGACCAGAGCCCCATGGTGTATCTCACCTTTGCGCTGGTGGTGTTCACGGCGGTGTTCTTCCGCCGCACCCGCGCCGGTCTGAGCTACAAGGCGGTGGGCGAGCATCCCAAGGCCGCCGCCACGCTGGGCATCAACGTCATCGGCGTGAAGTACATCGCCTGCTCCATCTGCGGCGCACTGGCGGGTGTCGGCGGCGCCTACCTGACCACCTGCTACTCCAGCACCTACACCGACGGCATCGTGGCAGGCCGCGGCTTCATCGCGCTGGCCGCCGTGATCTTCGG
>ERZ1026848.380-NODE-380-length-25014-cov-4.058336_pt1 | contig 25014 bp, 18 predicted proteins | sample MGYA00380154_ERZ1026848 | MGnify/ENA primary metagenome ERZ1026848 (study PRJEB33269, sample SAMEA4719790) | human gut metagenome | biome: human-associated habitat; feature: organic feature; material: feces | place: Cameroon | collected 2013-10 ...
GTATAATATAATAGAAAATTCAACCAAAGGAACCGTTTTTCATGCGAACAGAAGAGATTATTCAGGATTTGCGGAGAAGAATCATCAGCGGCGAATTTGCCGTCGGCGGAACACTTCCGCGCCGTCATCTTCTGCTCTCGCATTACGACGCCAGCAACATGACCGTCCAGCGGGCAATCAATCAGCTCGCGGAAGAAGGCTTCCTTGTCTCGCGCGGCTCAAAAGGCATTTTCCTTTCACCAACTCCTCCGAACCGCTTTCGCTACGCGCTTGTGGTTCAGCCGCCGGATGTGCGCATGGAGATCAAAGACGACACCCTGTGGAATGCGATCGAAAACGCGGTTGAGCTTTACCGCCGGGAACATCCCCGGTATTCGTTTGCCTGCTACACGATCCGTGAATCCGGCACACAGCAGCCGGAATACCTGCGTCTGAAAGAAGATCTGAAGAATGGATTGCTTGCCGGAGCAATCATTCCACGCTCGCTCGACAACGAACTTCTGGATGGACTTCGCCCTCACCTCTTTGCTGTGCATGACCCCAAATCCGCGGAGGCTCCGGGCATCCTGTTCTATTACGACTGGGTTGCCATGACAAAACTCGCACTCGAACAGCTCAAACAGCGCCATGCGCGCAAAGCCGCACTCATCATGCTTGCAACGACCAGTCCTGTTCTTGCAGCCAGAATCGAAGAGACGGTTTTAACCTCCAGTCTGGTCAGCTGTCCCGAATGGATTCAGGGAGTTTTTCAGAGAACCGATCAGATTTCCTGGGCGGCGCATCTCACCGCGCTTCTCTTCAAACCCGGAATGCCGGAAATTCCGGACGGACTGATTGTTCTGAATGAAAATCTGCTGCCTTCCATTCTTTCGGAGTTGAAACGCCTGGGACTGAAACCGGGGAAAGACGTTCATGTGGTCAGCCACTGCAACATTCCGAGCTCGCACGCCTTCCAGAAGAATACGGACTATGTCGCTTTCAATTTCAGCCGTCTCCTGAGTGAAAGCATCGCCGCCCTTGAGGCAAAACGCTCCGGAAACAGCATAAAAGAGAACAATCCGGTCGAACCGGAATTGATTATACAGGATAAAAAACTGTCAATAAAACAAAATAAAAATGAAAGGACAGCCTCATTATGAAACCCACAATTTCTCACCCGGCCAGCGCTTCCCGTTTCAACCGCAAATCTAGGAGATTCACGCTTATAGAGCTCCTTGTGGTAATTGCGATCATTGCAATCCTTGCCGGCATGCTTCTTCCGGCATTGAACAAAGCGCGGGAAACCGCGCGGAAAGGAGCCTGCATCTCCCAGCACAAACAGATCATGACATGCCTGCAAATGTACGGCAACGACTTTGACTGGTATGTCACCCATGATTCAAACATGGGGCGACTGTTCGGAGGAGTCTACACCGAACTGAAGTACGCCAAAGCAATAAAGGAATTTTACTGCCCGTCACGGCAGGAGAAGAAAAACTATTCCAACGGGGAATATTCCACCATCGGCATCTACCGTTACGATCAGGGAGCGATGAGTCAGTGCTACAACAAAAACAAAACCGAGCAAGGTGATTATGCCGTTGCTTCACCAAGCTGGGACAGCCGGAAGGCAATCTATTACTCCATCGCCAAAATGCGGGCTCCGACAAAAACGATTCTGCTTGCCGATGTCGCCCGTTCGAATTCGTCAACAGAACCGGGACGCGGAATGTACTGTTTCACACCCAATGCAAACATCGGCAACTCCGGAACGATACTGGCGCACACAAACATGACAAATCTCAGCTATGCCGACGGTCATGCGGCGTCGCTCCGTCTGCCTCAGCTCCGTTCCCTCGGGTTTACCGTGGTGATCTCTCCCGATCTCGCCATACTTGAAAACTAACAGGCAGGTACAACAATGATTTTACAAAAATCCATCCGGAGTCTGTTCCTGGCAGCCGCTGCGCTCCCGGGCATTCTTCATGCGCAATCCACACTTTCTGAACAGGCGGATGAACTGAACAGCCAGATTTTTTCCCGGTTCATCGGGAAACACGGCATCATGTACGATTATGCAGGACTTCACGGTGAAGTGCAGCTTCCGACCAAAGAGGAATGCGAATCCATGAAGCCGAACGCTCTGGGCTGGTGGACTCCAATCGAAAACGGCGGCTTCTTCAACGGGCTGTATCTCATCGAACAATGCCGGCGTTATATGAACGGCAAAAACGAAAAAGACAAGGAACATGTCAAAACGCTGGTTCGTGGACTCCTTCTGCTCCAGGACGCCGGGAAGAACTCCGGTTTTATTGCCAGAGGCGTGGGCAGCGACGGAAAATCCCATTATCCGTGTTCCAGCAACGACCAGGTCTACCCCTGGTATCTGGGACTCGACGCTTATCTGAACACCGATATTCCAGACACAGAAGAACGCAAAAAAATTGTGGAGCGTCTGGAACGCCAGACGAAGAATCTGCAAAAGAATTCGTGGATTCTCTGCGGTGATCCGGTTCAGGGGAATCCGAAAAATTTTTCATGGGGATCATTCCGTCCCGCCGACTATGTGACGTCAATCCACATTCTTGTCATCACCGAACTTACCGCCAGACACACCGGCAAAGCGGAATGGAGAAAACTGCACGAACAGCTCCGCAATCAAAAGCTGAAAAACGGTCAAACTGTGCTGCAATGCGTAGAAGCGGGGCCCGTCAAAATGCCGGCTTGGTCCTCCTGGTACATGGCTGGAGTCCAGTATGGAGTCCGTCTTCTCCGCGATGCGGAAAAAAATGCGGAAATCCGGAACGCTTATCAGCGGGCATTGCAGAAAAACGCAAAGCTTGCACTGCCGCTGATCCGTCTTCACAGGAAATTCAAAACTGCCGGAGAACGCCCCCGTTTCACTCCGGACTGGCGTTCAATGATGCCGCCCTGGCGCCAGCAGCTCAATGCGCAGGAAGCCCGGAAACTGGCGATGGAACAGCAGCGCATCTGGCATTCGGAAAAATCTCCCGCACTAGGCGAGGAGAAGGCATCTTTAATGCCCGCCGCAAGCGCCGCATGGAACATTGTCCTTACCGGCGACCCCGGATTGCTGGAGCAGGCCAGACCTGAAATCATGGCGATGCTCTCGCGGTCCCGCGGGAAAAATCTCTATTACGCGGCCACTCTCTTCTATCTGGAGAATACCATTACGGCTCTTCTGGACACCCCGCGGAAGCCTCTGGCACAAACGCCGCCCGCCACAGGACGAATCACTTCGGACTCGCCCTCCATGCTCTTCACAGACGGTCAGGAACTGAAATTCAAAACCGCGGGGAATGCCCGGCCGCTTCAATTCAAAGTGCTGGATTTTCATGACAAAACCGTCGATTCCGGAACCGTTGCAGACGACGACACCTTCACCGTCAGGCCATTGCCGCGCGGATATTACCGGATTGAACTGAACGAACCGGGGAAAAACATCTCCGCAACCGGCGATTTCTCCATTCTTCCGGATCCCGCCGGGCGCAGACTGAGCGAGGATTCTCCGTATGCAATGGATACTGCGTCCAGCGTCATAGGAACCTCAAAAAATTATTTCCCCGGCGACCGGGAGAAATCGCTGCGTTACTTTGCTCACCTCGTAAAGCTGCTCGGCGTCAACTATGCAAGAGAACGCTTTCACCATTCCGTAACGGAACCCGCTCCGGGGAAATTCAACTGGAAATTCTTCGGAGACTCTCCGGAGTTCCTTCACAAAAACGGAATCCGCGTCAGCGCGGCAAACCACGAATTCGCAGTTTGGGCCCGGACGAAAAACCGGAAAGGGAGTCTGGCGAAAGACCTCATGACAGTCTATCAGTTCAGCAAAAAAACGGCGGAACGGTTCAAAGGGAAAATTCAGACATGGGAATGCTGGAATGAACCGGATCTGGCGTCATCCTGCGCAGATTCCACATGGGAGTTCGCCGCAATGTCCAAAGCCGCATACCTGGGATTCAAAGACGGGAACCCCGACGCAACTGTCACCAACGGCTCTTTCTGTCTCGGGCCGAACAGCAATATCTTCGCGAAAAGCGCAATGGACAACGATCTTGCCGAGTATTTCGACATCTTCAACTTTCATATTTACGCGCCGATGCTCCGTTACGAATCCGTACTTTCCGACTGGGAAAAAATTCTCCGTCAACACGGAGCCGCAGACCGGGCAATCTGGATTACCGAAAACGGAACCAATGCGGAAGGTCTTGCCAAAATCCCGACAAAATACGGGAACAACATGGCGCTCTCTCCGGATCAGGAGCTGCTCTGGGCGGAATTCATACCGAAATCGCAGATCATTCTGCAAAATCTCGGTGTCGCACGCACATTCTTCTTTGTTCTCCCTGCGGCAAATGAGCGGAACGGCAAAAAGGACTGGGGGCTGATACGCCGCGACCGCACGGCCAAACCAGGCTTCGCCGCATTTGCAACACTCACCGACCAGCTCGGCAATGCCGAATGTCTCGGCGAAGCGGATTTCGGCAAAAAAATCCGTGCGTTCGTCTACGGCATGCCCGACGGTTCCCAAACGCTCGCATTCTGGAGCAAATCGGAACTGGATACAAAAGCCGAATCTTCCGATGACGGTTATTCCGTCAAAAAACTGTACACGGAAACGTTCTCCATTCCCGCGCACAAAGATGCGGAGCTTGTGAACATTTTCGGAACAGCGGTCAAAATCCCGCGCAAAGACGGGAAACTGGAGCTCACTGCCACCCGCTATCCGGCATATCTGCGCGGTCTCTCCGGAATTCCCGTAAAACGGAAACCGGTACAGCCAGGCAAAACCGGAGTCCGGGAAAACGGAATCGACCGCTCCCTGGTTCTGCGCGTGCTTGCCGGTAAAGATTTCCAGCTCAGCACAGGACGCGACCTCATGATACTTCATGCCGACGGCAAAGCGCATAAGCTGAAAATGCAGCTGGCGAACTTCTCCGGCGAAACGAAGTCAGGCACGGTGACTCTGCAGGGACTGGACGCCAAAGGGCTTCCGCTTCACCTCGAACTCAAACCCATGGAAATCAGAGATTTTGAAGTGGAGATTCCCCCGCAGAAGACAAAACGCTACAATCTGATTTTCGGCGGAGAATTCAACGGCCGCCCGATCAGCCGTCTTTCCATGCCGCTTCTTCTGATTGCAGAAACCCGCAATGAAGAGCTTCCCGGCTCCACAAATCCCGCGCAATGGCTAAACAACGCCTCCGGAACGATGAAAGTTTCCAGAGATGAAAAAGAAAATGCAATCCGCGTGGATGTTGAATTCCCGCCGAACGTCGACCGCTGGGTCTATCCGGAACTTCCGCTCAGAAACGCTCTTCCGGCAAATACATACGCGATCTCCTTTGACATGAAAATCGATCAGGATGAGAAGAGCCCGGCGTCCGGCTACTTCATGCTGGCGTACAAAGACAAATCGAAAAAAGACCTTTTCCTGCCGCTGCGCGTCATTTCCCACGGAGACTGGAAGAACAACTTTTTCGAACTGCAGCCAGGCACCCCGTCAGGAATCAGCAAAATCCGCATCGGGCTGAACCCCAAAGTCAATAAAGTGACCTACTGGATCCGGAACGTGCAGATCCACATGCCGAAATAACCGGCCGTTCCGCCGCCTTCCCTCCGCGGAGGCGGCGGAATTTTCTTTCCCCCTTGACTTTTTGCGGAGACCGTGCTAGTTTACAAAAAGACAACAAATCTGCATAAATGGGAGAGCTCTTATGAAAAAGACGCCGCTGCTGCATGATGGAGGCAGAAGTTTCGTTCTGCCTTTCGTTCTAATCACTCTCTGTTTTGCATTCTGGGGATTCGCGAACGACATCACCAATCCAATGGTCAAGGCGTTCTCAAAAATCTTCCGGATGAGCGTCTCCGACGGCACGCTCGTGCAGGTTGCTTTCTACGGCGGCTATTTTGCAATGGCGTTCCCCGCGGCAATGTTCATCCGGAAATATTCCTACAAAGCCGGAATTCTTTGCGGACTCGGACTTTATGCGCTCGGAGCTCTCGCGTTCTTTCCCGCGAAACTGACCGGGAATTATTACGCATTCCTGCTCGCCTACTTCATTCTCACCTGCGGTCTTTCCTTTCTTGAAACAAGCGCGAATCCGTACATTCTCTCCATGGGACCGGAAGAAAGTTCCACGCGGAGACTCAACCTCGCACAGGCGTTCAATCCGCTCGGTTCGCTCTGCGGAATGTATGTGGCGATGCACTTCATTCAGGCCCGCCTCAATCCCATGGGAACCGCGGAACGGGCAAAGCTTCCGGACGCCGAATTCGAGGCGCTCAAAGCGTCCGAACTGAGCACGCTTATTGCGCCCTATCTGCTGATCGGAATCGTCATTTTCATACTCTTTGCGGTCATTCTCGCCGCAAAGATGCCGCACCGCCAGGATCAGGCGCACGAAGTTGATTTTCTGCCGACCCTGAAGCGGATTTTCTCCATGCGGAAATATCGCGAAGGCGTGATTGCGCAGTTCTTTTACATGGGAGCGCAGATCATGTGCTGGACATTCATCATTCAATACGGGACCCGCATTTTCGTTGCGCGGGGAATGGAGGAGAAAGCCGCGGAAGTCCTGTCGCAGGAATACAACATCGCCGCAATGATCCTTTTCTGCGCCAGCCGCTTCATCTGCACATTCCTGCTGCGTTATTTCAAACCGGGGATGCTGCTGACCGTTCTTGCGGCGCTCGGCGGAATCTTCACACTCGGAGTCATCGGATTTCAGGACATCCGCGGACTCTGCTGTCTTGTGGCTGTTTCGGCGTGCATGTCGCTGATGTTCCCGACCATTTACGGAATCGCGCTCGAAGGCATGGGCGATGATGCGAAATTCGGAGCGGCGGGACTCATCATGGCAATTCTCGGGGGTTCGGTCCTGCCGCCGCTTCAGGCCGCGATCATTGACATGGAACGCGTTTGCGGACTGCCGGCGGAAAACGTTTCGTTCATTCTCCCGCTCATCTGTTTCCTCGTCGTCATGGGATATGGATGGAGAACGAGAAAACTCGTTTAAAGCAATCCGGGGAGCTGGAATCTCCCCGGACCGCAATCTCTTATTTCAGGCCGATGACGGCTTTCAGCGTGTGCCTCTCGCCGGGCTTGAGAATCTGGAAGTCGTTGCCGCAGTTTGCGGTTTCAACGCAGACCATTCCGTGAAACTCGTCGTCACCGAAATCGGGCATGTCGTGCGACTTGGCGATCCAGGGATTCCAGACAACGGTTGAGCTGGATCCGCCCTTCGCAACGCAGATTTTCTTTGCGAATTCCGGATCGTCGATCACGCATTCCGCCTGCGTGCTGTCGTAAATGCGGTCGGTTTCGGCGTTGAAACGGATTGCGCCTTCCTGAATGTGACGCGTTCCGTTCAGAGTATCGAGAAATTCCGCGCCTTCCAGTCCGGTCACCGCAATGTCGCCGATTTCGGAGATTGCAAAATAGCTGTGCAGCGCATTCGTCAGACGGAAGTCCTCTTTGCCGAGATTGGTTGTCGTCAGTTCAAGCGTCAGGGTCCTGCCGACCGTGATTTTCATCTCCGCGATCAGGTTTTCATACGCAAACGCTTCAAATTCAACGGTCGTCTTGTCCGCATCGGAAACGCTGCCTTTGAGAGCCCACTCGGTAATGCGGGCGACGCCGTGCGGAGGCTGCTGCGCCTTTCCGAACGACGGCCAGCAGACCGGGATTCCGCCGCGGATCGGCTTGCCGTTCTCGTGCCAGGTCTCTTTCGAAAGCCAGAGAAGTTCGCGCTCTCCGGCAGGCTTGTAAGAGAGGACATGTGCTCCGAGAAGAGCAATCATCGCCTCCGCCGCATTGTTTTTAATTTTCAGAACGGGAAGCCCGTTCCATGTTTCCATTGTCAAATCCGACATAAAATCCTCCTTCTTTCCTTGAAAAAGTGTCTATCAGGGAATATAGTAGCGTTCCGCGCATTTTAAAATGAAAAGGTGAAGATATGTCAAAAAAAATTGAGTTTCTGAAGTCTCAGCTTCAGAAACGCATTCTTGTGCTCGACGGCGCCATGGGAACCATGCTTCAGGCGCAGGGACTGAAGGAATCCGATTTCAACGCCGGACCATTTGCAAACCATCCGAAACCGCTCATGGGCGACAACGATGTGCTCTGCATTACCCGCCCCGATGCCGTCAAGGCCGTCCACAACGCATATCTCGAAGCCGGCGCGGACATCATTGAGACAAACACCTTCAACTCGAACGCCGTCTCGCAGGCGGATTACGGTCTCGAAGACCGCGTCTACGACCTTGCGTTCGCCGGAGCCAAAATCGCGCGCGAAGCAGCCGACGCCATGACCGCGCGCACTACGGAAAAGCCCCGTTTCGTCGCGGGAAGCATGGGACCGACCGGACGGACCGCCTCCATGTCCCCCTCCGTCGACGACCCCGCCGCGCGAAACATCACCTTTGACGAACTCGCCGCAACCTATCAGGTGCAGGCGGAAGCGCTGATCGACGGAGGAGCCGACATCCTGCTCGTCGAAACGATCTTTGATACGCTCAACGCAAAAGCGGCTGTCTACGCAATCGGCAACGCCATGCGGACCCGAAACATCCGGATCCCCGTCATGCTCTCGGCTACGCTCAGCGACGCCAGCGGCCGAATGCTCGCCGGACAGTGCGCGGAAGCCTTCCTCATCTCCATGCTTCACACCGAAGAGCTTCTCACAGTCGGCTTCAACTGCGCTCTCGGCGCGGAGGAGATGCACCCGCACCTCGCCGAACTCGCGGCAAAAGCGCCGTGCCTCGTCAGCGCACACCCGAACGCAGGACTGCCCGACATTTTCGGCAAGTACGAACAGACGCCCGATCAGATGGCGGCGATCATCCGCGGATTCGCCGAAGAGGGACTTCTGAACATCGTCGGCGGATGCTGCGGAACCACTCCCGCGCACATCGGGGCAATCGCCAAAGCCGTGGAAGGAATCGCTCCGCGCGTGCCGCCGCAGGTCAAACCGTATCTCCGGCTCTCCGGACTTGATCCGTTCATCGCATCGCCCGACAAAAACTTCATCAACGTCGGCGAACGGACCAACGTCGCCGGCTCGCGCAAATTTCTGAACCTCATCAAGGCGGATGACATGCACGCGGCAATGTCCGTTGCGCTCCACCAGATCGAAAACGGAGCGTCAATCATCGACATCAACATGGACGACGCCATGCTCGATTCCCCCGCCGCGATGAAGCGTTTTCTGCTCTACCTCGCCTCCGAACCGGAAATTTCCCGCGTGCCGATCATGGTCGACTCCTCCGACTGGGAAGTCGTCAAAACCGCGCTCCGCTGCATTCAGGGCAAAAGCATCGTCAATTCCATCAGCCTCAAGGAAGGTGAAGAGAAGTTTCTCGAAAAGGCGCGGGAAATCCGGCGTCTCGGCGCGGCGATTCTCGTCATGGCGTTCGATGAAAAAGGACAGGCGGACACGCTGGAACGAAGAATCAACGTCTGCGAACGCTCCTACAGACTTCTGACCGAACAGGCGGGCGTTGCACCCGAAGACATCGTGTTCGACCCGAATATTTTCGCCGTCGCAACCGGCATGAAGGAACATGACAACTACGCAGTCGACTTCATTGAGGCGGTACGCTACATTCACACGCACATGCCGCTCTGCGGAATCAGCGGAGGCGTCAGCAACGTCTCGTTCTCCTTCCGCGGCAACGACACGGTACGCGGCGCCATCCACACGGTGTTCCTCAAGCACGCGATCGACGCCGGAATGACCATGGGCATCGTCAACGCAGCCCAGCTCGGAGTCTACGAAGACCTTGATCCGGAACTGCGCAAAGCGGCGGAAGCGGTTGTGCTCAACACCGATCCCGGCGCGGCGGAAAAGATGATCGAAATCGCATCCGGAATCAAAACCGAAACGAAAAAAACCGCGTCTGCCGACCAGTGGCGCTCCGAACCGCTCGCGGAACGCATCGCGCGCTCGCTGGTCAAGGGCGACGACTCCTATGTCGCCGAAGACATGGCGGAGGCGCTCAAAACCTATCCGTCTCCGATGAAAATCGTCGAAGGCCCCCTCATGGACGGCATGGGACGCGTCGGAGAGCTCTTCTCCTCCGGCCGCATGTTCCTCCCGCAGGTGGTGAAGAGCGCTCGCGTGATGAAACGCTCCGTCGCCGAACTCATGCCCGCAATCGAAGCGCTCAAGGAGAGCGGCGAAGGCGGCAAATCCTGCAAAGTCGTCATCGCGACCGTCAAGGGCGATGTGCACGACATCGGCAAAAACATCGTCTCCGTGGTTCTCCAGTGCAACAACTGCACCGTCGTCGACCTCGGCGTCATGGTCCCGGCAAAAACAATCGTCGATGCGGCGGTTGAAAACAACGCCGACGTCATCGGGCTCAGCGGACTCATCACGCCCTCGCTGGAGGAGATGGTGAACGTCGTCGGCGAACTCGAACGCCGCGGGCTCAAAATACCCGTTCTTCTCGGCGGCGCGGCAACTTCCAAGCTCCACACCGCGCTCAAGATTCAGCCGTTCTACTCGGCGCCCGTCATCTACACGCACGACGCCTCCGCCTCGGTCCCCGTCGTCGCAAATCTGATGAATCCAGAAAAACGCGGCCCCTTCCTCGAACGTCTCAAAGAGGAATACGCCGCGCTCACCGATGCGGTCGGACAGAAACAGGATGCATATCTCCCCTTCCCCGAAGCGCGCGCGAAAGCGGAGAAACACGGACACGCCGCGCGCGCGCCGGAACAGCCCGGAACACACCGGTTCACCCTCACGCTTCCCGCCCTGGAAGAGTACATCGACTGGGACGGATTTGTCCGTTCGTGGGATATGCCGCTGCGCGGCTGCTGCTCCGCCGATCTCGTCCGCGAAGCGAAGGATCTGCTTGCCGCCGTTCCGCTCCGCGCGGAGTGCATCTGCGGCGTCTTCCCCGCCCGCGCGGACACCGATGCGATCTACATTCAGGATGCTGAATTCCCGACTCTGCGCCAGCAGAACACCAAATCGAAGTATCTGGCGCTTGCGGATTTCGTCGCGGAGAAGGATGATTACGTCGGCATGTTCGCCGTTTCCGTTTTCGGGGCGGAGGAACGCGCGGCGGCATTCAAGGCGGAGGGCGACGACTATTCCGCAATTCTGTTGAAGACCGTTGCGAACCGTGTCGCGGAAGCCGCGGCGGAAGTGATACACCTGCGGATGCGCCGTGAAATCTGGGGATTCGAGACGGGCAAGCCGCTTCCGGTCGCCGAACTTCTGCGCAACCGCTATACGGGAATCCGTCCGGCTCCGGGCTACCCAACCCTTCCCGATCATTCGCTCAAGCGCGAGATTTTCGGTCTGCTGAATGCGGAGAAGGAGCTTGGAACCGCATTGACGGACTCATTCATGATGGTTCCGCAGGCATCCGTATGCGCACTTGTCCTGGCGAATGCGGAATCCTCCTACTTCGCCGTCGGCAAAGTTCAGGAGGATCAGCTGCTTCCGTACGCGGAACGCCGCGGCTTCGAGCCGGACATCATGCGGAAACTCATCTCCTGACAACACAAAAAAAGACGGCTTGAGGCATTTTCGCCGGGAATGTCTCAAGCCGCATTTTTCATGCATGAAGAAAGAAGCGGGCGTCCTGAGCTTCCATTTTCAGGATGGAAGATTGGTTTTGCACGTCCTTTCCGGAAATACATTCAAAATCTCCTTTGCCCACGACCGCAGGCAGGGGGAATTCCATTTTTTCGCGTGAAAAGACCGCGAAAAAGCGGTTGTCCGCATAAACAGCTGTATTTTCCGGAGCATAAAACGCAACTCCGGCACGTTTCATAATTTCACGGTAATACGGATAAGTTAAAACGGGCTCTGCAATCAGAGTATTCCAGTGTCCGTCATGAAATATGGAAGCCGCGGCGCAGGCATCGTCATACCCGGCAAGAGTTTCCATTCCCGGCTGTATTCCGATGCAGAAATGCGGATAATCCGGTCCCTCCGATGACGGAACCGTAACAGCCGGGAGATTCTCTTCCGCGCCGGAATTTTCCCCGTTTCCGGTGAACAAAGGACCGAAGCGGACCGGTTCGGAAAACTCAAGACGGATCACCGGGATTTCCCCGGTCATGCGCTCCGCCGGAAGTTTGCGAATCCGGAGCCAGACCGCCCCGTCCGGCATGTACGGAGTCGGATCCAGCGTAACCGGAAGCGATTCATCTGTATTGAGCCAGACCGCACTTTCCGGAAGCACGCCGAGCCCCTTCAATGTCAGCGCTTCGCCATCCGGCGGTGCAAGCAGAATCAGATAAAGCTCTTTCCTGTCTGCAGAGACCGTTACGGCAAGTTTATCACAGAAGAACGGAGCTTCCGCACAGGGACTCGCCGTCAAAGCGGAACGGACCTTCCGGTACCATGTCCCGATGCCTTTCAAAATGCGGACCGCTTCAACGGGGAATCTGCCGTCCGGTTTCGGTCCGGCATTCAGAAGAAAATTTCCTCCGAGAGACTGGTAAGCGGCAATCTGCCGTTCCAGTTTGAGAACGGAAAAATAATCTTCCTCTTTCCGGTATCCCCAACTGTTCATGCCGACCGAATCGCAGGCTTCCGTCGGAGAGGTGAACGGAGTTGCGGAAAGCGTCTGATAGTTGCGCTCCGGAGTTGAAAAATCTCCGGAGTTGTCATATCCGCGATTGTTGATCACAGCCTGCGGCTGCAGTTGCCGGATCATCGCATTTACGGAAACATCCTGCCATTCCGGAACATTCTGATCCCACCAGAATCCGTGAATTGTTCCGTAACGGGTGCAAAGTTCATGAATCTGACGTTTCAAAAACTCCATATAGCGATTCATGTCATGCTTCGCGGGATCCGTCCTGATTTCATGATGCCGGCCGATATTCGGATATGACGGCTCGTGCCAGTCCACGCAGGAATAGTAGAGAACCAGCGGAAAATTCCGTTTATGGCACTCTTCCGCAAGCATTCCGAGAACATCTTTTCCGTACGGAGTGTTCATGATATTGAAATTCGTTTCCCGTGTATCCCACATGCAGAAACCGTCATGATGCTTTGCCGTGAACACGAGATATTCCATTCCGCATGACGGAACGGAACCGCTTTTCCGTTGCAGAGAACCGAGAGCGGCTTGACCAGCGATACAAAAATCAGCTGGTCCCGGTCATCTGCGGCAACACCGATGCGGGCGATACGCTTCTCCCGGTCATAAGTGCCGCTCATGAGACGCGCCCGCACGAAATCCGCAATCCAGATGGGGTCGTTCTGAGCCACGATCTTCGGAATCAGACTGCTGCGGAACACCCATTCCCGCTCAAGAAAGAGCTTCTGATAATAGTTTCCCCATTTTTCTTTCGGGACGGAGAGACCGCGCAGCGGAACTTCCCGCGAATAATCCATCGGGAAAACTTTATCGTAAAGCTTCCGCACCGTTTCCGCATCATGCGAAGCCAATGCCAGATACTTCAGCAGATTCCATGCATTCGCCGCGCGTTCGCCGCGCCAGGGAAGATACAGATAGTCCGGCTCTCCCCATTCGGGAATGGCCTTCATAAAGGTTTCCAGCCACAGATTCGCATCGCGCCGGGCAAAACGGATCAGACTCAGATTGAAATAATCCAGGAAATTGCATCCGTTCGTCTGCATCGGCGCATTCCATGACATTTTCCCGTACGGACGCCACGGGCGTGTCACAAACCCCGCATAATTCACTCCGAGCTGTCCGAGCGCCGCTCCCGGAGACGCGGGGCCTCCGGAAATCTCTTTGGAATACTCCATGTTCCCCGGCGCGGTGATGTTCTTGAGGTGCGCGTTGTACACAACGACATTCGGCGAAACGAGATTCATCGTCACGGCGTTCTGTTTCGCCGCAAGGTACCGCGTCCGGTCCGCAAGTTCACGGTCTTTCAGACCGAGCGCAAGACGGTACATCAGGGGAAACATGTGATATCCGTCTCCGTACATATCCCCGTACACGATGATTCCGGACGCCAGCGCGTTGACGCCGGGAACATGCCAGCACTGGTTGAAATCCGCCGAAGAATAATGCTGGAGAATCCGCTCCCGATGAAGCTCGACCGTTCCCCAGTCATGATCCGTCACGGCAAGGCTGTACGCGGCATTGAGGTAGTTCATATTCAACGCGGTCATGTCGCCGCGGATATTCTCCTCATTGCCCTGATTCTTTCCGCGCCAGCCGCCAAGAAACGCACTGCGCCCCGTGAGAGGATCAATCATAAATTCCGCATGCAATCCCCGCTGGTTTCTGTCGCGTCCGGCACAGGACATTTCCCCGCTGAGCGCAAGCTCCGTCAAAGACGGCGTCCGAGGCTCCGTCAGAACCGCCCGTGAGGAGGGTTCCAGCAGACACCATGCGGGAAGGCACTCCGCCGTGCGGGCGCGGTTGATCTGCCGTGTGTAAACGGTTTTCCACGGTTCTTTCATCAAGGTCCGGTAACACTCATTCAGCTGCCGGATATACTTTTCCTCCCCCTTCAGCGGCTTCAAAGCAATCCGCATCTGAAGTTCCGGAACAGGAAGTTCATAACTCAGGACATCTCCATCAACCGTCATGTAAAATCCGTAACGGGTCTTCAGCAAGGGAGAGGAAAGCGTCTGCTCCGGACGAATAGTATCCGTCATGGTATAAATCGGCGGAAACGGAATGTACGGTGCGGCATCGGTCGAAAGCTTCACAGCTTTGCTGATACGGTTCCAGATTCTGACTTTCCCGAATTTTTCAAAGCTGAAGAACTCATCCATATCCAGCGGAAACCAGGCGAGATGACGCGCAAGCCGGCGGCATTGTTCCAGTTCTTTCTGCGGCAGTTCCTTCCATTGTTCTCCGTATGACGGCTTCTGCGGAACCGCGCCGTAAAGAGTTCCCGCCGCGAACTTCCCGACCTCCGGCGTGCGGCGGAACGCGAATCCGCTGTCCCATGAAATTTTCTGCGGTTTGTGTTCAAAGTAAAGGAAAACCGGAAGTTTCGGAGCCGGATTTTCACGCCAAAGCAACAGCAGCCACTTTTCCGAAAGGGCGTCAACCGGAACCGCATCTCCGCGTTTGAACACTCTTGTCTTGCCATTGAAAACTCCGGCGACAGCGTCCGGAGCCGCCGGAATCCCGCCCGAAAGTTCCGATACCGTCATTGACGGACAATGCGCATCATAAAGAACTCCCGGAGCAAGAGAGCTCCAGAAAACATCGACGCGGCATTCCTCTTTTGTTCCGTACCTGTTGTATACAGCCTTGCGCTGCGCGAATGTCCACGACCCGGTTACGCTCTCCGTATGCTTGAGATTCATGCTCTCCGGAGTGAAACAAATCTCCCAGTCGACGGAGGAATCCTCATACGGCTTGAACTCGTTTTTGTGGTCCAGGTAAAATCCGGAATCTTTCGCGTTGAAATTCAGGAGCGGCTGCCAGCTTCCGCCGAATCCGAACTGACCGACACTGAGAAAACTTGTCCCCGGACGGATGTCCGGAAACTTTCCGAACATCTGTTTCTTCAATCCGGCGATCTGCATCTTCGCGCGCGGTTCCAGTTTTTTCAGACAATGCAGATAACCCCCTCTGCCGCAGCTCTCCCGCCATTCCCGAAGAGTCTTTTTCAACGCCTCCGTTCCGCGCAGCCGGAAAGCTCCTCCGTTGGCATTCCGGAACTCCGCGGTACGCTCCAATGCGGCAAGTTCCTGTTCAAACAGAAGAACCTGCGCACAAATCCGGAATTTTTCTTCAACGGTCACCTGATAGAAGATAAACGCCTGGTCGAACTCCGGATCGGACGGAAGGACGTGAATGCGTTTCAGGTTTTCACGGAATTTTTGAATCCGTCCCCTCTCAAAATCCGTGTTCACCTTCAGTCCGTATTTCGCCAAAGTCGCCGAAAAATTTTTCCAGTCGGCAAACACGCGGTCGATTTCCGGCAGATACGCCTCCTTGCGCGCCTTCCAGTTCCAGCCGATGTTCGGCGTGTAAGGCTGACCGAAATGGCGCATGGGAACCTGAAGCAGAGATTTTTCAAACGTCTCCAGTTCCCGCATTGCGTTCCCTTCCGGCATGGAATTCAGTTTCGGAATTGCATTGCCCAGATGATGCCACACCGGCGACGTATGATATGGAAGATTGCGTTTTTCCAGAACCGCTTCGCTCCATAAAAGCGAATCGGTGAACTCTTTGACCGGATTCCCTCCGGAAACGGCGCAGGAAAGCATGAATCCGAGCAGTAAAAAATGTCGTCCCGTCATTTTCAGTACCCCATGAAGTATTCTCCGGAAGCGTTCTTCATGTATCTGCTTCCGAAACGGTAAAGCGAAACGCTGCCGTCAATCCGGAGCCAGTTTCCGTAAAGTCCTTTGGCATGGATATTTGAAACGGCCCGTTCATCCGCCGGATCGGTCACGCCCCAGCCGCCGCATTCCGCATAGACCGGCCCCGGAAGAGCTTCGCCGCCGCCGATTTCGAGATCAATCATCCGCCCGTTTTCCCCGATGAAAACTGCCTTGACGATATCTTCCGCATCCCCGAGACCGTTGATGTTCTCCAGGTGACTCCAAAGCTCCGCCACCGGAGAATCCAGCAGACGCAGTGCATGATCAATGATATGCGGCCCCCAGTTGTTGAGCTGTCCGCCTCCGCAGCTCCGGAGCGCCTGCCAGTCCTCCCGGTAACTGAACCCGTGACGGCAGAGTTTGATTTGCCAGACATTCCCGAGAATGCCGGAATCAATAATCTCCCGAACATGATTGAAGGCGGATTCAAAGCGGCGGTTATGACGGAAAAACAGTTTTCCCGGATACCGTTTCAACGCCTCTTCCAGCTTTTCAATATCCTCCGGACAGACCGAAACCGGCTTTTCCAGAAACACAGTCTTTCCTTTTTCAAGCGCCCGCAATGCAAAATCCGCATGATCCGGCGAGCGCACCGCCACGGATACCACATCCACATCGGGATCCGCAAGGAACAGCTCTTCATCCGTATAGACTCTGCAGTCCGGATACCGCTGTTTCAAACGTGCCGTCCGCTCCGGATCAATATCGTATCCGGCGGCAACGCACAATTCCTCCGGATAGCGGTCAATTTCATTCGTATGCATTCCCCATCCGGCTCTTCCGAGCCCCCAGATGCCGATGCGAAGCTTCTGTTTCATTTTTCAGAAATTCCTTTTTTTGCAGTTGAAAAATTCGTCATTTGATTATATTATACACCAAAGCGCCGGATTTGTAAATGAAGAAAAACCGCAAAAAAATGGACAATATGATTTATCATGCTGAGTCTTGACGGAATTGAATTCACGACATTCGGGGACTTTCCCGGTTCGCATCTCGTAAACCGCGGAAAAACCTTTGACGGATACTACGGCATTCAGTACAACCATTCGGGGAAAATGGTATTTTCCGTCGACGACGGTCCCGAAGAACTCTTTGACGGTCCCTGTCTCATTTTCACGGCGCCGAACCGCTCATACAACTACAACAATTACAAAAACGAACCGCGTCATCACTGCTATCTCTGCTTTCGCGGTCCCCGTGTGGAATTATTTATTCAGGAAGGACTTTTTGCTCCATATGCCGAGCTTCCGGTTCACCGTATCGTCAAACCGGAACCCTTCTACAGAACCATGCTAGAAATCCAGGCTCTGCTGCTGCATCCCCCCGGCTATCGGGAGAAGCGGAAGGTGCTGCTTCTGGAAGACCTCCTGCTGCAAATTCAGGAACAGGAACCCCTTCCCGAAAAAATCAACGTTTATTGCGAACAGATGCTGCAGAAGCTGCGCGAAAAAATCGTCGCGACTCCGCAGGATGAATGGAATTTTGAACAGGAAGCCAGGCGGATGTCCGTCTCCTATTCACATTTCCGCCGGATTTTCCGCATGCTTACGGGCTACGCGCCGACCCAGTTTCTGATCGAATGCCGGCTCAATCATGCAATGAAACTGCTGACAAACACCGCATTGTCCATCAGGGAAATCGCACACGAAAGCGGATTCGAAGACGAATATTACTTTTCCAGAATCTTCCGGAAACACAGACAGCTTACGCCGTCCGCGTACCGGAAGGAATTCAGAATTTGAGGGATTTGAGGCAAATTACATCATAATATCTTTCATGATGTCAAGAGAGACCTTCAGCTCTTTCAACGGGTCGCTCAAATGTGTGTCATGCTCAATGAAAACCCATTTGGCAAAACCCCGTTTCTTCAACGCCTTTCCCGCGCTCGTATAATCCAGGTCGGCATTCCCTTCGCCGAGCCCGCAAAACCTCAAACGTTTTGTCCAGTCCGGATTTCCGCGCTCAAGCAGCTCAATATCCTTGAAATGAACCGCGGCAAGACGGTCATAATACGTTTCAATCGTTCCGGTCACATCGCCGCCCGCCGCATGAAGATGCCCGATATCAAGAAGCAGAAGCGCGTCCGGACACTCCTTCATGAATTCATCCACTTCCTCCTGCGTCTCAATCCGCGAACCAAGATGATTATGAAGCGCCGCCCGGATTCCAGCCCGCCGGCATGCGGCAAGGAAATCATTTGCACGCCGGCAATACACAGAAAAATCTGTCTTTCGGTCACTCGGTCCGGGCGAGAGCCAGACGTATTCCTTGCCCAGCCCGGCGGTCCACTGGATCCCCGCGGCAAGGTCGGGACCGCGGCAAGTCGCAAAATCCATTCCGCATCTCCGGTAAAGAGCGGCTTTGTTGAGAGCATCTCCGGAACTGTTCGCTTCGAGTCTTTCGATTCCGTCAAATCCAAGTTCGCGGAGGTTTGCCAGGCGGCTTTCCAAATCGTAAATCCCGCCGTACCAGACATTCAATCCATAATCGGCAACACCGAATTTCATTGAAACGGCTCCTTTCCTTTTGTTGAACCGGAGGATAATATACGCGTCATCCCGCCGTTTCTCAATAGAGAAAAAGTGCGAAAAAATAGACAAAACGATTATCTGCGAACCGATATCAGCGGAATCAGAAAAACTTCTCTTCCGGAAGCTCCATCTCATTGAGCCAGGCAAGGGCTTCCGCTGCGCTTTGCGGACGCAGCGCGGGGGAAAATTCCATCATCCGCCCCAGAAGAACCGCAAGTTTCTCCGTCGCGGATTCCCGCAGAAGCGCCACGGGCGGCGCAGAGCGGTCGGAACGGATCCGCTTCACCATCTCCACAAACGGACCTTTCGGACGGAGCGGACTGCCCGTCAGAGCTTCAAACAGGACAAGCGCAAGACTGTAAAGATCGCTTCGCGCATCCGCGCAGGAGGAATCCCGCGCCTGTTCGGGCGAGAGAAACGACGCGGTACCGAACACCTTTCCGCGCTCTTCCGCAACGCCGGGCAGCTTCGCAAGTCCGAGGTCGCCCAGACGGAACCCGCCATCGGAAGCCAGCCAGATGTTGTCCGGCTTGACGTCCCGGTGAACAATCCCGTCCGCATGAAGTGATGCGAGCGCCTGAAGCATTCCGCGCAGAAGGAAAACAGCATTCGGAAGAGAAAGTTTTCCGCTCTGATCCAGTTTCCGGCGGAGCGAACCGCCGTCCGCAAATTCCATGACGGCATACGGCATTCCCTGCGCCGTCTCCGCATGACGCAAGACGCGGATCAGAAACGGAGAATTCGAATGCTCAAGGAAATCCGCCAGTTCATGAAAATGTGCGGCGTGCGGATTTTCACGGCGCAAGAATTTCACCGCGCACGGGATGCCGTCCGCGAGTCCGGCGGCAAGCCAGCATTCGGAAAGCGCACGCACACGCAGGGGACGGATCAGCTGAACATCCGCGATCTGTTCCCCCGCGAAAAAATACGGAGCCGGTTCCGTCATTCGTATTTCGGCAGTTCCAGTCCCATGATTTCCGCCTCATGACGGAAGGTCGGTGCTTCGCCGAGAACGAAGCGGCCTTTGATGACCATGTGACCGGGCTTCTCCGGATCCGGAAACGCCGATTCGGTTTCCCATTTCATCAGAGTGCGCGTGCGGTATTCTCCGTTTTCGGGCGGCATGACCTCCGCAATTTCAACCGTTTTCCGCGAGCCGTCCGGCATGTGCGAAGTCTGCACAACGCAGTTGATTGCGGACGCCACCTGCATGCGGACTGCAACCAGCGGAAGTTCAATTCCGCTCATCATGGCGCAGGCTTCCATACGTCTCAGCGCATCAACCGCACTGTTCGCGTGAATGGTCGACATGGAACCGGAGTGACCGGTATTCATCGCCTGCAGCAGGTCGAACGCCTCGCCGCCGCGAATTTCTCCGATCACCAGGCGATCCGGACGCAGACGCAGCGATGCGATCACAAGGTCGCGGATTGTGAATGCGCCGTTGCCGTTCTTGTCCGGTTTGCGCGTTTCAAAATAGACCGTGTGTTTCTGCTGGAGCTGAAGCTCGCTCGCGTCTTCAAGAACAAGAATGCGGTCGTTCTCCGGGATGAGTCCGCTCAGAGCATTCAGAAGCGACGTTTTGCCCGACGAGGTTCCGCCGGAGACAATCGTGTTCTTGCGCAGTTTGACAATGGCGTTCAGAAGAAGCACGCCGTCGTGAGGGATGCTTCCGTACTCTTCCAGCTTGTCGATCGTCAGCATGTCTTTTTTGAATTTGCGGATGGAGATGATTGTTCCGCTGCGGCTGATCGGCGGAATGGTCGCGTGGACACGGGAACCATCGGGAAGACGCGCATCGAGGTCGGGATGCATCTCATCAAGCTGACGCTCGACGGATTTTGCGATGTTGACCGCCGCCGCTTTCAGCTGCGCTTCGCTCGCGAACTTCGCGGGAGTCTCCTGCAAAGTACCGCCGCGCTCAATGTAGACATGGTCGGGACCGTTAATCAGAATTTCGGAAACTTTGTCGTCGGCGAGATATTCCTTCACAGGTGCGAGGAACAGGATAAGAAATGATGCGTCATTCATTCTGCAAGACCTCCGGTCGGTTCATTTTTTTTGTCTCTTCGGTAGGAAAATCCGGTCAGATCCGTGTTGATTTTCCAGACCATCAGAGTCAGTTCATATTCATTTCCCGAAAAAGTCAGGATGACTTTCGGGCTTAAACTTTCATCCAGTGTAATCCGGCGCTCCGGACGCCACGACTGATTCTGGAACCAGGAATTCAGACGGGCGCGAGCGGAAACGAAATTCGCCGGGATCTCGCCCGAATACTCCCAGCTGTTCTCCGCACAGCGCTCCGCCGTCACTCCGGGCGGAAGACGCAGCGGCGGAAGCCCGCGCGGAGCGGATGCCGGACGGGGTGTCTGAACCGCCGGCACGCTCTTTGCCGCCGTTTTCTTCGCCGGCATCCGGTGAAACAGCACAGCGCCAAATCCGCACAGAAAAACCAGCAGAGCAATTGCGGCAAAAAAGAGAACGCGCTTCATTTGGTGCTCCAGGTTTCAAACTTGCCGTAGCGCTTGTAAAACTTGATTTTCTTCGGCTCTGCGCGGTCCTCTTTTGTATCATCCGTAAACTTCGGATCCTTCAGGAGGTCGAAGCCCCACTCTTTCGGATACTTGTCATCCTTCGACTCGAACTTCCAGACCTCCTTGTCTGCAACGACGCTCGGATCCCAGTGACGCCGCGAAGTGGCGGAACCTTTGGTGCGCATGATGATGCACTGCGTGTAATCGTTTCCGTACCGCGACGAGGTCATGTAGAGCTCCGGAAGCGAAAACGGCTTGTCGATTCCGCGCGCATTGTACGGCATGTTGATCCAGTTGTCCAGGTAGTCCGGACGCCGTTCCATCAGCGTTGTTTTCGAGCCGATGAACTGAAGAAAGGAGTTCTCCCCCGTCAGCGCGCGTTTCTGCGAAGCCGTAATCACCGTTGAACGCGGAAACATATCCTGCAGAGCGAGAATCGCGGGAGTGCGCACGGAGAAACGGTTTCCCGCCATCCAGACCGCCCAGTGATCCGCGGCGCGCAGGTTCGTTGCATCCAGCGACTTCAGGCCGAGCCAGAGGATTCCGCCGATCACCGCCATGTAAACGGGCAGGACAAGCACGAATTCCATCAAAACCGAGCCGCGTGAATTTCTGTTCCGGAATCTTCTCATCGTCAGTGCCCCAGATAGTCGCGCAGTTTGTCCCACTGCAGTTTGCCGTCTTTGTCGCCGTCTTTGATCAATCCCGCGGGAGGCTTGAGCTTCTCCCAGTCGGGAAGATTCTTCGCCTCAACCTTCTTGCCTTTGGCGTCGACCCAGCCTTTTTTGTCGAGCATGATTTCCTTGAGGATATTTCCGCCTGTGCTGACCGTGAATGTCTGTGCGTGTCCCGCCCCCATGCAGAGATCCCACGCGTGCTTGACAGGCAGCATAACACCGTCCCAGTCGGTCTCCACGAGGTTCCATGCCTCCTTGCCGCTCGCCACGGTATAACCGAGGTTGTAATCGGCGCTCTTGAGCTTCTTCTCCTTGTCGTCATCATGAAGCTTGTATCCGGCGCGGGCGGATGCGATTGCACACATGTACTCCGGACGGTTTCCGCCGGCGACGCCCGGATTGAACGCGGAGAGAATCGACGAGGCGGTCAGAGAACGCCCGGTCCAGCTGTAGACGGAAAAAGGATTGCTGGTCTTGCGGGCAATCGCGACCGTGATGGAGCCGGAGCTCCCGAAGAAAGTCGGCAGCAGCGTCAGCGGAATCGCGGGAGGAACCACAAGCCCGATCGGCAAATCGCGCTTGATGAGCGGGAAAAAGCTGTCGTAGCCGTGATATTCCGGATGTTTGTGTCCGTATCCGCCACCGAGGAAAAACGGCGGCATGTGCTGCTGAGGAATCGGCGGAGGCATCCAGAGGTGCACCCAGCGTGTCCAGAACCAGTCCCACTTCGCATAAAGATGCGTCTCGGTCTGCTTGTACACGCGCCAGAAACCGACCGGACTTTTGCGGACGATCCAGTCGTCGGTTCCGGGGCCGAACACTTTTTTCGGAGAGAAATCTTTCAGCGTGGGATCGGCAAATGAAATGAAGGTCTTTTCGTTCTCCTCCGTTCCGGCCATCGTGAGAAATGCCGGCTTGCTGTCGCCGACCCGGATGTTGATGATATAATCGTCTTTGCATTCCACCATGTTTGCGACGGCGATCTGGCGGGCGGTTTCACGGACCTTCTTCGGGTATTCCTCCCGTAGCGAATTCATTTTCGACATCATTTTCACGATGGAATAACTGTACTTGAGCACTTTCGGAGTGTTGACGACCGCGCCTTTTCCCTGCGCTTCCGCAATTGTAGTGAAAACGATCTGGGCAAGCAGGAAACGGGTGAGAAAGCCCTGTCCGTTGAATTCGCGGGCGACCTCCGGCAGACCGGCTCCGGTTCCGAGCAACAGCAGAAGCGGATCAAGCACAAGAATATCCGTGCCGCAGTTGTAGTGCACGCCGGGGGTATGCCTGTGACATGGCGAATTTTTCTGCCGCACCATGTTGAAATCCTTCTGGAACTGAATGAAGACATATTCGCTGAACACCGCCATCGCGAGGTCGAGCGAACGCTTCTGCAAATCGACGTAGGTCCACGCCATCGCCTTGTTGACCGTCGCGATCCGGCTGAGATAATCCGCCTGAACGACTGATGCGGAATAAGCCGCCGCGTCCGCCGCATTCTGGAGCTCGATTTTGTTCCGCACGATTTCTCCGATTCCGTAAATGCCGATCACCAGCAGATAAACCGGCATGACGAACGCAAGCGTAATCGCGAGCGCCGCCCCCTTGCTGTCAGTCACAAGCTCCCTGCAGCGGTCGGTGAATACGCTCAATACGGTTGGATTCGTGTACTTCATCGTGTCAGCGGATAGTATTTGGTTGCATACGGAATGGAAATCACACTGCTTGAAGTCAGCGTAATGTACGGATATTTGAGTTCGTTCTTTCCGGAAGCGCCCTCAACGGTCATTTCATTGGCATACTGTGCAAGCAGCGCGGGATTGAGCGCATACGCCTGCTGATCCAGCTTTTCTTCCCATTTGCGCTCCTCCTCCGTCTTGTCTTTTTTCGCAAAAAAGCTGATGATCCGCCCCGCAACAGGAACGTTCAGGAACATTTTGAATTTGACCGTGCATTTGACGCCGCGCGGATCGACGTCAAGAACCGGAATATCCACTTCCACCTGCCTGTCAAGATATTTCGTATTCGGAAGACGCCCCCACCCGTCGAGCCTGACATATTTATCGTCGGCGCGGTCTTGCGCCTCCTTCCCGTCGACCGGGGAAGCCGAGACCACGGCCAGAATCCGTTTCACCACCGTTTCCGCACGGCTTTTGCGCTGAAGATTGTTGACCGTCATTGCGGAACGCGCACCCATGTACGCGGAATAATGCACCACATGCCAGGTAATCATGATGTAGGCAAACTGCACCGCAAACAAAAAGAGGAGGAACAGAATCGGGAAACAGAACACGAATTCCAGCAAAACCGCCCCTTTCGACTGTCGGAACAGACGCCTCATCCGCGCACCTCCATAGAGTAGAGCAGCTGCATGAGCAGATTCAGGAACAGCCCTGCAGCGATCGCCACGCCGAACGGAACCCGGCACGCCTCCGTATCCGAGTCGGGCAGATTCTTCCGTCCCCCCTCTCGGTCATAGCGGAAATCGAAAAGACAGCGGCAGTAATGTTTCAGCCGCGCAGTATTGATCCGGCGGAAACAGAGCATGACAACCGCAAGAACAAGTCCGGAGAGCGAAACCAGAAGGATCAGATTCAGCGTGCTGCCCGGTCCCGCAATGAGCCCGGCGGCAAACAGCATCTTGACGTCTCCCGCACCGGCGGCGCGGAGAAAAAAAGGAAGCAGCAGAAAAAGCGCGGAGAGAAAAGCTGTAACCAGCGACATCAGCGCATAGGAGGTTCCCGCGCCGAACGCAATCGCAAGCATAATGAGAATTCCGCCGAACACCCATGAATTCGGGAGTTGGCGTTTCCGGATATCGCTGACTGAAAGATAAATCAGCCATGGAGTCGCCAGAATAATTTTTGCAAGTATCAGATACTTCATCCGCGCCCCCGTTTATTAAGAACAGGGACGGAAGCCCCGTTTTCCGAAGCGTCCGTCCCGCAGAACCGATGCAATTACTTGTCGT
>ERZ1026848.384-NODE-384-length-24965-cov-8.722923_pt1 | contig 24965 bp, 18 predicted proteins | sample MGYA00380154_ERZ1026848 | MGnify/ENA primary metagenome ERZ1026848 (study PRJEB33269, sample SAMEA4719790) | human gut metagenome | biome: human-associated habitat; feature: organic feature; material: feces | place: Cameroon | collected 2013-10 ...
CTTGGCTGGAGACGGCCCGGAAAAATAGGTAGCGCCAACACAAAGCGGACATCTTTGGATGTCCGTTTTTTTTGCGGAAATATATGTTTTTTCAATCCGAATTTCACAGATTGTTCAAAATTATTTCACCATTGACTGGAAAAAGTGCGTATAATAGGAAAACATGGGAAGTGCGAGCCAATTAAAATCCACGGAATATGGGAATACTCACATCATCCGGGTTTTATTCTGATGTGTTCCCGAAAAGCGGGGAAAAGGTTGATTTTTTCGTTCAAACCTGCTATAATAAACGGACTTGTCAAAGGATAACCGGAAAAGGATTTTTGTTATGCTAAAGAGATTTAAATCGTCTGTCACTTTTTTAATGAAGCTGCTGGCATTTTTGCTGTGCGGCGTATGTTTTTTTGGACTGTTTGGTTTGGAATATTTCTTCCTGCTGCGGCCCAGCCGCACCTTGGGCGTTACTGCGGTGGCCTTCATTGTGGTTTATGTGCTGATGACCAAGGTTTATGGCGGTTTCGACATCGGCAAACGTAAGAGCAAGCCCATCGTGTTCTCCATGGCCCTGGTGCTGCTGCTGACGGATTTGGTTACGCATTTTCTGCTGTGCATCATGAATACCACCGTCATCCACAGAGGCCATTTCGTGTATGAGCGGCCGCTGCTGCTGCTGGCGGTCTATCTGCTGCAGGTAGCCCTGGTGATCGTCATGGCTTATGGCGGAAACGATTTGTACTTCAAGGTCAACAAGCCCCAGCGCTGCCTGATGGTGGCCCGCCGCGGGGAGTGCGTCGAGGACCTCATCCGGAAGGTCGGCCGCTATAAGAAGCAGTATAACATCCAGCAGGTGGCCTGGCTGGATCAGCCGGACCTGCTGTCCTGCGTGGACCAGGCGGATGCCGTCTTTCTGTATGAGCTTTCCGTCCGTGAGCGGACGGACCTGGTGGAGTACTGCTATCAGACCCGCAAGGACGTGTATTACAGCCTGGAGATGTCCGACGTGGTTGCTATGGCCGGGGAGCGCGTCATGTTTGACGACAAGACCCTGATGTTCTGCCCCGTCCGGGAGCTGCGCTTTGAGGAACGCATCCTTAAGCGCACAGGCGACATTCTCATCTCCCTGCTCGGACTGATTCTGACGTCTCCCATCCTGCTTGTGACGGCTTTGGCCATCCGCATGGAGGACCACGGCCCGGTGTTCTACCGCCAGAAGCGCGCCACTTACGGTGGCCGCGTGTTTGAGGTGTACAAGTTCCGCTCCATGCGGGCCCAAGCCGGGGACATTCACGTCTCCGCCACCAAGGGGGACCAGCGCATCACCAGGGTGGGCCGGGTTATCCGCAAGTTCCGCATCGACGAGCTGCCCCAGCTGATCAATGTCCTGAAAAGCGACATGAGCATCGTGGGTCCCCGGCCTGAAATGCTGGAGAACGTCGAGAAATATACCAATGATCTTCCGGAGTTCCGCTATCGCCTGCGGGCCAAGGCGGGGCTTACCGGTCTTGCCCAGATCTATGGCAAGTACAACACATCCCCCCGGGATAAGCTCATTATGGACCTGGCCTACATCCAGCAATACAGCGTCTGGCTTGACCTGAAGCTGATCCTGCGCACGGCGCTGGTGCTGCTGACGCCGGAGGAAAGCACCGAGGCGTTTGAGGACAAAAAAACGGAGGAAAAACCGTAATGCATACCACGAAACGGGCGGTGCTGCTGAGCTGCTCCGACCACTATAACCACCGGCTCTATGTCATCGACGGCTATCTCAAGTCCCAGGGCTATGAGACGGTGTACTATACCGGCGACTTTGACCACTCATCCAAAAAGGTGTTTCACTGCTCGGTCCCCGGATGCCGCCAGATCCATGTGCGGCCCTACCGGAGAAACCTCTCCCTGGCCCGGATCCTGTCACACCGGGACTTTGCCCGGCTGGTGTTCCAGGAGCTGGAGCAGGATCCGCCGGATGTGGTGGTGGCCCAGCTGCCCCCCAACTATCTGGCCCATTACGGCGCCCGCTTCAAGCGCCGCCACCCGGATACCAAGCTGATATTCGAGATCTTCGATATGTGGCCGGAGACGTTCCCCTCCGGCTCCGTGAAGCAGCTGCTGGCCCTGCCGTTTTCCATCTGGGCGGGGCTGCGGGATAAGAACCTGCCTGCTGCGGACCGGGTGATTCCCGAGTGCAGGCTGTTCTGCCGCAAGCTGGGCCTGCCGGAGGAGAACGCCATTTACCTGGCGGCTCAGCGTTCCCCGGACCAGCCCCACCAGGCCAGGCTTCGGGCCGACGGCCTGGACCTGTGCTACCTGGGCGCCATCAACAACGTGGTGAACATTGATGCCATCGCGGACCTGACGGCTCAGCTCCGGCGGCTGAAGCCCGTGACCGTTCACGTCATCGGCGACGGCGAGAAATGTCCCCAGCTGCTCCAGGCGCTGAAGGACGCCGGGGCGGAGGTGGACTGGCGCGGCGTGGTGTACGACGAGGCGGAGAAGCACGCCGTCATGAGCTGCTGTCACTTTGGCTTCAACCTGATGAAGCCCGACGTCTGCGTGGGCCTGACCATGAAATCTGTGGACTATTTCCGCCATGACCTGCCCATTCTCAACAACATTCCCGCCGACACCGCCGAGCTGGTGGACCGGGAACAGGTGGGCGTCAACGTGGGACCGGATACAGCGGCCCAGGTGGCCGGAATGACGGTGGAGGACTGCCTGCGCATGCGGGAGAATGTCCGCCGGGTGTTTGACGAAACCTTTGACCTGCCGGTGGTGCAGGCCCGTTACGCTGCCCTGCTGCGGGGCATTGTGTGAGGATAAGACCATGGAAAAACAAATATTGATCCTGCTGGCGGCCTATAAGGGCGGCCGATTCATCCGGCCCATGGTGGATTCCATCCTGGCCCAGGATGTAGGGGGCTGGAAGCTGATCCTGTCGGACGACGGAGAGGATACCGCCCCCATTTTGCAGGAATACGCCGACCGGTATCCGGATCGGATTACCCATTACCGTTCCGGCCGCCGGTTCGGCAGCGCCCAGAAGCACTTTATGCACCTGCTGGAGCAGTTTGGCGATCAGGCGGATTACGTCATGTTCTGTGACCAGGACGACGTGTGGCACCCGGACAAGGTGCGCCTGACCCTCCGGCTCATGGAGCAGGTGGAGACGGACCCGTCCCTGCCGGTGCTGGTCCACACGGACCTGCGGGTGGTGGACGGCGAGCTGCGGGAGATGGACCCCTCGTTCCAGCACTATTCCGGCCTGGACGGCCATCGGCTGTCCCTGCCCCAGCTGCTGGTCCAGAATGTGGTCACCGGCTGCACGGTGATGATCAACCGCTCCTTGGCGCGGCTGGCCTGCCGCCCGGTGGAGGAGGGGGACATGCTTATGCACGATTGGTGGCTGGCGCTGATCGCCGCCGCCATGGGCCGTGCCGTGTTCCTGGATCGGGCTACCATCGACTACCGCCAGCACGGCGGCAATGTGGTGGGTGCCAAGGACCCCCGCTCGGCGGGCTATGTGCTCCAGAAGCTGAAGGGCGGCGCCGTGCGCCGGTCCCTTTCCGATACCGCCCGTCAGGCGGGGGCGTTTCTTGCCTGCTATAAGCAGGAGCTGACCCCGGACCAGAGGGCGCTGCTGGCGGATTATGCCGCCGCGCCCCAACGGGGAAAACTGGCCCGGCTGGCCCTTTACCGGCGGCGGGGTCTGTGGAAGTACGGCCTGAATCGCCGTATAGGACAAATTCTTTGGTGGTGACTTTTTTGCAAAATCGAATCCTTAACATGACGGAGGAGTTCCGGCGGGGTACCTTTACCCAGCGGTGCAGCCAGCTCTCCTTCGGCGTTCTGTGCCTGTTCCTGCTGGAGTGCAGCATCACCGGCGGCGGCCGCTATTGGGAGGTTGGACCTGTCAGCGTCCGCATTCTGCTGGGGGGCCTGGCGGCTGTTCTGGCCCTGCCGGAGCTTTTCCGGCATCTGGGCGCATACTTGAAAAAGCCCTCCATCTGGCTGACGCTGATATTTGTGGCGTGGCTGGCCTTCTGTGCTTGGCTGGGCATCCGGTCAAACAACCGCATGGACGTGCTGATCACCGACGTAAAGGGCTTCATGTGGCTGTTCCTGATCCCCGTGTTTGTGGCTGTGGTCCGGTCCCGCGACCGGCTGCGGACCCTTCTGAGCTGGGTCCTGGCGGGGGCGGTGATCCAGGCGGCTCTGATCCTGGCGGTGAACGCCGCCGTGGTGCTGTCGGATAACCCCGAGCCCCTGTGCCGCTGGCTGACGGCCCGTTCCATCGGGCTGGTGGACATTGTGTCCAACAAGCTGGTCCGGGTGTTCTTCAAGAGCAGCCCCTATATGATCGTGGGCTGCGTGGTGGTGCTGTTCCGCCAGGCCCGGGCGCCGAAGCTGCGCTGGCGCTATGTGCTGGCGGTGGCTCTGCTGTTCAACGCCCTGCTTTTAAGCTATACCCGCTCCCTGTATGGGGCCCTGGGCCTGACGGCGGTGCTGAGCATCACGGCGGTGCTGATTCTGTGCCCCGCCGGGCGCAAGCGGGTGCTGGCGTTTCTGCTGGCTGCCGTGGTGTGCTCCGGCGTGCTGGTCACGGTGCAGGAGTTTGTCCTGGAGGGCAGCTATCTGAGCTTTGCTGTGTCTCGCACCATCGGCCAGGAGGTCCCCACCTCCTGGGCCTCCCAGCTGCGGGGCCGCATCCGGGGAGATATCTCCGATGACAAGCCCAACGACGCCGAGATGGACCGTCAGCGCTCCTATATCGAGGTCACCGAGAAATCCGACCAGTTCCGCCAGGAAACCCAGGACGGCCTCAAGGACTGCATCCGCCGCAGTCCCATCATCGGCTGCGGCCTGGGCGCTGCGGCCGCCAGCCGGGACAGCGGCGTGGACGAGTATTTCTATCTGGACATGCTGGCCCGGACGGGTATCGTGGGTCTGCTGCTGTACATGCTGCCCTTTGGCTATGTGGTGCTGTGGTGCCTGCGGCGGCGGGAGCTGCTGCGGGAGTGCCCGGAGGGGGCGGCCGTTGTCTGCGGCCTGTGCACCTTCTGGGTCGTCACCTGGTTCAACCCCTGGATGAACGCCGTGCTGGGCATCGCCTGGTATGCCGTCACCCTGTCGGTCCCCCAGGCGCTGGAGGAGCAGAACGCCTGAATCCCACGCAACAGGAGAGTTTATTGCAATGGCGAATGAATCAAGCGGAAAAAAAGCTCTGAAGGCCGGCCTTGGCTACACAGTGGGCAATATGCTGGTGAAGGGCCTGTCCTTCCTGGCCATCCCGCTGTTTGCGCGGCTGATGACGGTGGAGGACTTCGGCATTTACAGCACCTTCAGCTCCTATGTCATGATCATGACGGTGCTGGCGGGCTTCACCCTCCACACCAGCGTCCGCAACGCAAAGCTGGACTATGCTGAGCGCACCGGGTCCTATTGCTCCTCGGTGACGCTGCTGGTCATCGGCAATTCCCTGCTGCTGCTGGCATTGAGCCTGGTGTTTGCCGCGCCGCTGGCCCGGGCCCTGAGCCTGGAGCAGCCATATCTTCCGGCGCTGATCGTGCTGGAGAGCTTCGGCATGGCCATGCTGACCTTCTACAACTCCGTGCTGTCGGTGGACTACCGGTATAAGGAATACCTGGTGCTGAGCCTGGTCTATGCCGTGGCGGGCATTGGCGGTTCTGTGCTGCTGATTCTGACTCTATGCCGGGGCCAGGGGTATCTGGGCCGCATTCTGGGCACATTGATTCCTGCGGTGCTGGTGGGCATCTATGTGGTGGTCCGCCTGTGGCGGAAGGAGCGGCCCCTGGTCAGCCGGGAATACTGGCGCTACGGTATGGGCATCAGTCTGCCCACCGTGCCCCACGGCCTGAGCCAGCTGCTGCTGAACCAGTTTGACCGCATTATGATCAAGTCCATCATCGGCAGCACCGAGGCCGGGCTTTACAGCTTTGCCTATAATGTGGGGATGATCTTCCAGGTCATCACCAATTCCATGGACACCGCCTGGGCGCCCTGGTTCTTTGAAAAGATGAAGGCCAGGGAGTATCCGGCCATTCGCCGGGCGGCCTCGGCGTATGTGGTGTTTGTGTCCATCGGGGCCATGGCCCTGGCGCTGATCTCTCCGGAGGTCATCCTCATTGCCGGCGGCTCCAAATACAGCGACAGCCGGTATGTGACCATGCCCATTGTCCTGTCCATGTACTACGCATTTCTGTATACCCTGCCCTCGTCGGTGGAGTATTACTATAAAAAGACCAAGCTCATCGCTCTGGGCACCATGCTGGCGGCGGGAATGAACATCCTGCTCAACGCCGTGTTCATTCCGTCCTTCGGCTATGTGGCGGCGGCGTATACCACGGTGGCGTGCTACCTGCTGTATTATCTGCTGCATGTGGTATTTGCCTGGTGGGTCCACAAGGGCATGGTGTATGACATTCTCCAGCAGTTCCTCTGGCTGGGAGTGGTGTCGGTGGTGTCGCTGGTGACGGTGGCACTGACGGATCTGTTCTGGGTCCGGATGGGGCTGCTGGCAGCGGGACTGGGCGTGTGCGCCCTGTGGGCTGCCCGGCACCGGGATCAGGTCATGAGACTCATTGCGGTGTTCCGCAAAAAATCGGCATAAAATCGGGACAAAACCCGGGCAAAAGCGGGACATCCCGCTGCGTATCGGGACAGAAATAGACAGATAAAGACGAAATATCGGATAGGAGTGAGATAAGTGGAGGAACTGACACTGCGGCAAATGCAGGAGGGCGCTCTGAACATTCTCAAAAAATTGGACGGCATCTGCCGGGAGCAGGGGCTGCGGTACTTCCTGTTTTATGGGACCCTCATCGGGGCCATCCGCCACAAGGGCTTCATCCCCTGGGATGACGACCTGGACGTGGCCATGCCCCGGCCGGATTTTGACAGGCTGGTGGAATATTGCCGCCGGCACCGGGAGGAGCTTCTGCCCATGCGCCTGATGACCGTGGACGACAACCCCCGGTATGTGTACCCCATCGCCCGCTTCAGCGACACCCGCTACCGGGTGAAATACCAGGGCATCCGGGATTACGGCCTGGGCCTGTTTGTGGACATTTATCCGCTGGACGGCTGCGGTGACACGGAGGAGGAGGCCAGGGCCTGGGTGCAGCAGCCCATGCGGGATGTGAGGTTCATCAACTGCTGCGCCGCCGACCGGTTCACGCCCAGCCGCCGGGGCTGGCTCCACACCCCCGCCAAGCTGGCGGGCTTTGCTTGGGCCCGGCTCCACGGAAGCGCCCATTACATCCACCGCATCGAGGCCTGGGCCCGGCAGAAGGACTATGAGAAGTGCCGCTATGTGGGCTGCACCGTTTGGGATACCAACTGGAACATCGTGTTCCCGCGGGAGGACCTGGAAAAAACGCTGTATGTTCCCTTTGAGGACGCAGAGTTCCCCATTCCCGCCGGATATGACCGGATGCTGCGCCATACCTATGGCGATTACATGACGCCCCCGCCGCCGGAACAGCGGATCGGGCAGCATTTTTACACCGTATGGCCCAAGGAACAAGGGGCCGCGGAGGAACATAAGGAAGGAGCCATCTCATGAAAGGTATCGTTTTGGCCGGCGGAGCCGGCACGCGCCTGTATCCCCTGACCATGGTCACCAGCAAGCAGCTGCTGCCGGTGTATGACAAGCCCATGATCTACTATCCGCTGTCTACCCTGATGCTGGCGGGGATCCGGGATATCCTCATCATCTCCACCCCCACGGACCTGCCCAATTTTGAGCGCCTGCTGGGGGATGGCAGCCAGTTCGGCATTCATCTGAGCTACAAGGTGCAGCCCTCTCCCGACGGCCTGGCTCAGGCATTTCTGCTGGGCGAGGAGTTCATTGGCGACGACTGCTGCGCCATGGTGCTGGGCGACAACATTTTCTACGGCAGCGGCTTCCGGGCCCGCCTGAAGCAGGCGGCGGCGGATGCGCAGCAGGGCCGGGCCAGCATTTTCGGCTATTACGTCAATGACCCCGAGCGCTTCGGTATTGTGGAGTTCGACGAGAACGGCAAGGTCATCTCCGTGGAGGAGAAGCCCCAGCACCCCAAGAGCAACTACTGCATCACGGGCCTGTATTTCTATGACAACCGGGTGGTGGACATGGCCAAGCGGGTGAAGCCCAGCGCCCGGGGCGAGCTGGAGATCACGGACCTGAACCGTTTCTATCTGGAGGACGGCACCCTGAACGTGCAGCTGCTGAGCCGGGGCTATGCCTGGCTGGATACCGGCACCATGGACTCTCTGGTGGATGCGGCGGACTTTGTGCGCACCATCGAGACCCGGCAGGGCTCCCAGATCGCGGCACTGGAGGAGATCGCGTTTACCGAGGGCTGGATCGACCGGGAGACGCTGCTCCAGTCCGCCCAGCGCTATGGCAAGTCCCCCTACGGCCAGCACCTGATGCATGTGGCTGAGGGCAAAATTCGATATTGATAGGTGATTTGCATGAAAATTCTGGACACAAAAATTCCCGAGGTAAAGATCATCGAGCCGGACGTGTTCGGCGACCACCGGGGCTGGTTCATGGAGACCTGGTCCCTGCCCAAGTATGAAGCCCTGCATTTTGCGCCCATGCAGGACAACGAGAGCTTCACCGCCAAGAAGGGGACCCTGCGGGGCATCCACTTCCAGCAGGACCCCATGGCCCAGGCCAAGATCGTCCGGGTGGTGCGGGGCGCCGTTCTGGACGTGGCGGTGGACCTGCGGAAGGGCTCACCCACCTATTTGCAATGGGTATCCGTGGAGCTCAGCGCCGAGAACAAGCGCCAGTTCTACATTCCCCGGGGCTTCGGTCACGGCTTCGTGACCCTGACGGACGACGTGGACTTCTGCTATAAGGCGGACAACCTGTACGATCATCCCAGCGACCGGTCCATCCGCTTCGACGACCCTGCCATTGGCGTGGACTGGGGCGTGACGGACCCCATTCTGTCCGACAAGGACAAAAACGCTCCGCTGCTGGCGGACAGCGACTGCAACTTCGTTTACGGAAAGGGAGAATGAGCCATGACCATTATCGTTACCGGCGGCGCCGGCTTTATCGGCAGCAACTTCGTGTTCCATATGCTCAAGGAGCATCCCGATTACCGCATCGTATGCCTGGACAAGCTGACCTATGCCGGAAACCTGTCCACCCTGGCTCCTGTGATGGACAACCCCAACTTCCGCTTCGTGAAGGCGGATATCTGCGACCGGGAGGCCGTTTACAAGCTGTTTGAGGAGGAGCACCCCGACATGGTGGTGAACTTCGCCGCCGAGAGCCATGTGGACCGCTCCATCGAGGATCCCGGTGTGTTTTTGCAGACCAACATCATCGGCACCGCCACCATGATGGACGCCTGCCGCAAATACGGCATCCAGCGCTATCATCAGGTGTCCACCGACGAGGTGTACGGCGACCTGCCCCTGGACCGGCCCGACCTGTTCTTTACCGAGGAGACGCCTATCCACACCTCCAGCCCCTACTCCAGCTCCAAGGCTGCCGCCGACCTGCTGGTGCAGGCGTATCACCGGACCTATGGTCTGCCTGTTACCATCAGCCGCTGCTCCAATAACTACGGTCCCTATCACTTCCCGGAGAAGCTGATCCCCCTGATGATCGCCAACGCCCTGAACGACAAGCCCCTGCCCGTGTACGGCGAGGGCCTGAACGTCCGGGACTGGCTGTATGTGGAGGATCACTGCCGGGCCATCGACCTGATCATCCATAAGGGCCGGGTCGGCGAGGTGTACAACGTGGGCGGCCACAACGAGATGCGCAACATCGACATCGTGAAGCTCATCTGCAAGGAGCTGGGCAAGCCCGAGAGCCTCATCGTCCATGTGGCGGATCGGAAGGGCCACGATATGCGCTATGCCATTGACCCCACCAAGATCCACAACGAGCTGGGCTGGCTGCCGGAGACCAAGTTCGCCGACGGCATCAAAAAGACCATCGACTGGTACCTGAACAACCGTTCGTGGTGGGAGACCATCATCTCCGGCGAGTATCAGGACTATTACGAGAAAATGTACGGCAATCGCTGAGCCATGGAGGAGCAGAGAGCCAAGGCCGGGACGGGGCCGATTCCGTCCGCCCATTTGGGCTTTGTGGACGCCACCAAGGGCCTGGGCATCCTGGCGGTGATCTGGGGACATATGGACTATCTGTGGAGCACCAGCTCTGTGTGGTTCTCGTCCTTCAAGCTGGCGGTGTTCTTTGTGGTGGTGGGCCTGCTGAAGGCGCACCGCTATGAGGCCCGGGGACAGGAGGAGAGCTGCGGCGCCGTGTGGGGCAAGCGGCTGTATTCCCTGGTCATCCCCTATGGGGTGTACTCCCTGTTGGCCATTCTGGCGCACCTGGCCTTTGCGGCGGTGCGGCACCAGGGCATAAGAGAGGCCCTGGGTGGGGATATCTTCCTGACCATTACGCTGCGGGGCATCGCCACCCTCTGGTTCCTGCCCACGCTGCTGCTGGCTGAGCTGCTGTTTGCGGCCATCCGGCCGGAGAGCCGGTGCCGGGCCGTGAAGCTGCTGCTGTGCATCCTGATGCCGGTGCTGCTGTGGGCGGTGTGCTGGTTCTATGAGGGGATGGACCTGCCGGAGGGGCTGCTGGCCCAGGCGGGGCAGAACCTGTTTGTGGTGGCGGCCAAGAGCGTCAGCGGGTGCTGGTTCATGCTGTGCGGCTATTACATCTATCGCCATCTGGACCCCAAACGGCTGAGCAGGCCGCTGATCCTGGTGGTGCTGCTGGCGGTGAACCTGGGGCTGTCGCTGCTGAGTCCGAAGCTGGATTTCAACTCCTTCCGGCTGGGCCGCTTCGGCCTGGTGTTCTACGTCAACGGCGTTCTGGGCTCCGTGGCGCTGCTGGAGCTGCTGCGGTATCTGGAGGGGCGGATGTCCCTGCGGCCGCTGATCTGGTGCGGGAAGAACTCCATGTTCCTGATGGCCACGCATCTGCCCTGGTATATCGCGCCGGTGCTGGTGGCCGTGGGGAAGCGGTTCTATACCGCCGCGGCGCCGGATGTGAAGTATTTCCTGGTCATGCTGGCGGAGTTTGCCGCCCTGATGGCCATTGAGTTCGTGATGGTTTGGTGCAAGGACAAGATCAAGGGCACCATTACCGGTGGCGGAAAGGAAAAGGCCGTCAGCCGGGCCATCCAGTATCTGTAAGGAGGCTGCAAAATGAAAATTCTGGTAACGGGCGTGGGCGGTCAGCTGGGCCACGACGTCATGAACGAGCTGGCCCGCCGGGGCCATCAGGGCGTGGGCAGTGACATCGCCCCGGTGTACAGCGGCATTGCAGACGGCTCTGCCGTGACGGAGATGCCCTATGTGCCCATGGATATCACCAATGACGCCCAGGTGCGGCAGGTGATGGACGATGTGCAGCCCGACGCCGTGATCCACTGCGCCGCCTGGACGGCGGTGGACCTGGCCGAGGACGCCGACAAGCAGCCCAAGGTACGGGCCATCAACGTGGACGGCACCGCTCATCTGGCGGCGGCGTGCAAGGCCCAGGACTGCAAGATGATGTACATTTCCACGGACTATGTGTTCAATGGGCAGGGCCAGACGCCCTGGCAGCCGGACTGCAAGGACTATCAGCCCCTGAACTACTACGGCGAGACGAAGCTGGGCGGCGAGCTGGCCGTCAGCTCTGCGCTGGAGAAATACTTCATCGTGCGGATCGCTTGGGTGTTCGGTCTGAACGGCAAGAACTTCATCAAGACCATGCTCCAGCTGGGCAAGACCCACGACAAGCTGCGGGTGGTGTGCGACCAGATCGGTACGCCTACCTATACCCTGGACCTGGCCCGGCTGCTGGCGGATATGATCGAGTCCGACAAGTACGGCTATTATCACGCCACCAATGAGGGCGGGTACATCTCCTGGTACGAGTTTGCCTGCGAGATCTTCCGCCAGGCGGGTCTGCCGGTGCAGGTGGACGCCGTGACCACGGCGGAATACGGCGCGTCCAAGGCGGCGCGGCCCTTCAACAGCCGGCTGGACAAGAGCAAGCTGGCGGAGAACGGCTTCACGCCGCTGCCGGACTGGAAGGACGCCCTGAGCCGGTATCTCAAGGAGCTCGGCACCAATCAATAAAAGAAAAACGCTGCCTGCCCAGCAGGCGGCGTTTTTTTTTCGCCTTAACGGGGCTTTCCACCGGGGGGGAAATGCGGTATACTGTCAGATGAGAGTTTTTTGGGACAGCAGCCATGGTATCCTGCTGTCAGTGCGTCAGAAAGGAGGCGGGGCGGATGCTGTCTGTATGGGTAGGACGGGCCGGGTCCGGAAAATCCCGGCGGGTACTGGAGGCTATGGAGAAAAACCGGGGACTGCGGCGGCAGGTGCTGCTGGTGCCGGAGCATATTTCCCACGAGGCGGAGGTGGACCTGTGCCGGGCCCTGGGGCCCACGGCGTCCCGGGATGCGGAGGTGCTGAGCTTCCGGAGCCTGTCGTCCCGGGTGCTGGCCGAAACGGGAGGGCTGGCGGAGTTTACCCTGGACAACGGGGGAAAACTCCTGACCATGCGGCGGGTTTTGCAGGAGCTGGCGCCGGAGCTGCGGGTGTTCGGGCGGCCCAGTCAGCGGGCGTCGTTTCTGCGGCAGCTGACGGACCTGATGGAGGAGCTTTACGCCTATGAGATCGGGCCCCGGGACCTCTATGCACATGTAGAGGACCTGGAGGGCGCTATGGGGGACAAGCTGCGGGATATCGCGCTGCTGTATGCGGCGTATGACGCCCGGCTGCGCAACGGAGACATGGATGCCCGGTCCCGGCTCCAGAAGCTCCGGGAGCATCTGGAGCACAGCGACTATCTCCGGGGCTGCGATGTGTATCTGGACGGGTTTTCCTATTTCAACCGCCAGGAGGAGAGCATATTGGAGCTGGTGCTGCGGCAGGCCGGCAGCGTTACCGTGACCCTGCTGGGGGACCGGGGCAATGAACAGCTGTTTCAGAATGCTCTGCGCCAGCGGATGCGCCTGGAGCGCATGGCCCGGCGTGTGGGGCAGAGCATGGAAGTCCTGTGGTGCGAAAAGCAGGGGAGCGGCCCCCTGGATCACCTGGAGCGGCACTTTTTTGGCCGGGAGACGGCCTATGAGGGCCAGGCGGAGGGAATTCGCCTGTATCAGGCCGCCACGGCCTTCACCGAGGTGGAATGGGTGTCCCAGCAGCTGAGGCAGCTGGCGGCAGAGGGATACCGCTGGCGGGATATGGGCGTGTGTGCCCGGAATATGGAGGTTTATGGCCCACTGCTGGAGAGCGTGTTCCGCCGGGACGGCATCCCGGCCTATATCAGCCGCCGCAGCGATCTGCTGGAAAAGCCGCCCATCACCATGCTGTTGGGGGCCCTGGACGCCGTTACCGGCGGCTTTGACCGGGAGGACGTGTTCCGCTGCCTGAAGACCGGCCTGGGGGGCATTTCCCCGGATGAGTGCGATATCCTGGAGAATTATGTGATCGTGTGGGATATCCGGGGCGGCATGTGGCTGCGGGAGGGCGACTGGACCGCCAGCCCCGACGGCTACGGACGGGAGATGACGGAGACTGCCGCCGCACGGCTGCGGCAGGTCAATGGTGTCCGGCGGCGGGTACGTCTGCTGCTGGAGCCCCTGTATCAGGGGATGAAAACGGCATCATCCGCCAGGGACAAGGCGGAGTGCCTGTACACATTTTTGCAGGAGGCCGGTGTACCCCAGGCTCTGGAGGAAACCGCCGGGAAGCTGCTGGCAGAGAACCAGCCCCAGCTGGCGGAGGAATATGTGCAGCTGTGGGAGATATTCTGCGGGGTGCTGGACCAATTTGTGGAGATCCTGGGGGACACGGAGCTGACGGGTGAGGAGTTCGCGCGGCTGCTGCGGCTGGTGCTGACCCAGTACAGCGTGGGTACCATTCCTGCCACCCTGGACCAGGTGAAGGTCAGCGAGATCACCCGCAACGACCGGCACCGGGTAAGGTGCCTGTTCCTGCTGGGGGCCAACGACCATGTGCTGCCTATGCCGCCCAGCGGCCACGGCCTGCTGGACCCGGAGGACCGGGAGACCCTGCAGCAGCGGGAGATCCTGCTGTCGGACGCCGTGTTTGACCCGCTGGACAACGAGCTGCAGAATATTTACGCGTGCCTGGCCCAGCCCACGGAGCGGCTTACCGTCAGCTGGCCGGTGGGGGACATCAGCGGCGCTCAGCTGCGGCCCTCCTTCGTGGTGCAGCGGATGGAGAAGCTGTTTCCGGATCTGCACGTCCTGCGGGAGGACGGGGCCTACCGGCGGATGCTGCCCGCCACGGCTCTGGAGCTGGCCGGCAGCGACAGGGCACTGGAGCGGTATTTCCGGCAGCGGGGCGGCTATGACCGGGTGCTGGATGCCATGGACCGGGGCCGCGCCCTGGGCCGGGGGCGGCTGTCGCCGGAGGCGGTGCAGGCCCTATATGGGCGGTCCCTGCACATGTCGGCCTCCCGGATGGACCAGGTGAAGCGGTGCCACTTCGGGTACTTCATGCAGTATGGCCTGCGGGCCAGGGAGCGCCGACCGGCGGGCTTCGAGGCCCCGGAGATCGGCACGTTCATCCACTATTTATTGGAAAATGTGGCCCGGGAGGTAAAGAACCGGGGCGGCTGGAGCCAGGTGGAGCAGGAGGAACTGCGCCGCCTGGTCCGGGAATACATAGACCAATACGCCCGGGAGGAGATCGACGGCTATCGGGAGAAAAGCGCCCGGTTCCGGTATCTGTTTTCCCGGCTGCGGACGGCGGCCTGCGCCATCGTGGAGGACATGGCCGGGGAGCTGGCCCAATCGGATTTTTCACCGGTGGCCTTCGAGCTGGGCTTCGGCGGCCGGGACGGGCAGCTGCCCGCCGTTACCGTCACCGAGGGAGATGAGACCCTGTCCGTCAGCGGCAAGGTGGACCGGGTGGACGGCTGGCTCCACGACGGAAAGCTGTATCTGCGGGTGGTGGACTACAAAACCGGGAAAAAAGCCTTTGACCTGTCGGACCTGCGGTACGGCCTGGGCATTCAGATGCTCCTGTACCTGTTCACTCTGGAGAAGGAGGGCCGCAGCTATTTCGGCTATCCCATTGTGCCGGCGGGGGTACTGTATCACCCGGCCCGGGAGGTGATCCTGAAAAAGGACCGGGGCATCCAACCGGAAAAGCTCCAGGCTGCCCTGCAGGAGGAGCTGCGCCGCAGCGGCATGGTGCTGGCGGACCCGGAGGTGCTGCGGGCTATGGAGCACAGCGCTCTGGAAGCACCCCATTATCTGCCCATTCGGGTGAAGAAGGACGGCTCCATTTCCGACGGTATCGCATCGGCGGAGCAGCTGGGGAAGCTGGGCCGGTATGTGGAGGACCTGCTGCACCAGATCGCCAGGGAGATCGGCTCCGGCAATATTGACGCCGACCCGGTGGCACGGGGACCCCAGGAGCGGGCCTGCGACCGCTGCGATTTTGCTGCGGCCTGTGCCTTCCAGGAGGGTCGGGGCGGCGATCGGGTGCGCTATATCAGGACTGTAAAGCCGGAGGAATTCTGGCAATTCGTGGACGCGGAAAATGGGAAGGAGGGGAGCACATGCCGCTGACGCCGCAGCAGGAAACAGCCGTATATGACCGGGGCGGAAGCCTTCTGGTGTCCGCCGCCGCAGGCTCCGGCAAGACGAAGGTTTTGGTGGAGCGCTTGTTTTCCTATATGGAGCAGGAGGGCTGTCAGGTGGACGACTTCCTGATCATCACCTATACCAAGGCCGCCGCGGCGGAGCTGCGGGGCAAGATCGCCCAGGAGCTGACCCGCCGGGTGGCGGACCGGCCCGGGGACAGCCACCTGCGGCGGCAGATGCTGCGGGTGTATCAGGCGGACATCAAAACCGTGGACGCCTTCTGCGCCGGACTGCTCCGCGAGAACGTGCACCTGCTGCCCCCGGTGGAGGAGCACAGCCTGACCCCGGATTTCCGGGTGCTGGACGAACAGGAGGCCATGCTGCTGCGGCGGCGGGTGCTGGACCGGGTATTGGAGGATTTTTACGCCCACATCGAGGAGGACGGCAACGCCCGCCAGCTGGCGGAGACCCTGGGAGCCGGACGGGATGACCGGGCGCTGGAGGCCCTGGTGCTGGACCTCCACGAAAAGACCCAGAGCCACCCGCACCCCCTGCGGTGGCTGGAGCAGCTGCGGCAGGGCTGGGAGGTCACCCCCCAGGAGCTGGCGGACACCGGCTGCGGCCGGTATCTCATAGAGGACGCCCTGCGCCGGGCAGACTTCTGGGCCCGGCGGCTGACCCGGGCCGTGGAGGATATGGCGGACTATCCCGCCGTGTACAAGGCCTACGGCCACCGGTTTCTGGAGGTGGCCCAGGACCTGGAGGCCCTGCGGGACAAGGCCGCCGGCGGCTGGGACAGTCTTGCCCAGGGCGTGCCGTCCTTCCGGCGGATGGGCGTGGCCAAGGGGGAGGAGAACGCCGCCTGCCGGGAGCGGGCCAAGGCGGTGCTGGAGCAGGCCAAAAAGGCGCTGAAGGACATTCAGGCGATCTTTTCTGTGCCAGAGGCGGAGCTGCTGGAGGATCTGCGGCAGATGGCCCCGGCCATGCTGGCTCTGCTGCGCCTGACGGCACAGTTTACCCTGCATTATCAGGCGGAGAAGGTCCGGCGCAACGTGATGGACTTTTCCGACCAGGAGCACTATGCCATCGACCTGCTGACCGACGGCCAGGGACGGCCCACGGAGCTGGCAAAGCAGGTCTCCTCCCGCTACCGGGAGGTGATGGTGGACGAATACCAGGACAGCAACCAGGTGCAGAACTGCATTTTCCGGGCCCTGTCCGTGGAGGAGCGACGGCTGTTCGCCGTGGGCGATGTGAAGCAGAGCATTTACCGGTTCCGGCTGGCGGATCCCACCATTTTCCTGGAGAAATACCTGTCCTACCGCCCGGCGGCGGAGGCGGAGGAGGGCCAGCCGCGAAAGGTGCTGCTGAGCCGGAATTTCCGCTCTCGGCGGGAGGTGCTGGACGGCACCAACTTTGTGTTCCGGGCCATTATGTCCCGGGAAATGGGGGAGATGGACTACGGCGACGACGAGCAGCTGTATTTCGGCGCGGAGGCGGCGTACCCGCCCCGGCCGGGCATGGAGCCGGAGCTGCACCTGATCAGCGTGGAGAATACGGAGGAGGAAACCTTCGACCGCACGGAGGTGGAGGCCCGGTTTGTGGCCCGGCGCATCCGACGGCTGCTGGACCAGGGCTTCCCGGTGCAGGGAGAGGACGGACAGCCCCGGCCTGTGGAGCCGGAGGATATCGTCATTCTCATGCGGTCCCCCCGGGCGCGTCTGGCGGCCTATACGGCGGCCCTGCGGCGGGAGAACATTCCCTGCACCAGCGGGGAGAGCGAGGCGTTTTTCAGCACCCTGGAGGCGGCGGTGATGGTGTCGTTTTTGCAGATCATCGACAATCCGCGGCAGGATGTGCCGCTGATCGCCGTGCTACGGTCGCCTCTGTTTGGCTTTTCCCCGGACCGGCTGGCCCAGATCCGGGCGCTGCTGCCGGAGGGAGACTACTATGACGCCCTGTGCCTGGACGAGCATGAGGACACGGCGGCCTTCCGGCAGACGCTGGACGGTCTGCGGCTGGCCGCCCGGGACATGACGGCGGACCGGCTGCTGTGGAAGCTCTATACCCAGTGCCACGCCATGGCGGTGTTCGGGGCCATGGAGGGCGGCGCGGCCCGGAAGGAAAACCTCATCGCCCTGTATACCTACGCCGGGCAGCAGGCGGCGGCGGGACGCGGCGGCCTGTTTGACTTCGTGACCCAGCTTCACGACCTGTTGGAGGAAGGACGTCAGCCGCCTATCTCCACCCAGGCCACCGGCAGCGGTGTGCAGATCATGAGCGTCCATCGGTCCAAGGGACTGGAGTTCCCGGTGGTGATCCTGGCGGACCTGCACAAGCGCTTCAACGCCGACGACTTCCACCGGCCGGTGCTGGTGCATCCCCAGCTGGGGCTGGGCACCGAGCGGGTGGACCGGCAGCGGCGGATCCGGTACGATACCGTTACCAAATCCGCCGTGGCGGCGGCCCTGACCCGGGAGAGCAAGGCCGAGGAAATGCGCATTCTGTACGTGGCCCTGACCCGGGCCAAGGAGAAGCTCATCTGCGTGGACTGCATGTCCCACGCCCGGAAACGGGCGGCGGACCTGGCAGTGCTGGCGGAGATGCCCGCGCCGCCGGAGGCGGTGGCCGGGGCAAAATGCCCCGGGGACTGGCTGCTGCTGCCGCTGCTGTGCGCCCCGGAGGGGGAGCCCATCCGCCGCTGGGCGGAGACGGAGCCCCAGACCCTGACAGGCGCCGGAGGCGGATGGCAGGTGCAGGTGTGGGAAAATCCCGTGGCGCCGGCTCTCCGGGAGCGGGACAGCACGCCGGAGGAGGCGCGCGAAAGCGGCCCTGTGGAGGTCCGGGAGCTGGACTATCCCCACCCGGCAGCCTGCCGCATTCCCACCAAGGTCACGGCCACCCAGCTGAAGGGCCGGGAGCTGGATGAGGAGATCGCCCAGGGTACCGTCCGCCGGGTGCGTCAGGTGCAGGTGGAAACGCCGCGCTTTCTGATAGGGGAGCGGCCTTTGTCCGCAGCCCAGCGGGGTACGGCCATGCATCTGCTGATGCAGTATCTGAATCTGAGCGGCCCGGAGCCGGAGCAGCAGGTGCAGGCCCTGCTGGCCCGGCATCTGCTGACGCCGGAGCAGGCGGCGTCCTTGGAGCTGGAGCAGGTGCGCCGGTTCCTGGCCTCGCCTCTGGCGGAGCGCATCCGACGGGCGGGGGAGGTGTACCGGGAGTACCGGTTCTCCCTGCTGCTGCCGGCGTCGCTGTATGATCCGGAGGCGGAGCCGGAGGATGAGCTGATGCTCCAGGGCGTGGTGGACTGCGCCTTCCGGACGGAGCAGGGCTTGGTCATTGTGGACTTCAAAACGGACCGCATCCTGCCCCAGGAGGCCGCCCAGCGGGCGGAGCTGTATCGCCCCCAGCTGACGGCCTACAGTCAGGCCCTGAGCCGGGTGCTGGAAGCACCGGTGGCGGAGCGGGTGCTGTATTTCTTCGGCCCCGGATGCCAGGTGACGCTGTAATGGCTTCATCTCCGCTATTTCCGGCGGCGTGTTCGTAGTGGGCCTGGTGCCGGAGCTGTGTCTGCCCAGGGACCCCAAGCGCTATGAGATCCGATAAAATTTGAAATTTTTTCCGGCTTTGCGCCGCAGACTGCTGTCTGCGGCGCTTTTTTTGTCTGCGGCGGAAATGCATCCTATATTTAGCGGACATGAAAGCCGGGCGATTCGCGCAAAGTAACTCTGTCGCCGGCGACAAAATTCAAAAACAGGGGTGATCGCATGTATGAAACGCAAAAAAAGCGACGCATACGCAGGCCGGCCGTATGGCTGCTGGCCGTGCTGCTCACCGGGGCCCTGTGCTGCCAGACGGTATGGGCCGACCAGCGCACCTTGATCCCTGTGGGGAAGGCGGTGGGCATCAAGCTGTTTGCCGATGGCGTGCTGGTGGTGTCTACCTCCAGCGACGGTCCGTGCCCGGCCCGCGACTGCGGCATACAGGAGGGGGACCTGATCGTCAGCTGCAACGGAGAAAGGATCACGTCCGCCGAGGAGCTGCAGGCTCTGCTGCAGGCCGCCGGCGGAACGCCTGCAGCCGTGGGCCTGCGCCGGGACGGCAAAAGCCTTACCGTCACCGCTGTGCCGGTGCAGGCGGAGGATGGCTCCTGGCGTCTGGGCGCCTGGACACGGGACTCTATGGCGGGCGTGGGGACGCTGACCTTCTATGACCCGGACACCGGCGCCTATGGCGCTCTGGGTCACGGCATCACCGATACGGACACGGCCCAGCTGATGCCGCTGTCCAGCGGTTCCATTATGGAGACCACCGTGAAGGCCGTGAAAAGGGGACAGAAGGGCGACCCGGGACAGCTGAAGGGCGACTTCACCGTGCAGCACGATGTGGGCACCGTGTCCGCTAATACCAGCGGCGGCATTTTCGGCACTGTGGCAGAAGGCGGCTTTGTATCCGGTGCGGCACTGCCGGTGGCCCGGCGCAGCGAGGTGACCACCGGCCCCGCTGTTATTTTATCCACCATCTCCGGAGATGATACCCAGGAATACACTGTGGAGATCGTGCGGCTGTGCCCCGCAAACCGGGACGGCCGGGACCTGCTGCTGAAGGTCACGGACCCCCGGCTGCTGGAGGCTACCGGGGGCATTGTCCAGGGCATGTGAGTGTGTTATAATTGGGACAACACGGGAAAAGCTTGATTTCAAGCGGGTTTCCGGTGCTTGTCCAACTTTTCATTGACCACGAAAACAGGACCACATTCCGCGCAGATGTGACGGACAAAAATGCTGCGAACTCTCGGATCCGGAGTTTTTCGGCAGTTAACAGCGAACGCAGGCAGAAAGGAGTCATATTCAATTTAATCGCCGCCTGGCGACTGCCGCACTAAGACCGATGGGGTATAAGCTGTCCATCGGTCTTTTTTGTTATTCCAAGGAAGGAGGCGCTGATGCTGAAATGGGGTGCAGTTCAGGATGGCACTTCTTTTCCGGAATTCAACCATGCGAGACTATTGGAAACCTGGAAGTCGCTTTTGCAATTTATCGGAAAGCAACAAAAAAGCAAAAATTGAAATCCATCGCTTTATATAGCATTGCGTTTTTGCAAGAGAAATGATAGTATACTCTAAACAGCCAAGACCGACTGTTCCTATTTTCGGAGTAAATCCTGTCGGTAAATGCACATTCGGAATCGTCTTGCCGGGAAACAAATACAATTGCCAAGAAATATTCCTTGATTGCAGGAGAAAGCGAGAGATTTCCCCTATGAAACGGAATACGAAACAGCTGATCCCCATGATCCTGGTTTTTACAATCATTGCGGCGGCCTATTCCTGCCGGATACTGGCCATGCTCGACATCGGCGGCGTTTGGATGAACTATATCCGCGCGGCGCTGTATTTGCTGCTGTTTTCCCTGTGGGGCTATTCCATTGACCGGCGCATTATACAGAAGCAGGCACTGCACTGCCTGCGTCTGACTGCGGCGCTGATGCTGGTATGGCTTATTTTGCGCACGCTGAAATATGAGTTTGTCACCGACCTGACAGTGGCGCGGTACATTTGGTATCTCTATTATTTGCCCATGCTGTTTATACCGCTGCTGGGAGTGTATATTGCGCTGACGCTGGGGAAGTCGGAGGAATACCGTCTGACCGAAAGGGCCGGCTTTCTGGTCGCCGTGCCGGGCATACTGTTTTTGCTGGTGATCACCAACGATCTGCACCAGCAGGTGTTTGCATTCAACAGCGGTGTGCCGGGCGTGCCGGACAATTATGGCTATTCCCACGGCATTTTTTACTTCTGCAGCATGGGCTGGATGGTTGCGTGCATGACTTTTTCCCTTGCCCTCCTTTTGAAGAAAAGCCGCGTCCCCAGCGGCAGCAAAAAAAGGATCAGGCCGTTTGTGATAGCCTGCATAACGGTTTTGTATGGGCTTTTGTATCTGTCGGGCCTGCCGGCCATACGCCGGTGGCTCGGGGATATGAATGTGACATTTTGCCTTTTATATGCGGCGATTTATGAAAGCTGTATACGCTGCCGGATGATACCGTCTAATACGGGCTATGTGGAGCTGTTCGAGGCGACAACGCTGGCGGCGTGCATTGCGGATCGCAGCGGGAATATCGTTCTCCGTTCCCGGGCCGCAGGGGAGGATATGGTTTGCCCGAGGGATGGCGTTCCGCTCATCCGGCCCAACGGAATACGCATCTCCTCGGCGCCCATCAGCGGCGGCTATGCCATATGGCAGGATAATGTGCGGCCGCTGACGGAGCTGCGCGCAAGACTGAGCGAAAACAAGACCAAAATCAACAGCAACAAAGAGAAGCTGCGGGAGGCCTATATCATACAGAAAAAGCTGCTTGAGCTGACGGAAAAAAACCGTATTTACGACGAGATGGAGGCAAGGTACGGAAATCAGATCACCAGAGTCGGGCAGCTGCTGCGGCAATGTCAGGGGGCCGCACCCGAGGAAATACAAAGCGTACTGAAAAAGATCCTGCTGCTGGGCACTTACATTAAGCGCAGCGCCAACCTGTACTTTCTCAGCCAGGAATATGAGCTTCTGCCGCAGCAGGAGCTTCGGCTGACCATAGACGAGGCGGTGCGGGTGATAAACGTTTGCGGCACGGAATGCAGCGTGGTCTACCACACGACCGGGCCTATGCGCGCGACAGAGGTGGCGCGGCTGCTTGACCTTTTGAAGGTCGTGACGGAAGCGGCGATGGGCGGGCTGTATTCCCTGTTTATTTCCGTGTCCGACGGCGAGATGGATCTGTCGGTGGAGTGTGCTGCCGAGCTGTCCTTTTTGGCTTCTCCGGATGTGACGGTTCAGCAGGAGGACGGCTTGTGGCTTGTGCGCACAAGGATAGGAGGCGGGAGCGGTGCTTAGAATAAGACACCTGGGCTTTAATGCCATCAAGGAAAGCTTTGACCGGCTTCCCACAGGCGTGTGTTTTTTTGACCGAACGGGCAGCATCGTCCTGTGCAACCGGCAGATGTATCAGCTGAGCCGATTCCTGCTTGACAGCGATATGCAGTATCTGGGCGAGGTCCAGGAGGCGCTGTCTGCCCCGGGAGGGGGCATTGTGCGGATCCCGGATATAGACAACACCTATCGGTTTCCGGACAAAACCGTGTGGAGGTTTGAAAAAACGGAGGTCACCGATCGGTACGGGACAAGGTATATACAGCTTACCGCTGCCGATGTTACCGACCTGCAGCGCGCCTTGGTACAGCTTACCGCAGACAGCAAGAAGCTGCAGGAGGACGCGGAAAAGCTGAAGCAACTTTCCGATAATGCCGGGGCCCTGGCCCGGGAGAAGGAGCTGCTGGACGCGAAATCCGCCATGCACGACGGCCTTGCCGCCTGCATTACACTGACGAAGCAGTACATAACAGGGGAATTTGACGGTATGGATCCGGGCGTTGTATGCCATGAATGGGAGAAGGTCATTGCCTTCCGGGATACAATCTGCCTGCCGGCCAGAAAAAGACTGCTGGACAGCGCCAAGGCCAGCGGCGTGACCGTGCGGATAAGAGGTCAGGAGCCCACGGACGGTGAGGCGGAGCTGCTGTACACGGCCATGCAGGTTTGCCTGAACAACGCCATTCAGTATGCCAAGGCCACGGAGATTTCCGCAAATATTTGGGAAAACCAGGGCAGCTATACGGTGGTGATACGCAATAACGGCAAGCCGCCGGAAAAGGAGATCACCGAGGGCGGCGGACTTACCAACCTGCGCCACCGGATCGAAAATTCGGGCGGTAAGATGACGGTGCAGAGCCTGCCGAGGTTTTCTCTGGCAATTGAGATACCAAAATCCGGGAATTCGGGGGTGAATAACCTGTGACTATGAGAAAAATACTGATCGTGGAGGATCAGGCGCTGGCGAGAACCTATCTGTGCGCCTGCGTGGAAAAATGCACGGACTGCCAGGTGGCGGGTACGCTGTTCCGGGCCGACGCGGCGCTTCAGCGCTGCGATGAGGGGCCCATCGATCTGATTCTCATGGACATATGCACCGAAAGCGACTCGGACGGACTGGCCGCAGCCGAATCCATCAAGAAGATCTACCCACAGATAAAAATCGTTATGGTGACCTCTATGCTGGAGGGACGGTTTCTTGATCGGGCCAGAAAGATCGGGGCAGACAGCTTCTGGTATAAGGACTCCCCCTCCGGCGACCTTGTGGGTGTGATCGAGGGAACCCTTTCCGGAAAGCACTTTTGGCCGGACGGCGTGCCCAGTGTCCGGCTCGGCAACACGCTCTCCTGCGACCTGTCTGACCGTGAGATAGAGACTCTGCGCCTGCTCTGTGAGGGAAAAACAAATGCCGAGATCGCCGTAAAGCTGAATGTGGGCGAGTCCTCGGTGCGGACCTATATTAACCGTATGCTGGAAAAAACCGGCTACACAAACCGCAATCGGCTGATGATCGCAGCTGTGGGCAAACGGATGGTCGTGCCCGGATGCTGGATCGAGGAGCAGGAAGAAACCAGGTAGGAGCAAATTGAATAAAGCGTCGCGCTGAAAAAACCATTTTTGACACGAAAATGCCCAGCTTTCAAAAAGCTGGGTATTTTTTTGCGAAAAACAGACGCTCGTTCACAATTTGTTTACAATTAAAGGGGCGTTTGTCCTCACTTTTGAGGACAGACAGAGCCGGCGTTCCTTGCTACAATAAAGCCATAAAGTAAGACGGAACAGATCCGGTGCATGTATCAGAAAAAAGGAGGAACGGTTCGATGAAGAAAATCGTGGTCGATATGCAGAATTTTCTGTTTGCCGATTCCATAGCGACTGCTTTCAAGAATTCGGATTACGACATTGCTGTGGTTCGTGCGGAGTCCCCGCGAGATACCATTGAACTGTGCCGGGTGTTCAAACCGTTTGTCCTTTTAATGGAGGTTACCGCCTATACTCCGTGGCTGCTTTGCGAGAGGATGAAGCTGCGGGATGAGGCAAAGACGGTGTGCCCGGATTGCAAAATTGCTCTCATCGTGGATTCCAACACCGAAAAACAGGCGGCGAAGGACATCCGGGAGGCCAAGAAAAATGGTATCATCGACCAGTTTTTCTACGGCTCGATGACCGCTGAATACCTGATGGATCAGATTTACGCGATGTAAGGACGACACAAGAAAGGTGAGGTGAAGCACAATGAAAAAAAGAAAATGGCTTAGCCTTCTGCTGGCAGTGATGATGCTCGTATCAGCAGTGCCCTTCTTCCCGGTGACGGCCGATGCAGCAGATGGCACGGTGGAGGTTTCTACCTGGGCGGAGCTGAAAAAGGCGCTGGACTACACGACAAATTGCTCGGTGGTGAAGGTGGTTAAGGACATCGAAACAAAGTCTCTGAACGGGCACA
>ERZ1026848.385-NODE-385-length-24953-cov-8.709254_pt1 | contig 24953 bp, 22 predicted proteins | sample MGYA00380154_ERZ1026848 | MGnify/ENA primary metagenome ERZ1026848 (study PRJEB33269, sample SAMEA4719790) | human gut metagenome | biome: human-associated habitat; feature: organic feature; material: feces | place: Cameroon | collected 2013-10 ...
TAGCGCAGCTCCATGATCCGCTTTTCGCGCGGGGTCAGCCCGGCCACGGTCTGCCGGAACTGCAGCCCGCTGATCCAGCTGTCCTCGCCATCCGGGTCGCGCACCTGGTCGATGAGGTACATGGCATCGCCGCCGTCGGTATACACCGGCTCTTCCAGGCTCACCGGCTCTACCACCGATTCCAGTGCCGCGGTCACCTCCCGGCGGGACAGGCCTGCCTCCCTGGCGATCTCGTCCATGGTGGGTTCCCGACCCAGCTGCTTCTCCAGCGTTTCGCGGGCCTGCATGGCCCGGTAGGCGGTATCGCGCAGGCTGCGGCTTACCCGCAGGGCATTGTTGTCCCGCAAAAAGCGCCGGATCTCGCCGATGATCATGGGCACGCCGTAGGTGGAAAACCGCACCGGCTGGGCAGGGTCAAAGTTGTCGATGGCTTTGATGAGCCCGATGCACCCCACCTGAAACAGGTCGTCGAGGTTTTCGCCCCGCTGGGCAAAGCGCTGCACCACGCTCAGCACCAGCCGCAGGTTGCCCTCCACCATGCGTTCCCGTGCTCCTGCATCCCCGGCGTGGGCCTGCAGGAGCAGCTGCCGCTTTTCGCTTTCGGACAAAACAGGAAGCTGCGCCGTGTTTACGCCGCACAGTTCCACCTTATTGTACATCCAAACGCCCCCGGTCTGTTTTGAAGTTCACCGGGAGTATGGCCGCAGGGGCAAACCACTATGCGTGGAAAAAATTACACGCCCACCCGACAGCCGGATGAGCGTGCAAAAAAGCCGCAATTGCAATTGGCACATAATTATGGTATGCTTTAAACGCAGCCGCAAGGCTGCCACGAGGCGCTGCGTCCCACAAATGCAGGCGGCTGAGCTCCTTACCGGCACCTGAGTGCCCGGTGGAGCGAATTTTTCTTGAAATCTCGGCCTCCCCCGGACGCCCAAGGGCGGAAAGGGGGGATGCACCATGACGTTTGAACAGGTCGTAATGCTGCTTTCGCTGCTTGGCGGAGCAATCTACGTTACATTTCAGATCACATGGACTGTCTCGCACAGGGATGACAAAAAGAAAAAATGACCGCCTTCAAGTCTCCACACCTGAACGGTCATTTCTTCTGATCAATCTGGTAAGGAGCTAGTCGTTTGTATGGGCCAGCGCCTTTTGTATTTTCAGTATAGACGATTCCACGCAGTTTGTCAAGGACAAGGCTGCGCTTTTTTATTGCCCTTCCAGTTGGAGCTTCAGGGTCTGGATGATGCGCTTTTCAAGGCGGGAAATGTAACTCTGGCTGATGCCCAGGGCGTCGGCGGCTTCCTTCTGGGTGCGTTCCACGCCGTCGGTCAGGCCGAAGCGCAGCTCCATGATCCGGCGCTCCCGGGCCGAAAGGCTGCTCACGGCGCGGCGTAGACCGGCGCGCTCGGCGTCCTGCTCCAGCTGCTGGCCCACCATATTCTCGTCGCTGCCGAGGATGTCCGACAGCAGCAGCTCGTTGCCGTCGCCGTCCACATTCAGCGGCTCGTCAAGGCTGGCCTCCTGACGGCGGTTGGAGGTCTTGCGCAGGTACATCAGGATCTCGTTGCCGATGCAGCGGCTGGCGTAGGTGGCCAGCTTGATGCTGCGTTCCGGCGTGAAGGTGTTCACGGCCTTGATCAGCCCGATGGTGCCGATGCTGATCAGGTCCTCGGCGGGCACACCGCTGTTCTCGTACTTTTTGGCAAGGTACACCACCAGCCGCAGATTGTGCAGGATGAGCGCATCGCGGGCGTCTGCCTCTCCGGCGGCCATGCGGGCCAGCAGGGCTTTTTCCTCGGCGGGGGAGAGGGGAGAGGGCAGGCTGGCGGTGCCGGCCAGATACTGCACGCCGCCGCAAAACCGCAGCCGCGCACACAGGCGGTGCCAGAGCTGCCGCAAAAACTGGAACATGAGCAGTCCTCCCTATAATAAGTATTATAAGAGCAGCTGTGCCGCATCCTCGCCGTACAGCAGCTCCCATGCAGGGTCCGGCGGCGTGGGGCAGCAGAACGCCGCCAGCAGCCCGCCTGCGCGGTCTTTGCCCAACTGCAGGGCAGCGGGCAGGGCAGGCAGCATGCTCTGGCCGTGGATGCTGCGGCAGGGCACCAGATGCACCCCCAGCTCCGGCGGGGGCGGGGCTGTGCTGTGGGCAAACCAGCCATCGAGATACTGCCGGGCTGCCTGCGGCAGGCGGTGCCGCACCGCCGGGTACTGCACCAGCACCACGGCCTTGCCGCTCAACGGCTCCTGCAGGGCAAAGCCGGTGTCGTGGAAGGCCTGTACCGGCAGCTGCACCCCGGCCACCTCCAGCGTGGCGGGCACGCTGGGCGCGCCGCTGCGGCCAAAGCAGTACAGCAGGGCCCGCAGTACGGCATACACCCCCGCACAGCTGGCCAGCAGCCGCCCGGGGGACAGGGGCAGGCTGACGCTCAGGTTGCGGCTCTGCACGCCGGGCAGCACCACCGCTCCGCACAGCAGCAGGTTGAGCAGTGCATACCACGCACACAACCGGGCAAAACGCCCCCGCCCGGGCAGGCCGTAGGCGGCGGCCACCACCGCGCAACCTGTGAAAATTTTATAACCAACTGCCACGGCTCCCGGCAGCTCCGGGGCCAGCAGTACCAGTGCCGACACTGCCGCCAGCGCCGCCCCGGTGCACAGCCGCACCCCGGTGCACACGGTGGCGCACAGCAGACCGGCTGCGGTGAGAAACAGGGCAGCAAGGACAAAATTGGTCAGCAGAAGCTCGTCGAGGTAGATCACGCTTTTCAATGCCGCAGCCCCCTTGCAGCCAGTGTACCGCCCGGCGGCGGCAAAGCTTGTCGGAACCGGAAAACCGCCTGCGGACTGTACAAAAGCAATACTTTTATAGACCTTGTTTCACATTTTTTACACTTTTTGCAAAAAGGTACTTGAACATTTCTGGAAAGTGTGGTATATTATTGCCATCCTAGTAAGGATTGGTGAGCACACGAAAGTGAGCTCGCAAAATATCTTTCTACATTTTGAAGGGAGTAATTCATTATGATGATGCCTGCAAACTTTTCCGCAATCTCTGAGAACGAGATGACCTACGTCAACGGTGGCGCTTCTCTGGCTGACATCCTGGCTCCGGCTCTGGAAGTCAAGAACTGGCAGAAGTTCAACACCAACATGGTTACCATCATCGGTAACAGCTTCGTGAGCAAGTATGTCGAGAACACTGTCGGCACTCTGTTCGGCGGCAGCTACGCTCCTGGTGCTATGGGCAAGGCTTGGTTCGGCGACGTCAAGGACTATTACGAGGCTGGCTACCAGGTTGGCTTCGGCAAGCATGGTGATGAGCAGACCGCTGGCGACAAGTTCCTGAATGGTGGCAACGGCGTTCTGAACGCTGGCCTGCGCATGGTCGGCTCTGCTGCTGCTATCTACAACCTGGCTACCGGCACCGTGAAGAACGCTGCTGAGGATAAGCTGGCCTTCAAGGTCATTGCCTAATCGGTACTTGTGACTGACTAGCTGGTTTGCCTGAGGGCAGACCAAAGAACAGGTTATAAAATTGGCCCGGAGACGAAAGTCTCCGGGCCAATTTTTGCGTGCAACTCCCTCAGTCGCCTGCGGCGACAGCTCCCTCTAGGAGGGAGCCTTTTTTGTTGGTACAGGAGGGTCTGCGCACGAGATCAAAGCAGGGGCAGCACAGTTCTGTCAGACACGATTGTCTGAGCGGAGTGCGGCACCTGCTTTGTTTGATCTGGTCTTGGATTTGCAGCGGGCGGGGCCGCAGAATTGTTTTGACAATAGCCTGGGATGTGATACAATAAACTCATACCGTCCGGTTGGGACCGGACCAAAGGAGGAACAAAAAATGAGATCATGGAACTACAAGCTGCTGTGTGGGGCGGTGTGCCTGGCACAGCTGGCCTGCCTGAGCCTGCCGGTGTGGGCAGCACAAAATTCGGCGGCGTTCACCCGGCAGACCACCCTGCAGCAGCTGCGGGATGACCCGGCCATCAAGTCGTCTGGCTACTATACTTACTGCCGTGAGCTGAGCGGCCTTGGCAACGAATACTGGAAGAACAAAACGCTGGAACGGTACATGCGCCCGGAGCTGGTGGATGACAGCGTGGCGGCCATGAATCTGGTGGCGGAGAACACCCGGAACGGTGTGCAGGTGACCTGGCAGGTGTACAGCCCGGAAGAGATCGCGGCAAACTCTTCACTGGGGTGTGTGCAGCTGTATTATTTCCCGGGCAAGGAGCCGGGCGGCAAATATGCACTGGTGGTGCCCGGCAATGGCAGCACCATGACCTCCGAGATGGAAGAGGGCGGCTCCACGGCCTACCGTCTGCATGAGCTGGGGTACACCGTGTTCGTGCTGCGGTACCGCACCTGGATCGACATGGGCGGCAATGCACCCATTCAGGATCTTGCCAATGCGGTAAAGTTTATCACGGCCCATGCCGGGCAGTTCGGTGTGCAGCCGGAGAATTATGCGCTGGTGGGCTTTTCTTCCGGCGGACAGATCGTGGGAACCTTCGCCAATAAGGAACATGGCTATGGAAATTACGGCGCCCAGAAGCCCGGTGCTCTGCTGCTGGGTTACCCCATCGTGGACCTGACCGTGATGAAACCGCTGTATCAGGTGCTGTGCGACACAACGGACTACACCTCCTGGAAGTATTACTGGACGAACCTGAATGATGCCGTGGACAGTGACTACCCGCCGGTATATTTCTGGCGCGGAGACAACGATACTTCGCTTGGCTCTGCGAGCATGCCCGGCCAGCACGACGATTTTGCAAAGACCCTGCAGAAATACGGCGTGCCCTATGAGTATGTGAAGTACAAGAACGCTCCGCACAGCATCGGCACCGGCAACGGCACCGATGCGGAGGGCTGGATGACGGATGCGGTGGCTTTCTGGGAAGCACATACCACCGGCTGATTCAAAACGGAAAGGAATGGGTGAAATGTTCGGACATCTGCTGAAACGCGGTGCGGCCATGCTGTGCCTTGCGGCTGTTCTTGCCCTGCCGGTGTGTGCGGAGGGCCGCATCACCACCGATATGACCATGAAGGAGATCCGCTCCGACCCGGCCATTGCGGGCAGCGGGGTCTCCACCTATTGCAAAGGGGATGCGGACAGCCTGACGCTGCGCCGCCTGTATGAAAACAAGACCCTTCTGGACTATGTGGGTGAGACCACGGCACAGGACAGCGCCGACGGCCTGAACATCGTCATTGAGAATTACGAAGCCGGTAAGCAGGTGACTTGGCAGGTGTACAGCCCGGAAGAGATCGCAGCCGACTCCTCGCTGGGCTGTGTGCAGCTGTTCTGGTTCCCCGGCACGAATGCCGATGGCAAATATGCGCTGGTGGTGGGCGGCAATGCGGCCATGAAAAGCGGCGACCTGAACGAGGGCATTGCTGTGGCAGCGAAGCTGAACGAGATGGGCTATAGCGTCTTTGTGCTGCGGTATCGCATTCTGTGGGATATCAGCAACAACGGCCCCCTGCAGGATCTGGGCCGGGCGGTGCAGTTCATCACGAACCATGCACAGCAGTTCGGCGTACAGCCGGAAAACTATGCCCTCGTGGGCTTTTCCTCCGGCGGGCAGCTGTGCGGGCTGTTCAGTTCGGATAAGCGCTATGGCTACAAGGCCTATGATGTGCCAAAGCCCGGTGCACTGCTGATGGGCTACCCCGTCAATGATTTTGCAGAGATCAAGCCGGTGTACCATGCCGTGATGGACCCGGCATCCTGCAGATGGAGGTATTACTGGTCGGATATCTCAGGCGGCATCACACCGGACTTCCCGCCGACCTATTTCTGGTACGGCAAGAATGATGTTACCCTGAAGACTCTGGGATATCCGTTCCAGGGTCCGGCCGTCCGGAAGGCGTTGGAGGCAAACGGTGTGCCCTGTGAGGTGCACGTCTATGAAAATGCACCCCATGCCATCGGCACCGGCAATGGCACCGATGCAGAGGGCTGGATGACGGATGCGGTGGCTTTCTGGGAGCAGCACACTTCCTGAAATATCGGAATTTGAATTTGTAAAAAAGGGGATGCTTTTATGCAAAACAAGATCTCTCGCCGCCAGTTTCTGCAGGTGACCGGTGCTTCGGCCGCCGCGCTGCTGCTGGCTGGCCTGCCGGTGGAGGCCTCTGCCGCATCGGGCCATCTGACCGTTACGCCGGATACCCTCGTCTCTGACCTGCGTGCCGACCCGACATTCGCCGCCAGCGGCGTGTGGACCTGGCAGAGTGCCGTGGACAGCCCGGACACCCCGGAAGCAGGCACCACGCTGTCGGACTATGTGGGCGCCAACATGGCACAGGACAGCGCCGACGCCCTGAACTATCTGGCCGATACCTATGAAGCCGGCACTCAGGTGACTTATAAAGTGTACTCCCCGGAGGAGATCGCCGCAGACGCCACCCGTGATGGCGTGGAACTGTATTACTGGCCGTCGGAAGTGCCCGGCAGCAAGTTTGTGGTGGTCATGTCCGGCAATGTGCTCAACAATACTGCCAATATGTCCGAGGGCTATGCCACGGCATGGCGGCTGCACCAGATGGGCTACGCAGCCTTCGTGCTGCGCTACCGCGTGTTCCTCAAGGCAAAGGACAACGCCCCGGTGGCTGACCTTGGCAACGCTGTCCGGTTCATCACCACTCATGCAGGCCAGTTCAATGTGCAGCCGGAAAACTACGCCCTGCTGGGCTATTCCTCCGGCGGCCATCTGGCCGGTGTGTTCTCCGGCGACGAACTGGGCTACAAGCACTATGGGGTACCCAAGCCCGGTGCTTTGCTGCTGGGCTATCCCATCAACAATTTCTTTGAGTATAAGCCGGTCTATCATGCTGCTATCGACCCCTTTGTACTGGAGGGCCGGTACTATGAACTGAACATCTCTGACTGTGTCACCGACGATTACCCGCCGGTGTATCACTGGTACGGCGAGAACGATTATGTGTTCCCGCTGCTGTGCTACCCGGCTCAGCGCCCGGCGCTGAGCCGCGCACTGGAAAAGCACCATGTGCCCTGCAAAGAGGTGCTGTTCCCCAATGCGACCCACGGCGTGGGTACCGGCGCAGGCACCGATGCCGACGGCTGGCTGTACGACGCTGCGAACTTCTGGGAGACCCAGATCAACGGCTGAATCTGAACAAGAGAGGAGCGGAATGCAATGAAGAACCTGAATGCCTGTCTGGCAAGCCTGAACCTCGGCCTGCCGGACGATGTGCGCCGCCTGAAAGAGGCGGGCTATTATACCGAGGCCATTGCCTGCATTGACACCTACCTGGCGGAGGACTGGACAAAGACCCAGAACCAGCCGGTGCAGCCTGCCGGCCCTCTGCCGGAAAACCCCACACCCCGCGGTGTGGATGCCATGCGGGATGCACTGCTGGCCCAGCGGGAGATCCTGCGCCGTCTGCCGCTGGAGTACACGGTGTCCGAAGCACAGGCGCTGGAACTGCTGCAAAGCCTTGTGCGGGGCTTTACCCCGGAGGAATTCCGGGCACTGGACCGCGCCGGTGCCATGGACTGGCGGTTCGTGGAAGGGGAGAAGAAATATATCCACTCCTTTGCCGAGACCCTGCTGGCCACCCATCCGGAGCTGGCAGAACGGCAGATCGACCCGCCCCTGCAGCACCCCAGCTGGGAGCGGTATGAGCCGGAGCACGAGCAGATGGTGCGCACCGGCGCGGTCAGCGCGGACATCACGCTGGAAACCAGCATCGGCATGAGCGACGAGGCCTTTGCCGCTGCCCTTGCGGCTGCAAAGCAGCAGGGCCGCAGCACCGTGCACGTCCGGGTGTGGCTGCCGCTCCCGGCGACCTGCCCGGCACAGAGCAATATCACGCTGGATTCCTTCACCGAGCCGCCCACCTGCATTGCCCCGGAAGATGCTGCCCAGCGCACGGCGTACTGGGAGGCCGACCTTGCCGAGAACCGGCCCTTTGGCGCGGTGTACAGTTACCGTACCACGGCCCGCTATGCCGACCCGCTGCACATGCAGGCGGACCCCGTGCAGCCAACCTTTGATACGCAGGAAGAACTGCCGCATCTGGAGTTCACGCCCTATCTGCGGGCACTGGCGGCTCAGCTCACCCAGGGGCTCACCGACCCGGTGCAGAAGGCAAAGCGCATCTACGACTATGTGACCCTCAACACCCACTACCACTACCAGCCGCCCTACTTCGTGCAGGAAAACATCACCGACGGCTGTGCCCACAACCGCCGGGGAGACTGCGGCATCATGGCCTCTACATTCATCGTGCTGTGCCGTCTGGCCGGCATCCCGGCCCAGTGGCAGAGCGGCCTTGTGGTGCGGCGGGAGATGGTGGGCTGCCACGACTGGGCCGCGTTCTACATCGCGCCCCACGGCTGGATGTACGCCGACTGCTCGGCCGGTGCCTCCATGGCCCGTGCCGGGAACGAGAAGATGCGCCTGCACTACTTCGGCAATCTGGACACCGGGCGCATGGTGGCCAACCGTGCCCTCTGCGCACCCTTTGACCCGCCCATGTGCTCCTTCCGCGCCGACCCCTGTGACAATCAGGTGGGCGAGGTGGAAGCCGACGGTGTGGGCCTGTACGGCGAGCAGCTGCAGTGGAGCCAGACGCTGCGCCGCTACGAGACACTGTAAAAAGCAAAAGGTCCGGGCTTTGCATCTGCACGGCCCGGATCTTGGATTTTATAAGGAGATACCCTATGGAATTTCTTGCATTACTCTACACCGTTCTGCTGGTGGCCATCTGCCTGCTGCAGGCACTGCTGCTGTACCGCTCCGGCAAACAGGCACCCCGGCAGGACGACGAAGCCCTCAAAGAGTGGGTGCGTCAGCAGCTGGACGCCCAGTCGAAGCTCTTTGCCCAGAAGCAGGCCGAGCTGGCCCGGCAGAACTACGACGCCATGCGCGGCATCAGCGAAACGCTGCAGACCGCTGTGCAGGGTATGAGCAGCACCCTGAATGCCGGGCAGGCCGCGCAGCAGCAGACCATGGAACAGCGCCTGCAGGGGCTGGAAGCTTCCAACGCTCGCAAGCTGGAAGAAATGCGCAAAACGCTGGCCGAAAGCATGGCCGCCCTGCAGGCACAGAATGCCCAGAAGCTGGACGAGATCCGCTGCACGGTGGACGAGCAGCTGCAGGATGCCCTGCAGAAGCGGGTGACCGAGAGCTTCAAGGCGGTCAACGCCCAGCTGGAACAGGTGTACAAGGGCCTGGGTGAGATGCAGAGCCTTGCCGCCGATGTGGGCGGCCTGAAACAGGTGCTGTCGGGCGTCAAGACCCGCGGCATCCTGGGCGAGATCCAGCTGGGAGCCATTCTGGAAGAAATTCTGGCCCCAGAGCAGTACGACACCAATGTGGCCACCATCCCCGGCAGCACCCAGCGGGTGGAGTACGCTATCAAAATGCCGGGTGCCGACGGCGGCAGCGTCTGGCTGCCGATCGACTCCAAGTTCCCCGGTGATACCTACGCCCACCTGCAGGATGCGCAGGCATCCGGCGATGCGCAGGCTGTGGAAAACGCCCGCCATGCACTGGAACTGGTGCTGCGCAGCGAAGCCAAGGACATCCGCGAAAAGTATGTGGAGCCGCCTTATACCACAGCCTTCGGCATCCTGTTTCTGCCCTTCGAGGGCCTGTACGCCGAGGTGGTGAATGCGGGCCTGCTGGAGGTGCTGCAGCGGGACTATCAGGTGAACGTGGCCGGCCCCAGCACCATGGCGGCCCTGCTCAACAGCCTGCAGATGGGCTTCAAGACCCTTGCCATCCAGAAGCGTTCGGGCGAGGTGTGGCAGCTGCTGGGTGCCGTCAAGACTGAGTTCGACAAGTTCGGGCAGGGGCTTTCCAAGCTGCAGCAGCGTTTGCGCCAGACCGACGAAGAGCTGGATAATCTCATCGGCGTGCGCAGCCGTGCCATCAGCCGCAAATTGCGGGCCGTACAGACGATGGATGACGCCAGCGCTGCGGCCCTGCTGGAGCTGGACACCGAGCCGGGCCGCCCCGTGTCTGCCCGCCTGCCGGAAAGCAGGGGCGATGAATAACGGTTGTGGTCAGGGGTCCGGGAGGGAAAAGCCGCAGATCCCTCTTGCTAAATTTCTGACGATATGCTATACTAGGAATTGTTCTTAAGAAGAATCGGCCGCTTTCTGCGGCACAGCATAAAAATAAAGGAGCATGGGATTTATGAGCGTACAGAAGATCAGCAATACCATTCTGGGCGTGGGGGTGGACGATACCACCATCGACCTGTTTGAAAGTCAGTACCCGGTGCCCACCGGCGTCAGCTACAACTCCTATGTCATTCTGGATGAAAAGGTCGCCATTCTGGATACGGTGGACAACCGTGCCACGGATGCCTGGCTGGCAAACCTCACCGAAGCGCTGGGCGACCGCATGCCGGAATATCTGGTGGTCTCCCACATGGAGCCGGACCATGGTGCCAACATTGCCCGCCTGGCCGCTAAGTACCCGGACATGAAGGTGGTGGGCAACGCCAAGACCTTTGTGTATATGGAGCAGTTCTTCGGCCCGGATGCCGTGGCCAAGGAGCGCCGTGTGGTGGTGAAGGACGGCGAGAGCTTGTCTCTGGGGAGCCACACCCTCACCTTTGTGTTTGCACCCATGGTGCACTGGCCGGAGGTCATGGTCAGCTATGAGAGCAGCGAAAAGGTGCTGTTCTCCGCCGACGGTTTCGGCCGCTTCGGGGCGGTGGCAAAGTTTGACGAAAAGGCCGACTGGGCCAGCGAAGCCCGCCGGTATTACCTGAACATCGTGGGCAAGTACGGCCCGCAGGTGCAGGCACTGCTCAAAAAGGCAGCCGCACTGGATATTGCCACCATCTGCCCGCTGCACGGCCCGGTGCTCACCGGGGACCTGGGCAAGTATCTGGCCTATTATGATACCTGGTCCAGCTATAAGCCGGAAGAACCGGAAAAGATCCTGGTGGCCAGTGCTTCCATCCACGGCCATACCCGCGCCGCGGCCCACACCATGGCCGAAAAGCTGCGTGCCAAGGGCGCAAAGGTGGTGGAGATGGACCTGACCCGCACCGATGTGTCCTACGCCGTCACCGAGGCATTCCGCTGCGGAAAGATCGTTCTGGCCTGCGCCACCTATGACGGCTTCCTCTTCCCGCCGATGGAGTCCCTGCTGACCCACCTCAAGACCAAGGCGTTCCAGAACCGTACCGTCGGCCTGATGGAGAACGGCACCTGGGCCCCCATGGCTGCCAAACTCATGCGCGCCGAGCTGGAAGGCATGAAGAACATCACGGTCTGCGAGAACGTGGTCACCATCCGCTCTGCTGCCAATGCTGCCGCGGAAGCCCAGATGGACGCTCTGGCCGACGAGATCGTGGCAAAATAAGCCCCAAAAGCGCGTAAAATCAGAAAAGACAAGCTGCCCGCATACCGGATGTGACAAGATTACACGGTATGCGGGCAGCTTTTTATCGGAGTGCAGGACTGCAGCGAGAGGACGGGAATGCTCTGTCATTCTTGCGTGGAAACCTGAACTACGACGGAAATTTCGGTCGGATGGTACGGCCCGGCATATTACGGGAGATCTGCTGAAATACATTTTAGCTGTCGGAAACGATAAATCCGTGTTCGCGGATCATCTGTTCCAGCTCGGTTCGGTCAATACACCGCAGTTAAAAGCGGCCATCAAGCCGGAGCCAAAAGAGATGGACGGCGGGCCTTTGGGGCGTTCTGATAGCGGTTGATATAAATGTACCGGCTCCAGTACGCCCAGTATTCCTCCATGGTGGGGTAAGGGTAAAAGCCGCCGGAATACATATCCGTAAAGCCGTATTTGCTGGCAAAATCGGAGAAATATGTTCGGAATCGCTCCCCGGCGTAGGTGAACCCGGCGGAGGTGGACAGCCCGGCTCCTGCGCCGATGATGACGGCATCAGCCTCGTGCAGGGCCTTTTTGAGCTGCTCAGGCTGTGAGCAGTCGGGTGTAGATTTCCTTGTCCAAATCTTTGAAAACATTGAAGATCACCTTTTTGATGGTTGTGGGCGTTTGCAGGAACTCCTTCACAGTCTGTACGGCAATTTCTGCCGCATCCTCATTCGGGAAACAGAACACGCCGGTGGAGATGCAGCAGAATGCGATGCTTTCCAGCCCGGCTTCTGCGGCCTTCGTCAGACAGGCGCAGTAGCAGGAGGCCAGCAGAGCGCGGTCCCGTGCGGTGACGCGCCCGGTCACGATGGGCCCCACCGTGTGCAGGACATACCGGCAGGGCAGGTTGAAGGCCGGGGTGAGTTTGGCCTGCCCGGTGGGCTCCTCGTGGCCCTGCTGCGCCATCAGGCGGGCACAGGCGCTGCGCAGCTGTACCCCGGCAAAGGTATGGATGCAGTTGTCGATGCAGCGGTGGCCGGGCACATAGCAGCCGGTCATGCCGCTGTTGGCGGCGTTGACGATGGCGTCGCACTGCAGCGTGGTGATGTCGCCCTGCCACAGGTAAAGGGCAGCTTCCCCACAGCGGGCGGCGGGGGTCAGACTTTCAAGGACGGTAACGCCCTTCTGGGCAAGCTCGGCGCGCAGGTATTCGTCCTGCACCTGCAAAAACTCCGGGCTGGCATCCCGGGGCGAGCGCACATTGAGCAGTGCGCGCAGCAGCTGCTTCTGCCCGGCGGCATCGTCCGGGACGGCCAGCTGCCGGTATTCGGGGGCTTCTGCCAGCAGGCGGCTGAGCAAAAAACGGCGGCGTTCGGTCTGGGTCATAGAAAGACCTCCTTTGCGGTACCAAACGACAAAACGCCCTGAAAACAGCGTTTCCAAGGCGATCTGCACGAAACGGGAATCAGAACTCGTAGGGAGGGTTGCCGGAGAAGTCGGCAATGGCGCCGTGAGCATCCTCCAGGTAGAACACCTCAAAGATGGGGTTGGTGGCTTCGCCGTACTGGCCCTTCACGATGGGATTGGAGATGCTCATCTCCTTGGCAGCCATGTTGTTTTCAAACACGGCCTTTCCGTGCAGGCGGATCCAGGCGTATTCCGGGCTGGACACCGAGATCTCGGCGTGCCCCGGCTGACGAGGCCATGATACACCCCTTTTTGCCCGGCGTAAAGTACGCACAATGCGGTGACCTGGTTACCGGCGGGTGACTTTTGACCGGTTACGATTCGGAAACTTTTGCGATGAACCGCCGATTTCTCGCAATTTGGGCTGCAAAAAAATTCTTTGAGCCGGATGTGCGGGGGTGTCCGGCCCCTGCTTGACAAGTACCGCTTCTGTGCCGTAAAATAGAAAAAACGGCCCGCGAGGGGCCGGAGCCTGCAGCCCATCATGGATGCCATGCGGGCGTGGGGCGAACAGTACAAACAACAGAATGCGTGACTGCACGCCGGGCAGCTGCCGTACCTGCGGCAGCACCCGGCATTTTTTGCAAAAAGGAGAAATTGCACCATGGAGCGGATCTTACTGCTGGAGGATGACAAAAGTCTGGTCACCGGGCTGACCCTTGCACTGGGCCGGGCGGGTTATGCGCTGGACACGGCCCGTACCCTGGCCGAGGCCGGGCATCTGTGGCAGGCGGGCCGCTACGACCTGCTGATGCTGGACGTGACCCTGCCGGACGGCACCGGCTTCGACTTCTGCCGGGAGGTGCGCCGCACTTCCGGGGTGCCCATCCTGTTTCTGACCGCGTCGGATGAGGAAATGGACATCATCACCGGGCTGGACCTGGGTGGTGACGATTACATCACCAAGCCCTTCAAGCTGGGGGTGCTGCTGAGTCGGGTGCACGCACTGCTGCGCCGGGCCGGAGGGTTCGGGGCACAGCAGGCCACCGAGCTGTGCTCCGGCGGCATCCGGGTAGATCTGCTGGCCGGCCGGGCCGAAAAGAACGGCGTTCCGCTGGAACTCACGGCAGCGGAGTACAAGCTGCTGTGCCTGTTTCTGCGCAGCCCGGGGCAGGTGCTGACCAAAGAGACCATTCTGAACGCCCTGTGGGATTGCGAAGGCAATTATGTAGATACCAACACCCTCACGGTGTACATCCGGCGGCTGCGGCTCAAGGTGGAGGATGACCCCGGCAGCCCGCAGCGGCTGGTCACGGTGCGGGGCATGGGCTACCGCTGGAACGGGGATGTGTGAGATGAAATTTCTGGTGGAGGACGATGTCCGGCAGCTGTTTGCCCGGTTGTGCACCGGGCTGGCTGCGGCCCTGCTGGCGGCAGAATGCGCGTCGTGGGCACTGTGCCCGGCACTGTGCCTGCCGCTGCTGGGGCTGTTTGTCCTTCTGGCGGCCGGGGTGCTGGGCAGTGCCGCTGCTTATTTTGCCCGACGGCAGAAACGGCTGGAGGAAGCGGCTGCGCAGGTGCGTGCCCTGCTGGACGGGGACGCCACTGCCCGGCTGGACAGCGGCCGTGAAGGGCAGTTGTACCGGCTGTTCCATGAAGTGAATGAGATGGCGGCAGTGCTCAACGCCCATGCCGACCGGGAACAGCGGGAAAAGCAGTTTTTGAAGAACACCATGGCCGATATCTCTCACCAGCTCAAGACGCCGCTGGCCGCTCTGAATATCTACAACGGTCTGCTGCAGGCCGGAACGGATGACGCAGAAAATGTGCGGGAGCTGGCCGAACTTTCCGAACAGGAGCTGGACCGGATGGAACAGCTGGTGCAAAGTCTGCTCAAGCTCACCCGGCTGGATGCGGGGACTGTACAGCTGGAAAAAACGGAACAAGATCTGCAAGGTCTGCTGGAGCAGACTGCCCGGCCCTTTGCCTGCCGCGCCCGGCAGGAGCAAAAGCAGCTGGCCGTCGCGGCAGAGCAGGGGGTGTGCCTGTGCTGTGACCGGGTGTGGATGCGCGAGGCCGTGGGCAACCTGATCAAGAATGCGCTGGACCACACCCGCGCCGGGGACACCGTGACGGTAGAGGGCAGCCGCTTTGCCGACTTTGTGCGCATCCGGGTGGTGGACACCGGCACCGGCATCCACCCGGAGGACCTGCCCCATCTGTTCAAGCGATTCTACCGCAGCCGCTTTGCGCAGGATACGCCGGGCATCGGGCTGGGGCTGCCGCTGGCGAAATCCATTGTGGAGGTCCACGGCGGCACACTGGAAGTGGAAAGTGAGCTGGGCCGGGGCACCGCCTTCACCATCCTGCTGCGGAACAGGCCCGCTCCGGCGATCCCTACAAAATTGTAGTCTTGCAGTCACCGGGCTGTAGCAAACGGGTGGTATGCTGTGGACAGATCAAAACGAAAGAAGGTTTTTGTATGAATCTGTTGCAGGCACAGGCCCTTTGCAAGACCTACGGCACCGGCGAGACTGCCGTGCAGGCGCTGAAGGACGTGAGCTTCTCGGTGCCCAAGGGCGAATTTGTGGCCGTGGTGGGCGAGAGCGGTTCCGGCAAGAGCACTCTGCTCAATCTGCTGGGCGGGCTGGACACCCCTACCTCCGGCAAGGTGCTGCTGGACGGGCGAGATCTGTTTGCCATGAAAGAGCGGGAGCGCACCATCTTCCGCCGCCGGAACATCGGCTTTGTGTTTCAGGCGTTCAACCTGATCCCGGAGCTGACCGTGGAGCAGAATATCCTGTTCCCGGTATTGCTGGACTACCAGAAGCCGGACACGGCGTATCTGGAAGAACTGCTGGATGTGCTGGACCTCCGCAAGCGGCGCAGTCACCTGCCCGGCCAGCTTTCCGGCGGGCAGCAGCAGCGCGTGGCCATCGGGCGGGCGCTCATCACCCGTCCGGCGCTGATTTTAGCCGATGAGCCGACCGGCAATCTGGACACCCGTAACAGCGGCGAGGTGATCGCCCTGCTGAAGGAGGCTTCCCGCAAATACGCCCAGACCATCGTCATGATCACCCACAGCCGCAGCATCGCCCAGACGGCAGACCGGGTGCTGCAGGTGTCGGACGGCGTGCTGACCGACTTCGGGAGGTGCGCGGAATGAAAAGCTATCTAAGCCTGATCCCCATTTCTGCCAGGGTGCGCAGGCGGCAGAACCGGCTGACCATCCTGTGCATCGTCACGGCAGTGTTCCTGGTCACGGCCATCTTCAGTGTGGCGGACATGATGCTGCGCACCCAGACGGGCCGTGCAGCCGGAAAAAGCGGCAGCTGGCATCTGGAGGTCACCGGCATCATGCCGGAGCAGGCTGCGCAGCTGGTCGGCCAGCCGGACGTGGTGCGGGTGGGTGCCGGAGCAGTATTCAATGAGAACGGCGAAAGCGCATACCGCCTGAACGGCAAGCGGGTGGTGCTGTATGGTGCCGATGAAGATTATGTGAGCCTGAACCGTGCCGCAGCCTTTGCGGGCACCTACCCGCAGGCGGAAAACGAAGTGCTGCTGGGCAAGACCGCTGCACGGGTGCTGCATGTGGGCAGCGGAGACACTGTAACGCTGACACTGCCGGACGGAACGGAAAAGCCCCTCACGGTCACCGGCGTCGGCGGCATCGACGAGGATTTTTACGGCGAGCAGTACAGCATCGTGGATGCCTACCTGCCGCAGGAAGCCTTTGCGGCCCTGCTGACTGCAAACGGCGAGGCACTGCCCCAGACACATTATGAGCTGGAATACACCAGCGCGGCCAGAGCAGCAAAGGCCCTGCCGAAGCTGCGCAGCCGGTACGGGGAGACGGCTGTGCAGGAAAACCTGCAGGTGATGGGTTCGGCAGGGCAGAGCAGCAGTACGGCTTTTCAGACCGTGTACGGGATGGCAGCGGTGCTGTTCGTGCTGGTGCTGCTGGCCGGAGTGCTGATGATCTCCGGCAGTATGAACAGCAATCTGGCCCAGCGCACCCAGTTCTTTGGCATGATGCGCTGCATCGGCATGAGCAAACGGCAGGTCATCCGGTTCGTCCGGCTGGAAGCCCTCAACTGGTGCAGGACGGCGGTGCCCATCGGCCTTGTGCTGGGCACTTTGGCCAGCTGGACGATCTGCGCCGCGCTGCGGTACGGCATCGGCGGCGAGTTTGCGGCAACGCCAGTCTGGCAGCTGAGCCCTGCGGGCCTGTGCGCCGGTGCCGTGGTGGGTGTGGTGACGGTGCTGCTGGCTGCGCAGGCCCCGGCAAAGCGGGCGGCAAAGGTCTCGCCGATGGCGGCGGTCTCCGGCAGCACCCAGAATGTGCCGGTGGGCCGTGCGGCCCATGCCGGAAAGGGCCGGGTGGAACTGGCACTGGGCGTCCGCCATGCCACCGCCAGCAAAAAGAACTGGGCCCTGATGACCGCCAGCTTTGCGTTGAGCATTGTGCTGGCGCTGGGCTTTACCGTGCTCTTGCAGTTCGCCTCTCTGCTGTTGCCCAGTCTGGTGCCGTGGCAGCCCGATGTGCTTTACAACGGCTACGGCAATGCGCAGGTGCTGCCCGGCAGCATGACCCGGACACTGCTGGAAGTGCCGGGCGTCGCCCATGCGTGGGGCTGCACTGGTCTGGTGGATACCCCGGCCAGCAGCGACAAGGGCAACGTGGACCACGTTGTCTTCTGCTCCTACGATGATTATATGCTGGAGTCCAGCCGTTCCGTGGTGGTACGGGGTCGGATGTCCGGCGCAGGCAATGAAGTGATGACCATCTACAATAAGAACAACCCCATGCAGATCGGGGACGTCATCACAGTGAACGGGGTGCCGCTTACCATCGTGGGTGCCTTCTCGGAGGGCACCTTCCCGGATGATGTGACCCTTATTGCACCGGAAGCGCTGTTCCGACAGGTGGCAGGCGACCAGAACTATAATATGGTAGGTGTGCAGTTGGACCGCACCGCCGACGAGGACACCCTCTTCACGCTGGCGGACCTTGCCACGGATGACGTCATCATGCAGGATCTGCGGGAGAGCAACCGGCAGGACCGCGGCACCTATTACGCGGTACGCATCGTGCTGTACGGTTTTCTGGCCATCATCGGCGGCATCTCGCTGCTGAACATCGTCAACAGCATCTCCATGAGCGTTTCCGCCCGTGCCCGGCAGTACGGTGCCATGCGCGCCGTGGGCATGGAGGATGTCCAACTGTGCCGGATGAACGCGGCGGAGGCCGGGACCTATGCGGCGTCCGGCCTGCTGGTGGGCGTTGCTGCCGGCCTTGTGCTGCACCGTGCACTGTATACCCGGCTGATCACCCACTATTTCGGCGTCGTGTGGCGGGTGCCCTTCGGGCTGCTGGCAGTGCTCTGTCTGTTCGTGGCAGGTGCAGTGGCGCTTGCGGTGCACGGCCCGGTGAAGCGATTGCAGGCAATGCCCGTCACAGCAGCCATTAACGAACTCTGACAAACAAAAAACAAGCGCCGGAGCGCTCCCTTTTGCGGGAATGCTCCGGCGCTTTTGGGTGTAACTCAGTCCAGCACGGGAATGTCCAGCCCGAATTCCAGCGGGCGGAACCGGGGGCAGACGTTTTCGGTGATGGAGATCACCGAGGCGGCCAGACGGCTGCCGATCTCGCAGGAGGCGGGCAGGTTCTTGCCGTAGGTCAGGCCGATGACCGTACCGGCAAAGAAGGCGTCACCGGCACCGGTGGTGTCGATCACATCCACCTTCTTGGCGGGCACAACGCCGCTTTCGCCGTTGGCGCGGGCATACACGGCACCCTGCCCGCCCATGGTGACCACCATGCAGGGGATGTTGGCGCTGTGCACGTTGGCGGCCAGCACCTCCCGCATGGCAGCGGGGGAAAGGTGGTCGTAATCGTCCGAGAAGAGCAGCCCGGCTTCCTGCTGGTTGCACACAAAGCAGTCCACCTGCTGCAAAAAGTCGCGGCGCTCCATGGCGATGCTCATGTTGGAGATGGCCGCGTAGACCCGCTTGTTGTACTTTTTGGCAAAGCGCAGCACCTGCTTGACCGTCTCTTTTTCCAGATCCAGCTCCAGCGCGATGCTGTCGCAGTCCTTGAAGATCTCGTCTCCCTGCTCTTTCAGCAGAGCGGTGAGGGGAGTGGTGTCCGGGCGCTTGGAGATGGAGGCGCATACGTCACCGTCGTTGTTGAACACGGCCAGCCAGGTGCCCATGCCGTCCTTCACGCGGCGGATGAACTGGGTGTTCACCTTGTGGTCGCGCAGCTTGTCGATGACATCCTGGCCCATGCCGGTGTCGTCCACCAGACCCACAAAGGTGGGGCGCAGCTCCACATTGGCGATGTCCTCCACGATGTTGCGGCTCACACCACCGTGTACCTGCTCGACCCGGCCGGAGTTGCGCCCGCCCGGGATGTAGGTGGAAAGGGGGTACCCCTTGATGTCCACAAAAACGGCTCCGATGACTACGATTCCCATAGAAAAACCTTCCTGCAAAAATATTTTGCCTTCATTATACCAACTCTTTACGACGGAATCCATCCTTTTTGTCATTTCGGGCCGAAAAAGCGCGCAGAAGGCCGAACTGCCTTACAGGGCGGTGTTTGCCGTCCGAACCAGGAACTCCATGGCCTGCACGGGGTACTGCCCGGCGGCGGTCTCGCCGGTGAGCATCAGGCTGGACGCACCATCCAACACAGCATTGTAAATATCGCTCACCTCGGCGCGGGTGGGCACGGCACGGGTGCACATGCTGTCCAGCATCTGGGTGACCACCATAAAGGGTACCCCGGCGGCCCGGCAGGCGGCGGAAAGCTGTTTCTGACAGCGGGGCAGCTCCCACAGCGGCATGGCGTTGCCCAGGTCGCCGCGGGCAATGACCACCTCGTCCACGAGGGACAGAAACTCCGGCAGGGCCTGCACCCCGGCAAGGTTCTCGATCTTTGCAAAGATGCGGATCTGCGGCGCACCGGCCTCGGCCAGCGCCTGCCGCAAAGCAAGGATGTCCTGTTTCCCGCGCACGAAGGGCAGCATGACCCCGGTGACGCCGCAGGAAGCTGCGATGCGCAGGTTGGCAAGGTCCTCACTTGTCAGGGTGGGCATGGGCACCGACAGACCCGGGGCGGCAATGCTCTTGCGGCTTTGCAGAACGCCGCCCCGCAGTACGGTGCAGACCAGTGCATCCGGCCCGGCGGCAGTTACTTCCACCAGCAGCTTGCCGTCGTCCAGCAAAAGCTGCTGCCCGGGGCGGGCTGCCTGTACCAGCTGGACAGGGCAGGGGATGCCGCCTGCCCCCAGCTGTATCGTGCCGCCCTCCGGCAGGGTGACCGGGCTGGCCAGCCGCCCGACACGTAGTTCCGGCCCCTGCAGGTCGATGAGCAGGTCCGGAATGCCGACAGCGTGGATCATTGCCAGCCAGTCAGCGTGTTCGGCCAGCGCCCCGTGGGAAAGGTTCATGCGCAGGCCGGTCATGCCGGCGTCCACAAGGCGGCGCAGAGTTCCGGCACTGGCGCAGGCCGGGCCGATGGTTCCATAAAAATGCATAAGGGGTCCCTTCTTTCATAGATTGCGCAGGTGTTCCTGCAAAAAGCTGCACAAAAGCCGGACACAGGGGTGCTCTGCGTGCTCCGGCTGCAAAAAGGCGGCGCAGATGGGCGGCATGCCGTCCAGTGCCACGTCCTGAACATTGTCCATGCAGTGGTCGGAGGTGATCTCCAACCGGTCCAGGGCCAGACCGTTGCGCTCCTGGGTGCGGTAAAGCACTTGATAGTATTGCTCGCCGATCTCTACCTTCGGGCGGGCACCGGCCTGCCGCAGGGTATTCCACAGCGGAGCCAGCGGCTCCGGCGCAAGGCCCGGCACCAACAGCAGCTGGCCGTCCAGCTCTGCCGGGGCGATGCTGCTGCGCCCCCAGAACGGGCTGCAGCGGGGCACCAGCAGGGCCGCAGTGTGCCGGGTGAGCGCGGTGCGGGCAAGTCCGGCCGCGCAGCCGCCCAGGTCCATCACCAGCCCGGCGTCCAGCGTGCCGTTCTGCAATTGTGCACATACGGCATCGTTGGAGAGCAATGTGGTTTCCAGCGGGATGCCCGGGTATTGCTGCCGGAACTGCTCCAGAACATCCCCCAGCATGGGCAGGTAGCTGGGCACCAACGCCACACTGATGCCCAGCCGCAGGGCGGGGGACCGGATATCCTGATATGCCTGCGCGCACATCCGGTCAAATTGCTCCACCACCGGCGCGGCCTGTGCCCGGAAGCGCTGGCCCTTTTCGGTCAGGGCAAGGTGATTGCGCACATTGATGAACAGCGGGCCGCAAAGTTCTTCTTCCAGTGCGGCAATGCTCAGCCGCAGAGCCTGCCGGGACAGATACATCCGCCCGGCCGTGCGGGTATAGTTCAGATCTTCGCACAACGCCAGAAAATAGCGCAGCTGCTGGATGGTCATGGTGTGCTCCTTTTTACGAAACGCAAGTTTTACTTGATGCTTATAGGGATATTATATCTTCTTTTTCTTTGCTTGTAAATGTGATACTTTTAACAAGAATGGCAAAGCATTTTTGCCACTCTGGAACAAAGCACGAAGAAAAAGAAGAGAAAGGAACCTTATTATGGAAAAGATCTCTCGTAAAGGCTTTCTGAAGATCGCTGCCGCTGCCGCCATGAGCAGCGTCACCGCAGCCGGTCTGGCTGCCTGCAATGCAGCCAGCAGCTCCACCGCTGCTGCATCTTCCGGTGCAGCCGGCATCTACACCCCTGGCACCTACACTGCCACCGCCAAGGGCATGAGCGAGATCACCGCCACGGTGACCTTTGACGCTGCCAGCATCACCAAGGTGGAGCTGGACCTGTCCGGCGAGACCGACAGCATCGGCCAGGCCGCCAAGGACAAGCTGATCGAGCAGGTGATGAACGCTCAGACCAGCCAGATCGACGGTGTGACCGGTGCCACCGTGACCAGCAAGGCTGTGCAGAATGCTGTGGCCGACTGTATCCGTCAGGCCAGCGGCGGTGCCATCAACCCCGCTGAGCAGACCACCGAGGAGACTGCCTCCACCGCCGACTGGCTGGGCGAGGAGCCCGAAGTGGCCGAGAGCGACATCAAGCAGACCGTGGAGTGTGAGGTGCTGGTGGTGGGTGCCGGTTCCTCCGGCAGCTTTGCCGCTGCCGCCGCGGCCGAGGCCGGTGCCAAGACCATCCTGATCGAAAAGTTCGGCCACGACATGGCCAGCGGCATCCGCGACACGCTGGCTGCCTGCGGCTCCAAGCAGCAGCAGGAGGACGGCGATGACGTGAACAAGAAGGACGCTGTGCGCTACCTGTGCAATTGGAGCCAGGGCTATACCCGCCGCAGCCTGGCACAGGTGTGGGCAGACCGCAGCGGTGAGACCATCGACTGGTTCACCGACGTACTGGCCGAGAGTGGCATCGACTTCCGCCACGAGATCGACGAAAAGCACGACAACGACAACTACGAGGTGCTGGACGTGGGCCACAGCACCCAGTACGGCGACGAGTACAGCGAGCAGCTGACCATGGACGCCGTGCTCAAGCACGCCGAGGCCGACGGTCTGGAAGTGCAGTACGAGATCACCATGGTCAAGCTGGAAAAGGACGGCAACCGCGTCACCGGCCTGATCGCCAAGAATGCCAACGACGAGTATGTGCGCTACAACGCATCCAAGGGCGTCATTCTGGCCTGCGGCGGCTACAGCGGAAACGACGTCATGATGAACGCCCTGCAGCCCCAGAGCGTGGAGCAGACCTGCGTCAACTACTCCAAGCCCGGCGCAAAGGGCGACGGCATCAAGGCGTGCCTGTGGGCCGGTGCCATCATGGATACCACTCACACCTCCATGATCTTCGACCGCGGCGCCATCAAGCCGGACCAGACCGGCGAGTACGGCAAGGCCAGCGATGGCGCGCTGTTCTGGATGGGCAGCCAGCCGTTCCTGAAGGTGAACCTGAACGGTGAGCGTTTCATGAACGAGTATATGCCCTACGATTTGGTGCTGCACGCTGCCGCCAGCCAGCCCTACCACACCTACTGCACCGTGTGGGACAGCAAGTATGCCGAGGACTGCGAAAAGTTTGCCACCCACGGCTGCAGCCGTCTGTACCCGCATGTGAACGGCACCGCTCCGGTGTTCCCCATTGAGTACATCGAGGGCATGAACGCCGATCTGCAGGACCAGGGTTACATCGTGCAGGCCGACACCGTGGAGGAGCTGGCCGACAAGCTGGGCCTGCCCAAGGACACCTTCACCGCAACGGTGGATCGCTACAATGAGCTGGCTGCCAAGGGCGAGGACGAGGATTACGGTAAGGAGGACTACCGTCTGTCCACCCTGAGCGAAGCTCCCTTCTACGGTGTGCGCCAGTCCGGCGGCTACCTCATCTGCACCATGGACGGCATCCAGATCGACGACAACATGCACGCACTGGACCACGACTTCAAGGCCATCCCGGGCCTGTATGTTATCGGTGACATGAGCGGCAACTACTTCTCCGGCAGCTATCCCTGCCTGATGGCTGGTGCCGCCGCAGGCCGCAGCGCCACCTTCGGCCGCTTTGCCGGTCAGAACGCTGCCGCCGGCATCTGATCCGGAGCGCCCGCAACACGACACGCTGTGTGAAGCAATAAAAAATGCGAACGAGAGCAGAAATGCTTTCGTTCGCATTTTTTGTTTACGGAAAGAACGCTTATTCTTCCACGATGATCTTATCCTTGGCGTAGTCCAAAGCAAGCCCGATCAGCTCATTGCGGGAGCGATTTGTTTTTCCGGCAAGATCATCGTAGAAATCGACGATTGACTTGTCTACGCGAATCGTAAATGTAACAGGTTCGGAGAGCTTTTTAATTCTGAGTTCATCCATTATTATCACCCCAATACTATTATGAGGTGAATTTTGCTTGAAATGAATGCTATATTACGGTTCGTAAATGAACATAAAGTGGTATAATATATGGTGAGAACTGATCTTGCTTCCTGAATGCGTCGGAATGTGCCGAAAAACAACATATTCTGGGAATTGCTGCACAGAGAAACAGGAGGTACGATCAAACCGTAAAATAGCCGGGTGACCGGCAAACAGAGGAGGATGTGTGCGATGAAAAAACAATTCCGGATTCTTGCAGCGGCACTGGCCCTGTGCCTGAGTCTGTTGTGCTGCCCGGCGGCCTTTGCGGCGGTGGACAGCAGTTCCTGCCAGACGGTACCCTATGCGCAGGCAACGTCTCAGCCGCTGGGACAGCCTATCACTATTACCGGTACGCCCAATTACAGTGCGGCTACCAGCAACGATACTGCATTTATTTTTGGCTTTGACACCGCCGACGGCGTGTGGTATGTGGCCGTGCAGAAGTCGAAATTTGATGCCTTCAAGGCGGCGGCCCCGGCACAGCAGATGACCCTGTACGGCGTGTATGCCGGCACACTGGACGTGAACGGCATGCCCATTCTGGACATCCAGAATGGCTCGGGGCTGCTGAACGGCACCACCAGCGACACGACAGCTTTGTACACGGCCGGGCAGAAAAAGCTGGATGCCCAAAAGGCCGCCGCTGCCGCCAGCAGCAAAAAGACCACGACCACTTCCGGCAGCAAAAAGAGCACGGGCAGCAGCAAAAAGAGCACGGGCAGTGCATCTTCCGGCCAGACGACCAGCCAGATGGTGTGGATCCCCACCCATGGCGGCAAGAAGTACCACAGCAACCCCAACTGCAGCGGAATGAAAGGCCCTGAGAAAGTGAGCCTGTCCACTGCAAAATCCCGCGGATTCACGGCTTGCAAAAAGTGCTACTGAGCATAAAAGAAAGGACCGCTGCGATCTCTCCGGAGGCCGCAGCGGTCTTTTGCGTTTTGTGGTAAAACTCAGCTCCGGCGCTTGGCCAGTACCGCCGCCCCGCTGGCGGCGGTCAGGACGCCCAGCAGGGCAAGCCCAGCACCCGCCTGTCCGAAGAGATCGCCCACGGCACCCACAAAGGGGCTTGCGGGGATCATCAGGATGCTGTAGGCCATGCTGTCCACACTGATGAGGTTGACCCCGAAATCCTGCATGACCTGCAAGGTAGACAACACATCTATTCGGCAGTAGCTTTGTCCACTGCCTGCTTGTGGGTCACACTGCCATTGCCAACAAACAACTGCTCGCCGCTCATAGTCAGAATACGGTCAAGGTGGTTTGCCCAATCCTGCATG
>ERZ1026848.387-NODE-387-length-24917-cov-18.643754_pt1 | contig 24917 bp, 19 predicted proteins | sample MGYA00380154_ERZ1026848 | MGnify/ENA primary metagenome ERZ1026848 (study PRJEB33269, sample SAMEA4719790) | human gut metagenome | biome: human-associated habitat; feature: organic feature; material: feces | place: Cameroon | collected 2013-10 ...
CTCTCCCGCAGGGGGGTACCCTCGGCGACCAGGGCGCGCGCGTCGCGGATGGCCTCCAGATAGTAGATGTTGCCCATGTTGCTGGCGGCGAGGTCCATGCTGTCCGTCAGCGTCAGGCCGGAGCCGATCAGCACCTCCATCGTGCGGCAGAAGGTGGCGCAGGCGGTTTTCACCGTCAGGTTGCCCACCACGGGCGTCTTGCGGGCGAGCCAGCCGAAAAAGTGCTTGCCCTTGTCGGTCCTGTGGAACAGGACGCCGCCCACGATCAGCGCTGCCAGCACCAGCAGCGGCACCCACCACCAGGACTTGAACCATTCGCAGACCGCCATCACGCCGAGCGTGAGCTTGGGCAGCTCCGCGTCCATATCCTCAAAGGTTTTGAGGAAGTTGGGGATGATCTTCGTCATCATCACGATCAGCACGACGATCATGACCACGATCAGCACGCAGGGGTAGATCATGGCGCTCGTCACCTTGCCCTTGGTGCGCTTGCTGCGTTCGAAATAAAGCTCCATCTGACGGAAGGATTCCTCCAGATTACCGGAGGCCTCGCCCGCTGACACCATATTCACCAGAATGGCGGGGAAGATCTTGGGATGGCGGCGCATGGAAGAAGCAAGCGATTCGCCCTTTTCCACGTCCGCCTGCATTTCGCGGATGGCGGCGCGGAGCTTTTTATTGCTGGTCTGCTGCCCCAGCATGGCGAGCACGGAGGCGACGGAAACGCCCGCGCGCAGGATGGAGACGAACTGACGGCAGAACACCGCCATGTCCTTCGCCTTGGGGTTGCCGAGGAACGGGATCTCGATATCGCGGTTGAGGGTGGTCTGCTCCTTAATGTCTAAAATCGTATAACCGGCGCCGCGAAGGGAGCTTTTCGCGGTCTCGATGGACGACGCATCCAGAGAGGAGCGGACGCGCTTTCCGTTTCGGTCGATCGCCGTATAGTTGAATCCGGGCATGGAGCCGCCCTCCTTTCTCAGGTCTGCCGCCCTGTCTTGAATTTATCAGGCTCGTTGGCGGCGGCGAGGGCAGTCTCCAGCGAAATCACGTGACGGTCCACCAGATCCTCCAGCGCGTCGTCCAAAAGCTGCATCCCGTACCGCTTGCCGGTCTGGATGGCGCTGACGATCTGGAAGGTCTTGCTTTGCAGGATCATGCTGCGGATGGCGGGGGTGACGACCATGATCTCGAATACCGCCGTGCGGCCGCCGCCGATCTTCGGCAAAAGGGTCTGTCCCACGGCACATTCCAGCACGTCCGCCAACTGGATGCGGATCTGGTTCTGCTGCTCGGCGGGGAACGAGTCGATGATACGGTCGATGGTATTGGCGGCGCCCTTGGTGTGCAGCGTGCCGAACACCAGATGGCCCGTTTCGGCGGCTGTGATGGCGGTGGAGATGGTCTCCAGATCGCGCATCTCGCCGACTAAGATCACGTCGGGGTCCTGACGCAGCGCTGCGCGCAGTCCCGCGGCAAAGCTGCCGGTGTCCGCGCCGACCTCGCGCTGGTTGATGATACATTGATCGCTCGCGTGCAGGTATTCGATGGGCTCCTCCAGCGTGATGATGTGGCGGCGCTGGGTGTGGTTGATGTGGTCGAGCAGCGCCGCGAGCGTGGAGCTTTTGCCCGAGCCGGTGGGGCCGGTGACGAGCACCAGTCCGCGGGGTTTATCCGCCTGCGCCACCACCACGGGCGGAAGGCCCAATTCCTCGGCGGTGGCAATGCGCAGCGGCAGCAGGCGAAGCGCCAGCGACGTCATGCCCCGCTGACGGAACACGTTACAGCGCATACGCACCAAATCGTGATAGGTCACGGCGAAGTCCGCCTCGCCCTTTGCGTGAAATTCTTCCAAGAGTCCCGGCGTGATGAGCTCGCGCACATAGGCGTCGGTGTCCTCCTCGGTGAGGGGGGTCTCCCCCACGTCGGTCAGCTCGCCGTCCAGTCGAAAAACGGGGGGCTCGCCCACCGTGAGGTGAATGTCGGAGGCGTTGCGCTCCAGCGCGTCATGAATGAGTGTTTCCAGGTCGATCATGCGCCGTCCTCCAAAGGATGAGTTTCTTCCGCCATGTTTTCAACGCTGATGCGCTGCATCTCGCTGATGGAGGTCGTTCCCTCCAGCACAAGGCGGCGGGCGCTTTCGCGGAGGGTGTGCATCCCCTCGGCGATGGCAGTCTCCCGCAGCGTGCCCGTGTCGCAGCGGTGGGAGATCATCGTGCGCATACGGGGCGTGATCTCCATGATCTCGTAAATGCCGATCCGGTCGAAATATCCGGTACCGGCGCAGCGCTGGCAGCCCACCGGCTCGTAAACCTCGGCGCTGTCCTTCTCCTTCGGCGTCAGTCCCAGATATTCCAACTCATGCTCTAAAAGAACGTGCCGCCGCTTGCAGTTGGGGCAAAGACGGCGCACAAGGCGCTGGGCGATGATGCCGGTCAGCGCGTCGGCGATGAGGTAGCTTTCCACGCCCATATCGAGAAGGCGCGTGACGCTGCTGGCGGTGTCGTTGGTGTGCAGCGTACTCACCACGAGGTGACCTGTGATGGACGCCTGCACCGCGATGGACGCCGTTTCCCGGTCGCGGATCTCGCCGATCATGATAATGTCGGGGTCCTGACGCAAAATGGAACGCAGGGCGTTGCCAAAGGTCAGGTTCGCCTTGGGATTCACCTGCACCTGATTCACGCCGTCCACGTTCGCCTCCACGGGGTCTTCGACCGTGACGATGTTCACCATGTCGCTGTTGAGCTCGTTCAATGCGGTGTAAAGCGTGGTGGATTTACCGGAGCCGGTGGGCCCGGTGACCAGCACGATGCCGTTGGGATGGCGCAGGATCTCGTCGAATTTTTCCAGTTCCGACCCCGTCAGGCCAAGGGCGCGCTTGCTGCGGCGCAGCGCCTTTTTCTGCGTCAGTCGCATCACGCACTTTTCGCCATAGACCGTGGGGAGCGTGGAAACACGCACATCGTATTCCCGGCGGTCCACCAGGATGGAAAAGCGGCCGTCCTGCGGTCTGCGCTTTTCGGAAATGTCCAGATTGCTGAGGATCTTAATGCGCGCGATGATGGCGGGCAGCAGCTGCAGGTCGTAAGTGGCGGTGGTGTACAGCACGCCGTCCACTCGGCAGCGGACCCGGACCTTGTCCGGTCCGGACTCCACGTGGATATCGGAAGCGCGTTGGCGCACCGCCTGCTCCACAAGGGAGTTCACCAGCACCACCACGGGGGAGGCGTTGACATCCTCCTGAAAGACCTGATCTTCCAGAGAGGCGCTCTCCCGCTCGTTGGTCTGGGTGTAAAGCTCGGCAGCCTCCTGCATCTCCTCGCTGCCGTAGCAGCGGTCGATGGTCACGAGAATGTCGGATGTTGTCGCTAAAAATGGCTTAATGCGACACTTGCTGGCAATGGCGACCATGTCGCGCCCCTTCATGTTCATGGGCTCGTTCATGGCGACATACAGCGTGCCGCTGTCCTCCGGATCAAACTGGAAGGGCATCATTGTATATGTACGCAGGATATCCGGGCGAACCGCCTGTCGGACATCCATGGGGATCGTCATTTCGTAAAGGTGCACCACGGGGGTGCGGGTCAGCGAGGACAGGGCTTCGATGACCTGTTCCTCGGGCAGGATGGCGCGCTCCAAGATCAGCTCGCGGATGGACTTGTTCGTTTCCTCCTGAGCACGACGCAGCTCGTCCGCCTGTTCCGCGGTCAAAAGCTGCTGTTCCAGCAGGTATCGCAGGAGCTTTTCGTTCATGCGCGCCCTCCTTTCTCTTGTTTTTCGGGGCAGAAATTATTTTTGAATCAGTGCTTTTCAAAACTGTGAGACGACAGACCCGCCAGGCTCTCAAACGCGAATGAGCCGCTGACGCGCCTAACGTCTCTTTTTTTATGCTCCCCCTCCCCCAGCGGGGCGGAATTGCCCCGCCGGGAAGAGGTGGTCCGAATGATGGATTTGCCTTACGCTGTCAAATTACTTGACGTTGATGATAAGGTTCGCGCTGGCGCTGCGGGTGTTGTAGTTGACCGTCACCTTCTGACCGGCAGGGTCAGCGAAGCTGCCGATGCTCAGATCGTCGAACTGGGCAATGAGGTCCGCCAGAGCAATGACAGCAGCCTTGGTAGTCTTGGCGCTGCGGAAAGCGTCGAGAGCGCTCTCGTCCAGCGTAACGCCGTTGAGGGTCACGCTGGCGCTGTCGGGCAGTAAGGTCTGCGCCTTGTTGACGATCTTCTCCAGGTACTGATCGACATACGTGTTGCCCTTATCGCCAATAATGTTCATCATGGTCGTGCTCTTGAGCGCGTCAGCAAGCTGGGTCGCGGTCTTGGTCTGGATGCCATTGGCGGCATCGAACTTCATGCTGTTGAGCAGATCGATCTTCTTCTGAGCGTCCGCCTTTTCAGCAGAGCCGTCATTCAGGATCGAAGACACATCGATCGTGCCAAGCTTAGCATCCAGCTTTTCGGCGAGCTTTGCCTTGCCCTCGTTCTTGATGGTGGAAACGAGATTCGCCAGAACCGCACCGTCCTTGGCAGCGGCGGTCTTCTCGTCGTTGAAGGTAAGACCCAGTTCCACAAGCGCGCTGTAGATCAGGTAATCCTTCAGATCGGGGTTCTTCGCCAGCATATCCTTCAGCGTAGTGGAGGAATTCAGCGCAGTATCAAGCTCTCCCTTCGCCTGGTCGTAAATCGCCGTTCTCAGAGCGGGACCCTTGACCGTAGCAGTTGCAATAGGAGTTTCTACCGTGATGACTGGTTCAGCCAATATCGCGTTGATATGACCAACATTTTCGATATTGAACGTAATGTGGGAGGGAGTAATCTTAGCATCGGGGTAGAGGACAAGTGCCGACTTAACCATCGACAGCATTTGGTGCTCGTTCGCCTTCTTGACGATCCAAGCCTCGTTGATGTTCTCATCCGCAAGCTTCTCCTTGATCTGCTTCTGGATGAGAGCGTCCACATCGAGCGCGTTGATGTCCTTCTCGATCAGAGGCCACACGGCGTTGATGAGGGCGGTGTTGTCAAGACCATTCAGGGTGCCGCCGCTGGTGGTAGAGTTAACGATCTTCGCCCAGTTGGTATCGACCCAGCTCTCCACCACGGGCATCAGAGCATTATGGATGCTTTCGACAGTGGTGTTCGTCAACTTGATGTCGTACTTGGCAAGCGCTTCCGTGACCTCTTTGTAGAGGGCGGGGATCTCCTTCGGCAGACCCTTCTTGGCCTCAGCGACGACCTTATCCTTGGTGCCGTCGTTATAGGTGAACTGCGCGGCGATCTGGTCGAGGCCGTCGTTATAAGCCTTCTGGATGTCCTTGCTGATGTTGAGACGCAGATAGTTCTCATCGCCCTCGTACTTGTACTCGAGCAGACCGTTGCTGTTGAGCGTCGGCGTCACGATGAGCTTATAGTTGTAGGTGTAATTGTCGGTCTTCGCCTTGATGTCCGCGTTGGTGGCAGAGGGAGCGAAGTTGACCTTCAGGTCGATATCGAAGGTGAAATTATCCTTGTAGCCGTCCTTGGTCTTCTCCTTCATCTGCTTGTAGATCTCCTTGGAGATGGCAGTGCCAAGCTCCTTGACGATCTTGGACTTGGCGGCGGAGAGAGAAGCGCTGCTTTCGCCGACCTGAACGGTGGCGTAGGTCTTGCCGTTGAACACGACGTCCACATTGCCGCAGACATAGTTGCCCTTGCCGTCGTGGAAGTTCGCCCACAGGCTCTTGCCCTCGTTCTTGAGAAGGTCGACGACCTGCGTCTTGATCTCGCTCAGGGACTTGTTGGTGAGCACGATGCCGGTCTCGGACTCGACAGCGTTCTTAACGCTGGTCAGGAAACCGTCGATATCGTCGGGAGTGGGCTTGCTCGTGGTGCCGGTGATGATCGCGTTGGCAAGCTTGTTCGCCTGCTCGATGGCGGAGACGACCTGGCCGTCCTTCACCTCGAGAGCGACGTTCCAGGTGACCTCGCGCTCGGTCTTGTTGTCGCCGGAGGTGAAGTTTGCCTTCACGTCCTCGACCTTGACCATGTCGTTGACAATGTTCTTGACCTGCTGGAGCTGTGTATCCGTCAGGTACTTGTTGTCCTTGTTGACCTGATCAACGGCGCTGACAACGGCGCTCTTCATGTCGCTGAATCTGTCGTTGACCTGCTTGACGGACTTGAGAACGGCATTGCCGATCAGGTCATCGGAAACGACCACGGGCGCTTTCGCCTGCCAGACCGCGTACAGGGTGATAATGGGATAGTTAGCGGTCAGCGTGATGGTGCTGTTCGCGGGGTACGTCGCAGCCGTGGTGGTCTTTTCCGTCGCCCAGCCCAGGAAGGTGTAACCGTCGCGCGTGGCGGTAGCGGTCACGGGGAAGCTGTAAGTGGTGCTCGTCGTCGTCATGGAGACGGGAGACGCACCGTTCAGCGTACCGCCGTTGGGGTCAAAATACAGGGCATAGGTGTAGGCGGTCACCGGGGGATTCACCGGGGGATTCACCGGAGGATTCACCGGAGGATTCACGCTCGGGGTGTTATCCGGCTTCGCGTTCTGCACGAGGTGAGACATACGGTAGATCACCGCTGCCACCTGCGCACGGGTAGACAGATCGTTCGGGCGGAACGTGCCGTCCTCAAAGCCGTTGACCAAGCCGTGACGCTGGCACTGCTTGACCGCGGCGAGCGCATACGCGGGGATCGCGCTCTCGTCGACCATGACGGAGAGCGAGCCGCTCTCGGGCAGAGTCACCTTCCAGGCCTTGCGATAGAGGTCGAGGTAACGCTCGATCATGGCGCACATCTGCGCGCGGGTGATGGGATCGTTCGGGGCGAACTTGCCGTTGCCCACGCCGTCTACGATCTTGTTGGCAGCCGCCCAGTTGATGGCCGCGGTGTACCATTCACCGGGAGCCACATCAACGAAAGCGCTCTGGCTGCTGTCGCCCTTCGCACCGTGGAAACGGAACAGGACCGTGACGAACATCGCACGGGTCATGTTATCCGCGGGGGCGAAGGTCTTGTCCGCGACGCCGTTGAAGTAACCCTTCGACGTCACATAGTCTACGAACTGGTAGTACCAGTCGGATCTGCTGACGTCCGTGAAATCGTCAGCTTTTTCCGCCAGCGCTGTGGGCACCAGGGAAAAGACGATGCACAATGCCAGCAGAGCACTCAAGATACGCTGCTTTTTCATCTTCTTAACCACTCCTTTTTTTTACTGATGATCTTTGAGTACCGCAAAAGGGTGTCAGCGTTTCCGCCCCAAGCGCTGCTCGCAGCATCCAAAACCTGTCCCTGTCCGGGCGTGCGGACAGACGCACGTACTGACAGTAATACAGTCTACATAAAGTCTATCAGATATTTTCTCTTTTTGCAAGCAGTTCTTGCTTTTTTTTCTATATCCTTCCAGGGGTCTTACATTCGAAAATTAATCGCCGCAAATTGCTCGGACAAGTCTCACGTGAGACCGCCCTATCCTTCTTCAAAACAGGAGAACGCCGGATAGTAGCGCAGCGGGATGGGCTGTCCGAGCGCGGCGGAGCGATTCTTGAGGATCTTGAGCTCCAGCTCGCGGGGATCCTTGCGCTTTTCCTCGTCGATGTTGAAGCCGGGCCGCCCCGCCCCGCGCGCCTGAAGTCCCAGCAGCACGTCGGCGGAGTAGTCGATGCCGCCGGATTCCTTGAAGGCGTTCATGGAGACTTCCAGATTATAATTCTCGCGGTTGAAGGAGGAAATGGCGAGGATGGTCAGCCCGTGCTGGCGCGAGAGCTTTTTCAGCGCGCAGACGATGCGGTCAAGGTTCTGCTTGTCCGTGAAATGGACGTCCACCGGGGCGATGATCTGGAGATAGTCGATGAGCACCACGGGCTTTTGTCCGGTCTCGGCTATGTGGCGCGCGACCTCCGCGCGGATGTAGTCCAGCCCCGTTTCGTGGTCGCCCTCGCGGAAATAGAGGTGCTTTGCATAGGAGGCGTAGCGCGTCTGCGCCCGCTCCAGATGCGCGAGATCCTGCGCACTGTAGCCTGCCCAACGCCTGCCGTCTAAAACACCGCGCGCAGTCTTGGCAAGGCGGCGGCGCGCGGAGGTGTCGAGCAGGAAGGATTCGCGGGAAACGGAACGAGCCATCAGCTCCCATGTCATCATTTCAAGGGAGAAAATGAGAACGTCGCGCCCCTGCATGGCAAGCTGATCGGCGATCTGCATACAAAAGGCGGTCTTGCCCAGCGAGCTGACCGCACCGATCACATAAAGTCCGTCGTAAAGTCCGCCGTCCAGCGTCTGATCCAGCCCCTCAAAGCCTGTTTTGAGCGCGGGGCGCTTTGCCTGCGCCTCGATATAAGCGCGGAATGCCTCCATCTGCCCCGCGGCGGAGGTCTCGGCATAGGGGGGCGGCTGCTGCGCCTGCCGATCCTCGACCGCCTGCGCCAGAAATCGCGCCGCGCCCTCGCGGTCGGCGCAGAGAAATTCGTTCAGATCCTTGCCGGTAGGAACGCCCGGGCAGCGGTACAACCACGGAAATTCCTCGGCGAGGGCGGCTGCCCACGTTTCCCCTGCCGCGTCGTTGTCCGTCAGCAGCAGGATGGGGGTGGGTCGATCCAGTCCGCGCAGCAGAGCCGCCGCCTTTTCGCGGTTGCCCGCGCCGTTCAGCGCGGCGGCCCGATAGCCCAGCTCCTCTGCCGAGAGCGCGTCAAAGGCGCCTTCCAAAAGGAAGACCGGCTCTTCCCCGCCCGCAGTCAGCAGCTCCGGCTGAAAGAGCGGCGAAGGCTGCCCCTTCTCGTTGAGATAGCGCTTTTCCGCGACGGCGCGGCGCACGCAGCGCCCGTTTTCGCATGGCAGCACCACGCAGTCATGCTCAGGGTCGTAGCCAAGGCGGAATCTCGTCACCGTGGCGTCGGAAAGCCCGCGTTTGGCAAAATAATCGGTTTTTCGGCGGTGAGAAAAGCAGCTTTCGGGGTAGGAGGCGGGCAGCGTTTCCCTGCTCAGGCGGTCAGCGGGGCGCGCCTCTCCCGCGTCGCCGTGCCCGTAGCGCTTGCTCGCAAGCGCCAGAGCGTCGTGCGGCGAGGTGAGGTTTTCGTCGATTGCCAGCAGATCGAAGAGATCATAGTCCGCGCCGCAGGCAAAGCAGTGTACTTTCTGCCGCTTTGCGTCGTATCCCATGGAGGGATCGCGGTCGAGATGCTTTGGATTCAGGCAGCGAAAGCGCTTTTGCGGGTCAATACCCCGGTCGTAGAGATAGTCAACGATGCGGGGGCGCAGGTCGTTAAAGGTGTCCGGCATAGGATCGCCTCCTTTTCTTGTCGTTATTATAGCATAAGACCCCGCGGAGGAGCGATTCCCGCGAGGTCTGTAAGATATCTTAAGATATCAATAAGGGGATTTTCGGTAAAAATGGAAAATATGAAAAAAATTAGATGAAACAAATATAAAAGTATGATTCGACAGAAAATATCTGTATAAAAGTTTGAAAAACATGGAAAAATGGCTTGGGTGATTTTGGGTCTACTGCACGAATTGAGGTCGCCTTTGCACGAATTGAAGTCGTCTTAGCACGGCTCGAAGTCGGAATTGGACAGGCTGTGACCCTCGTTTTTTTCACAGGCTGGGCACAGACGGTGGATAACTTCCGTGAAAAGTAGGCGTTTTGGTGGGAAAATCGGACTTTTGTCGTCAAATTTCCATTTTTTGTGGATATCTTTTCCACGGATGTTTTGTCTTCCAATCAGCGGCCGCGCAGAAATTTGAGGAATTCAGACGTGGTTTCGTGCAGTTGCTGAGGGGTCACTGCGTGCTCTGGGGCGGCTTTTTAGCGGGCTTTTTCTTCGCCTCAAGCTGCTTGACTGTCTTGTTTTTTTCGATCTGCTGGATGTAGCTCTGCATGGTGGCGTCAATGCCGACGTTCATCTTGCCGCCGAGGAAGGTATTGATGTCGTCATAGTCGAAATCCATGTGGATCGAGCCGCCCGAGACGTCCTCGATCTCCTCTACCGCCTTATTGAACGGGCGGATGATCGCCTCGTCATAGTTGCGGTTTTTGACGTCCTCCTTGGTCGGCAGGCCGATGTAGTGGATGATGTCCTGAATTTTTACGCGGAAGCTGCCGTCGTCATCGACGGGCGCTTTCCGCGCGCGGTAGAAGAGATAAAACGCCATGCGGTAGGCATTTTCGCTCAGATGACCCATCCAATCGGGGATCAGCTGGTAATACTGGGTCAGGAAGTGGCGCACGTTCTCGGCGAAGGAAATGCGCACCTCGCCGGTGTACTTTTTGATGGATGCCTCGGTTGCCAGATGGGTGATATAAAAGGATTCAAAATACTTTTTGAAGGATTCCGCAGTGATCTTCATGCCTGTGATGGACTGCATATCCTTCTTGATCTGGCGATAGGCGGCGTCTCTGGATCGCAGACCCGCCCAGTCCATGTACTCTTCAATGGAGAAGGTCGCGGTGCTGTTGCGCCAGTTGTCGCTGTTGCCGCGCATCAGGGTGTAGATCAGCAGGCGGTGCGCCGTCCAGGAGAGATTTTTCGTGTATTCCGCGACGGCCTCAAAGATGATGGTCATTTCGTAATCCTTGTTGCGGTAGCGGATGTTCTGGTTGCCGTAGGCGTCAGGCTCGGAATAGGTCACGGTGATGCCGTTGGAGGAGGGATGAAATTCCCTGCCGCGCTTCATATTCGCCCAGACGCCGCAGATGAAATAGGTGGCGGGGCTGTTGCCCAGCACATCGTATTCCTGCACCCTCGCGGTGACGGTCTTATCAAAAATATCCAGCAGCGTGGCGGCGAACGTGACGGTCTCCGACGCGCCGATGGTCACCGCCTCTGCTACCGCCTCCGGCGAAGACAGATCGTGTGTCTGAAGATAACTGTCCATCAGGGGGTAAATGTCGCCGAAGTCAAAGACGTTCATCTGATTTTTGAACTTTCTGGGGTGCTCTTTTTCCAGCGGCTTCAGCTTGTTGTATGTATCCAGCATTTCCTGAAACTGTTCGGATTCCAGAAAACGCAGGGGGGTGTCCTTCAATTGCTCTGCCGGTTCTGGGAACTGGGACATGGTGCGACCCTCCTTTTGCGAAAAGATTGCTTTTTTAGAACCTTAGTATAGCATAAGTTGAAAAAAAGGGAAAGAAAAAGTTTTTTTCGCAAACCGCGAGGAAAATATTCTCATCGCTCGGACAGGTCTCACGTGAGACCTGTCCGAGCGGCGCGTTATTTGTCCGTCAGCAGCGGCTGCCGTTGATGATCTTTCGGATCTGGCGCTCGCTAAGGCGGAATTGGGCCGCGAGACTTCGGTAGTTAGAGCCATTAAACAGGGCGCGAATGTCCCGATCGCGGGCGCCGCGCTCCAGCGATTCCCGCTTGGGAACGTACAGCGTTTGTCCGCCGCACAGCAGCGTCAGGTGGACGAACGCCTCCATACCGATGGTGTCCACGATGTCTCGGTACTCCTCCGGGATATCGTCCGTGCGGATGTGGCGGGCAGGGGGGATGGAAGTGGTAGACATAACATTTTTCTCCTCTCTGAAATCAGGTGTGAAACAGGACGAGTTCCTAAGTCTCACGTGTGACTTGTCCGGCTTTGTCCAAAGAACTGTTTCTACCATTCAGCGCCGCCGAGGGGGGCGTTGTATCCTTCGGTCAAACAGAGCGGAAAATTTATTCCTTTTCGCGAGAGAATATCGCTTGTAAAAACAAAGAGAAAATTGTCCAAGTGTCGCCGCTGCCGTTCTGAGCTTTTCCGGAGTGATGAGAAAAAGGGCGGAAGACCGACTTGGAAACGTGCAGTTCGCTGTGTGTAATTTTCGGAATTCCGACGTGCTCTCGTGCATGATGTTTTAGGCAGATGTTTGGGAAAGTACGACTTGAAAACGTGCAGATGAGAAGAAAATCAGTTCCAAGAGATTGGATATCGGCGCGTGATTAAAACACCAGATGTAGTGAATTTGGACAAGTCTCACGTGAGTTTTTGTGGGAAGGCGTTTCGATTTCGGCAAGAAATCGAAAGAAGTCTGCACGAAACCAAGTCGGAAATCAGCTGGAACAGGGAAGCGTGGGTGCACGAAACTAAGTCGGAATTCGTCGAAGGCAGGGGAGAGCGCTGCACGAAATCGAGTCGGAATTCGTCGGGGAAAGGGGAAAGCGGGCGCACGAAACCAAGTCGGAACTCGTCGAGAAGATGGAGGAGATGCCGCACGAGACCGAGTCGGAATTCGGCGAAAGCGGGGGAGAGGCGCTGCACGAAATCATGTCGGAATTCACCGGAGCGATCACCGCTGATCGGGGTAGGGGAGGGGGAGGCCTTTTTTTCCCGGTGCGGCGTAAAGCCCTTCGCGCAGAAGATGACCATTTACCTCAAATTGAGATCGTTGCGATGGTCGGTGCGTTCTATCGCCTGCTTGACATGGTGCACGAATTTTCAATGCTGCGCACGCGCTCGGTGTGGAGGCAAAAGAGATCGCACAGTATGCCGACAGATGTATGTTCTGTGTGTCCGAGGATTTTGGCGCGCCGATCGGCTCACTGGTCTGCGGGAGCAAAGAATTCATTTATGAGCTTCGCCAGACGCGCCGCCTGCTCGGCGGAGATCTGCGCCAGGGCGGCGTTGCCGCTGCCCCCGCGATCTATGCGCTGCGGCACAACATTCTCCTTTTGAACGAGGATAACCGCCGAGCGGAGAAGCTTGCCGAGGCGATTCAGGGCTTGGACGAGACCCGCGTTCGTCGGGTGTTCCATCTGGGAATTTCTGAAGAGGACTACGGTAAGGACAATTCAGATCTTCAAGACCGTTTACTGCGAAATGACGCAGTAAACGGCAGAGCGCAAGGATAAGAGCGATCCCCGAACCGGTCTGACAATGAACGGTTCGGGGATCCTTTTGTATTTATGGACTTGGCGGGCTTTACCGGGGGAGGGGAGGGAGGTCGGCTGCTTTTTTGCTTTTTCAGTATTGCGGTGCGCTCCCGCGCGCGTTACGATGGAAGCTCGTGCTTGAGGTTGCGAAGATGCAGATAGACGGTGTTCTTTGAGATCCCCAAGCTGGCAGAGACATACACGACCGCGTCCTTGATGTTGAAGATGCCCTGCTGGTAAAGCTGGCGGATGATCTCCTTATTGCGGTTGGTGGAGGGGATATTCGGCGACGCGGAAATGCTCTCTTTCGCCTTTGCCATCGCGGTGGAGATGACCTCGTCAATGTCGGCATTGAAGCTTTCGGTCTCTCGGGATATGGTCAGGTCAGAGGTGGTGGGGAGGAATGTGGAGATGAACTGCGAGAACGGCACGTCGCACTGGAAGTTCATGCAGACAAGTCCGATGATGCGCTCCCTCTCGCCGATCACCGGGATCGTCACGGATTTAAGGGTGCGCCCCTCCCGCCTGTTGAAGTAGACCATGGAGTGCGGGGTCTGGCTTTTCTGAATGTCGTGCAGCATGGAGAGCGCCAGGTCGGTGATCGGCGCGCCCACCTCACGCTTGGTGTAATGACCGTTGATGATTTTAATTACAGAGTGGCTCAGCTCCTCCAGACTGTGGAGCACGATCTCATAGCTGTCGCCAAGATAGAGCGCGAGACCGTCCAGCATGTATTGGTAGGATCGAAGGATCTCACGATCCACTTCTGTCAGCTCAAATTTTTTTGGTGCCACAGGTTTTTATCCTTTCTTGAACAAATCTTTTCTCTATTATACCGCCCAAAATGGCAAAGTGCAACAAAAACCTAATAAAAATTAATGCAAATGAGATAATTTAACGTGAATGAGAAAAAAACTATTGACTAAATTATAATTCATTGCTAAGCTAAAGTTAACCTGACCGGCAGCCTATTTCATATGTGTGTGCTGGGCTGTCAGGGCAAGAAATACTATGCCGCGCCAGCGGCAGGATGGGAGACAATTTATGGAAAAAATCGAAACGACTCAGGCACCGGCCGCGATCGGCCCCTACTCTCAGGCAGTTTGCATGGGCAGGGCGGTGTTCACCTCCGGTCAGATCCCGGCTGTTCCCGAGACCGGCGCTGTACCCGAGGGCATTGAGGCGCAGGCGCACCAGTCCTGCAAAAACGTGGCAGCCATTCTGACCGCTGCGGGCAGCAGCATGGAAAAGGTCGTCAAGACGACTTGCTTCCTGGCGGATATGGCGGACTTTGCCACCTTCAACGCCGTTTATGAGCAATACTTCACCCAGAAGCCCGCGCGCTCCTGCCTGGCGGCGCGTGCGCTCCCCAAGGGCGTGCTGTGCGAGATCGAAGCGATCGCAGAGCTCGACGCCTGAAAACGATCCGATAAACCACATTCTATCTGAAGGAGGAAATTACAGTGAAAGCAAAGAAAGAACTGTCCACGGGACTGGCACTGCTCGGCTTCTTGCTGCCGCTCGCGGTGCTGCTGACTCTCATTTTCCAGGGCGTGAGCATTATGCTCGGCCTGACGGCGGCGATTTGCGTGGAGGGTCTCTTCGGCATCTACCTCGGTTACTCCTGGGATGAGCTGGAAGAGTCCGCCATGAAGGGCATTGGCCGCGTCAACCAGACTGTGATCGTGATGATCCTCATCGGTATGCTCATCGGCGTGTGGATCTCCGCCGGCAGCGTGCAGACCATGCTCTACTACGGCGTGAATCTCATCAACCCGAAGGCATTCCTGCCGATTGCTTTCATCATCTGCATCATCACCTCCATCGTCACCGGTACCTCCTGGGGCACCGCGGGCACGATGGGCATCGCACTGATCGGTATCGCGCAGGGTCTCGGCGTTCCCGTTGAGATGGCGGCGGGCGCGATCATCTCCGGCGCACTGGTCGGCGATAAGCTCTCCCCGCTGTCCGATACCACGCTGCTGGCCTCCGCGACCTCCGGCGTCAAGCTGTTCGACCACATCACCTCCCTGCTTTTCGTGACCGTTCCCGCCTCGCTCATCTCCATCGTGGTGTATGGGCTGCTGGGGATGCGCTACGCCTCGAGCGATGTTGACCTCTCCGCCGTGAAGGTCCTCTCCGACAGCCTGCTCGGCTCCTGCCGTGTGGGTGTGCTGATGCTGGTGCCGCTCCTGTTCGTTCTGGTGCTCTCCGCCATGCGCAAGCCCACCATCCCCGTCTTTGCCGGCGGTCTTGTCATCGGCTGCATCTGGGCGATGGTCTTCCAGGGTGCTTCCCTGAACGATGTGATCTCCGCCGCCATCAACGGCTTTGTGAGCGCAACCGGCAATGCGGATGTGGACAAGCTCCTCTCCCGCGGCGGCGCCCTCAGTATGGCGGAAACGATCTTCCTGTGCATCGGCGCGGGTATGTTCTCCGGTATTTTCGAGCGCACCGGCGTGCTCCATCGCCTGATGGACAGCCTGTGCAAGGTCGTCAAGTCTGTCGGCGGTCTGGTGCTTTCCCTGACCGTGACCGGCATTGTGCTGATGTTTGGCGGCGCGGGTCAGTCCTGCACCCTCAGCCTCCCCGCCATCGCGTTCAGAAACGCGTTCGACGATATGGACGTCAATCCCTGCGTCATGTCCCGCACGCTTGAGTGCACGGGAACCGTGCTCGGCTCCATCGTGCCCTGGGACGCCTCTGCCATCCTGTATACGGGTCTGTTCGGCGTGTCCGTCGCCCAGTATCTGCCCTTCAACCTGATCGCGCTGCTCTCTCCCATTCTCGCGGTCGTCACGGCGTTTATCGGCTTCGGCGTGTTCAAGAGCAATGAGACGGTGCATTTCACGCTCAAGTGCAAGAAGTACGACAAGCAGACCGGCAAGCCCCTCTAAGGAGTGCGCATATGACAGGAATCGAACTGGAAGCTGCCCTGACAGCCTTTCCGCGCAGCAGGCTGTGCGATTTTGCTACCCCTGTGCACCGTCTGCCGCGTCTGGAGCGGAAGCTGAATACCTGCCCGCTCTACATCAAGCGCGACGACCTCAACGGCGTCGGCTCCGGCGGCAACAAGGTCCGTCCGCTTGAATACCTGCTGGGCGAGGCACAGGCGCAGGGCTGCGATGTGGTGATCGCCTCCGGGCAGGAGAACTCCAACTTGTGCTCTATCGCCGCGTCCGCCTGCTGCCGGCTGGGGATCAAGTGTATTCTGGTGCACAACAACGATCAGCCCACGCATCTTGCGGGCAACATCCTGCTCAACAAGCTCTCCGGCGTGGAGGAGCACTATGTGGGCCCCATCCCGGAAAAGGAACGCAATGTCTATGTGGAGGAGCTGACTGAGCGCTTGCGTCAGGAGGGGAAAAAGCCCTTTGTCGTGGAAAATGGCGCGACCTCCGTTCATGCTGCCGTCGGCTATTTCCACCTGCCGATCGAGCTGGTGAATTCTCCCGCCGGCGCGCAGATCCACGATCTGTTCGTCCCCGGCGGGAACGGCGGAATGGCAGCGGGCATCGTGTACGGCACAGCCCTTCTGGGTGCACCCTTCCATGTGCACGTCGTCTCCGTGGAGAACACGAAGGAGGAGCTTGAGAGCATACTCGACGAGCTATTCCGCGGATTGGAGCGCTACACTGGCCTTACGCCTCCTGTTCCCATCTCGTCCGTCATGACCGTTCACGGGCAGTACCGCGGCGACGGCTGGGGAATTCCCACCGAACAGTCGGACGCGATGATCGAGCAGATGGCGCAGTTGGAGGGCGTGCTCCTTGAGCGCATCTACACGGCCAAGACGGCTTGGGGTATGTGCGATCTGCTCCGCCGCGGCGAGGTAAAAAGCGACGGTGCGTGCCTGGTCCATTCTGGCGGCTTCGCCTCTCTCTTCTACCAGTACGGATAAAGGTACAGACACCTCAAAAGGCAATAGAGAAGTCTCTTTTGACCGGCAGCACGACTTGCACAGTGCTGCCGGTCAAGCCTGTTCAGGGGCAGGCGCAGCACACGTTTTTCCGCGCAAAGGTCATAATTCCAAGGCATTTTCTGAAATTCGGCGTATCGTGCTGCAAAAGCGGCGTTGTCCAGAGAAGAAAAAAATCCGACGCAAATGCGTCGGATTTTTTTGTATAGGACCCGTTTTGGGCGGTTTTTGTTTTCCGTAAGTCAGTCGTCCAAAACCATTTTGAGCGTCTCCACGGTGCGGCGCAGCTCCTCCAGATTTTCAAGGCAGGTGTCAAGCTTTTTCCTGGCGGTGTCCTTGTCCACGTCCGTGCTGAGATCCAGCTCCTTCAGTTGGGCGATGCTGCGCCGGACCGATCTTCCGAAGGAGTCGACCGTCCGCAGGGGGTTGGCGCTCTGGGCGGGCTTTGCCGGGGGAGGGGGGAGCTCAGCCGTCTTTGCCCATGCGATGGCGCGGTGCACCAGCGCGGGCAGGTCGCCCTTGGCGTCGTTCCGGGCAACATACTCCTCTACGACGGGCTGAAGATGGATGTTTTTCTGACGCGCTAGCTCATAGGCGTCGGTCATGGTCATCTGCCCGTTTTCCGCCCACGCGGTAACGGTCTCATCCAGATTCAGAAGATCCAGATACCGTTCCACGGTGGCGCGGCTCAGATCGACCTGAGATGCCATCAGCTCCGACTGCTCCTTCACATTATCGGGGAGCCCGCCCTCTTCCGCCAGCGTGCTGCGCAGGGTCTCCAACTGGCGCGCCATGTCGAAGGCGGAGATATTCCGGCGGTGGATGTTGGCGCCCATCAGCGCCCGCAGCTCGGAAAGCTTACTGTCGTAATGGCGGATCTTGCAGGGCACGGTGACGCGGCCCAGCTTTCGGGAGGCGTGGACGCGCCGGTGACCGCTGATGATGCGGTAACGGCCTTCCGTGTCCGACGGGGTGACGATGATATCCTCCAGCAAGCCGTCCTTCTCCATGGAGTGCATGGTGGAGAGGAATTCCTCATCCTCCGCCATGGAAAAACGGTTCAGGGGGTTGTCCTCCAGCGCGTCCAGCGGGATCTGGTGGGTGAATTCACCGTTCACGGCGCTGGCATTGGCAGTGGTTTTTTGCAGCGTGGAGAAAATGGAGGGATTCTTCTTGCTCGCCATTCATCAGCCCCCCATTCTTTCAAGCATTTCGTCGCACAAAGCGGCATAGTCGACAGTCGCGGCGCAGCGGGGAGAGAAGAAGCAGAGGGGCTGGAGCGCCAGAGGCGCTTTTTTGACGTCAATATTCTTGCGGATGAAGGTGCGGAACGCAAGATCGGGCAGCATGGCAGGGAAGTGGGAGATCATTTCCTTATCGAGACTGGAGCAGACCTCCACCGCCGTCATAAAGATGCCCAGCACGCGAATGTCGGGGTTGGCGATCTCGCGGACGGACTGGATGGTTTCCAGCATCACGTCATAGCCTTCGATGGAGTTCTTGTCCACCTTGATGGGGATGAGAACATACTCAACGGCGACCAGCACGTTGATGTTAAACAGGCTTTCGAGAGAAGGGGAGCAGTCGAAGAATACAAAATCGTATGTATCGGGAAGCTGCGGCAGGAGGCGGCGCAGGGTGGTGTCCCGGCCGAAGGGCATTTCCTGCATGGCTGCCAGCGCCGGCGCCAGCAGACCGCCGCCCCGGATGAGATCGAGGTTTTCGATGCTGGTGTGGCAGATGGTGTCAGCCAGAGCTGCGCTTTTGGATACGATCACGTCGGTCAGGGTGTAGGGGGGAACTTCCGTTAGCTGGAGGTTGCTGGTGGCGTTGCCCTGAGTGTCCATGTCCACGATGAGGACCTTCTTGCCGCGGCGGACCAGCTCGCCCGCCAGATTGATGGCGCTGGTGGTCTTGCCGGTGCCGCCTTTCTGGTTCATGACAGCGATCGTTTTCATAACTGGCTCCCTCCGTTCTTTTCCAGCTCCTCAATGCTGGCGACCTGCTCCAGCACGCTGTCTAAGATCAACTGGCTCATGCTCATGTGCAGCTTGGCGGCAGCCATCTTGATGCGTGCCCGCTCGTCCTCCGTGGCGTAGACCAGCAACTTGATCTTCTTTTCCTGTTCCATCGACAAGACCTCCGTTCGTGCGTCGTTTGATGTCGTTCCTTGAAAATTCCAGATGAAATCGTTTTGCACGGCTGCGGGCTGGCCCGCAGCAACCGCTCGTTGCTAACATTATGACATTATAATGTCATGCCGTCAAGAGGAGAATGGTCGAAATGATGTCATAACGAAAAAATTTTTACTGCATATTGATGGCGTGTCGTGATTCTGAGAGTTAGGTCGGAAGCGTTCTTCCAAAATTTGATGAATAATAGAAGAATAGGGGGGAGCAAATATGATTTATTTCAAAGATTGGGAGATCTCACACGACGGCAGTATTCTGGCACGCCAGTACGACCACCTTTCCCGTGTGCTGCTGGTGCGCGGCACGCCGCAGGGCTATGACTGGGAGATGCGGGTACGGAAGGGGGACTGGTACGAGGTCATTCCCCTGAGCCCCATGGAGGGGGACGTGGGCTGCGTGCTGACGGAAAAGCATCTGGCGCTGTGGGGCTGGTACAGCCTGCAGCTGGTGGGAACGCTCCGCACCGACGGCGTGACCGTACAGCACAGCAATGTGATCAGCGTTTTCGTGGCGGAAAGTCTGACGGACGGCGAATGGCCCGCCTCGCCCGGCGAGTTCATCCGCTTGGAGTCCAACGTCCGGGAGATGAATGGTCACCCGCCCATCCCCGGTGAAAACGGCTTTTGGATGCTGTGGGAACTGGATAGCCACAGCTACAAGGAGAGTGCTTTCCCACTGCCGAAGGGACTGGATGGCGTAAACGGCAAGGATGGCGTAAACGGCAAGGACGGCGTAAACGGCAAGGACGGGGCAGACGGAAGAAATGGGACAGACGGCAAGGACGGCGTGGACGGCAAAACGCCGATTCGCGGCGTGGACTACTGGACCGAGGACGATGTAAGCGCCATGCGGGAATACATCGACGGACGGCTGGGGGTGGTCGAAAATGGCACTTACTGACAAGCTGACGGCGATCGCGGACGCGATCCGCGCGAAAAACGGCGGCACGGACAAGCTGACGCTTGCGCAGATGCCGGAAACCATCGCAAATATCCAGACCGGGACGGACACGGGCGACGCGACGGCGGAGGCGGGCGATGTGCGCAAGGGCAAGACCGCCTACGCCAAGGGGCAGAAGCTGACTGGCACGCTCGAAGAGAGCGGGGGCGGCAGCCCCGCTTATGTGGTCGGCGCGCCGGTATTGTTCACGCTCACCGGCTGGGACACCGCCGAGCAGGGGACGACCTACACCTTGACCGCCGAGGGCTACAAGATCGGCGAAAACGGCGTGCAGCTCGGTCTGCCGTCCGATTCCTCCACCGTCAACACGCAGGCGGTGATCGCAGCGGCGCTGACCATTGTGAACACCGCTGTTACCGCTCCGAACAAAAAAGAGGGGACGGTGGGCTTCACCACCATCACCATTTCCGCTGTGAACGCGCCGAGCCGGGAACTGACCGTCGCCATCTTCGGGCTTGAAGAGGCGGAACGTGTCACGGTGACGGAGCCCGTCATCGAGGGCATCCCCGCGCCGGTTGCGCGCAAATATCCCACGAAGGTCGTCCGGGAGGGCAGACAGTTCACCGGCACGGTCGCGTGGTCGCCGAGCGCCGTGGCATTTAACTACGCTACGGTCTACACGGCGACCATTACGCTGAAGGCAAAGGTCGGATATACATTTGACGGCGTGGCGGAGAACTTCTTCACGGCAGCGGGCGCGGCGAGCGTCAGCAATGCTGCGAACAGCGGCGTTGTGACCGCCGTTTATCCGGCGACCGCCGAGAAGGGGGCGAAATCGTGAACCGGCTGAACCATGTTGCGGTCATCGCCGACGGAAACGGACGCTGGGCGGAGCAGCGCGGTCTGGAGCGCTCCTTGGGGCACGAGCAGGGCTTGAACAAGGTGGAGGACATGATGCACTGGTGCGTGGATCTGGGCATCCCCACGCTGTCCGTCTACTGCTTTTCGTGGGAGAACTGGAACCGGCCCAAGGAGGAGGTGGACGCGCTCTTTTCCATGGCGAACCGGTATTTTGAACGGTATCGGGAATTTGCGGCAAACAACATCCGCGTGCTCATCTCCGGGACGGACAAGCGCGTGCCGCCTGAGAGCATCGAAAAAATGGAGCGCATCCAGCGCGAGACCGCCCACTGTGACGGCCTGACGCTGAACCTGTGCTGCAACTACTCCGGGCGGATGGAGATCGTGGACGCCGTTGCCAAGGGCGCGCGGACGGAGGAGGAGATCACGGCGGCGCTGTATCAGGATCTTCCCGAGCCTGACCTCATCATCCGTACGGGCGGCTTTCAGCGGCTCTCCAACTTCCTGCTGTGGCAGTCCGCCTATTCAGAGCTTTACTTCACCGAAACGCTGTTCCCGGACTTTTCCGTGGGCGAGTTCCGCCACGCGGTCAAGATGTACGGCAGCATCAGAAGAAAGCGGGGCAAGGTATGAGCTATACATCCAATCAGTACAAGTATCTGCTGCTGAAGCGGCTCCAGCGGCATTTTTCCATGGGCAACGCCTACGACAGGGCGTATACACAGAGCTTTTTCTGGGAGCTGTTCGACGATTCCGTGACCGTTACGGAGGAGGCCTATCAGAACTTCTGCCGCCTGATGGACGACGAGCTCGCGCTCTGCGCGGAAAAGGGCTGGTATACCTGCAACAGCATTCCGCAAAAAGACATAAAAGAGCATGGGCTTTTGCTCACAAAGGCGTTCGCGGAGATCGGCGTCACGCTGAAGATCGGATTTCCCTCGATCGAGGAGGGGACGGCGACCTTCACAAAACCGAATGGCACGGTCATGGTCTACACGGTCTCGCCGGGAAACAGTGCGGGCTTCAACTATTTCTACATCAACGCAAGGGCGGGCACGGAGTACCAATATGCCGCAGCGTCGGCTCCCGCCTACAATATGCAGGGGATGGACGTGCCGGAGGAGCTGGGAAACCCAAAGATCGCTGGCCCCGGGACATATTGGAGCTACAACGCGGGCACGAAAACGGTGACCGTTTCCGGCGACGGGGCCTACGCGGGAGCGGCGAAGGACGAGCAGCTTGGCAGCGGGCTGTATCATACGGTGATCCTCGGCGCGAACGTTTCCCGTCTGCTGAGAGAGTGCGTGATCCCCGGCGCTTCGGCGCTGGTGCTGCTGCGGCCCTCGGACGCAGGCTTTGCGGTCGACCCGCAGTTCAACCGCAGCGAGAAGCTGGACGTTTACACGGACTGCACCGCAGCCATCGAAGCGATGAAAGCGGTGGAAAAGCCGGAGAACATCACGCTGCACAGCTTGTCGGAGTGGAACGGATAGGAAAAGGGGCGCTTGCCGGACTGCGGCAAGCGCCCCTTCCCTACATTGAACAAAAATTTGATTTTGTTCAATGTTTCGACCGCGTTCCTCTCCGCTGTTTTTCACCGCCGGGTGCGAAAAAAGCAGGTGCTTGTGGTATTTGTCATTTTCTGCTATACTATATCCAACTTTTTGCGGTGTGGAGGTGTCAGCCCGATGACGGATACGGAACAGAGCTTATTGGCCCTTTTGCGCCGCGCCCTCTTTGGACGGGATACGCCGCTGCCGCCGGATGCGGACTGGCAGAGCATTTTTGAAGAGGCCGCCAGCCACAGCGTTCATCTGCTGGTCTATGACTGCCTGACGGAGCGCGAGCGTGCCGCCCTCCCCGAGGAGACAGCCGCCCTCTGGCGGCAGGAGGTGCTCTCCGCCATGTGGTATAACGAGCAGCTCCTTGGCGAGCAGCAGGAGGTGCTGAAGGCACTTTCAGGGCTCCCCTGCGTGATCTTGAAGGGCAGCTCCTCTGCCGCGTGCTATCCCCGGCCGGAGCTGCGCTGCGCCGGAGACATTGACCTGTTGCTCTTCCCCGCCGATGTAAAAAAAGCGGAGGCGATCCTCTGCGCCAGGGGCTATTGTCCGCCGGAGGACAACCATCCCTTCCATCGCTCCATGCATCGGGAGCAATTTCTCGTGGAGCTGCACTTTGAGCCGCCCGGTATCCCTTCCGGCGACAGCGGCGCGCCTTTGCGCGAGTATTTCCAGAATGCTGCGGGAGAAGGGATCTTTCGCGGCGGCCTTCCCGTCCTGCCGCCGGAACGTCAGGCTGTTTTGCTGCTGCTCCACAAGCTGGAGCATATCACGAGCAGCGGTCTGGGGCTGCGGCAGCTCTGCGATTGGGCGGCGTTTGTCCACTCCGATATGACGCCGGAGCGTTGGGAGGCTCTGCTGCCAAAGCTGTCCCGATTCGGACTGCTTCCCTTCGCACGGGTCATTACCCGCATCTGCGTGGAGGAGCTTGGCCTGCCGCGGGAGGATGCCCCGTGGTGCATGACCGCAGATGAGGCGCTGTGCCGCGCGCTGCTTGCGGATATCCTGCGTACCGGGAACTTCGGCTGCAAGGAAGAACGCTACGGGCAGCGGCTCTTTACCGATGGACGGGCGGAAAATCGACTGGTCAGTTTCTTCCGCACTGGCGTGGAGACCTGCCATACCCATTGGCCTGCCTGCAAGGAGCATCCCCTCCTGCTGCCTGTCGCGCCTGCCGTGTTGGTGCTGCGCTACCGTGAGCAGAGAAAGACGGGAAAACGTCCGCCGTTTCGCCCCCTTGCCGCGTATCGCGGCGCCGGAGAGCGACAGAAGCTTTACCACGCCCTTCACCCCTTTGAACCGGAGGACGCGGGAGGGAACGGAATATAGGGAGGCTGCGCTTCACAAGCGCAGCCTCCCTTTTTGGCATGGAATTACCCTTCGTTGAGCAGGAAGTCCAGCGCCTTTACGATTTTGATACCGTCCACGTCGCTGATGAGGTCGCAGTCCATGGCAATCACGATCTTCTCGTAATTGTCCTGCACCGCTTGCAGCGGCGCAAGCTCCCGTGCGCGGGTTTCGGGGGCGTTCATGTTGTCGGTGACTTGGATATATCTTTTCTCGTTCATCTTCGTTGCGATGAAGTCGATCTCCTTTTCACCGACCTTGCCGATGGCCACCTCATAACCGCGCCGCAGCAGTTCAAAATAGACGATGTTTTCCAGAATGTGTCCCACATCGCCGCCCCGGTTTCCTAACAGATAGGTGCGGAGGCCGGGATCGACGATATAGTATTTGCCCAGCGTCCGCAGATAGTCCTTCCCCTTGATGTCAAACCGCTTGACCTCATAAAAGATATAGGACTCCAACAGTGCGTCGATATAGGCAGAGATGGTCTGCACCGCAGGCTTGGTCTTTCTGCCATCATCCAACAGGCCCTCGCTGACAAGGGTGCGCCCGATGGACGCCGCCGAGGTGTTGTTGCCGATGTTATCAGCCAGAAACAGGATAATTTTGCGGAGCAGCAGCGCGTCGGTGACGGCCCGCTGTTCTTTCCGTTTGCCGCGCTCCAGAATGTCCCGCACGACCACAGCGGAATAAATGCCATCCAGCAGCATATTGGCGCGCTCCTGATCCAGCTCCGCCTCGGCCAGCGCCGGCATACCGCCAAACTGTGCGTAGGCTTCAAACAGGTCTCGCAGCTCATACGCTTCGCCGTCTTTTCCCTTGGCGCGCTGTTTCATAGTGCCGTTGGGGGCTTTGTACTCCTCCAGCAAATAGCCGTGGAAGTCCAAAAACTCGCGGAAGGACAGCGGCAGCATCTTGATCTCCACATAGCGCCCGGACAGATACGTGGACAGTTCGGAGGAAAGCAGGTAGGCGTTGGAACCGGTCACATAAATGTCGCAATCCAGATCCACGCGGAAGGAATTCACGGCATCCTGCCAGTCCCGAACCTTCTGCACCTCGTCTAAAAACAGGTAAAGCCGCTTACCCTTGGGGGCTCGTTCCATCACATACTGATAAAGCTGCTTGCTGTCCATATCGGCAAACTGCATGGACTCAAAGTTCATTGAGAGGATCTGTTCCTCCATGACGCCTTGTTCCCGCAGATGTGCCATCATCAATTTCAGCAGGCTGGATTTGCCGCAGCGCCGGATTCCGGTCACGACCTTGATGACCTCCATATCCTGAACGGAAATGAGCTTATC